>Ga0315291_10008601_pt1 | contig 12540 bp, 11 predicted proteins | sample YL17G12_20_MG_FD_203070 | JGI IMG/M metagenome (GOLD analysis project Ga0315291, IMG submission 203070) | Sediment microbial communities from Yellowstone Lake, YNP, Wyoming, USA - YL17G12_20 | ecosystem: Environmental > Aquatic > Freshwater > Lake > Sediment | place: USA: Wyoming | collected... | reverse complement strand
CTACCGCACCAAAGTGCGGGACTCCTACCCCGCTTGGGTTGTGCCCGAAGACCACAAATTTGTGCAGGCCGTGAGCCAGGCCGTGCGGCAGGCGCTGGGCTACAAGCCCCGGCTGGAGCGGTGGGCCTTTTCCACCGACGGCGTGTATACGATGGGTGTGGCGGGCATCCCCACTGTCGGGTTTGGCCCCGGCGACGAGAAGTTCGCCCACACCGTGGACGACCAGGTGCGCGTGGACGACCTCGTGGCTGCCGCCCAGGTCTACGCGGGGCTGGCCGTGCAGATGGTGGGGCAGAAATAGTTACCTCCAGGGCCGTTGCAAAGTCGGTAGGGGTAAAGCATTTGCCGCAAGGTCTCGCACAATACGCGCACCGCTGTGGGCAAATGCTTTACCCCTACATGCGGCTAACGCCCGTCTCACGGACTTTGCAACAGCCTTGTAGTTACCTCCCAACATATTTGACAAGTCAGAGATTTTAACGTACAGTATTCCTGTACAAGTCACGGGTAGGGAGGTTCTATGGTCACTCACACGACCTACACGCAGGCGCGCGCAAGACTGGCGAGCCTCTGCGATGAAGTGACAGCCAACCGCGACGTGGTGATCATTCGGCGACGAGGGATGGAGGATGTTGCCCTGATCTCGTCCGCCGAACTCAGCAGCCTGATGGAGACCGCGCACTTACTGCGGTCACCCCGGAACGCGGAACGGCTGCTGGCGGCGCTGGTACGCGCTCGGAGCGAAGCGCTGACACCCCAAACGCTAGAGGAACTGCGGCGCGAGGTTGGGCTTGACGAAACGGCGTAAGGCAGAAATTGCAGCGCCCGGCCCTCGCTCGGCTGTGTTTCACCCGGAGTTTCGCGAGGATTTGCGAACCTGGGTGGAAACAGACCGGAAGGTCGCGCTGCGAGCATTCCGTCTGATTGAGGCCATTCTGAGTGACCCGTTTGGAGGGATAGGAAAGCCAGAGCCCCTGAAGTATCTTGGGGCGGATGTGTGGTCGCGGCGGCTGACGCAGGAGCATCGCATCGTGTATCTGGTGAGAGAAGATCGGATAGACTTCCTGCAAGCCCGCTACCACTATTGAGACAAAGAGAAAACCGCACTTTTCGGGAGGGGAGGCCGCGCCGACGGCAGCCAGAGCGCACCGAGACCGTGGCGGCGGAGGGCGGGCAGATCACCCTATACGCACTTGATCGCGCAACTTCTTAGGGCGCGGCTCCGTTGCTGGCCCGGTTGCGTTTGGCGCAACTTGACTTGCTGCAGGCCTCGGCTTCTACTCTGGCATAGTTGCCATCCTTTAGAGAGCGTGACTTCTCGACGCTATCCGCATTTTACCATGGTTTCGTTTCCGCCTAAAATTCCATGACGGGGTATTATGCGGAATAGTTTCCGTATAACACCACCATGGGGCGGATTATACGGAATTGGATGATGGCGTGTTGAACTAAGCGCTTCGCGCAGGGACCACTTCGCTCCGCCAGACATCTTCTGATTCTTCCTCATTCTTTGATCACGGTTATACTTCCTATCAAACTTTCCGATAGGAGGAATAACCATAACCCCGTTACGTCAGAGAATGATCGAAGACCTGCAACTGCGCGGCTTGGCCGTCAAGACACAGGACGCGTATGTGCGGGCGGTGCGCCAACTCGCCGAGCACTATCACAAGTCGCCCGATCTCATTAGGGAAGAAGAGCTACGCCAGTACTTTCTCTACCTCAAGAACGACAAGCACGCTTCACCCAGCACCTTTACCATTGCGCTATGTGGCCTCAAATTCTTCTATGAGCAGACACTCCACCGCGAGTGGGCCACGCTTGACCTGGCCCGTCCAGAACGCCAGACCAAGCTGCCGGTCGTGCTGAGTGCCGCCGAGGTGCGCCAGATTCTCGGTTGCCTCCGCTCCCCACGCTATCAGACCTGCCTGATGACGATTTACTCCTGCGGCTTGCGCCTAAGGGAGGAGGTCTGTCTGCAAATCACCAATATTGACAGCGACCGGATGATGCTCCACATCCGACAGGGCAAGGGCAACAAGGACCGCTATGTGCCCTTGCCAGAGAGCACCCTGACTCTGCTGCGTCAATATTGGAGCACCCACCGCCATCGCGTTTGGCTCTTTCCGTCGCCCACTCGCGCAGGAGTGCTCCCGTCCTCGGCGACTCAGCCGATGGATGCGAGTGGCGTACAACGTGCCTTCAAAGCGGCGCTGCAAGCAAGCGGGGTGCAGAAGAACGCCAGTGTTCACACTTTGCGCCACTCATACGCCACGCACTTGCTCGAAGCCGGAGTCAACTTGCGCCTCATTCAAGTTTATCTCGGCCACAGTTCGTTTCAGACGACCACCCGCTATACTCATCTGACACGCGAGGTCGAGACGCTTGCCGCCGACGCGATCAATCGAGTCATGGCGCCTCTGCTGTGATCGAACTGGCCGATATCTTTCGGACCTACGCCCCGGCCTATCGCACCAAGTTCGGTGACGCGATGCCGCCCAGACACCGGCGGGCGATGCGGGCCATTGAGCGCTGCCGCACGCCCGCGCTGGGTGGGCACGTCTACACCTGCCCCGACTGCGGCGAGACGCAATACCTGTATCACTCATGTCGTGATCGCCATTGCCCGAAGTGCCAACACGAGAACGCTCAGCGCTGGCTGCAAAAACAGTACGAGTTGCAACTGCCCGTGCCGTACTTTATGCTCACGTTCACCCTGCCCAGCCAGCTTCGACCCTTCGCGCGCAGTCACCAGAAGCTTGTGTATGACCTGCTCTTTCGCGCCTCAGCGGAGGCCATGCAACAGCTAGCGCATGACCCGCGCTTCGTCGGCGGCACGCTCGGCTTGGTCGGTGTCTTGCACACTTGGGCGCGTGATCTGTCCTACCATCCCCATGTGCATTATCTCATTCCAGCCGGAGGATGGGCTCAAGACGGGCAGACGTGGTTGTCGGCGCGCAAGGATTTCTTGCTCCCCGTCAAGGCGCTGTCCAAGCTCTTTCGCGCCAAGTCTCGCGACGCCTTGCGCAAGACCGATGGCTTTGCGGACATCCCCGCTTCTGTGTGGGAACAAGACTGGGTCGTCCACTGCCAGCCCGTCGGCGACGGCCGCACCGCGCTCAAGTATCTCGCTCCCTACATCTTTCGCGTCGCCCTCAGCAATCGCCGTATCGTGAAGGTGGAGAATGACCAGGTCACGTTCCGTTACAAAACCAACTCCGGTCAGACCAAGTTCTGCACGCTGCCCGCCGACAAGTTCATCCATCGTTTCCTGCAACACGTCCTGCCCAAAGGCTTCGTCAAGGTGCGTTACTATGGCTTATTCAGCCCGACCCACCGCCATCAGCTTGAGGCGCTGCGCGCCCAACTCGCCGCGCAGGACGCTGATCCCAATACACCAACCGCCACGTGTCAGTCCACACCCATTCCCGCGCGGAGTGTGCGCTGTCCCGTCTGCGGGCACCTCATGCAACATCAAACCACACTCCCGCCTCTCGGACGTGCACCGCCATGAACCCTCTTGCGCGAACCACTTCAAAGTTGATCTTGTCACTCGGCACAGTCGATCTGAACTGCGTCGCGCAGTCTCGTGCGCCTACCCACCAGAAGATGCCTTCCGCCAGACACTTTTGCGCCGCACAGTATCTTCTACCTGCCTGGTGCGGCGGACGATCCGCGCTCTGCCGCTTGCTCACAATGCCCTCTGGGAGTACAATATCTCTCAGTGGCACGCCGTAGCCCGTCACGTCGCGCGCGGTGCATGGCTTAAATTCCAAAGCGGAAACCCACCTCAACCGGCTTAGTTCAACTCTGGATTATGCGGCGGCTTTCGCCCGTTTCCCTCACGCGCACGTGCTAACGGATCGTGCCTTCCGATGCGGGCACGTGGGCTATCTCGCGCCGCATGAATCCTTAATCATTAGCCCGCGCATAGGATTGCAGAGCTTTGCATCTTCTCTCTTATAGTGTGTAATGGGAGATGGCTTCATGGATATCGAAGTGGTGCTCTACAAGTCGTTTAAGGCGGTTCAATCACTTGACTTACCTGTTGGTGTGTCTACGTCCGGCAAGAAGTTCGAAGATCATATGGTCATGCAGCTGTATCACAAGCTACAGCAACAAGCAGAGTTTCGAGTTTTCCCACCTCGCCACACACTGCGCGAAGCCACTTTTTCAGGGGTTCATCATCAATTCGATATCGTTGTCGCTGAACAAGAAGAGCTGGTCGCGGTAGAGTGCAAGTTCCGCAGCAGTGCCCACATTGACCAGTTGTTTGCAACGTTGGGAAAACTGGTCGATTACCACAAGCGCCCTCGCGGAGTCTTCGTGACCGCCGCTCAGAATGTAAATGACGCGATGTACTGCTATGCCCTGGCACATCAGGTTTCGCTCATCTCTCCTGCACTACCACCAGTCGAATACATGCTCCAATGTGTCAAGAATGGGACCGATCTTGCCCTCCGATTGGAAACTATGCTAGGTCGGATTAGAGGAGATGCTCTGCCCCCAAACTTGCTGATCGAGTGGAAGAACAGCTACATGCGTTTCCAAGATGAAGGATATTGCTAATGGGCAAAACCTACTTGCGCATGCCGCGTCTGCATCGACTGGAGTACTTGGACGCCCTGCTACGCAGTTACAGTGATAATGAATTCAAGGAGGAGCGCGCCAAACTGGCTGTCCAACGCGAGATCCAGGAATTCGAGCAAAAGAAAGCAAGGGCACTTCGCCGGCAACGTCCACGTACCAGCGAGGGAACAAGGACACTGGCGGAATGCTTAGAAATGGCCTTGCAGTTGGATCTAATTGACATCGAGCAACAGCCGAGGCCGAAAATGGCATTGGTGCTTGATCCTAAGTATAGGCGTCACACCTTGCTTGAAAGCATCTGGCAGGTCTATCCCCGTTTCAGCCAGATTGTATTAACCGCGCGCGATGCAGGGTCACTCGAACTACCATTCTACAATTGGGATGAGTACCGAAAAGGCGGCGGCGATCTGCATGGGCTAAATATGGACAGAAAAAGCTTCGAGATCGCTCGCGACTTTGGCACTCAATTGGGACTGCTCAATTGGTATCCAACTGAAGATAGCCGCCAGATTGTGTACCCAGTGGCCTGCGCAGCTACCCAGTTAGAGATCTATTGGATGGCTGGTGAGTCATCCCATCTGCAAACGTCGTACCATCCGTGCCGTCATACTGTCGCCCTGGAAACAGGCCTTCTAGCAGTTGGCGGAAACCGCTGTGAAGACCAGACCGAGACGAGGCATACTCCTTCTGGCTACTTGGTTTTGCAGGTTATTACAGATCGCGTATTCATTAAGGATCACGATGTAAGCTCCGAGGATTTCGAGCAGACTGTCTGGCGCGAGTACCTGAGGCTTGCCGATATGATCCCCATGTCACCCGTTCTTTATCCTTCTCTACGCAACCAAGTTTGCGCCGACCTGCGCATCTCTGACCAGACGTTTGACAGTCATCTGATCTCACTAATCAAGCAGCCCTACCGCCTGAACATTCATCCTTCCGATGGAACACTGAGTTACGCAGCGAATCTGGCCCACATTGGAAAGTTTCTGCCCCCTCAGACATCCGAGGGAAACTTCATAGTGTACCTGAAAATCGAACGGAGGAGCGCACCATGAGTCTCTATGAGCCATATTATCTACGAGATAACCCATTCCCGGCTACTCCTCTCCTGGATCCCAGTTCTAACGACGATCGGGTGAACGGTAAAATATACAACCCGCATATCCGGGAGACCGAAATCCACTCCTTTGAAAGCAAGATTAGCCAGCGTCCGCCTTTGATCTACATCGAGAATTCGGTGTTCGAACGTGGGGTTGGCAAAAGTGCGTTACTGGTCCAACAATGGCGCCAGTTGCGGAAGCAGGCCGAGGTGACCAGCATCTACATCCGCTCCAATGAGAAGTTGAGGCCAGTTGATTTCGCCGCACGTTTGATAGAACGCTGGCACCAGGAAGGCCATCTCTGGGCAGTCGTCCTGCAAGTCCTTGCCATTTACGTGAAAGACGACTCACGAAGTGAGATGTCCTTGGCCGGTTTCAGCTTGTTTAAGCAGAAACTTCCCGAGCTGCCCACTCGGCCGTTCTCACTGACAAGTTTCAACGTATTCAACCCGAAACGGCTGATCAACGACCTGACCAACTTGGCGCACCGTCAAGCAGGTGACCATCTCCACATTGACTTGGCGAGGGCGTTCTTCGAAGCCTATTTGACCGACCCGAACCAATTCCTCCAAACCTATCCGGCTGTCCTGCGCAAGAACAAATCGGATCATATAGCAATGCTGGCAGGCATCTACTGTCTGCTCAGGCTGGGGGGATACCAGTATCACTATCTATTCTTCGATCAGTTTGAAGACGTCGTTCAAGGAATGACCGGCAAGGCTTTGATCACTTTCAACACCGAGATGCGTCGCTTGATTGAGGCCTCCCTGGGACAAGCTACTATCACTGTCACCCTGCACCCAGGTGCCACTCTGGCTCTATCCACACACGAGGGTGGCGATATCCGATCGATCGCACCTCTCGACCCTCGCCACGTTGTGGACGTTCGTTCCCTCACGAGAGAGGGTGCGCATCAACTGGCACGGACCTATTTGGACTACTACCGTCTGCTGGATTCAACGCCGCCCGATCCGCTATATCCATTTACCCGTGAAGCCCTTGACGACATCCACACTGCGTCACGCGGGAACATACGTGCCTGTCTGCAGGCATTCAACTTCGCCATCGTATGCGGTATGAATGCTAACTATGCCCTTGTCGATAAACCATTCCTGGCCGAGCACCATACTGAGGTCACCGGCCGAGTACATCCAGAGGACGTTACCTTATAGGAGGGACTGCAATGACCATTACCGAACAAATCACCAAGAACCTGGTTGACCCTGAGAAGCACGGTCCGATTTTGAAAGCTCTGACCGAAATTCTGGAAGAACAAGGCGAGAAGGGGCTCAAGGATCGGATTACACAGCTGGTGCAGGAAATTCTGGAAGCAGAACGAGAGAATGAAGAAAGCGAGGAGGTGTAGACGATGTACCTCAAGCACCTGTCCATCTCCGGGTTTCGCGGCATTGGTGCGCAACTCGACGTACCCCTGGCACACCGCACGGTTTTCTATGGACCAAACGGGAGCGGAAAATCAAGCATTCTCCAGGCCATTGCCTGGACGCTCTACGGGAAACTACCTCTTTTTTCTGGTGGCGTTTTCTCAAAAGAAGATGCCTTGGTGAACGATTTTCTGGATGAAGGTAAGGCTGAGGTCATGGTGACTCTATCGGATGGGACATCGATCCGACGGCAGAGGATCAAAAGAAGTTCCACTGGTGCTGGCGTCACACCTCCCGCTTTGTCTTTTCCCACTGATGATCCAGAGGTCGCTGTTGAGCAGCTACTGCGGCTGACCTCAGAGGAATTCTTCGCCGCCATTTTCCTTCATCAGGAAACCATCCGCGATTTTCTCACCACCACCCCGGAAAAGCGCAGCGCCACGATCGACCGTATGATCGGCACCTATCTGCTGCGGACTCTGATCAAGTTGATAGATCCCGACGTGCCAGATAAAGCTATCAGAGAGGTAAGGAAAGCTCTAGAAGGCATCGATGCTCAACTCATTCAAGCATCCGTGCTCAACCGTGAAGTGATACTGAAGAAAAAAGCGCAGTACGGAGACCCAGAAGCGCTGCCTCAGGTGCTGACCGCAGCTCTAGGAAAGCTTTCCCCCGCCCTTGCCGAACTGGGACTGCCTACTCCAGAGCCCACCTTGGATAGCCTCAATTCTAGCCTGTCTACCGCTCGTCAGGCTCAATTGGAGCGTGTCAGCACCTTGACGAAACGAGCCGGTGAGCTCGATACCCTAAAACAACGTTATGAACAGGCCGTTGAAACAAACTGGCACCCAATACGCGAGCAGAAAGCTCAATTTGGTGACCCAGATGAGATACCCGATCTCCTTCGAATGGTCCGACAGCGCCTTACACCGATCTGTCAAAAGCTATTGCTTGCTCAACCTGGCAACGCGCTTGCGGATCTTGAGAACAACCTCTCAACTGCTCGCCGTGCCCAGCCGACTGCTATCAGCCGACTGGAGCAACAGATCGCTGCCCTGAACTCAATGCAAGAACGGTACAACCAGGCCGCTGTGACCAACTGGCAGGGGACCAGTGAGCGCAAAGTGCAATGGGGCGATCCTGACATTCTGCCCTCCCTACTCACCGAGATTCACAGTGACTTAATCCCAATCCTGCAGAGCCTAGAGTTGCCCATACCGCAAGCCACTTTGCCTTCGCTAGAGGAGAACCTTGCGGAAGCTCGCCGGACCTTGCCGGGAGCAGTCGGCAGGCTGGAGCGCCGATCTGGCGAACTTCTCGCTCTCAAGGATCGTTATCTGCAGGCATCCCAGCAGGTGGTAGAGGACTTGGCGATTCCCCCCGAATTGGTCGCCCGACGCAGGGACCTGCAGCACTATATCGGTGCCATGAGCCGAGAGCGCACTGACCTGAAGTGCCAACTTGACGAGCTGCGAGCTAAAGAGGAACAGGCAGAAGCGTTGCGGATCCAGATCCAGGCTTTGCCTGAGGCAATTAGCGAAATTGAGCGTCTTCAGGGCGAGCTAGAGCGTCTGGTGGCTGCAGGAAAACGGGGTAAGCTATACAACCAAGTTTTAGATATCGGTCGCCAGTATCTGGAGCAAATCCAACCAGATCACTGCCCTGTATGCAGGCAGACCATTGGCGATCTTGATGGTCTGCTGGGTATTCTTCGCAGCGAGATCCCCGCTGACGTTGAAAAAATGCGCCTGGAGTATGACGCGCTTGGAAAACAACTCGGCTTGAAGCAAACCTTAGCCTCAGATCTAGAGAACAAGCAAAAGCGACTTGCTGGGCTGAAGGCTGAAATATGCGCGTTTCCCTCTGGTCTGGAGCAGCAAATCGCGCAGAAACAGCGGGACAGTGAACACGCTGCCGACGAACTTGTCAAGGTCCAGGCAGAAATCTTGCGCATTGAAGGCCGCATCCAGATGATAGCCGAAACCCGTCGCTGCCTGCAAGATGTTGTAAAGGAAATCGAAACAGTACTGGGCGAAGTTGCTGGACCAGACCTGCCGATAGCCTTGGAACAGGCATCTAGCGTTGCCCGTCAGCAAGCTGCCCGTCTGGGTTCGTTTGATCTCCAGCCCATCGCTGACCAGCTATCCCGTGTCAGACGGCTTCACGAAATCGAGCAAGAAGAAGAACGCTTGCGCCAGCAATTGCGGAAGGTTTTGACCGAAGTTGAAAACGTGCTTGGCCCCGTCCCAACGAAGGACATTCCGAATGAGTTCGAAAAGGCCATCCAAAGGCTCCGAGCTCAGGCAAGGGAAATCCAGGGCGTGGACTTTCAGCCTATCGCCGACAGTCTGGCTCGTGCTAAACAGCTTCAGCAGATCCGGGATGAGGAGGAACGCCTCCACGAAGAACTCCGGGCCGTACAGAACCAAGTCCAGCAGACGTTAGACCTGCCTCTTGAAGAAGTCGACCTGCGCGCTGCGCTGGATCGGGCAATCCAGGAGGCGCATCACAGTGCCCAACGAATCAACGACATTGACCTGCAACCGGTAGAAGCCGAACTTCAGCGTGCTGCGCGACTAGATGAAATCCAAAGGGATGAGGCCGAACTTGGCCGACTGGAGACCGATTATCGGATTGCCAACCGTGAAAAAGCCCGCCTGAACTATCAGATTCAGCGATTAACTGAACTGCGTGAAGCGCTCCTGGACATTGCTGAAACCACCAAACGACACCAAGAAACCATCATCATGGATGTCCTCAGCAACTTGGACATCCATCGCTACTACCAGCAGCTTGACCCTCACCCTGCTTACACCGGTCTACAGATTGAACCAGAGCTAACCAGCAGAGGCACTTACAACTACTGGATCAAGGCACTTACAGGCGACTACTCCCACGGCACGTATGTGCAAACTCGCTTTTCAACGGCGCAAGCAAACTGCGCGGCCATCGCCATTTTCCTGGCTGTAAACCAGTATCTTTCGAAGAAGCTGGAGACGGTTATTCTGGACGATCCTTCACAGTCAATGGACCCAGACCATATGCAACGCTTGGCGAAAACCCTCGCCGCCAACTCCCGCCAAGTAGTTGTGGCCACGGAAGATCCGCAGATGTACGAGTTCCTAAGGGGTTCTTTCGACGCGCCGAAGATCTATGAACTGAGTCCTTGGACGACGGAAGGGGTTAGGTTGGTCTGATCCAGACAGGGCATCGCAACTTATCGGTTACGCGCCGTTCCCAAGAAACATTGGGCAGAGTCAACAGGTATCTATGCAGGTTTCACAATCAAGTCAGGCGCGCGGGCTAACAAGTCGCTGGAGCCGACCGCCTAATCGAGGGTCGCCTTGCTGCCGGTTTTGGTTGTGGGTCGTCATTCTGATTGCTGGGTCCGTCATCAAACCCGGCGGCGTCTCAGCTCCTGGCCGTTAGGCCACCCTCCGTTTGACAAACCCCCAACCCCGCCGTATCCTTCCCCCGACCATAGGTTCCTCTGCGGTCTCCGCGTTCTCTGCGGTGATTGAAGTTCTCGTTCAAGGAGGCCCCGTGCCAAAACTCGGCGCGCACATGTCTATCGCGGGCGGCGTAGACCTGGCGATCCTGCGCGGCCACTCCATCGGCTGCCAGGCGATCCAGATGTTCACCAAGAGCAACAGCCAGTGGCGGGCTGCGCCCCTGACCGACGAGGTCTTGGAACGTTTCCACGCCAACCAGCGGGAAACCGGCATCGGCCCCGTGGTCGGCCACGATGCCTATCTGATCAACCTGGCCTCGCCCGACCCCGCCTTGTGGCAGAAGTCGGTGGACGCCTTCGTGGTGGAGATGGAGCGGTCGCAGCGGATGGGCCTGCCCTACCTGGTCACGCACCCCGGCGCGCACATGGGCGCGGGGGAAGAAGCGGGGATGCGCCGCGTGGCCCAGGCCATTGATGAGATCTGCGCCCGCGTGCCCGATGCGGCGACGATGATCCTTCTGGAGACCACTGCCGGGTCGGGCAGCATTCTGGGCGGCGCGTTCGAACAACTGGCGCGGATGATTGAACTGACGCGCCAACCGGAGCGTGTGGGCGTCTGCGTGGACACCGCGCATGTCTTCGCCGCAAGCTACGAACTGCGCACGCGGGAAGAGTACGAGGCCACATTTGAGGCCTTTGACCGCATGGTCGGCCTCCAGCGGCTGCGCGCGTTCCACCTCAACGACTCCAAGAAAGACCTGGGCAGCCACGCCGACCGCCACGAGCACATCGGCAAGGGGTTTCTGGGGCTGGAGCCGTTCCGGTTTCTGCTGAATGACCCGCGCTTCGCCGACCGCCCGATGATTCTGGAGACGCCCAAAGGCCCGAACATGGCAGAGGACGTGGAGAACCTGCGGGTGCTGCGCTCGCTGCTGGAAGGGGACGGAATCCGCGAATAGCGCGAATGGACGCGAATAAGTTCACCGGAGAACTTCAGGCACAGAGGCCCTGGGGAAATAACAGAGAACCCAGGTGTTGCCCTCATCACAACAGGAAGGGCACGAACAGCTTGGTTTCCTTCATGTAGGCGGCGTATTCGGCTCCGAACTTTCGGAGATTCTCCCCCTCCTCCACCCTGGCAGTGGCCATGAGCGAGCCGGTCGCAACCAACGCTAGAGCCCCGCCCACGAGCGAGGGGCTCTTGAAAAACACACCCCACGCGAACCACAGCAGCGAAGCATAAAGCGGGTGACGGATGTAGCGATACGCGCCCCGTTTCACCAGCACGGTCGTGTTCTCAATGTAGCCAGACGGCTTCCCGATGACGCGCAGCAGATAGAACCCGTGCGCGCCCAGAAAGAGCGAGGCCACGAGGAGTATCCAAGAGACGATTTGCGTGGCGGAGAAGGGATTGCGGAACCATACATTCAGAGTAACTACTCAGCCTACCCAACTTTCTGGTGGTATTGAGGCGAGCCAACCACAACATGTAGTAGTGTTGCTGCAACAGTGACTCCTCGAACATGGCGGCGACTACTACATTTAGTGGGTGAACACATCACAACCACTAGAAAAACGCACTGGCTGAGTAGTTACCATTCAGATTGAGTGCGACGAGGGCCAGGGCTGACTCAAACGCGAAGAACCGGTAGAAGCCGTGGGAGCGACGGTCGCGCAGAGACGACCACGATACAGCTACGATTCCTGCGGATCCGAGGACGAATAACGCTGGTTGAAACATTTTCCCATCTACGGTTGCCCGAAAGGATTTACTATTTCCAGCCCCTCAACCTGGGCGAACGATCCGAGATCCTCGGAGTACAAGCGGGCGATGCCGCTTTCCAGACAGGAAGCGATGACCATCGCATCCCAAAAGGAAAGGCTGTGCCTCGCAAGGAGCAATTCCGACCTGTCGAGAACATTCCAGCTGGGCAGAATCGTGACCCAGACCCGGCGAAGGTCGCGAATGTCTTCCCAGGCCTTCGCCCGGTCGTATCCCATCGGCTCTAACTTG
>Ga0315291_10008600_pt1 | contig 12540 bp, 9 predicted proteins | sample YL17G12_20_MG_FD_203070 | JGI IMG/M metagenome (GOLD analysis project Ga0315291, IMG submission 203070) | Sediment microbial communities from Yellowstone Lake, YNP, Wyoming, USA - YL17G12_20 | ecosystem: Environmental > Aquatic > Freshwater > Lake > Sediment | place: USA: Wyoming | collected... | reverse complement strand
AGGGGTCGGTCTGGGGAGAGAAGGTGTCGCCTGTGTCTACCTCGGCACTGCTGGCGCTGCTGGTATGATCACGGATAGGCCGATCAGGGACCACCGCCTCACCTGTTGCCCAGCAGCACTTCCGGGTCACTGGGACGCGGATGCGCTCTTGTTGACGGGCGGGTCGGCCTATCGCTGGGTGCGCGATCTACTGACCGGGCTCTCCGACTCGCAGCCTAAGGTCTCATTCGGGGCACTGGACGCAATTGCCGCGCGCGCGCCTGCAGGCAGCGATGGCGTCATCGTTGTGCCGAATTTCGCGGGAGCGGGCACTCCCCTTTGGGACCCCAATGCCAGCGGAATCATTTCGGGCCTGCGGCTCTCTCACGGGCCTGCGCACCTGGCAAGGGCAGTCCTTGAGGGCCTCGTGTGTTCCCAAAGACACGCTTTGGAAGTGCTCCAGGAAGTCGTTTCGCCCATCACGAGTTTGCAGTTCACGGGCGGTGGGGCTGCCTCCAAACTGTGGGCGCAGATCCTGGCGGACCTTACCGGCTACCCCGTTGCTGTGCCGAGCAGTCAGGAGTCAACTTCGCTTGGGGCGGCAATGATGGCTGGCGTTGCAGTCGGCGTTTTCGCGGACTACGCAGAGGCGGTGGGGGCCATGAACACTGCGGAAGATCGCTATGAACCCGACAGCGCAAGCCATGATTTGTATGAAGGAACGTACCGAGCCTATAGAAATGTCTTACGGCGAATGTGCGACACGCGTGAAGGTGGGGAGAACTGAAATGAAAGACATTGAGCGCATCGCGCAGGAGATGGCCCTGTATGCGGACATGCTCGTCAATGCAGGGCTTCTGCATCTGAAGGGCGGCAATTTCAGCGCGAGGGTGGGCGATGATCTTGTGATTACCCGCACCCGTTGTTTCAAGCAAGACCTTGTTCCGGAGAGGTTGGTGTGCGCTCCAATCTACTTGGATAGCCCTGTTGAGGGCGCGTCGAGCACGCTGTCCATGCACAGGGCCATCTACCGCAAAACGGATGCCCAGGCCATCATGCACGCGCATCCATACCATCCTGCATTGCTTTCCTACTATCTGGATGAAATCCTTCCCCTTGACGAGAATGGATTGATTTACTTGGGGCCGCGTGTTCCAATTGTTGCTGCGCCGGGATACATGAGGTGGGAGGAGGTTTCTGAAGAGATGGCCGACTCCCTGGTGACTTGTCCTGCGTCCGTCCTTCGATGGCATGGAACCTTCACCAGGGGCGACTGCATGGCATCGGCGTTCCACTACACCCAGGCGGTTGAGACGGCTGCTCGTTTCGTATACGACCTCTTGCGGAACGAAGGCAGACTTGGAAAGGCTGCCTATCCTCCATACGTGGCCTTGCCTCGCACACCTGAGGGTTGATCCAATGACTAGGTACTCCATGTCTTCACGGGAGCGGGTGTTGCGCGCTCTCAACCATCAGGAGCCGGACCGGGTGCCATTCAATCTGGCCCTGACTGTGGACATCTACGAACGGCTGCGCCAACAGCTGGGATTGCCCCGCGATCCGCATGTCAAGGTTGGTATCTGGACGGATGTGCCCCTCGGGTTTGACTTGGTTGAGGCGATGCAGATTGACATCTGTGCGGTGGGACTGAACCCTCCGGCGCATTGGGGCCCTCCAAGGCGAGATAATGGGCTTCTGTATGACGAATGGGGCGTTGGCCGCAAGAAGGTGGCGCGGGACGACGGCAGCTACTACTTTGAGATGGTGGAGCATCCGCTAGCAGTCGCCACCCTTAAGGACGTTCAGGGATACCCCTGGCCCGATCCGCATGACCCTGGCCGCACTGATGGGCTGCGGCGGAAGGTCGAACGAATTCGCGAGCACACTGACAAGGCCATCATGGCAAAGTTCTCTAACTCAATCTGGGAACAATCCTGGTGGCTGAGAGGTCTGGAGCAGTGGATGATGGACCTCATCCTCAACCCGCAGATCGTTTGCGCGATCATGGACAGAGTGTGCGAAATCGCTATCGGCACCGCGCTGGCGGCGCTGGAGGTTGCGGGAGACCTGGTTGATATCTATCGCTTGAGCGGGGAAGATTTGGGCACGCAGTTGAACCCCATGATCTCTCCCAGGACCTATGAACGGCTGGTTCGCCCCAGATTTGAGCGCCTGTGGCGCGCGGTCAAGAGCAAGCTGCTGGAAAAGAATCCCGATGGTAGACTGATGCTGCACTCATGTGGAAACGTGCGCGCCTTCATACCTGGTTGGATTGATATGGGTCTTGATATTCTGGATCCGATCCAGCCGCGTGCGCAGGGCATGGAGCCGAAAGCCCTCAAGCGCGATTTCGGCGACCGGCTCATGTTCCACGGCGGCATAGACCTACAGCAGACTCTGCCATTCGGAACGACCGAGGACGTGATGCGCGAGGTGCGGGAGTACATTCAGGCCCTTGCGCCGGGGGGCGGTTACATCGTAGCGCCCGCCCATAACGTCCAGGGGGATGTGCCGCCCGAAAATCTTGTCGCGATCAGAGATGCTATTGAGGCCCACGGCCATTACCCTGTTCGCTTGTAGGTTGAGACCGAACTCAACCGGGGCTACTCAGAAGAGACTCTGCTGGATTCCAAATGCCTGACAGACGGCGCGAATCTCCTCATCGGTCAGCCCGTCGCCCACCCCGCCGTTGACCATGTCCATGTATTCATACCGCGCACCTGTCTCGGCGTACTCGATTCGGTCGGCGGCTTGTTTGACGGATTGAGCCGAGCGCGCCACTGCGCCGTGCTTATTCCACACCACCACCCGATGCGCGCGCAGCGCCTCGACCGTAGCAGCCATCAGTTCAGGAGATCCTGGCACACGAAATGGAAGATAGCCCAAGCCTTCGGGCAGTTGTATGATTAACTCCGGCTGCCAGCGCAATAGACGCTGATTCAAGAATCGTTCGTCCTGGTAGCGGCGGATATGGCTCAAATAGGTCAGGTGCAGAGGATGGGCGTGGAGCAGCGCGTGAAAATCGCAGCCGTTCCGCCGCGATTGGTCGAGGTGGACGGCCAAGTGCGAGTTGAACTCGCTGGTCACCCGCTCAAACAGACGGCGCGGCGAAGTGTGCAAGCGGCCAGTATGTCCGCCCTCATCCACAACCACGTGACCCAGGTTGGCGGGCGGGTCTTGGATGATTTCGCGTAACCGGCACCCGGAGCCAGTGACAAGAAAGGATTTGCCTACAAGTTCTGGCGCAGGTGTGGGCAGGTCAATGGTTTCAACCAGCGCAAACTCGGGGTGAGGTTCAGTCGGCCAACCGATATAGACCGAAATGTTACCAGCCGCTCCTTCGCTGGCATCTATCTCGGACATGTGGTAGCCTGCCTCTCCGATTGCCGTCATCAATTCGTCTAATCCAAAATGAGTCATTTGACTTGACATCGTTTGCTTCCCGTCCTCACGTGAGTCCTGCCATCAGGTCTAGCAGCCGCCCATACGCATCATCCCAGCGCCTGCCATCCTGTGGCTCAAAACTCTCCAGCGCGAAGGAATCGCGGACCACGGCGCGGGCTTCGCGCAGCGAGCCGATGTGGCCTAGCGCGACAGCCTGCATCAGAATGTTGCCGGTCGCCGTTGCCTCGGTGGGGCCGGCGACAACCGCGCGTCCTGTCGCGTTGGCGGTGAATTGGTTCAATAGGCGGTTCCTTGCTCCGCCGCCGACAATATGAATCGGCTCCAAGCGGTGGCCGATGATCTGTTCCAGCCGCTCAAGCACCCAGCGGTACTTCAGCGCAAGGCTTTCCAACACGCAACGCACCACCTCTCCCGTGGATTGCGGAACAAATTGCCCTGTCCTCTGACAGAAGCCGCGGATGCGCGATGTCATATCGCCTGGCGCAAAGAACTCAGCGTCGTCGGGGTTAAGGATGGACTGAAGCGCCGGCGATTGCGCAGCCATCTCAGCCATTTGGTCGTAGGAGGCTTCCTCGCCCTGCCGCGCCCATTCGCGGCGGCACTCCTGCAATAGCCACAAGCCCATCACATTCTTGGAAAGCCGCCACGTGTCTCCGACGCCCCCCTCGTTCGTAAAGTTGTGCGCCAGGCTCAGGGAATTGACAACCGGCTCGTTGATTTCTGCGCCGAGGATGGACCAGGTTCCCGAACTGATCCAGGCAGAACCCTGATCCAGTGCAGGTACGGCGACAACCGCAGAGCCAGTGTCATGGCAGGCTGAGGCAATAACTTGTACATGTGTTGCTCCTGCATCTTCTGTCAACTGGGGACGCATTGCGCCGAGCACGGTTCCGGGCGCAATTATATTGGGGAAAAGGCGGCGCGGAATGTCCATCGCCTCTAACAGGGACTCGGCCCACGCTCGCTTACGCGGGTCGTAGCATTGCGTGGTTGTCGCGTTGCTGAACTCACAAGCAATCTGACCGGTCAGCCAATAGTTCAGTAGGTCAGGGATGGTCAGGAACGTTTCGGCGACGTCAAGCGCAGGCGAGCGGCTGATGACCATGGAGAGCAACTGGTATAGAGTGTTGAAAGGCATAAACTGGATGCCGGTCAGTTGGTAGATTCGCTCTCGCGGCATCCGCCGAAACGCTTCGTCGATCATGCCTTCCGTGCGGCCATCGCGGTAGTGATATGGATTGGCGAGCAGAGCGCCCTGACGGTCTAGCAGGGCGAAGTCCACACCCCACGTGTCCACGCCGATGCTTGCCAGCGATCCCCCGTGTCTCTGAACAGTTGCTGCGATGCCTTGGGTGATTTCACTCCATAGCCGCAAGACATCCCAATGGAGTCCATCGGGCAGGCGCACCGGACCGTTCGGGAAGCGGTGGATCTCGGCGAGGTTCAGACGCTGCCCGTCAAACTGGCCGAGAATCGCACGGCCGCTTTCGGCGCCCAAGTCAATGGCTAGGTATCGATGCGAGTGAACCATGGCTACCCTTTGACTCCTGCCGCAATCCACGGGAATTCGGCGATACGGAGTTTCGCTGCGCCATACGGCACGAGTTCAACGTTCTCATCTGCGTCTTCAGAGGTGACCGGACTCATGGGGAGCGTCCCGGCAGAGTTCTGCTCCAATCCCCAATCCTTCAGCCTGCGCGCTTTGCCCTTGAGCACCACGGGGGATGCGGATGAGTCGTAGGGCTGAAATGGCACTGCCCCTGTCTCCACGGAGAAACAATCCCCGGGGCGTTCTGGATTCAGCAGCAGCGCGTAGTTCCAGGGGGAATCAGGGTGTACTTCCCAGTCTGCGAATGGCTCTGCGCCTCGGAGTTTTTGCCATCTCTCCTTGATACGCAAGGCAAAAACGAGCGGGCCGCGTTCAATGCCTGCCGAGTTCTGGAACCAGGCAGAAGTCGTGACCTTCATGGGCAGGGTCAATCTGACAGTGTCTCCATCCTGCCATCTTCTGGCTATCCGATAGTACGTGCCAGCCTGTCCCTGGGGAAGCGCCGCGTTGTTGACTTCTATTTCTGCGTTGTCGCACCAGTGAGGAATCCTGAGGTGAAGCGGAAAAGCCGTGGGTTCTGGGACGTGAACGGTGAGATCAATACGGTCATGGAAGGGATACTCGGTTGTTTCGGTGATGGTGACAAGCGTGCCATTTCCGACCCGCGTTGTCACGCTGGAAGGCGCATAGACGGCGGCGACAAGACCACCCTCAGGCGTCGCAAACCAAAGATTCTTCACGAACTTGGGCCATCCCTGGTGCATGTTCGCCGTGCAACAGCCGAAGTTGGGTTCCAGACCGAAGAGATTTGCCTCGTCATTGTTGTCATACCAGTTTCTCTTCGCCAGCGAGACGAGCACTTGATTGGCCTGTTGGTCGTACTGGTGCGCGGTCAGGTCCTTGGTCAAGGTCGCGGGTAGCGCGTTGTATGCGACTTTCTCAAGAAGGTCGGCATATTTCGCTTCGCCGAATGTTTTCAGGAGGATATGCAGACTGAACATGTACTCCACGACGGCGCAAAGTTCGGTGCCTTGCGAAGGATTCCGCCCACTCAGGTGCTCATCACCGGTGAAGATGCCCGCTACCTGTCCGTGATGCTTTGTGAGGTTGTGGATAGCCAAGTCCGCCGCGTCTCTGTACCGCCTATCTCCCCGGAACAGATAGTGGAGCGCAGGATTCTTTATCCCCATTGCGACATTGACGACGTGGTGAGCGTGGTAATTTGTCAGCCTAGCGAATTCCTCGCGCGAAGGAATGGCCTTGGTGAGACCTATCGCATCGTAGTAAAAACCCGTGGGCCGCACAAAGGGGAATCCAGTGAAGACATCTGTCCAATCCAGCATCTGTGTGAGGGTCAACTCAGCCAGCGAGAGTAGGGATTCATCTCTTGTGATGCTGTACAACCAGTATGTGCAGTATACGTTTTCCGCTCCCCTCGCCCAACCCCAGTTCTCCAGGGGCCTTCGGGGAAGCGCCTCGGCCTGGTAGCGAAAGTAGCGGGTCATGAAAGGGATGACTCTCACATCGCGGGTCGCTTCGTAGTACTGAACCAGCGCCTTCAACATGACCATTCTCGGCCACCAGTCCAGATTGTCAGGCGGCCCGAAATTGCCTTCCGCAGTCTGGCTGTTCAGTGTCCACTCAATCCAATTTTCTGCTTTTCGGATTAAGCGCGCATTGCCTAACAAGTAGGCGAGTGGAATCAGACCATCGCAGTAGTAAGGCCCGCGTTCCCAGTTGTCCCCTGGGCCGCCCAGCCATCCACTGTTTGGGCCGACGGGCTCCCAAATCTCGTCAAGGTGGCCTGTGAGACCATCGGCTTGCATGACCAGTTGGTTGCGCAGCCAGCCTTCGGGCTGTACCGTTCCAAGCGGCAGTTCCAGGAATGCTGTCGCGGCCAGATTATGCGTGTCTGTAAGCGTAGCCATCGGGATTTGTCTCCAAACTAGTGCGGTTGGGGCGAACTGTCCCGCGCTTCCAGCCTGCTTTACTCCGCAGTGCTGACGTCCAGCACCGTTGCGCCCGTGACGCGGAGCAGTTCTGTCACAGTCAATTCCATCAGGGTGCCTTCATCGCCCCCGCCGCCATAAATCAGGCCACCGTGTCGGTCTCCCAGGTTCTGGAGAGAGGCATCCACGATCACTGGCACCGAGGTGCGATGTCCAAACGGGGGAACGCCACCGGCGGGATAGCCGAGCACGGCCAGCACTACGTCAGCCGGAGCGAACTTCACTTTCTTGGGGCTCACGCCAAAGTGGGCGGCGATGGCCTTGCGATCTACATAGCGTTCGCCATTGGAAATGACAAGGATCGGCTGGATGTCGCCGGTCTGGGTTGGTGATGGCACCAGGAAGAGCAGGCTCTTGATGATTTGTTCGGGCGTCACTCCCAACGCTGCCGCGGCCAATTGCACGGTCCTCGTATCCCCCAGGTTCCGGATCAAGCGGGCCGCAATGCCATGCTCCGCGATGCAGGTCTGCAAGTCTGCCGGTGTCAGAGCATCGGTGGGAACAGCGCCCGATGGGACCGTGATGTGCGGAGAGCCCTCCGTTTCCAATGCCGTCTTCTCGCTATGCGTCATGAGTCCTGATTCTTGTGTCTTGCGGCCCAGGCGCAGGTTTCGGGCCTCGTCAAGTCCCCGCCCATACCGAGCAGGGGCAGCCAAGTTCGGTAGCGCGTCCCGCACGCTCCGGCGCTGGCAAAGTCGCAGAGAAGCACATCTTGCACGCCTGCTACGGAGAACTTCAACAACATCCACGGCGCGGGCACTGCTGACCATTCTTCTTCGCAATACTGGAGGTTTTCCATGCTCAAGGAAGGCATGGAGCGCGCATCTCCCGCATTAAACCTTTCGTCGTAGGCCAACAGGATCGGGCCGCGGTAAATGGACGTGAGTCCCTCAGATTCTTTCTCCCCAATCCAATAATACAGCGACATGTCCAGTTCCAAGAGGATGCAGTCGCCATCCCTCCAGTCCCTTTCCACCGCCAGATAGGTGCCCGGGATGATGCTGATGACTGGCTGGCCTTTGACGGTGGCTTTTGTGTGCCGCGACCACTGCGGAATGCGCAGCCAAACCGTGAAGCGTGCAGGCTCGCGGATGCCGATGCGTATGAGTACCTTTCCGTCGCGGGGATAAGCGGTTGTCTGGATGAAATCCACGCGCCCCTTGGCGCCGGCGAGACGGATGCTCAAACGGCCTTCGCCATAGTAATTCAAGGCACAACCACTGCCGTCCGACGTTGGCAGGATAGCCCACTCGCTCAACATCCCCACCGCACGGGGGGCGTTCGCCTGACAGCAGTTGAGTTCTGGCCCGCCGGGGTGGCACTGCCAGTTGTGGGTGTGAACGAAGGCACGGCGGTCGCCGTCCATGGGAGTGTTGTACGTCCACCATCGGCCAGAGGGATGCTGTGAAGCAAAAGTTGCATTGAATGTGGAGAGTTCCAATTCGTCTGCAACTACGGGGTTGCCCGTCAGGCGCAGAATGTCCACAGAATACGCCATCCATGCGACGGTGCAACACGTTTCAATGGGCCGCCGGTCAAAGGGATTCCCCACCGCTTGTTCATCGGACGAGAATCCCCCTGTGTTGTGGCGGTCTGTTCGGAGTATGCTCCACCAGATATGCTCGGCGGCTCTGCGGTACTTTTCATCTCCCGTGATGTAGTATAGTTCCGGTATGGCCTGAAGGTCGGGCAGACTTTCCCATCGCGGGCGCGGTGTTTCATAGAACTCCTTGCCCGCAAGCGCGGTGCGGACGTAGTCGCCCCCGCCTGGCGCTTCCCACTCCTGTTCTATCTCTCTTGCCATTTGGAGATAACGCGGCTCTCCAGTGTGGCGATAGAGCAGCAGGAATGTGTGGATCACAGACATGTTCTTCTCTTCTGCTCCCGCCAGGGCGATTCGGTCCCCCGTGTCAAGAAAGCGGGCGCAGACGTAATCCGCAGCCCGCCGGCATGCCGCGAGGACACTTGGGTCGCGCGTTTCCTCGTACCACAAGAGCAGTCCGAGCATACAGTGGTAGTGACCCCAAACATCCCACAGCGCCCCCCCCCATACACCCCATTTATCCAGATAGTCGCCAAGCCCCTCGCTGGGGTAAGCCCTTCCCGTGAGTCGCTCGGAGCGCGGGTGAGGGCCGAGGTACCCGTCTTCATCCTGAACGGCGATTAAGTCCGCGACGAATGCTTCCAGATGGCGACGAAGGCGTGGGGCATGTGTCAATCGCCAGCACTGCACTGCGCCGATCAAGTACTTACCGGGATATTCGCCGCACCACGGAGTGATCTTTGGGCGGGGCGTTCGGTCGCGATCTCTGAAGACCTGGAGCATGTTCGGATTGGCTTCAGGGAACCTCAACAGCCAGTTTTCCTGGTTGACATAAATGCGATTTCCGACGAAGCCGCGCATGGTGAAACGCGCTTGGTGGGGATGGGAGAAGGCGGGTTGGGCCTTTGCAGAAGTAGAGTCATGTGAGATCTTCACAACCGCGCCCCTCGCTATGGGATTTCGCCTTGAAGTATCTTGACCAACTTGGCCGAATCAATGTTGCCGCCCGATACCACACAGGCGATCTTGCCCTTGCCAGCCTTGCCTGCCAATGCCGCCGCTACCGGCGCAGCGCCTGCCCCTTCAGCAACCACGCGATTGCGCTCCATGAGCAAACGTATGGCCGCCGCAATCTCCGCGAGGCTCACAACCAAAGAGCCGTCGAGCAGACTGCTCACCAGGGGCCACATCTCCTGCAGCAGACTTTTTGCGCCAATGCCATCCACAAAACTGGGTGTGTACGACACCGCTTGCGGAGCGCCAGCAGCCAGGGATGCGGCCACAGGGGCGGCGGTTTCCACTTCGCAGGCGTAGAGTTTCGTGTCGGGTTTCAGTGCCCGAACTGCGCAGCCAATCCCCGAACTCAGCCCTCCACTCCCATAGGGGATCAATATTGCGTCTACATCCGGCAGGTCTTCCAGGATTTCTAGGCCGATGGTGCCATTGCCCGCCATTACCCTTGGGTCGCTGGAAGGATGGATGAACATCGCTCCCTCCAGCGGCGGGTACCGGCGCGTGATCATCACGTTCCACCATTCGTCGTAGGGCACTTTGACGAGGCTGGCTCCAAGCCGTGTGATCGCAGCCAGTTTGGTTTCTGGCGCGCTATCTGGCACGACAATCGTGCACGGGATTCCTAATCGCCGCGCGTTCCAGGCGACTCCTTGCGCCATGTTGCCCGCACTGGCAGTGAAGACGCCTTTGGACAATTGATCCCTTTTCGCAAGGGAGATTGCGTTGCTCGCGCCGCGGATCTTGAACGAGCACACAGGTTGCAGGTTTTCCAGTTTGAGGTAAATCTCCGCTGGCGCCCCGTCGGCATTGAGGCGGATGAGGGGAGTGCGCGTGACTAGATGGGCGATGCGCTTCTGCGCCGCGTAGATTTCCGTGATGGGAATCGGCTTATGTGGTTGTTGCATGGTGGCTACCTCCCAACTCAACGAGAGCTCCCAAGCCCTTCTCCGCAGCCTTCTTGTAGATGTGATGCGCTGCCGCAACATCCTCAATGGCCAAACCGAGCGATTTGAAGAGCGTGATTTCTTCGGAAGTCTTCCGCCCCTCAATCTGTCCAATCAGAATCTCGCCGATTTCGCCCAGGATGTGGTCGTCTCCGATGGCCCCTTCCTTTTTGGGAAACAGGAAATCCCCAGCTTCGTTCATCGTAGATTCCCGCCTGTCCACGAACAACCGCGACATTACGACGGCTGGGGTGTCCAGTTCGCGGGTGTAAGCCACGCTTGAGCCCACGGCATTGATGTGAGCGCCGTGCGAGAGCCATTCTCCCTTCAGCACAGGCTCTTTGGCGGGGGTCACCGTACAGATCAGGTCGGCTCCTGTGACCGCCTTCTCCGCTGTGTCCATAGCCTCAACTCGAATTCCATGCCGCTCCGATTCACGCTCGGCGAATTGGCGGGACTGTTCCAGCGGCAGACTCCAAACGCGCACCCGGCGTATTCTTCGCGCCAGCAGCATGGCCTCCAGATGCCCTCGCGCCTGGGTTCCCGCGCCGAGGATGGCGAGGTCGCCCGCATCGGGGCGGGCCAGCAATTTGGTTGCCACTCCGCTGACCGCTGGCGTGCGGATGGCGGTGATGGCGGTGGCGTCCATGACAGCCAGCAGACGTCCGTGCTTGGTCTCGAAGATGAGCACAGCCCCCTGGTGCAGGTCGTAGCCAGTGCCGAGGTTGCCGGGGAATACGCTGATTACTTTCACACCCATTGTTTCTATGTCCCCCAGGTAGGCGGGCATCATGCACAGCAGGTCTGATCTCCCTGGAAGCCATATGGTCGGACGCAGTGGCAGCACAGCATTCCCCTGGGCGAGGGTTGCAAGAGCCTGCTCCATAACTTCAATGCACTCGTTCATGGGGAGCAATTTGGGTATTTCCTTTTGGTTCACAATGAGTACTTCCATAGCCGTTTTCTCCTCGGAATGTGCCGCACTCTGCCCAAGTGGCCTATGCTTCCTGCTGCACCACGATTCTGCCTCGCTTGATGACCGTCTGGACGGCATTGTGCCCCAGGCGGTAGATCACGTCCTCGTAGGTGGGGATACTCCACAACTGTATGTCTGCGAATTTGCCCGCTTCCAATGTTCCACGATCACCGTCCAGACTCAGCGCTTTTGCTGCTCCCCAGGTGGCGGCGAGCAAGGCTTCGGCGGGCGAGAATCTATAGAGACGGCAGGCCAATTGCATGATGAATTGCATGGGCTCCGCCCAGCATCCGGGGCATAGGTCGGTGGCCAGGGCGAGGGTCATGCCCTCAGACAACATCGCTCGGGCGTCAAAGGGTCGGGGGTGCTGAACGGCGAAGTCCAGGGCAGGCATGACTACCCCTATCACACCCGCTGCCGCCAACCGCCGCATCGCCGGGCGCTCTGTGTAGTTCAGATGGTCAGCGGAGACGGCGGAGATCGACGCCGCCAGGTCGGCCCCCCCGATATTGGAGTAGGCGTCGGTATGGATCTTGGGTCTAAGCCCGGCTTTGGCCCCGGCGTCAAGAATCCGCCTGGACTCCTCGACCGTGTAGTACCCGTCATCGCAATACACGTCGCAGAACTCGGCCAGTCGCCGCTCCGCAACCTGGGGGATCATCTCGTTTATCACGGTTTCTATGTATCGCTCATGAGAGACATCGGGAGGAAAGTCGTGCGCGCCGAGGAAGGTGCTCACGATGTCTACGGGCTGGGTGGACTGCAAGACGCGATTGACTTCCAGCATCTTGATCTCTTCGGCCAGGTTCAGCCCGTAGCCGCTCTTGCTTTCCACCGTTGTAGTCCCGCACCTCAACATCTGCTGCAACCTTTGTTTCGCGCTCTCCACCAGTCTGCCTAGAGTCTCAGCACGGGTCATCGCCACGGTGGCGAGGATACCGGTTGGAATACCGAGCGCTTTCACCTCGGCGGCACTGCGCGTCATGCGAGCGGCATATTCCTTGACCCGCGAACCGCCGAACACCAGGTGGGTATGGCAGTCTACGAAGCCGGGGACGACGACCTTGCCGGCGGCGTCGATGATCTGGGCCGAGGCCGTGTCCACCTGGGATGTGACCTCG
>Ga0315291_10008599_pt1 | contig 12540 bp, 9 predicted proteins | sample YL17G12_20_MG_FD_203070 | JGI IMG/M metagenome (GOLD analysis project Ga0315291, IMG submission 203070) | Sediment microbial communities from Yellowstone Lake, YNP, Wyoming, USA - YL17G12_20 | ecosystem: Environmental > Aquatic > Freshwater > Lake > Sediment | place: USA: Wyoming | collected... | reverse complement strand
TCCTCTTCTCATCGCTTTCTCTTCGTCCCCCCTGCTTTTCCCGTTTCCCCCCCGCCCCCCCGTATTCCGACTTGCCCTGGATGTTGATCGTCGTCGAGTGATAGAGGATCCGGTCGAGGATGGCCGTGGCGATGTGGATATCTCGGGGATTAATTGTTTTCATTTGGACTCTATGCTAATATCTAAAAAAATTGGGACGTTATTTTTGCCTATGCTCCTAAATAAAACTTAATATTAATCGGCAGAAGGAGTCTTTGAATGACAGATAAATTGCACAAATCTAAAAAGATGAGGTTTAATGTTTTTACCCTACAAAAGTGTTTCCAACAAGAAATTTCGAATGCGATTGACGAAGCTAACTCTTTTCAAAAATCATTTCAATATGTTCTTCATCCTAATACTATTGAAATCGATGAGAATCATTATAAATTGCCCAACGGTGCACTTAATTTGAAAAAGACTATTAAGGACATAATAAAAAACGATTCTACTGTGAATAAATTTCTTTCTAAAAACATAGTTCTTATTAGTTCTTTGCCTTTCTCGGACTGGGATTTAGTAAACGAATTCTCAGGAAAATCTTTAATAAAAGAATTGAATCAGTGTTTTTTTTTCGATAGTTTCGTATCTAAAGCTGGCTGGCTAGCTCTAATAAGCACATTTATATGGGAACACCTTCCTGAAAAAAAGGAACTTAAACTGCCTATGTCGCCTTCGGGGAGACGCGCGCTACAACCATATTTGCTTTTAATGTTTGCAACCTTGACTCTCGATCGATTAGTTTATATGCCATTTCATGAAGAAACCCGAGGATGTCCGTTTGATTATTGCAATAGGGTTTATGATATCGACAAAACCTTTAAAAATAGAAGGATATGTAGTGATCACGAGGAATATTTAAAAAGAAAATCTAAAGAAAGAAAAATCACTAAAGATCAAATCATGTCTGTTATGGCATTATTTAATAGGGCATTCGGCAGACCCGCAATATTCAAATATGATGTTGCAATTTCCTATGCTCACGAAGATAGCTTTATCGCAAAAAGATTATGGAAAGCCGCAAGATCAGCAGGATTTAAGGTGTTTTTGGATATGTATATAGATACATGGGGAAAATCGCTAATTGAATATTTGATAAATGTATTCGAAAGAGACTCTCGTTACTGTCTAATGCTAATATCAGAAGCATATGCCGAAAGTATGTGGACAGAGCATGAAAGGAAAGCTGCCCTTAGAAGAGCACTTAAAGATAGAGGCCGCGAATACATCTTGCCTATTCAACTTGATGATACAGAATTAGATGATTTTCCCTTTGATTTGAGATGGTTAGACCTTAGAAAACCAAACGAAAAGAAGATTAAGGAAATTGAAAAAGCTTTAATCAAGAAACTAGACCCCTAAACAATATTATTGGAAAACGATCAGTAAAAATATTTCGAACAAATTTTTAGACAGCTAGGTTTCTGGACGGTCCACGCTTCCATAGAAGTCATAAATATTGAATTTTAAAATGGTCTGAATAATAGAACTGGTCTAACTAACACTAGATTTGACAGGCGTCAGATACCCCATTAAATTCCTTGTCCAAATTCTTTTGCCCTCTCTCTTCTCCCTTTTTCTCTCTCCCCTCTCCTCCTTGCCCTAAGTGTCCTGAAATTATATCTATAAATCAATATTCAGCCGCCGTCGCCGCTTTCCCCGCTTTCCACTCGACGACTTGCCTTTGCTTTTGAATTTAAAAGATAAACAAAATTAATGAATGTTTCATTTGCAGTTATGGTGTCATTCTTTTTATTTAAATAATTTCCATTCCACCATGAAAACACAGGTATTATTATCAAAAACACTGCCAAAAGCATAACTTCAATAATCCCGGTTTTTGTTGTTCCTTTTACTTTTCATCACCCAATATATTCTCCGATAATTTTATATTTTATATCATAGGGTCTTACCTTAAAGTCATCTGTCCAAAAATTGTTGTCGCCTTTTGTGGTGTAATATTTGCCGTCCACATCGCTGCCAATGCCAACTATCCTATGAACAACAGTACTAATATTTGCATCCTCAAAATGCAGTTCATGCTCAAAAAATATTATGTCGCCTATCTGCATATTATCAACATCATCGGGACGCACCATGACATAAGTGTTGTTGCAGATTATTGTCGGGCGCATTGACTGTGAAATGCTTGATGGCGCGCATGCACAAGGATGTGTTTCGCTACAAAAAAATTCTGCTTCTGGATAACTGGCAAGATGTTCATAAGAAATGCTTGGAAGTTTTGGATAAGCATTTGTGCACCCACTAACAAAAATCACACAAAGAATTAATAAAATAACTACTATGGCTTTCTTCATTTATTATCATCTCTGACAAAGCAAACTGAATTCAATTAAATTCTATGCCTTTGCTTATTTTTATAGTTTTTGTTACTTGAAAATGTCAGAAAATGGCCAACATTTTGCCCAAGTAAAAGGATTCCACCAAATACATTCATCCAAAGGAGGTGTCCATTTAGGGATAGGAGTTTCCTTTTCTTCGGCGCAACGGATTCCTTCCCGCTGAGCTCGGAATCGGTGCCGCTCGTCACAAGAAAAGGATATTCCCGGCCGCCGATCGATGTCAAGAACAAGAAAATTGCTCGGAACCAAAGAATCCGACCGAATGACCGTCCCTGAAGCCGCTGAATTCCCCAAAAGACGATAGACTTCTCGTTCCTCTCGCAATCGCCTGTCATGAAAAATACTTAGATATTCAGCCGCCGGCGCCGCTTACCTTTTTCTTCTCCCTCCTCCTTGCCCGGAATGTTCTGTATAGTATTAAGAAATCGATAATCAACCGCCGGCGCCGTTCGACTTATTCCCCCTCACCTCCTTGCCCACAGTGTTCTGATATAACGCCTATAAATCGATATTCAGCTGCCGGTGTCGCTTATCCTCTTTTCCCCCTCGACGACTTGCCCTGGATGTTCTTAAATTGCGTCCAGATAATCAGCCGCCGGCGCCGCTCTCAGCCAGCTTCGACGACTTGCACGTGATTTTCTGACGCCGCCTATAGAAATCTATATTCAACCGTCGGCGCCGCTTCCTCGTTTTCCTCGAGACGACTTGCCCGGGATGTTCTGAAACCACGTCTAGAAATAGAGAATCAGCCGCTTAGCGTGACAGGAGGGATAGAACCCCCGGATCTTGCAGAAAACCTCAGAAGATGCTCAGCCCGGCGGTCCGGACAGCGGATCTGGGCGAACCCGCAGCGGGGATTGCCGCAGTCGAGATAGCGCACGACGACGTCCTTGATGATCGGACGGAAATAGCCGTACGCCTTCTCGAAACGCTCCTCAGATTCCGCGACGAAGCGCTCAAAGCTTCAGGAAGCATATATCAACCTCCTATCTTTGAACACAATGCCCGGCATCAGGCGCGGCGGGCACGCCGTCACCTGCATGCTATTGTTAGACACATCTCGGCGTTACCGGATCCGGCCCGGAACCGCAATGAATTGCAGGGATGGGATCAGGTTTTCCTCAACAATCCAAGCCTTCTCGACATCTTCCATCGTTGCGTTTTCCCAGTTCAGCTGCACCGCCCTTTCTGGTGCTAAGGAGGTTTGAAAGATGGTCATAGCTTGATCGTTACCGCTACTGGGGACAATGGGCGCTCCGAAGCGAACGATCTGTACTCGTATACCGTGTTTACACAACACAACGACAGATTCGAATTCTGTCATAGGAACATCGCGAAATATACTTTGAAATATTTGGAAAGTACGGTACTTGGCCTTGTTCTCGAGGCTTTTCCTATTTGCGTAGTCTCCACGAACATACGGACTGTTATCATTAGGTTTCTCGCCTTCCAGCAGGTGTCCTGTGATCACGACCCGGCGAGCCGTTGAAGATAATTCCTCTACTGTGGTACTCGCATGTGTTTCCGGTGGCAGCGCCTGCTGCACAATTGCGCCGATCTTGCTCAACTTTTCACGCATGTAGCTCTGAACTGCAGAAGACGCCCGCTGATCTCCCGTCTTCAAAAGAACCGCGCACAATTGGCTTCGCACCTTCGGCTTATCTACTCCTTCAAACTCCTCGATAAGTGTCGGGATTGCGGCAGATCCGAGTCCTGTAGCTTCTTGATAGTGGCCACTTGCTACAAGAAATTTGATCTGTTCGGCTTGATTGCTTGGCTGCCAACGCGTCTTAGACAACGCCTGTGCAGCAAGATTGCGTTTTGTACGACTACCGCTTCTGAACTCGGTCGTCAGGATGGCTAAAGCGTCTGACGTGCCGAGTTCCACAAGCTGAGACAAGCACCGCGAATAAAGGCCCGGCAACGGGAAGTTCATCTTGAATGCGATTGTCTGCGTTTTCCCGCTTGGTTGGTAGCACCACACAATGAAGCCTACAAAAAGTAAAACGATGGCCACTGCAACTGCTTTTGTTTTTATATTGGCCTCCTTTTATGCCTAACTATTAATATGCGGCATGCTTTGTTTGATTCAAATTTCCCTTCATTCACGTCGTGTATGATGTGATCCCATCAAATATCCCCGCACAATTGCAATATTATCTTAAAATTATCCATATTAAATTGCAAGTCGTATATTCGACCCAAAATTTATTATATGAAAGCGCTGCTGCATTGGATTAAGTAAAATAGAGGGCAAGGATTGAGTGGGACACCCATAAGAGGTTTCTGTCTTTGTAATTCAATACATAATAAAACAGACCAAAAAGCCGAGAGAAGAATTTGAATAAAATATTTTATTCAGCCGCCGGCGCCGGAACTACAACCTAATCCCCTCTGCCTCCATCACGGCCATATCAGGCTCCGTTTTTTCTGCCGCCCACAATAGGTGACAACACCTACTTCAGGGCCATTGTCTTTACCACCAAAGTCCGGCCCTGGCGGGTGCCGAACTGTACCGTTCTACCATCGGCTGCGAACACAGGATCACTGACTTCGTCACAGTCCATGCTTTGTTCGGTGCCCACCACGACGCACCATTTCTGGCCGACCTTCGCGCGGTATGCGAACTTGGCGCCATCGAGGCTGAACACGGGCTTTCCGACATCATCAAAGGCGGGTCCAGCCGTCTTGCCGACTACGATTGCCCATTTCTTTCCATTCTTGGCGGCGTACGCCAACTGGCCAGCGCCCGGCGCGAAGACGGGATTGGCCACGTCGTCAAACTGCGGCCCCTGGAGACCCGCGACAACCGTGAACCACTTCGATGCGTGTCGAGCCAGATACGCTATGCTTTTTCCATCTGGGCTGAATACGGGTTCTCTCGCTTCGTCGAACGACGGCCCTTCCTCTTGGTCGATAACAACGGAATATCGGGGCGACATCCCGGAGTAGAGGCCCTCAATCTTGACATACGCCAGCCTCTTCCCATCCGGACTGAAAGCGGGATCCTGAAGCCCCTCGTGCGCGGTCACAGGCCTTTCCCCTATATAGAGTGTGATGGCACCCATCATCAGCCGCCCTTCTCGGAAATCGGGACCCTTCGTCGCCACATAGACGACCTCTATACTGTCCGGCGTAAAGAGCGGCTGGTCAACCATAAAGAACTCTCCCCCGATCAGCTTCTCGTCCACGACAACGCGGAGGAAGGCGGCACCGAACTTTATATCTTTTGCACGATATGCAACTCGTTTGCTATTGGGGCTAAACGTGGCGTATCCCACATCCTCGAAAGGCAGCCCGCGCTGCTCATTGACAACCATGAATACCTTGCCGCCTTGCTCCGCGATATAGGCCAGCTTGCTCCCGTCTGGGCTGAACTGCGGGTAGGACACCTTGTCAAAGCTCTCACCCTCCCTGTCCCTGTCCACGACGAACATCTTTCCGCCCCTCTGAGCGCGATACGCCACCTTGCTGAGATCGTGACTGAAGGCCACGTGCCACCCTTTCTCTGGTTCGCTGAGGACTTCTGGAATCGTCGCGAGGAGTTCTCCTTCCCTTGTAGACCTGGTGCACGACAGTAAACCGACAAGCACCACCGAAAGCACAAGGCTCGCCCGAGACAGGGCAACTAATGACATTTCGCACTTTTCCTGCCTCATTATTAGCCCACCTCTTCTTCAAAAACCGTGAACTGTCTTATTTTCTTTTTCGTGCTCCAAGACGATCCCTCCCTTTAAGCTATAAATCCAGGCCGCCCATCACGAGAAAAGCATATCCCCGGCTCCGGATCAATGTCAACAACACAAAAATCGATGCAAAGCAGGTACTCCGCCCTCTCCGACTTGCCCTACAATGTCCTGACTTCGCTTCCAGAAACTGATAATCAGCCGCCCGCCGCCGCTCTTTCCCCGAGAAGACTTGCCCAGGATGTTCTGAAACAACGTTCAGAAATCGATAATCAGCCGCCGGCGCCTTTTCCTTCCCCCTCGACGACTTGCCCTGGATGGTGATCGTCACAAAAAGCGTACGCAAACGGGAATAGATGTTGGCCACCATATTGCAAATATATTTCATTTCGGACAATATCAAAGCAGGAGGATAAATTCATGGCCTTTAAAACACTCTTTCTCGCCCATGCTCCAGACGCAGACAAAGAAAAACATCACAGCTTCATCGACACTGGCAAATACCAGCTCGACGTGGTCATCGTCAAAAACCAGGCGGAAGCCTTAGAAGTCAGCACGCGCCTATTCAGAGAAAAAAAGATTGAGTCCATCCTGCTTTGTCCGGGATTCAGTCACAAGGACATCGCCGAGATCGTCGCTGCCACTGAAAATAAGGTCGCTGTCTGTGCCTCCAGGGTCGACGGCCCGGGCAACAGGATCTCTCAGGAAGCCCTGAAGCGCGCGGGATTCTTTTAGATCAATATCTCTAAGACGGCCTCGCGACGCAGGACGACAAGCTTCTCGCTTTTATATCACAGCCGGCTAATCTCGTCCCTTTGATCTAAATAGTTTCAAGTATCGAAAATTCCGCCGCTCCCTCTTTTTCCGCTTTTTATTTTCCCCCTTCTCCGACTTGCCCTTGGTATCCTGATATTTTATCCAGAAATCGACAATCAGCCGCTAGCGCCGCTTCCCCCTCTCCAACTTGCCCAAGAATCTCTAAAACCACGTCATTAAATTCATAATCAGCTGCCAGCCGCCCTCTGTCTTCCCCCCTCTCCGACTTGCCCGGGATGTTGATCGACTATAAAAAGCGAGAAAGGATAGCCATGGTTAAACGTATACCGACACAAGGTTGTCATTCCTAAAGCATCTGGGGCGACGAATTTTCTTTAAAATAGCCAAAAATGACTTGCATATTCAAAAATTTGCTGACAAAATGAACTAGAAACGTGGGGCAGGTCCCTTTCCCCAATAATTAAGCTCAAATCGGGCTAAGTTATTGGGGGAAGTCCGCTAGTAATCAATTGACATAAAATAACTTATTATTATATATTTCAACGCAAGTATTCTATTAGAGATGAGGACTATCCAGATCGTAATTCCAGTTCATCTAAATAAGGAATCTATTTATTCCGTTTGCATTTGTTGACGTGAATAAAAAATATGCGCAAAAAAAAGGCCTCAGGAATCGAATTCTTATTTATTGTTTTATGTCTTTTTGTTTTGATACTCACTAACTTCTACCTGGCTATTCTGATTATTGGTGGCATTGCTATATTCGTCTGGCTAATTAGCAAATCATTCATCACAGAAAAGAAGCCGAGAGTAATTAAAACGTCAATTCCGAAACATTCCTATGAAATTACAATAACAAGAGGCCCTCATTACCCAGATTTCAAATCGACGAGCTCGAATGGTGACGAATTTTGGATGCCCTTTGGCCAATCGACGAAAATAAATGGTTTTGATATTGGTGGATTGATTTATTTCGGCCAGGGTCTTGAATCTGTTGGGCAGAGCGGTCCCGAGCCTGCACTCATAGATAAAAAATTGCCTATGGCCCCTGGAGAGGGAAATTGCCATATCCGTCTACTCTCATACTGGCCAACATACAGGGGTGCCTCACCTGAGGCTAGATCGGCGTATATTCAATGGCTTTCAACAGGCCGAATGGATCCAGATGCTGATATTGGCTATGTATTCTTATTTTTTTATGGACTTGAACGTCGCGTGTTACATGATGCAAAGGTTAGCAAACAGGCACAAACGGAGATTCCTATCATACAGTCCGAGATTGAACGGCTTCTTGGAATATATAAAAATAGTGGCTCGTTCCAATCATATGCTAGTTCTTTGGTCGATCTATTAAAAGCACAAAACACAAGAGAGAGAATATTCGAAAAAAGTCCGCCTCCACTTATAGGAGGACACTGGCTTAGCTTTGAACACAAGTTGGGTCTCGCCCAATGTTCCGCGGAAGGAAAGCCATTGCCAGCAGAATGGGCTTATACTTGGATTATGGGAGATCCAAATGCTCGATTTCGGACACCGGTTTATAGATGTCCTGAAGAATTTAGGGGATTGTTCTTTCATTACTACCTAAAGCTTTATGGGGATGGAATGATTTTGCCGCAGAATAAAACGCGGCTAAAGCTTCAACATAACGTGGCGAGTCCTACATTTGAATATCGCAACAATGATTTCAAGAACGAGTTTGATTTACCAGATGTATGTGTTTTAGCCAGCCCGCTAAATAAACTAAAAGAAATTGGAGAAGATTGTAGCTCCAAACTCGATGGATTTAGTCGCGCTATTGGGAAAGATCGAATAAATAAGGATACATTTGATTCTCTAATCCAGTTGCCTCTTATCCTTTGGCCGGATAAAAATCGTCAACAATTAGATCAGTTATTTAACGATGTTCATAATGCTGATAATTCCTATATTATCCCCTTCGATCAATTTCGTTCTTTTTTCCCTGGTTGGCAAGATGTTACGCGACAAAATATGCTCGCAGTCTATCGATTATTGGAAGAGACTGGCCTAGGGATGGAGCCAGACATCAGAAATGGAGGATCCATCCCCATAGAAAACGCCAAAATAGTTTTATTTAAATGTGGAGAACAGACAAGAGATTCGAAATCGATAAAACGATATATGGCAGCGGCTCTTACACTACGATTAGGGGCGAGCATAATTTATGCAGACGGCGTTGTTTCCGACATTGAGAAAAATCTCCTTAGACGGCAGTTAGATGCATGGCATTATCTGAATGAGGCAGAACGGGCGCGCTTGAATGCTTATCTAGATCTTTTATTAGTTGAACCCCCCAAGCTCGCGGGCTTGAAGAAACATCTTGATAGCCTTGATTCGGGCGCCCGCGAGACCCTTGCTAATTTCCTAACCATTGTCGCTCAAATAGATTCCACAATAGATCCTAAAGAAATTGCCGCCCTGGAAAAAATCTTTAAGGTTCTCGGTTTTGATCCTAGAATGGTTTATTCGAAAATGCACGTTGCCGCGGCGGAGCCGGTTACTATACAACTTCCTTCAAGTGAGGTGGGGGGATATAAAATCCCGAAACAACCAAAAGATGAACCATTATCTGTAATCAGACTTAATGCAGATAGAATCGCGTTACTTCAAATTGATTCAGAGCGCGTATCTGCAATTCTTGGCCAAATATTTGTAGAGGAAACATATAAACCTGAAACGACAGACATGGCTAAGGATGAGCTGTCCATAGAAGAAAATAAAGAAACCTCAATATTAGGGCTTAATGTAGAGCAATCTGCCTTAATACGGCTTTTACTGACTCGTGTGAATTGGGCTCGCCCTGAGCTTGAGGAAATCGCGTTAGATCGAAATATCTTGTTAGATGGAGCTCTCGAATCTATCAATGAAAGATCCTATAGCCTATTTAATAAGCCTTTGTTCGAAGGCGATGATCCGATTATTTTGAATTCGGAGGTTATAAGGGAGGTCTTGAAATGAATCCCATCAAAGCTCGAGACAGAGATGCGCTAATAAATTCCTTGCGTGCCGGAGTCGTACCTCGAACAGGACAGCACCTCATCCAAGTTGGCCGGTCTCGCGAATTGGATACTCTAATAAAAGATATTGAACATATTTCACAATCTGGATCAATATTTCGACTTATTATAGGAGAGTATGGTTCAGGAAAAACGTTTTTTCTTAATCTCGTTAGGTCAGTCGGCCTCGAAAAAAAGATGGTAGTAATAAGCGCCGACCTAACGCCAGATCGGAGACTCCAAGCCACCGGTGGGCAGGCTCGTGCCCTTTATGCAGAATTGATGCGCAATATTTCTACTCGCACAAAACCTGATGGAGGCGCGCTCCCAGGCATTATCGAAAAATTCGTTTCAGCCACACTCCTAGAGTGTAAAATATCTGGGCAAAGCCCCGAGGCAGCAATCCACAAGAAACTTGAGAGCCTTTCCGAAATGGTCGGAGGATATGATTTTGCCACTGTAGTCGCTTCCTATTGGAAAGGGTTTGAAAGCGGAGATGATCAACTTAAAGCTAATGCGGTCCGCTGGTTCCGAGGAGAATTTTCTACAAAAACAGACGCACGGGCAGTTCTCGGTATTCGTACTATCGTTGATGATTCCTCTTTCTATGATCAATTGAAATTGTTATCAAGATTTGTTCGTTTAGCTGGCTATTCAGGTCTTCTTCTTTGTCTCGATGAATTAGTAAATATTTATAAGCTATCTAACACTCAAGCCCGCAATTCAAATTATGAGCAAATACTGCGCATATTGAACGACTCACTTCAAGGGATATCCGAGGGAATCGGTTTCTTATTAGCAGGAACTCCTGAATTTCTCATGGATACTCGCAGGGGACTCTATAGTTATCCAGCTCTTCAAAGCAGATTAGCCGAAAATACCTTTGCAAAAAACGGCCTCGTTGATCTTACGGGCCCTGTCCTTCGACTTACTAGCCTCTCTCCTGAAGAATTCTATGTGCTGCTACAAAAGCTTCGAGACGTTTATGCTTTTGGCGATCCCTCAAAATATTTATTGCCTGATGAATCGCTACAGGCTTTTATGGAGCATTGTCAGAAACGCATTGGAGAAGCATATTTTCGTACACCCAGGACGACAATTAAAGCGTTCATCAATTTATTAGCTGTCCTTGAACAAAATCCTGATGCAAGCTGGAAAGAACTATTGGGACAACTTGATGTTCAAAAAGATGAGGAAAAGCCATCTTTAATCGGCCGCGAGCCAGATGAGTTAGGATCGGAAACAAGTGACAACGAACTCAAATCCTTCAAACTCCAATAAAGATTCTTCCGCCTTTTTCCTCTTAGATGAACGAATTCAACGTTGGATCTGGCAAGCCGGTTGGACAGAGCTTAGAGACATTCAAGAGTTATCGATTCCATTAATCATTGAAGGCGCACACGACATAATAATAACGGCAGCTACGGCGTCAGGAAAAACCGAAGCCGCATTTTTTCCAATATTAACACGTCTTTTAAGTGCTCAAAAATGCCGAGATTTGGTTGTTTATATAAGCCCATTGAAAGCACTTATTAATGATCAATGGAGCAGACTCGATCAGTTGTGCGAGTTGCTCGAAATTCCAGTTATTCCTTGGCATGGCGATATTTCTGAAACACGTAAAAAACGATTTTTAAAGGCACCGAATGGCTGTCTCCTCATTACGCCAGAGTCGCTAGAGGGATTGTTAATACGGTACGGTTATTCGCTTTCTAGCATTTTTAGCGCACTTCAATATATCGTAGTTGATGAACTTCACGCATTCATTGATACAGAAAGGGGGAAACAGCTCCAGTCTTTGATGAATCGTATCGAGGAATCCTTAAAACGAAAAATTCCGCGCATCGGCCTATCTGCAACCTTAAGCGAAATGCGATTAGCGGCTGAGTTTTTACGCCCAAGGGGAGGGACTTTAGTCCAAATTATTGACAGCAAAGAAAGCCATCAAGAACTCAAGGTCATTGTCAAAGGCTATTATGATTCTTCACCTTCCCAAACAGATATAAATACTCAGGCGTCCAAAAGAACAAAATCTTTAAACAGAATTAATGGCGGAATATCCAAGGGGATTCAAGCAATCAGCTCTGATCTTTTTATCGCACTCAGAGGATCTAATAATTTAATATTCCCTAACAGCAGAGCAAAAGTGGAGCTTTATTCGGATCTCCTTCGTCGTTCATGTGAAGATCTGGGAATACCCAATGAGTTCTGGCCTCATCATGGTAGTCTCTCAAAAGAAATTCGCGAAGAAACTGAAAAAGTAATAAAGGCCGGCGATCGTCCTGCTACGGCAATTGCAACAACGACTTTGGAGCTTGGGATCGATATCGGCGCAGTAAAAAGTGTTGCCCAAATTGGGCCCGCTCCATCTGTGGCAAGCTTGCGACAACGACTTGGCCGCTCGGGGCGCCACAAAGGCGAGGCAGCGATATTACGGTGCTATTGTTTGGAACAAGAAATCGACTCAGACACTTCTATTTCGGACCACCTGAGAGAAGGCCTTGTTCAGAACATTGCACAAATTAATCTCTTATTGAGAGGATGGTATGAACCGCCTCAAACCAATAACTTGCATCTCTCGACGCTCATACAACAGCTATTATCATTAATTGCCCAATATGGAGGGTTGGGAGCGAGCGAAGCATGGGAAGTACTATG
>Ga0315291_10008598_pt1 | contig 12542 bp, 10 predicted proteins | sample YL17G12_20_MG_FD_203070 | JGI IMG/M metagenome (GOLD analysis project Ga0315291, IMG submission 203070) | Sediment microbial communities from Yellowstone Lake, YNP, Wyoming, USA - YL17G12_20 | ecosystem: Environmental > Aquatic > Freshwater > Lake > Sediment | place: USA: Wyoming | collected... | reverse complement strand
TTTTTGGCATTACCGTCACATGCTGGATCCGCGTACGACGTCGCCTGGCTCGATCATGCCCTCCTATGCTTGGATGGCCAGCCGCGACTTTGACGCCAGTGGGCTCAAGGCCAAAATAGCGGCGATGCGACGCCTCGGTGTGCCCTATAGCGATCAGACCGCCGCGACGCCCGAGGTCGAGGCGCTGGCGCAAAGTCGCCAGCTCAAGGACCGCCTGGCCCAGGATGGCGTCACGGTCAGTGAATCCAGCGAGCTGCTCGCCCTTATCGCGTACCTGCAACGCCTCGGCACGGATATCAAGAAGGGTGGCACGACGGCCGCGGGATCTGCCGCGGGAGGGGCGCTATGAGCATGGGTCTAGTCAGCGAAGCTCTACAGCATTTGGATTTGCACTGGGGTCCGGAGGCAGCACTGGTGCTTTTTATGTCGTTTCTGCTCGGACTTTTAGTATGGATCTTCCGTAGCAACGCTGCCGCATTTTACGCGACCATCGCCCGCCACCCACTCGATGACGAGGGATAATATGCAAGACAAGGATCGCATCCGTCCTTACACCGCCGACGGGATTCAGGAGTATGACAACCCCATGCCACGGTGGTGGGTCGGGCTATTTTGGTGCACGATCATCTTTGCCGTCCTCTATCTGGTGCGCTACCACCTGCTGGGCGGGCCAAGCCTTGATCAGGTTTATCAGGCTGCAGTTGCCGAGCCACCTGAAGTGCCACCTGGCGGCCGTGGCGGTGATGCTACAGCCGCCGCTGGCCAACCGGGTTGGCCCAGCCCATCCGCGGCGCCGGCGCCACCGCTTCAGGAGCGACTCAAAGCGCCGGACGCGGTGGCTCAGGGTAAGGCGATTTTTCAGACCAACTGCGTGCCGTGTCACGGCGCCAATGGTGAAGGCACGATTGGCCCAAACCTGACCGACGACTACTGGCTGCATGGTGGCAAACCGGAGGATATTATTAAGTCGATCACGACCGGTGTTCTCGACAAGGGCATGCCGCCTTGGGGGGGCGTGCTAGGCGAACACAAAGTGGAGCAGGTGGCTGCCTATGTCATCAGTTTGCACGGTACCAACCCACCCAACGCCAAGGCACCTCAGGGTGAGAAGGTCGCTCCCGCTCCATGACCCAAAGACCTCAAGACCCACCGCAACCTCGAAGTCTGGCGCCAACGCCAGACTCCGAGCTGGCACCGACCGTCGACGCAGATGGCTCCCGCAAGTGGATCTATCCCGACCGTCGGAATGGACCCCATGCCTCACAACGCCGGCGGCTAGCCATGGTGCTGATGATGGTTTATCTGGCTGTGCCGTGGATCAGTATCGGCGGCCAGCCGCTGCTGCGGTTTGATGTGCTGGGTGGGCGGCTGTGTCTCGCGGGCTCGGTGCTGGCCTTGGCGGATGCCAGTTGGCTGGCGTTTCTGCTAGTGGGGCTGGGTGTGGCGCTGCTGTTTGTCACCGCCCTCAAGGGGCGCGTTTGGTGTGGGTACGCCTGCCCGCAAACAGTATTTGTCGAGTGGCTGATCCGGCCGATCGAGGAGCTGATCGAGGGCTCGGCTCATCACCGGCGGATCGTCGACCGCGGCCCGTGGACCTTGGCCAAGGCGGTACGTAAATTCGTCAAACACATCATATTTATGGGCATCGCCGTGGTGGTGGCCAATGTTTTTCTCGCCTACTTCATCCCGCCGACGGTCGTGCTGGGCTGGATCGGCAGTTCGCCGGCCGCGAACCCAATACCATTTGCCATCATGCTCGGTGTGGTCACGGCGTTCTATGGGGACTTAGCCTGGTTCCGTGAGCAATTCTGTTCGTTTCTTTGTCCCTACGCCCGATTTCAAGCGGTGGTGATGGACAAATGGACGCCGGTGGTGACTTACGATCACGCCCGGGGGGAGCCGCGTGGGCGGCGTGCGACGGGGGCCTGTATTGATTGCGGCTTGTGCCAGCGCGTGTGTCCAACCGGCATTGACATTAGGAACGGCTTACAACTTGAGTGTATCAGTTGCAATCGTTGTAGCGACGCCTGCGACCAAGTCATGGGCTCTCTGGGACGTCCAACCGGACTGATCCGCACCGTCTCCCAAGGCGAATTGGAGCACGAGCAAAGCAGCATCTGGCGTCGGCCGCGTGTCTGGTTTTATGGTCTGGCCATGATGGTAGCGTTTAGCGTGCTCGCGGCCAGAGTGTGGCTGCGCGACGACCTGCAGATGCATTTCGCTCGCCAATCTGGCACCGCATACAGCCATATGGGCGACGGCCGTTTTGCCAACTATTTCACCCTCCGTGCAGCAAACGAAGGTGCGACCGCCAAATCTCTGCACCTTATGCCGCTCGACGCTGGCGTGGAGATCATCTGCGGTGCCTGTGCCGCTGAGGTGCTGGCACCCCATGAGTCGCGATCCTATTTGATTGTCGTGATCCTGACCGCGGATGCGGCCGCTCAACTTACGACGGTGCGACTCAAGCACGAGGATACCAACAAAGTTTTCGATCTGCCGCTGCTCCTGCCAGGACCGGCACCCCAGGGTGGTGGATCTTAGTTGCCACACGAAGCGACAGTGTCACCATTTCTGTTCCTTTGGCGATCAGCCATGTAAGCGCGCAGCGATGTCCTGTAAATGCTCTTTGATGGTGACGATATGCGAATCTGTTGTCCCTAATGATGTATCGATCGCTAGGATTGGCGCCATTGAAATGCATCCTTCATCGTCGCCTTTTTGGTTGGTAAGGTGTTCTGGAAGTGCTTCGGAGGCGCATCCTGGTTCCCTGGCTCTTGCAATGATGCGTTCTGTGGCCACTGAAACTGGGCAGTGACAATTGACAATCAGAAGGCTGACGCCCATCGATTGAGTCAATGCATACACACGCTGCTGCAAGGCATGCGTAAGAAAGCAAGCGTCGAGGACCACGGAAACGCGCTCAGAAAGAAGCGCGGCTGCAGCTTCAAACATGCGTTCATAGGCGACACCGCGATTCTCGGCTGTATAGGGCCCGACGCCATACCGGCGAGTCTCGGCCGGCTCCGAGATTAGGTCGCGGCGAATGATATCGGTTTGGAGGAGCTCCATTCCGAGGATATCAGCAAGGGCAGTCGCCACGGTTGATTTTCCGCTCCCGATTAGGCCGCGTACGATGATGCAGATTGGCCGAGAGGTTGGCCCAAGGCAGCGATCGGCAAGATTTAGGTAAGTAGTCGCCAGTTGGATTGATGTGGCCCAATCGACGCCTGCCTGTGATGATCTGAGTGCAGCCACCTTAGCGCGCACGCAGGCGCGATAGGATTTATAGAAGTCGATCAGCCTGAGTGGCGGCTGGTCATCCAGTGCCGTTACACATTCGTTCAGGATTGTGTCGCCGATGTCCCGCGCATGAAGGCGCTCGCATTCTACAGCCAAAAACGCCAGCTCATCGGCCGTATCGATGTGGCGAAACTCTGCATTGAACTCGATACAGTCGAAGATCGTTGGCGGACTCTCCATGCAGATATGCTCTGGGCGCAAATCACCATGGCCATCGACAAATCTCCGGCTAGAAATTCGTGCTTCGAATAGGCTTTGCTCAAAGTGAACAAAGCGAATTTGAAATCCATGAATTCTTTTTACCAAATGATTTGGCAGTTGGTTAGCCGGCCGTGAAAGTTCACTCAGGTTGCCGCGTATATGCTGCAGCATCTGGGGGACTAGCGAGGTCATTGACATCGGCAATGGCGTGGTCTTGCGATAAAAGTTAATTAATACCGAGGAAAGTTCCTTAATATTAACCGAACTTCCTTTACCCATCGAAAGGAGCGCATCTAACATTAGATCACGCGGCAAACGGCGCATCTTCACCAGCCATTCGACTGGTTGGCCGGGTCCCCCGATGGCAAATCCTCCTGCGGCGTCGACCGTCACCGCCACGGTGCCGAGGTACATGTCAGGGGCGAGTCGCCTATTTAGTGCGATCTCTTGATCACAAGCTGCGTGGCGTGCTTCGCGGCTCGCAAAGTCGAGGAAATCAAAATGAACGGGCTTTTTTAGTTTATAGACGATTGATCCGGTCAAAAATACCAGGGAAATATGAGTTTCGATCACCTCAGGTGCCTGTTGCTGGGGATAGGCCGCCTTAGACCTGAGAAATCTAGCAACATCACACCAAGTCGGATCCGAATCTTTAGCCTCTAGTCGATGCAAGTTCAGACTCCCCCAATTGTTGCTTAGTGCCATTGCAGTGAACTACTGCAAGAACTGCACCGTGCACCTGTTTTCCTGGCATCATTCGGCGGAACCATGCCGCACTATTGGGACCTGCTTTATGAGCTATTTACTGGCTCGGAAATTGCATTGCTCTCGTTGCATGTTGCTTCGGCGTGGCTTCGTGCGAGATTTTTTACATACCCGCACTAATGGAGGCTAGTCTATGGTAACTGCGAAGATTGATATTGGCATGGGGGAGAGTGTACGTAGGGAGATTTCTGCTGGCCTGGGGAGGGTGCTGGCTGATTCATATACATTGTACCTTAAAACTCATAATTTTCACTGGAACGTGACTGGGCGGATGTTTCAGTCATTGCATATCATGTTTGAACAGCAATATGGTGAGTTGGCCGTCGCGGTTGATTTGATTGCCGAGCGGATTCGTGCCCTTGGGTTTCCCGCTCCGGGGTCCTATGCGGAATTCGGGGGTCTTACGTGCATTAAGGAAGCCAGTGGCCTTCCGGATGCCCGTGAGATGATTAGTCAGCTAGTGACGGGTCAGGAGGCTGTAGTTCGTACCATTAGAAGTGTTTTTCCTACAGTTGAAGCGGCGCACGATGTAGCGACTCAGGATTTGTTAACCCAAAGAATACAAATCCACGAGAAATCTGCTTGGATGTTGCGTAGTTTGTTACAAGATTAAAGTTAATAGTTTCTGGCGTGAAAGCGCCAGAAACTAATTGACCTACCTGCGAGCGTGCCATCGCGACGTCCTAAGCAATCTATGCAAGGTCTTTGGTACTTGCTGCTTTGTCTCCGATTTGCTTCAGAATGTAGCTAAATTGATTCCGATCTTTACGGCTTTGTTGAATAAATCCTGCCCTCCTGCCCTCCTGCCTTCCCGCCCTCCCAGCTGCGCGGAATAAAGCCTCTGCCCAAAAACTGGGAGGCCGGGAAGGCAGGAGGGCAGGATTTAACCAACAAAGCCGTTTCATCGTCGTAGTAGACTGCTATCGTTGATCAATGATTGGGCTGTCATGAAACCATTGGACCATCATGCTGCTGGGTAATATACCTTGATATGGTTGGCGGTTTGGCCTTGGTGGGTTTCTTTATCATGCTGCTCTAGTCGCGTTTTCGCGGGTAGACGGCTAAACTGATTTATTTAGTATTTCGAGAATCATATGCTTGTGCCTTCGCCAAGGCCTGATATTTCGCCTATTTTCGCCTCTGCAAATCGTGGGGTCATCCTGACGATGGGCGACTATTACGGTACGCTTGCGGCAGCGCGGTCTTTGGGCAGAATTGGGTTAAGTGTGGTGCTCGCGGAGTCGCGGACCTGGACGACTACTAGGTTTTCACGCCATGTGTCGCAATCACTAAAATGTCCAGCGATGGACCGACATACCGAATTTATATCATGGTTGCTTGATCTTGATGGCGCGTATACAGGCTACTTGTTATATCCAAGCTGTGACGATACTGCATGGTTATACGCAAAATACGCCAATGAACTTTCTAAAAAGTACACGCTATTTTCTCCTTCAGTAGATATTATTTATAGCCTTCTTAACAAGAAAAAGTTAGCTGATTTAGCGCGGTCGGTGCACCTAGAAACTCCCGAATATTTCGCGCCGCTTTCAGATGATGAGGTTTGGTCCTTCGCTTCATCTATGCAAGGTGAATGGATCGTTAAGCCAGTCACGCAGATCGGTTTGGAAATTGCTTATAAAGGGCAGGTGCTCCCTTCTGGTAGGAATTTTTATGATTCCTATAAGGCATATCAGAAAAAGCTGAAATACCACAAAAATATAGTGAAATTTGATCCTAATGTGACATGGCCGATTATTCAGCGGTACTATCCTCAAGCGAGTGATGCCATTGTGAGTGTTGCCGGTTATGTCAGCGCGGATGGTGTTTTTTCTAGCCTTTCTTCGCGCAAAATTTTGCAATTTCCCAACCTCTTTGGCGTGGGTTTGTGTTTTGAAGGTCTAGAAGTTAATCAGAATTTGTGCGCTGGAATCGTTCGTATTTGTAACATGGTTAAATATTTTGGAGTTGTAGAGGCCGAATTTGTCGTGGGTGACGATCACCGTAAACCTTTCCTTATTGATATGAACCCACGATTTTATGGGCAGATGGGCTTTGAGGTGCAAAGGGGGTTGCCGTTACCAGATATGGTTTATGCTGCTGCAACGGGAGATCAGCTGGCCTGCCGCCGGTTACTTGGGAATGTCGGTAAAAACGCCATCGGCACACCGACTCGTTTCGGCAATATGAATCGGCTCATGCTAGTGCTCGCGCTCGGCAGCTTAGGCGGCAAATTCTCCTTTTCAAATCTGCGAAATTGGCTGGGATTTGTCACATCTGCTGGCTCTGATTATGCGGATTTTACCTACGACGCTTCTGACAAATGGCCATGGGTCGTCGATATGGTGCAAGTGTTAGCGAATTGTTTACGCCATCCTCGAGATACCTTTCGTAAATATTGTTTGCAAACATAGGATGGTTCTTAATTCACTAGAATTCCTATTGGTTGCCAACAAAGGTGCTTGCTTGAAATCATTCATTCCGGCTCTAAAAGGCTACGCTAAGTCCCTAGCCCGTACGGCTCTCCGGCATGCCAGGCAGTTACGTCAGGACTTGCCCTTTCATCACTGGAACGTCAAGCGCGAGGACGGACAGCTTAGCTTGCATGGTGTTAAATTGTCTGAATTGCGGCAGAGGTTCTCGTTTCCCCTGCACGTAGTGGATGAAGAACGGCTGATTTGCAATGTGCATGCTTGTCAGCACGAGGGGGACGTTGCGACCTATCCGGTTGACCTGTTCTACTCCTACAAGACAAATCCCGTGCCGGGTGTGCTTAGGATGATTCATGACGCAGGCGCTGGTGCGGAGGTCATTTCTGAGTTTGAGCTATGGCTTGCGCTTAAGCTGGGCGTGGATCCGAGTAGGATTATTTATAATGGCCCTGCCAAAACGGATGAGTCGCTTGATGAGGCGGTTCGCCGGGGAATTTTGGCTATCAATATCAACCACCGCGAAGAGATTCAGCGCGTCCGCGCCGCTGCGCGGCGGGTTGGCGGTATTGCTAATATTGGTATCCGGGTAGTGCTGCCCGGAGGGTGGGCGGGTCAATTCGGTATCGCGGCTAACGACGTGGAGTCAGCTTACAGAGAGGCTATGTCCTATCCTGAGCTGAATGTAATCGGTATTCATTGCCACAACGGGCATATTTATGACTCCGAACAGCTCTGGATCAATTCAGTTACTAAGATTCTAAATATTCTGGGCGAATTATCAAATAGCTTGGGCTTTATACCCAAATTAATTGATTTCGGCGGCGGCATGCCGATTCCAACCACTCGCAAGTTGTCTTGGTCTGATATGCGGCAATCAGAATCCCTGTCCATTGAACCGGCTCAGCCCAATCCAGACGCCACACCATCCCTGGAGTTTTTTAGTCGCAGCGCTGGCGCGCTGACCCGCGAATTTTGCCTAGCTAGGGGTTGGCCGCGACCGCAAATAGTCCTTGAATCAGGGCGGGGGGTCACCGGCAATGCTCAATTGCTTTTAACTGAGGTCCTGACAACTAAGGCTACGAGTCAGCCCTATTCTTACGCTGTGCTTGATGCTGGTGTTAATATTGCATCGATAGTGGTTCATGAGTTTCACCAAGTATTTCCGGTAAATGATCGACCAGGGGCGGCTGGTAATGACCAGCACCTGTATCGGTTGGCTGGTCCTATTTGCCACCTTGGTGATACCCTCTATCCGAGCTGGAGGCTGCCGCAATTGGTGCCTGGGGACCTGCTGGCGATCATGGATTCCGGAGCCTATTTTATCGCCGATTCGTGTTCATTTTCGTTTGGGCGACCGGGCGTCATTGCGGTGGACGCTAAGGGATCGGTTCGGGAGCTCAGGCGTAGCGAATCCTTTGAGGACTTGCTGGCTCTTGATACCTAATCATATTGGATGTTTGTTTTTAAGCTGTGGTTACAGGAAAGTTATTTACACTCTTTTGGTAACTCATTTTGATCTGCGGCCTCTGCTGGTTTCGCTGCCGCCGCTGTCGCGGCGCTGGCTCCCGAGGCCTCCGCAAGCATCAAATTAGCGCCAACGCCTTGCCAGTTCAAATTGCAGGGTGGGGTGTTATTTCTGTCGGTGAGGGTGCACTTACAAGCATATTCAAAGTCGCGGCATTCGGCCTTTTCAGGGCGTCCGATTTTGTCGAGGTTTTCTGGGTGATTATCGCCGCAGGGAAAATTTGGGAAGACACCGGCGCACTCTGCCTTGGTTTTTTCGGCCGCAGCCCGAACGTCGTTAATAATCTTATCTGTCGCATCTCGGGCTTTTTCTGCGCCAATTTGAGCGCGAGCCATGTTGCCTTCTGCGCGTTTGCATTTTTCCATTTCGACGATATGGATAATTAAGCCAACATTGGTTAAGTCAGACCAGCGGAACTTCCACTTGTATAAATTTAGGCCGGAGGCTTCATTTTGGTTGACCATATCAATGAGGATTGCGGCATTGATCGAGCGGCGTATTTGTGCGGCAGAGAGTCCCTTCATGCTACGAGCTTCTTTTGCTGCAGCGGTGGTTCCTTTTAGATGGCCTTCCATCACCGTATAATAGCGTTCGACATCTGCTGCAGTGAGGTCATCAATGGACCCAGCACCATGCGAAATAGCGTCACCTAACGTGCCCTTGATCGTCGCGGTGTTTTTAGCAAGGAAGCTTAAATCATTGCTTAAGGTGGGTCTTAGGCCGGTACGCGTCTTGCCTCTTAAAATGACGTTGTCAGGGATTTCTTTAAAGTTATTAACCAAGGTCTGAGTCGTCATTCCCCGAATGGACTTAAGGGCGTCTTTAAATTCCGGCAAATCCTTGATCTGCAGGTAGGCCTGGGCCACCGCCTGAGATTCTGCGCTGACCTGGCTGGCTAAAGGACTACCATTATTTTCGCAGGCCATGGCGACGACGCAACATGCAGCCATAAATATTTTCTTCATAATGTCCACCTGTTGGATGTTGGCTTAGCGCCGAGGCGCTTTAAAAAATAAGCCAATGCTCAAGGACCGCCTGTTTGGGCGGGTGCTGCTCCGCCGCTTGCGCCGCCGGGCACACAAGGCGTGCTAACGACTGCAGATACACCCCCTGCCGCTTGTAGTAGGCAGCTGCTTTCGTCGTCTTTTTTCGTGCACGTGCAACTCCATTGTTTATACGAACAGTCGACCGGAGCGCCGCCTTGGGTCACAGAGGAAGGGCCATTGATAAAAGCTGGATAGCTATCTTTGTTCAGACATTGGCTCTTGGGTGGGGTAGCAGTACTGCAGACGCTTTCTTTATGCTGTTGGGCTGTGCTTTGAGCAGTCTGTGCGGTACAGGCATTGGTGTTGGCAGCATTGGCCTTTGTGGCGACCATTTCGTTATTTTTACCCCAAAGATCCCTGACGCCATTAGTGAGCGGCGAGAGGACCGCGAGTGGGTCGTTGCCGAATTTAGGCGCGGATGGAGCATTTGGTCTAGGTGCTTCGAGTTTCGGTGGTGTTGGAGCTAATAGCTGCAAGCCTGAAGACTTCGTTGCCAAGGCAGATGTAGCATCAACGATAATTGCCGCGTTGAAGGCATGCGCTACTTGACTGGCTGTGTATTTACTCAGTACGTTTCGTGTAGCACTTTCCTTGCCGTTTGCCTTAAGCACGCCACTTATGAGCGAAAAAAGGTCTTCTACGTGAGCCTTGGTCAGGGTGTCGCCAAGTGATTTCTCAGCAAGCAAAAGGCTCTCAAGGCTGGCGGATTTAGTTGAGCTGGCGACACGTAAGGACTTCGATGCGGTGGCCATAATCTCGGCGACATTGGGGTATTTAGTGCGACCTAGGGTGACTTCTTTTGGCATGTCCTGCGCTAGGGTGCTGATATCCATTTTGCGTATGTCAGCCAGGCGGTCTTTGAATTCAGGGAGTCCCTTAACGCTTTCGTATTGTGCAAAAAAGGATTCTACATCTGCGGATACCGCTGCGGCGACATCAGTGGTGGCGGCGTTATTGCAGCTTAGGATGGCGGCAGCCGCCATGCTGGCTCCCAGAAGGCGAAGGCGGGCATGGCGCGCCTTTAACCGAAGGGAGTGCATCGTGCCTTCGGCTTTATGACCTGTATTCGCGTGTATTCTGAATTTCATAGACCATCCTTTAAAATTATTAATTGGCCACTGTTTACTCAAAATATCGTTAGGGTTGTAACGGATTGATCATTCCGGCAGTTGCCGAGGCTGAACCAGCCCCCGATTGCCAGCTACAGGTCTTTGCTGCAGCGTCTGCGCCGCCGTTGCACACGCAATTCCAAACTTTATAGCTGCAATTAAACGCACGGTTGCCCGGTCCGCTAAATTGCGCTGGTCCATTTTGCGGTGAAGATGCCGCTGGTGGCGTAGTGTCGGTGTGAAACGAGCACTGTCCTGCCTGTGGCATCGCTTGTTTGCATGCGCTCTCCTTCGCCGCGGAGTCATTCCACTCGTTGACGCTGACCTGGCGGCCGACAACGTTAGCCCTAGATGCGCCATTGGCTATAAGTTGATTATGTGTACCCCAAATATCTGTGACGATGCCGGTGAGGTTTTGCGCTATGCACCCGACGCCATCGACTGCACTCGCGGTGATGCACGCGCCGCCGATCCGGAGGGTATCGCCGACAACTGTAGGCGGATCGGCAAGGCTGAGGGATTTTTTTTGTGGCTTTTGCAAGGCGTCGTAGATGATTGCCGTGTTGACGGCTCTGAGTACCTGCTCAGAAGTATACTTGGCGGAATAGTCGCGCATTTTTGCTTCGATCCCCCCGGACTTTAGAAAGTCGACGGTTAAGGATAGCAGGTCCTTGGCTTCCTGGGGGCCGATGCGGTCGCTTCGTAATGAATGGCGTGAAAGTAGATCCTTGATTGTACCGTTTGGTGCAGCATTGCCGTTTTTAATAGATTTAGTCTTAGCGATCATCGCTCTAACGCCAAGGTAGGTTTGGCCGCCAAGGCGTATTTCATCAGGAATCGTGGCGCTTAGGTCGGCAATAGGTTGGCTCAGGGAGAACGACACGGAACTTTGGAAAGCCGGGTCGTTGCGTAATTTTTCGTATATTTTTAGGAAATTGTTGGCATCGGATTCAATGGCTGCGGTCGAGCTGGTGACCGGGGACGCACAGGCTGGACCCAGCAGGAGGGCGGCGCCGAGGAGCAACCTCAGGCAAGGCTGGAGTCGTAAAAACGGCATCGGCTGCTGCGCTTTGGCGCTAGTCGACGAATCGTTCGTTGGTAGATTTTTCTTCGTTACTTCAGTCATATAAATTAAATTCCAGGTGGATCGTTTTATCTGGATCAAAGATTTGTGCAAACACCGCGGCTAGCTCCTTGGGTCGCCGCAGGCGGTGGGGCCGCGGGAGCCGCTTGCGGCTCCGCCCATTTCACCCAAAAACAACTGGGTTTTCCTGGTTCCATGCTGTCCTGGCACTGGCACTTGAAGCTGACATCGGCACATCCGGACTTGCCATTTGATTGGATGGGATTCGACCCCGAGGCGGTGGTTGGATCACAGGCGTTGGCGTTTGGGAAGGATTGCTGGCAACTGAGTATTCTAGTCACGTCGTTGTTTAAATCGGTACGGCTTTTTGTGCAGAGATTAAGCAGTTTTGCATGCTCTTCAATGGACTTAGCAAGATCTATATTTTTGACGCTGTCGGTGACGCCGCCGACGATGATCTTCGCTAGTGCTGTTGTACCGGCAACGACTGCGACATAAAGAGATAAGCCTGCTTGTTGCCTCTTGCTGAATGTCCCTACTGCTTCAAGCACCATAGCGGTGTTCACCGCCCTTAGCGTGTCATCGCTTGAAAAGCGACTGAGAATGTCCTTGTGCTTAGTTAGGTCGCCGCGTACTTCAACAAAGGCTTGGAGGATCGAGACGAGCATGTCGATATCTGTGGCCTTTAGTTTGCTGGTTAACATGCCCTTAGCGGCAAGGCGCTCTTGATAGGATTTGCTGCCAAACGCCGCCTTCGCGTCGAGGCCTTTGGCGGAAATTTCTAGCATCTTAGTGTAACCTGTTACGGCCTTGCCTTTGATGGTGAGGGTATCGCTGATCGTACCGTCGGATAGGCTCGCGCCGTAGCGTTGGTATTGTTTTAGGATACTCTGGAATTCAGGAACAACCTCCAAGTCGGCATAGGCCGTGATAAAATCTTTGGATTCGGCGCTTGCTGCGAGTTCACTGGCATTGCTCGCAACACGCGCGCAACTGCTCAAGGCCAGTAGAAGTCCTAGTTGAGTCGTCATGGCAATTAATGGGGCAAGTTTACGCATGGCTATTTTGTCTTTTTTA
>Ga0315291_10008597_pt1 | contig 12542 bp, 9 predicted proteins | sample YL17G12_20_MG_FD_203070 | JGI IMG/M metagenome (GOLD analysis project Ga0315291, IMG submission 203070) | Sediment microbial communities from Yellowstone Lake, YNP, Wyoming, USA - YL17G12_20 | ecosystem: Environmental > Aquatic > Freshwater > Lake > Sediment | place: USA: Wyoming | collected... | reverse complement strand
GAATCCGCCCGGACCGGCGACCCCGCGCCCCGGCGCCGCGGAAATGACGATCAAAACCTCAGCCCCTCCGGCGAAGAGCAGGTAGCTGGATCCGTACTGGAGAAAATCCCGGCAGATCATGAGGCCTGTCTTTCCGAAAGGGGCCTGGAAGGGGATGAAGTTCCGGCCCTGGGCGAAGAACTTGCCTTCTTCGAACATCCCGAAGGTGGGCAGGAAGACCTTGCGGTGGACGTGGAGGACCTTTCCGTTCGCGAGGAAGGCCGCGGAGTTGTAGAAGAGCCCTCTCTCATCGCCCCGCTCCTCGACGAACCCCACGACGACAGACATCCCCCGGCCGGCGGCCAGGAGCTCCTTGAAGACGGGGCTGCGGGCCGCGTCGAGGGCGGTGTCGGGGACGAGGTCCTTGAGGCTGTAGCCGGTGAGGCCGAGCTCCGGGAAGACGACCAGGTCCGCCTTGTCCTTACGGGCCCGGTCCAAGAACTCCAAATGGCGGTTCAGGTTGGTTTTAATATCGCCGAGCCGGGGCGCCATTTGGACAAGGACGGCTTTCATAATGGAAAACGTAGCATAAAAGATAAGATAAAGCTAGACAGGCCGGACAATCCAAAATTGCCGATAGGACGTGAACCGGGATTTTGGGTCTCACCGGAAGTCGGCGTCATCGGATGAGATAAAAGAATCCCATCGGTAATTTTGGGTTCTTTATTTATATTGCAAATCCGGCTTGAATTCGATATATATTAATGAGAAGCGGTTATCGGAGAAAATGAAACATATCGCCCTTTTTCTGCATGACATTTACTTTAACAGGAAGACCGGCCGGCTGATCTTTAAAAAGGACGAGATCGAAAAATACTTTTTCTTCCAAAAGGGAAACCTCATCCAGATCAAAACGAACCAGCCCGAGGAGAGGGTGGGAGAGGTCCTGTTCAAGCTGGAGAGGATTTCCAGCGACGCTCACGCGAGCATGGACAACTTCATCGAGCGGAACCAGAACATCGGCGAGGTCCTGAAAAGCAAGGGTCTGATCTCGGAACAAGACCTCCGCGAAGCGCTCGTCTACCAGCTCCGGGAGACGACCCTGAACACCTTTCCATTTTTCGACGCCGAGATCGTTTTTCAGGAAAGAGAGGAGCCCGCGGCCAAGGCCGAGGAGGCCCGGATCAGCACACCCTTTCTGATCGAGTACGGGATCAGACGCATGGCCTTCAACCCGGCGCTCAAGACCTACATGGCCAAGAAAGTCCCCCGGATTAAAGGGCGGTCGATGGTCCATCTCCTGACCGAAGAGGAAAAAAACGTCCTGAATAAAATCTCGGGCGCCGCCTCAACTGAAAAGGTCCTGGCCGGAGCCATGGTTCCGGCGGAGTCCTTCTGGAGGTGTCTGTATCTCCTCCTGTGCCTGGACCTTGTCTCTTTAGAATCCAACCCGGCCGTCACAGAGTCCATTTCAGAAACACCGGCGGCGGAATCGTCGGACGCCGCGAAACCACGGGACGGAAACAACACATCCATGATTTCCGATGTCGTCGAAATGCGCGAGAGCCTTCCTTCGAAGAACTATTATCAGATCCTGAATGTGCCGAGGACCTCGACCGAAGATGATATCAAGAAGGCCTACTTCAACCTCGCCAGACGCTTCCACCCCGACCGTTTCGACCGGGAAGTCCAGACCGCTTACCGGGACCAGATCGACGAGGTCTTCGACGCCATCACCAACGCCTACAGGACGCTCATCAACAGGGAAAAGCGTAAGATCTACGATGCAAGCGCCGGAGCCGCCCACGTCGAGGAGCCCCAGGATATCCTGAAACGTGCGGACATCAAGTTCCGGCAAGGGAAGACGCTCTATGGACAGGAGCGTTATGATGACGCCGTCGTCCTCCTCGAGGAGGCCGTGCGCCTCCGGAAGAACAAGGGAGATTTCTATCTTTTGTTGGCCATGGCCGAATCCAAAATCCCCGCTTATCGGAAGAAGGCCGAAGAGGATTTCTTGAAGGCCATCAGCCTCGAGTCGTGGAACCCCGAGGGGTACGTGGGTCTGGGATTTCTCTATAAGAACGAAGGTTTGCTGACCAAGGCTTCCAAGCAGTTCCAAAAGGCCCTGGAAACGGACCCGGACCACAAGCTTGCCCAGCAGGAGCTTCAGCAGATCAAAAAGGGCGCTAGGCCCAAAGGGCTTAAGGGTCTCTTCTCTCTGGACATCTTCGGGACCAAGAAAAAATAATCGTCAGCGCTTTTTCAAGAGCTTCAGGAACTCCTCTTCCCCGATGGTCCTGATTCCCATCTCTTTTGCCCTAACGAGCTTGGAACCCGGGGACCCGCCGACGACCAGATATGTCGTCTTTCCGGAAAGCGCCGCCGCCGTCGCCCCTCCGAGTTCCTCGATCCGTTCCACGGCTTCGTCCCGGCTGAAGCTCGCAATCGTCCCGGTGATGACGAAGACCTGGCCTTCAAGCGGCCCGGACCCGCTCTTTTCCTCCCCGGCCGAGAGGTTCAGGCCGGCCTCCTTCAGCTTGGTCAGAAGCTTCCGGCTCCCGTCCTGGGCGAAAAAGAAGACGATGCTTGCCGCGACTTTCGGCCCAACGTCCTCGACCTCCGCCAGCTCCTCGGCCGTTGCGCAGGCCAGGTCGTCGAGGCTCTTGAACCGCCCGGCCAGGGTCCGGGCGAGCTTCTCGCCGACATGACGGATGCCCAAGGCGAAGATGAGGCGTGAGAGGTCCCTCGTCCTGGACGCTTCAATCCGGCCGAGGAGGTTCCGTGAACTCTTGGAGCCCATGCGCTCCAGTCCGGCCAGGTCCTCGAACTTGAGGGAGTAAAGATCGGAGATCTCACGGACCAGGTTTTTCTCCAGGAGCTGATCCACGAGCGCCTCTCCCAGGCCGTCGATATTCATGGCCCGGCGCGAGGCGAAATGGAGGACGGACTCCCGGAGCTTGGCCGGGCAGGACGGGTTGACACAGCGTGAGATCACTTCGTCTTCCGGCCGGAAGACGGCCGCCCCGCACACGGGACACGATTTGGGCCAAACGAAAGGTTTCTCTTTCCCCGTCCGCCGTTCTTTCATGACGGAAACGACATGAGGGATGACGTCGCCGCTCCGCTCGAGGAGGATGACGTCCCCAACGCGGATGTCCTTGCGCCGGACCTCGTCCTCGTTATGGAGAGTGGACCGGCTGATCGTTGTCCCGGAAAGCTTGACGGGTTCGAGCACGGCGACGGGGGTCAAGGCCCCGGTCCGGCCGACCTGGATGATGATGTCGTTGACACGGGTGGTGGCCTGGCGGGCAGGGAACTTATAGGAGATCGCCCAACGGGGGGATTTGGCAGTGGCTCCCAGGGTCTGCCGCTGAACCGCCGAGTCGACTTTGACCACGATCCCGTCGGCTTCGTAGTCGAGGGTGTCCCGTTTCCCGGCCCACTCTGTGTAGTAGGCAACGACATCATCCAGCGACCGACAGGACCGGGAGTGGGGATTAGTCTTGAAACCGAGGTCTTTCAGACGGAGGAGGCTTTCCCACTGCGCGGGCGGCTCCGCCCCCGCGATGGAAAGATAATATAGGAAGACGTCGAGCTTCCTGGATGCGACCTCCCGGGAGTCGAGGAGGCGGATGGAGCCGGCGGCGGCGTTCCTCGGGTTGGCGAAGGGTGTTTCCTCGCGTTCCTCGCGCTCCCGGTTGATCTTCAGGAAGGCCTCGGAGGGGATGTAGATCTCTCCCCGGACCTCGACGTCGCCCATTTCGCTGATGACGAGGGGAAGGGATCGGATGGTCTTGACGTTGGCCGTGACGTCGTCGCCCCTCACGCCGTCGCCCCTCGTTACGGCCTGGGCGAACCGGCCGTCGCGGTAGAGGATGGAAATGCCGAGCCCGTCGATCTTATGCTCGGCGACGTACCCGATCTCCTCTCCCGGGAGGAGTTTGCGGACCCTGTCCTCGAAGTCCCTCAGCCCCTGCTCGTCGTAACAGTTGTCGATGCTCAGCATGGGTTTGCCGTGTACGGCGGACGCGAACCCATCGAGGGGCTTCTCGCCCACCCGTTGGGTCGGGGATTCGGGAGTGATGAGCTCGGGGAAACGGGATTCGAGGTCCTCGAGCCGCTTCATGAGCCGGTCGAACTCAAAATCCGAGATTTGGGGGTCGTTATCGATGTAATATTTCTTTTCGTGGCAGGCGATCTTCTCCCGAAGTTCCGCGATCCTTTGAACAGCTTCCCGCCGGGAGAGAAACTTCACCACTTGATTTTCTCGAGCCGAACGAAAAATTACGGGACTCTTACCCGGTCCCGATCCTCTTCTTGACGTCGTCCATGCGTCTCGTCCACTTGGCCGTTATCTCGGAGCTTGAGGACTGGAGCTTGGCGATCTCGGCCTTCTGGACGTCGATGTCGGCCAGGATCTTCTTCATCTCAGCCTTCTCGGCGTCGGTCAAATCCTCTTCGTTCTTGTCGGTGAACTTTGTATTGAACGCCTTCGTGAGATCGTCGATCTTTTTCTGCTTCTCCTGGATCTTGTTGATGACGTCGTTGATCTTGGCGTCGGGGGAGGAGGTGAAGAAGAGATTTTGGGCCATGCCAAGGGCGTTCTGGGATTGGGCCGGGTAGAGGAAGCTGGCCTCGATGAGGTAATCGATCGCCTCCTGGGGCGCTTTCTTGGCCAGGATGATGCCGATGTTGTAGGCGAGCTCGCCGGTCCTTTTCTTGGCGTAAGCTTCCTTGAAGAGAGTGAGGGCTTCGTCGGCCTTGCTGTTCCGGTAGAGAGTCTGGCCGAGGATCAGGGCGCTGTCGGGGTCCTTGGACTGGTTGTAGAGGGTCCGGAAGACCTTTTCCGCTTCGGCGAATTGTTTGGCGTCGTACAGGGTCTTGGCCAGCTTCTTGATCTGGGCCATGATCTTGGGATCTTTTAGGATCGTGTAGGAATTGATATAGGCGTCGGCCGCGGCGCCCATGTTCTTGGCCTTCTCGGCGGCTTGGCCCTGGAGGAACCAGCCGGCGCCGATCATCTTGGTCCACTGGGCTTCACTTGGTTCCTTCTCTTTGTTGGCTTTGGCGAGATCGATGAGTTGTCCGGCATGCGCTTTGGCCTTATCGAGGTTCTGACCCGTGCCGATGTAGAGGCTGGAGAGAGTGATCAGGATCTGCATGCGGGTGAGGTCGTCGATCCCGGACATCGTCAGGGCCTTCTCGCCGTACTGGATGCTTTCCGCGGCGGGCTTCGTCTGGCAAGGCGTCAGGCAAAGATAGACGCAAGCAAAGTTCTCGTACTGGGTCCCTTTCCCGGCGTACTTCTGGAGGTAAGCCTTGAGCGCCTGGACCTTCTGACAGGGGTCGCTCTGGGTCATGGCCTTGATATAGGCTTCGTCCGCCTCGCTCTGGGCGGCGAGGAAACCCGTGGCGACTATGGCAAACAGGACTGCCGTCAATAGGATTCTTTTCATTCACAACCTCACAACTAAATTTTTAGAATGATAGCTTGCGTCCAGGTAAATGTCAATACAGCTCATCTCCCCAAACAGTATAGCAAAATATGTGCCAAGTACGATAGACAAGGAAGACGCCGGCCTGTCCAGCTTGTCTAGCTTGTCCAGCTTCTTTATAATACCGTCAATGGATAAGTTTAAGGATTTTGCCGGAGGTTTCCTCAAATCCGTCGGGCGCCCGCTGATGACGGGCGTGTCCCTGAAGGAACATTCCAGCTTCAGGATCGGGGGGAAAGCCGAATTCTTCTTTGAAGCCGGATCGGCCGAAGAGCTGAAAGCCGCCGTCGCCCGCGCCAGGCTGGAATCCGTCCCCTTTTATGTCACCGGCGGAGGGTACAATATCCTTTTTCCCGACGAAGGCTACCGGGGGATCATCATCCGGAATAAGGCCCAGGGCATCTCCCGGGGACCCGGCCCTGACGAGATCGGGATCCTCTCGGGGACGCCGTTGTCGAAGGTCCTTCAATTCGCCTTGGACAACAGCCTCGCGGGACTGGAGTTCCTGGCCGGGATCCCGGGGACGCTCGGCGGGGCCCTCTACAGCAACGCCGGGGCCTTTGGGAGTTCGATCGGGGACATCTTCAGCGTGGGTGTTTTCCTGGATGGTGAGGGAAACGAGCGGACGGCGGAAGGAAAAGATTTAGCGTTCGCTTATCGGCGGTCGGCCCTCCAACAAAAGCACTCCATCGCTTTGAGCGCCGTCCTCAAGGCATCCCCCGGCGACCCGGAAAAGATCCGGAACGGGATAAACGAGAACCTGGATAAGCGAACGAGGAAACAGCCGCCCTGGGGGACGCCCTGCGCCGGAAGCTACTTCAAGAACCCGGTCCTTCCGGATGGGACGAAGGTCGCGGCCGGCCGTCTGCTCGAAGAGGCCGGGGCGAGGGAGGTCCGGGTCGGGGATGCCGCCGTTTTTTCCGGCCACTGCAATTTCCTCATCAACCTCGGCCGGGCGCGGGCCTGCGACATCCTGGCCCTGGCCGCGGAACTCAAAGAGCGGGTGAGGGCGAAGTCCGGGATCCTCCTGGAAGAGGAGGTCATCTATCTTCCAGGATCTTTCTCAATGTCCTGATTGTTTTCGGGGAGAGGTCCCTTTTTCCGGCGGTTTCGAGGCTCCTCCGGCCGAGGGCCGCGTAAAGATCTCTCCAAGTCCCTTTCGCAGGCAGGGCCCGGAGGTGCTCGAGGACGGTCCTTTTGTCCCCCCGAACGAAGGGGCCCGTGACCGCGGGTCCGACGCCAATTTCCTTTACATTCTGTAAAGTCCTTTGGGCCAGGGGCAGGAGGACCTTCATCGCTTCTTTTTCTCCGAGGCCCCTCGATTCGAGGAGCGCGAAGGCCGAGCCCAGGAGAGTCGCTGTCCCTCCCGAACAAAGAACGCAGGCCGCGTGGTAGAGGGGTTTGTCGGCCTCGGCGAGAAAGAGGGCCCGGCCGCCGAGCCGGCGAACGATCTTCCCGGCCGTCATCAGAGCTTCAGGGTCTCCCTCGAGTCCGTAACCGATCCCCTTGAAGAGGTCGGGCCTGGCTTCTTTCCGGGCGAACGTCTGGATCGGGTGGAACGACGCCGTAAAAGCGCCTTTTTCCCTGAGGGGAGTCAGGACCCGGGCGGGGAGCAGACCGCTCGAGTGGAAGACCGTCCTTCCCCGCCAATCGATGGAGGAGGCTGCCAGAAGAGCGGCGGTTTTGGCGACGGAGTCGTCCGGGACGCATAGGAACAGGATCTCCGCGCCCGCCGCGGCCCTCACGGCGCCCGCGGTCGGTTTTCCCCGGCCGATGAGCCTTGCACTTTCGCGAGCTGAGGACAGCCGGCGGCAGGAGAGCCCTTTGATGTCATAGCCCTTCCGGGCGAGCGCGTGCCCCAGGGAAGCGCCGAGCCTTCCCGCCCCGATGATGGAGACGCTCTTCAAGGATATTTCACCCGGGGGGCCAGGTCATCTGCCGGCCGCCGAGGAGGTGAACGTGGATGTGGAACACTTCCTGGCCTGAGTCCGGGCCCGTGTTGAGGACAATCCGGTAGCCGCTTTTCAAGATCCCCCTTTCGGCCGCGATCGCCCGCGCCTTGGCCAGAATCCGCCCCAGCAGGGGCTCCCGGTCTTTCGGCAGGTCGTTGAGCGACCCGATGTGCTCCTTGGGGATGATGAGAATATGGACGGGAGCCTTTGCGTTGATGTCCTCGAAGGCCAGGACCTCATCATCCTCGTGAACGATCCGGGCCGGGATGTCCTTATTGATGATCCCGCAGAAAATGCAGCCCTCCATGGTCCCTCCTCTTCAGTTCCGGATCCGCTCGATGGAAGCGCCGATTCCTTGGAGCTTCTCCTCGATCCTTTCGTAGCCGCGGTCGAGGTGTTCGATCTCATTGATGACGGTCTCGCCGTTGGCGATCAAGCCCGCGAGGATGAGCGAGGCCGAGGCCCTCAGGTCGGTGGCGATGACTTCGGCGCCCGAGAGAGGGGTCCTTCCCTTGACCGTGGCCTTGTCCCCCTGGACCTCGATGTTGGCGCCGAGCCGCAGCAGTTCGTTGACGTGGGAGAACCGCCGGTCGAAGATGGTCTCCGTGATGATGGATGTCCCCAGGGCCTGGGTCATCAGGACCATGAATTGAGCCTGCATGTCCGTGGGGAAGCCGGGATAAGGAGAGGTCGTGATGTCCTGGGGCTTGATCTCACGGCTCCCGACGACCCTTAGGGCGCTGCCGCGGAGGGGCTCGATGATCGCCCCTGAATATCGCAGCTTTTCGATGATCGTCTGGAGGTGGGCGGGATTGATGTGGTTGAGGAGAATATCGCTGCGGGTCAGGGCGCCGGCCACCAGGAACGTCCCGGCTTCAATCCGGTCCGGGATGATCTCGTGGGTCGCACCGCCAAGCTCACGGACCCCAATGACCCGGACCGTTTCCTCTCCGATCCCGTCGATCCGGGCCCCCATCTTGACCAGAAGTTCGCAGAGATTGGTGATCTCCGGCTCAAGGGCGCAATTCTTCAGGACGGTCTCTCCTGCGGCCAGAGAGGCCGCCATCAAGAGGTTTTCGGTGCCGCCCACGGTTTTTTTCTCGAATTCAACGGACGCGCCGCTAAGCTTGTCGGCCGTGGCCTGGATGTAACCGTGCTCCAGGCTGATGGTCGCCCCGAGCTTCTGGAGGCCGTTGATGTGGAGGTCGATGGGCCTTGACCCGATGGCGCAACCCCCCGGGAGGGCGACGACGGCCTTTCCGTAACGGGCCAGGAGCGGGCCCAGAACGAGGATGGAGGCCCTCATGGCCCGGACGAGCTCGTAGGCGGCTTCATCCGAAGTGATGTCCCTTACTTGGACGGCGAGGGCATTGCCCTCGATGTCATACTCGGCCCCCAACTGTTTCATGAGGGTGAGGATGGTGAAGACGTCCTTGACGAGGGGGATGTTCGTCAGGTTGAGCTTCTCGTTGGTGAGCAGGCCGGCGGCGATCGCCGGCAGGACAGCGTTCTTAGATCCGCTGATCCTGACTTCTCCCTGGAGCCGCAGGTCGTGGGTCCCCCGGATCCGGATTCTTTCCATAGAAACAATTCTAAGGGTTCGGCCCGGAAAAGGCAAGACGCACGGCTCGCATTTCGTTTCGTGTGAGAAGGAATTCTAGGCTCGGGGCGCGTCCTCCGTCGGCCGCGGCCTGGAGCCGCCCTTGGCCCCCGGTCCCCCAGGGAACCAGTCCCGTCGGTTCCCCCCGTCGCACCTCTATCGGCGACGCGGACGATTTCAGAGCCCCCCTCCGATTATCGGAGGGGGTAGGGGGTGGCAAGAAATATGAACAGAGTCTTGAGCGCGTTGCCGAGATAGCCTTCATTAAACTCGGGTCCCCTCTCCGCTACGGGGGCTTACGGGCGGCATCCAGAGCCGCCCATTAGGAATGAGGACCCGTGCCCGCTCCGCCCTCCAACGACCTCCTCCGGGCATCGCCCCTGCGCCATTGTCCAATAGCACACGAAAAGGAATGCTCCCAGCCGAACGAACTAGATTTTCTTGAGTGCCTGGTCGATGTCGGCGATGATGTCGCCCGGGTCCTCGCCGCCGACGCAAAGCCTGATGAGCTGGGGCGGGATATCGGCCATCCGCCGGGCCTCCTCCCCCTGTTGGGAATGGGTCGAAATCGCCGGGATGGTGGCGACGCTCTTGATCCGTCCCAGGTCCGTTGCCCGGTAGATGATCTTGAAGCTGTCGAAGACCTTCCGGGCGTTGGTCGGCGGCCCGTCCACCCGAAAGCTCATGAGGTGGCCGTAACGGTTGACCTCGTTACCGGCGCCGTCGCCGGAGTCCACGAGCTTCATGTATTTTTTGGCGATGGGGTGGAGGTGATAGCTCGGGAGCCCCAAGTAATCCACTTGGTAGACCTTTGGGTGGGTTTGGAGGAACTCGGCGACCTTCTGGCAGTTCCGGCTGACGAGGTCCATCTTCGAGCGCAGTGTGCGCAGGTCGTTGAGGGCGAAGAGGGCGTTGAAGGGAGAGGCCGCCGGGCCGTTATCCCTGTACGGCCAGAACTTCACGTATTCGGCGAAGCTCTCCTTGAACATCGGGTCGTCGTTCTTGATCTTGGTGACGATCGGCTTGCGGCTGATGAGGGCGCCCCCGATGGCCAGCCCCCCGGATGTGATGGATTTGGTCAGGGAATGGACGACGATATCGACTCCGTGGGCGATGGGCCGCATCAAGGCCGGAGTCGCGCAGGTCGCGTCGAAAATGACCGGCACCTCCCATGAATGGGCCAGGTCGGCCAGCGCCTTGACGTCGCAGAAGGACTGCTGGGGATTGCTCGGCGCCTCCATGTAAACGAACCGGGTTTCCCCGTCGATCTTCGACTTCCACTCCTCGATGTCCTTTGGATGGAGGACCCATCGGCATTCGATCCCCCGCTCCTTCATCTTCCGGACGGAGAAATGTTGAAAGGTCCCGCCGTAAAGCTGGATGGAGGAAACGAAATTCATCCGTTCCGGACCTTCCTTCTGTTTGACGAGGAATGGATCAACAGCCGACATGATGGCCGACATGCCTGAAGCCGTCACGAGGCAGGATGTGTCGGACCCCGTCCGATACCCCTCGAGCAGGGCCATCATCCACTCCAGGTAGTAGGTTGTCGGGTTGGCAATCCTCGTGTAGCACCAGGTCGGGACGAGGTAGGCCAGGGCGGCCTCGAGCTCGTCGGCGTCGCGATAGGCTTGCGATGTGGCCAGGTAGAGGGGTTCGGTGACGGCCCCCTGGTTCTGGACGAGGGCTTCCTCCATGGAGTACAGCCCGTGCACGGCGATGGTGTCGAACTTCATCGTCCTCATCCAGGCGAGGGCGGCCTCCCTTTCGGCAATGAGCTTTCTGGACGCGTCGACGTACTTCTGGACGCCTGGACTGTGTTGCGGATTAGGACTCATGATACCTCCAAATAATGCAGAAAAAGACGTTTGTATTTTGGGCGATTCGAGCGAATAAAATGCGGAACGCTGACTGGCATGACACGAATGTCTGCTAAGCTATAAAATAACCGCAAACTGGGGCGAGAGTCAAGCTGCCGAATGATAAATTCGAATTTGAGGCCTGCGGCTTCCCTCGTCGGACGCTCGTCCCAGGCTGATCTCCGCATGGTCGCTGCAGCCCTTCCCCATGCCCTCCCATCACGACCATCGAAAAACGGTCCAGGAAGACCAACAGTTCAAGCCCCCAACCCACACCTAACGTAAGAGAACCTAAAATGTAAGTAGAAAACGCCGTCGCGCCCTAATTTTTTTTACAGCGATGTATGGCCAGCATGTCCGAGAGGATGGAATAACCGGTCTCGATCTTGCCCGCGCCCGCTCCCTGGATGGTGATCTTTCCCATCAGGTCCGTGTCGAAGGTCAGGGCGTTTTGGGCGCCCATGACGCCGGCCAAGGGGTCCGATAGGGGAAGCTTCTGGGGGGAGACGCTCGCCTCGATTTTGCCGTCCCGCTTCACAGTCCGGGCAATGAGTTTGTAGCGGAAGCCGGCAGCCTTGGCAGCCGCGACATCGATCTTGGAGATGCCGCTGATGCCGGTCCTCTGGACCTCGGACGTCTGGACGTTCCCTCCCAGGAGGACGTTGGAAAGAATGACGATCTTGGCCAGGGCGTCGAGGCCTTCGACGTCGGCGGTCGGATCGGCCTCGGCGTAGCCCAGCTTCTGGGCCAACGCAAGAGCGTCCGAGTATTCCATGCCGTCCTGTTCCATCTTGCTCAGGATGAAATTGGTCGTTCCGTTGAGGATGCCCTTGATCTCGCGGATGTCGTTTCCGGCCAGCCCGCTCTCGCAGAGATGGAAGACCGGGGTGCCGCTCATGACCGTCCCTTCGATCCGGAACTGAAGCCCGTTTTTGCGGGCCAGGTCAGCCAGGTCCCGGTAATGCAGGGCGGCCGGACCCTTGTTCGAGGTGACGACGTGCTTTCCCGTGCGCAAGGCCTTGCGGATATAACCTGTCGCCGGCTCACCGGTCTTGATGTCCGTATAGGACAGCTCGGCGATGATGTCGGCATCGGTCTTTTCGATCATGTCCAGGGGATCGCTCACTTCGTTCTTCGGCTTTTTAGGGTCCTCGTAGGCGCTGATGGGTTTTCCCTCGGCGAGAAGGCCGAGGAGCTTCCGGATGTCGATCCCCTCGGGGACGAGCAAGGATCCCTTCAGCTTGTCGCTGACGGCGACGAGGCGGGCTTCGAAGTCATAGGCGTCTCTGAGGTATTCTCTTTTCCTGTCCAGGATTTCCAGGAGACCCTGTCCGACGGTGCCGCATCCGATCAAGCCGATCTTGTATTCCATGGTCCCTATCCTCCCGTTTTATCGGATCCTTGGTGGATCCTTGTAGTCACAATGATAGCATAATTTTCTGGATAAAAAAATAAGGGTCGCCCTTCACTTGAAAGGCGACCCTTTTAGATCGCTTTTGGGCCGAGGGGTCCGGCTTACTTTGCCGGCGCGGCCTTGATCTGGTTCTCGATCCACTCGGTGGTGACGCTCTTCGGGCGCTCGAGGGGAAGCCCGAGGGCGCGGCTCCAGATGAGCTGGGACAGGACGCCGATGGCCCGGGAGACGCCGAAGAAGACG
>Ga0315291_10008594_pt1 | contig 12543 bp, 10 predicted proteins | sample YL17G12_20_MG_FD_203070 | JGI IMG/M metagenome (GOLD analysis project Ga0315291, IMG submission 203070) | Sediment microbial communities from Yellowstone Lake, YNP, Wyoming, USA - YL17G12_20 | ecosystem: Environmental > Aquatic > Freshwater > Lake > Sediment | place: USA: Wyoming | collected... | reverse complement strand
TGCGCCGGAAAGGGGCAGTTCCTGCCCTTCTACGACGAACAGATCATCCTCAGCCGGAGACCGCAACAAGCATCCTCCGCTTGAGGAGTTCACTCACAAAGCCGCTGACATCTTTCGCGATTTCGGTGGCGGGAGCGCCATATTCTCCGGCCAGCTCCGCCACCACGGCATTCAGAGTCTTCTTGCCGTCCAGACGGCCCCAGATGTTCTTGCCGGTTTCGTTTAGGGTGAACAACTCGTCTTCCATGTCCCCGATTCCGGCGACCAGAGGCACGATGATGATCTCGCCTTCAATCTCCCTGGCGACCACATCCTCCGATGGGGCATAGACCGAACCCATGCGAACTTCCGTTTCCATGCAGACCTCCTTGAAAGATACGATTAGTGCACCGCAGAGCACGCGGTGAACGCGGAGAACCGAAACCTCAATCCTTCTCCTTTCCCGAGAAACGCCTGAGCCTTTCCCGCCAATCCTCCACTTCCCAGCCGTGTTCGCTTTCCGAAAGCATCCCCACGTACCGCGCCTGCGCATGAGCGACCTCGCACAGATACTCCACTGGAGTGTCCAGAGTTCCGTGCTCCGTCCAGGATTTCGCCGGGCATTGCTCGCAGAGTCCTTTGAGAAAGCAGCGCGCACAGCGCGCCAGATAGTCGGGATTCGTCGCTTTCATCTCCCGCAGTGCGGGGAAGAAGCGCGTCAAGGCATCCTTCAGAGAGCCAGTCTTGAGATCATAGACTGTATCCGGATGCCGGAGCAACATGCAAGGCTGCAGTTTGCCGTATGCGTCCAGACACGCTCCCCCGTGCCCCGACCCGCAGGAGAACAACAAGCCCCCCGGCGGCGACATGAACTTGGAGCAGAACTCCTTCGTGCTCTTGAGGTAGGCCTCTGGCCGCCTGGTCAGAATTCCCAGCACCTGTTCCGGAGAAGGCCGGATGCTGCGAACGTGGCGGTTCTTCGCTTCCGAGTCCCGGCGGGTGCGCAGATCAAAGAGCATGGAATACGAGGGCGGCTTGTCCATCCAGGGGGTGGTTGTCGCCCACTCCTCAAACTGCTCCATCTCGTCCTTGTTCGGCGGCAGCAGCGCGCCCTTGACGATGAAGGGGATTTGCCTGTCCAGGAGCAGGCGGATGCCTCTCCATGCGGCTTCAAACGACCCTGCCTTGCGGCTCACGGCGTCGTAGGATTCCCTCGCCATGCCGTAGACCGTGACCTCGATCTTCTCCAGGGGCGGGACACGGGCGAGCAAGTCGGCCATGTGCGGCGTAATCAACGTGGCATTGGTGAAGAGCAATACCTTAAGGCCCAGCCGCCGTGCGAAAAGGTACAGCGCCTCGAAATCGTCGCGCAGCAAAGGCTCGCCGCCGGTAAACCGCACGCTCATCGCGCCGAGCGACGAGACCTCAAGAAGAACGTTTTGGATGTCCTTTGTGGTCAGTTCCCTCGCCTGGGCCGCCTTGTCGTCGGCGGGCAGGTTGATGTAACAGTGGGCGCAGTTGTTGTTGCAGCGCTCAGTGAGTTCAATGTCCAACCGACTGATGAGCGGACGGGTCTGCTTCCACAAAGAAACCTTGTCCGCCCTCAGCTTTTCTACGTAGGCGCTCTCGGTCACTTGTGGCTCCCAATCTGGCGGCCTGCCGCTAGCCGCTTCAACAAGTCTACTACCTGTCCGCTCTTGTCAAAGTGCAAATCGTAACACGGAACCTCGCGGGCGATTTGCTCCACAACCGCCAGCGTCTTCTCCCACCATTCGGCGGTCACAAAAGGCTTGATCAAACAGGCCAGCATTTTGCGATTTGCCTCGCGCGTATCCGTAATGGGAACAAGGCGGTTCTCGCTGTCCTTGACGAGGAACAGAATGGCCTTCAACGGCGCGGAATGGGCAGACACATCGGGCACTTCGCCGTGGCTCCATGTGCCGTGGATGCGGAATCCATCCGGCCACCGCCGGATGATAATCCTGTCGTCGCACAGGATTTCGGCCTGGCCTTTGAGCATCTTGGTCATTGTGGACTTGCCCGCCTCAGAGTGGCCCACAAACATAAGCCCCGCCCCATCCAGAACAACTCCACAGGAATGAAGATAGCACCCCTGGCGGTCGGCCAGCAACTGGGCTAGCAGAATCTGATCGGTGGGGAAAAGGGTCAGTGAGTGCAGATTGCCCTCACGGAAGGTCCTTTCCCGCTCCGGGTCATTGTAGATTCGCGCCTTTGTGTGGTCGCGGTTGAAAACGACCACCCGGTGAATATTCGGATCTCCCTCCAGCGCGGAAATGCCCACATAGATCCAGGAATCGCCGCTCTTGTAGATTGCCCACGGCGGTCTGCGGTAGATCTCCATGCCCAAGTTGAAGTGCTTCAGCTCCGGCAGGACAAAATGGTGGCGGATGCTGACCGTATCCTCGCCCGGCCCCTCTGCTTCGAATTGTTCGAACTTCGCGTCAAAGGTCGTGTCGGTGATAGGCAGGTCAGAATCTACCTGAATCGTTATCCCAGCGCACTGGTAATAGCGGCGGTGCATCTTCTTCCAGTCCTCTTTGTATCGTTTGTTTTCCCGCGCCACTTCGCAAAGATAGTCCACCTTTGCGGAAAAGCGCCGGTGCTCCAGATAGCCGTAGACCGGGCACCAGCGGCAGTCGCTGCGCATCTCACAGGAACCGCAGTTTTCGTAGTAATCCTGCTCGGCCCGCACCTTGTCCGCCAGTGAGGGGATGAACTTCTCCCAACACTCCTGAAAACTGCCCTTCCGGAGGTCATACAGCATCTCAGGGGCCTTGACGAACCCGCAGAACGTCATCAAGCCATAGGGGTCCACGTGGAAGTCGCGCCGTCCGTTGATGCAAGGCGCGAACAGACGGTCGTCCCCTTCTACATGAGTGTACTCGTGCCCCCCGCCGCCTTCGTATGACAGGTCGGGCTTGTCCAGTTCAACCACATCCCCCGGCCCAAGCCGCTGTCGCGCGATTTCAGCGTTCACCTCCGGGTCGCCGCAGGACGAAAGGTACAGCCAGGCCGCGCCAATCCGATAGTGGCTGCTCAGGGATTCGGCCAGGCGGATCATGTCATCGTACTGGTGCCAGTTGTCGCGCATGGGAATTACCTGGACAGTAAAACCTGCCCCGGCCTCCTTGAGATATGCGAAGCCCCGCATGGTCGCCTCATAGGAACCCGGATTGCGCGTCACGCGGTCGTGCACATCAGCAGTGGCCCCGTACAGGGCGACCATCTTCACGCCCTTGCGCTTCAGGAGTTCCGCGGTCTTGGGTGTGATGAGGGTTCCATTGGTGTTGAGGCTGTACGAGGTGGATTTGCGGGTGATGTAGTCAAAGACGTCAGCGAAGTCGGGGCGGAGCATCGGCTCGCCGCCCGAAATGGACCACCGGCGGCAGCCCATTCCCCTGGCCGCATCCACAACGCCGATAATCTCATCCGACGTGAGTTCTTGCGCCCTTTCCGGCGAGACAGGCGGAATCCTCAGCCAGCAGTGGCGACAATTGTTGTTGCATCGGTAGGTGAGGTCTATGCTGCCTTCTAGTGGGAGACGGGGAATGCGCTCCAAGCGTTCGCGTTGCAGATAGTCGGGCATGGCGACTCCATTGGATGCAGATTTGAGGCCATCGGACCTGCGAGGGAGCCAAAGGGCGATGCGCGGCGCTCTCGCGTTTCCGATGATGATTGTAGCACGGAATCCGAGTCCCGTCAATCTTTTTGCCCAAATTGAGTGGCACCTGACACCGAAACTAAATTTGACGAATCTGCCAGATCGCGTATACTATAGTGTCTGAAAACCGAATAGAGTGCTGTTGCAAAGGAAAGGCAGTGGCAAATCCGAGCGGCATTGCGCTACTGCCTTTGTTTTGTGCCCTGACAAGCAGTTGGAGAATCGCTATCATGACCGATCTGACACACATCCGAAATATCGGAATCATTGCCCACATTGACGCGGGCAAAACGACTACAACCGAGCGAATTCTGTATCACACCGGCCAGACCCACCGCATCGGCAGCGTGGACGATGGCACCACCGTGACAGACTTCATGCCCCAGGAACGGGAGCGCGGCATCACCATCCAGTCTGCCGCCGTCACCTGCGACTGGCGTGACTATCAAATCAATGTCATTGACACGCCGGGACACATTGACTTCACCGCAGAAGTTCAGCGGTCTTTGCGGGTTCTGGACGGCGGGGTCGTGGTTTTTGACGGCGTCGCCGGTGTGGAGCCTCAGTCTGAAACCGTCTGGCGGCAGGCCAACCGGTATGGCGTTCCGCGCATCGGCTTCGTGAACAAAATGGACCGCACGGGAGCCAATTTTCAACGCACATTGGATATGGTCCGCAAGCGACTGTCGGCCAATCCGGTCGCCATACAAATGCCCATCGGCGCAGAGGCCGGGTTTGAGGGCGTCGTGGACCTGTTCGCTATGAAGGCCATACGGTTTGACCAGGACGACCAGCCCATATGGAGCGACATTCCAGCCTACCTCCAGGCTGACGCCAAAGCCTATCGCCAGCGAATGATAGAGCAATTGGCCGACCTGGATGACAACGTCGCCGAACGCTATCTGGAAGGCGAGGAACTGGATGAGGCGACACTGATTGCGACCCTGCGCAAGGCAACGCTGGAAGCCAAAGCCGTGCCATTCTTGTGCGGCAGCGCCCTGCGCAACAAGGGCGTGCACCCCCTGCTAGACGCGGTCGTGGCCTTCTTGCCTGCCCCCTCAGACCTGCCAGCCATCGAAGGCATCTCACCGGACACGGAGGAAAAGGTGCTTTGCCGGCCCGATGTCTCTGAGCCGACTGCGGCCCTGGCCTTCAAGATCACCACCGACCCCTACATGGGGCGGCTGGTCTACGTTCGGGTCTATTCGGGCGCTATCCGAAAAGGCGAAACGTACTACAACCCCATCTCTGGGCAGAAGGAACGCATAGGCCGATTGGTTCGAGTCCACGCGGATAACCGCGAGGAAGTGGATGAGATCCCCGCGGGCGACATCGGCGCAATCCTGGGTCTGAAGGCCGCGGCAACTGGCGAGACTTTGTGCGACGCGGCGAGGCCTGTGATTCTGGAGAAGATCAGCTTCCCAGCCCCCGTCATGTCCATCGCCATCGCGCCCGCTTCCAAAGTGGATGAAGGCAAATTGAGCATCGCGCTGGCCCGTTTGTCCGATGAAGATCCAACAATTCATCTGCGGCAGGACGAGCGCACCAGAGAAACCATCCTTTCAGGTATGGGCGAACTCCACCTGGACGTATTTGTAGACCGGATCCGGCGCGAGTTCAACGTCCGCGCCAACGTCGGCGAGCCACAGGTCGCCTACTGCGAGACTATCACAAGGCCTGTCACCGCCGAGCACCGGCTTGTGCGCCAGACCGGCGGTCACGGCCAGTTCGCCCACGTCATTCTCCAGATGGAACCATTGCCTCCTGGCACAGGTTATGAGTTTGAAGATCGCCTGCGTGGAACGTCCATCCCGCGAAAGTTCCTCCCGGCCATCCAAGCGGGCATCCGCGATGGCATGATGCGAGGCGTCCTGGCCCAGAACCCAATGGTGGACATAAAGGTCACCCTGGTGGACGGCAATTACCACGAAGTGGATTCCTCCGATATGGCGTTCCACACTGCCGCGTCCATGGCGTTGCGCGAAGGCGCTCGCAAGGCCGGGCCCGTGCTCCTGGAGCCGATCATGCGACTGGAGGTCATCGCGTCAGAGGAGCACACCGGCGACATCATCGGCGACCTGAACGTGCGGCGCGGCAGCGTCCTCGGCATGGAACACAGGGACGACACGATCATCATCCAGGCCCATGTTCCACTGGCGACCATGTTCGGCTACGCGACGATTCTGCGATCCAGAACGCAGGGGCGCGGCGCGTTTACGATGGAATTCGACCACTACGCCCAGGTATCTCCAGACGTCGCCCGCGCACTCATGGAGAAAGCCGCCTAAAGCAGGGCGGGATGGCATCCCGCCCTGCTTCATTTCATTTGCCCTTCGCAAGCGCCCCGCGTATAATGGCGGCAGATTTCGATTCATGGAGACGCCATGAATGAGCCGCTAGAACCCGCATCGCAGGCAGCCCCAACCGTCACCAAAACAATGCTTTCCGTCGCGCGCGAACTGCTAGAAACCCTGCTGATCGCGCTCGTACTGTTCGGCGGGCTGCAGATCGTGGTGAAGAACTTCCGCGTCACAGGCGACAGCATGCTGCCCAATTTTCACGATGGGCAATTCCTGATCGTGGACAAGATGAGCTACCGCTTTTCCGAACCCAGGCGCGGCGACGTGATCGTGTTCCGCTATCCTCGCGATGAGCGCGAGGACTTCATCAAGCGGATCCTCGGCCTCCCCGGTGAGACGATAGAAATCACCGATGGCACAATCTACATCAACGGCTCCCCAATTACCGAATCCTATCCCCTGGGCGGGCCAACTCTGACATACCACTCACTGAAAGTCACTCTGGGCGAGGATCAGTACTTTGTGATGGGCGACAACCGCAACTACAGCAGCGACTCGCGACTCTGGGGCGCCATCACGCGGCGCGACATTATCGGTCGCGTCTGGTTCTCCTACTGGCCGCCGGCCCAATGGGGTGCTTTTCACCCACCATCATACCCATAGGTGCAACGCTTTGCCCCTATACGCGGTCAGCGCGTGTTCTCATCACATTGCACACGCCCGGCCAATAGAGGCAAAGAGTTGCGTTCTCCCGCCCGAGGTGCTATAATGTCCGCAGATTTGGAAAGGAGAGCAGTGTTGCTCCCGCGTTGCATTCTTTCGTCGGAACTGGACGGAGCAGGGACGTTTGTGTTCTGCCTGGGGACGGGAAGGGTTATTCGCGTCTGCCCAGGCAGTCTTTGTTTGGTGGGCTTGAAGTCTCTTCGGCGCAAGGAGTGAACGATGCGAGAGATCCACTGTGACACTATCGCCGAAGCCGTGGAACGCCTCAGCATGGAGGCCAATTACTTCCTGGGTGACGATGTTCTGCTTTCGATCCAGGGAGCGCTGCGAAAAGAGGAGTCGCCTGTCGGGCGCGAGATTCTCGAGCAGATCCTCCAGAATGCCCTGATTGCTCGCGAGGACGAAGTGCCCCTGTGCCAGGATTGCGGGTACACGGTCGTGTTTGCGGAACTCGGCCAAGACGTGCATATCGCGGGCGGCGACTTCAATGAAGCTATCGCCGAGGGTGTCCGCCGTGGTTATGCCAAAGGCTACCTCCGCAAATCTGTTGTGGCCCACCCTTATGCCAGCCGCACCAACACCAAAGACAATACCCCGCCGGTGATCCACGTCCAGATTGTCCCCGGCGATAAGATGAGAATCATCGTGGCTCCCAAAGGCGGTGGCAGCGAGAACATGAGCGCCCTGGGGATGCTCAAGCCCGCGGACGGCAAGGACGGGATCATCAAGTTCGTGGTGGAAACTGTCCGCAAGGCCGGAGCCAATCCCTGTCCGCCTATCATCGTGGGCGTAGGCATCGGCGGTACGGCGGAACGGGCCATGTTTCAAGCGAAGCATTCTCTCCTCCGCGAGGTGGGCAGGCCCAGCGAAAACGAGGAGGACGCAGACCTGGAGCGAGGGATTTTGGCCCACATCAACAAACTCGGCATCGGCCCAATGGGACTGGGAGGGCGCACCACAGCCCTTGCCGTCCACGTAGAAAGCCAGCCTGCGCACATCGCCAGCCTGCCTGTCGCCGTGAACATCCAGTGCCATAGCGCGCGGCACAAAGAAGCCATCCTGTGACCGCACCCAATGGAGAGTCGCCTCTATGAACATACAGGCTCCATTGACTGACGAAATCGTAGCCAAACTCAGGGCGGGTGACAAGGTCGTGATTTCCGGCACCCTCTACGTGGCCCGCGACGCCGCCCACAAACGTCTGGTAGAGGCCATGGCCCGTGGAGAGGCTTTGCCCTTTGACCCGCAAGGCCAGATTATCTACTACATGGGGCCCGCACCAGCCAAGCCCGGACAGGCCATCGGCTCCTCAGGCCCTACTACTTCTGGGCGCATGGACTCTTACGCGCCCAGGTTAATGGAAGTGGGGCTCAAAGGCACGATCGGTAAGGGCAGCCGCTCCCAGCCGGTAAAGGACGCCATCAAGAAGCACAAGGCCGTCTATTTCGCGGCCACCGGCGGCGCGGGTGCGCTCATCGCCAGGTGCGCCAAGAAAGCGGAGGCCATCGCCTACGAGGATCTGGGCGCTGAAGCCCTCCTCAAGCTGGAAGTAGAAGACTTCCCTGTAATCGTGATCAACGACATCTACGGCGGAGACGCCTACGAGGATGGCGTGCGACGGTACGCCATCGCGGACTGATCGGGAGGCTCCATGCGCATCAGACTTTCCGCAGAGAAAGTACACAACGACTTCATACGCAAAGTGGAAGACATGAGCGGGCAGGATTTGCTGAAGTGCTACCAGTGCGGCGAATGTTCGGCGGGCTGCCCCGCTGCCTTCGCCATGGATCTGCTGCCCAGTCAGGTCATCCGCTTTCTGCAGCTGGGCGAGCAGGAGACCGTCCTGAAGTCCAAGACCATCTGGTTGTGCGCCGCTTGCCAGCAGTGCTACACGCGCTGCCCCAAAGGCGTAGACCTGTCGCGCATCATGGAGGCAGTCCGCGACCTCTTGATGCAGGAGCAGGGGGACAAAATCGTCATTGAAAAGCTGCCCGCCGAGGTGCTGGCCGAATTCCCCCAGCAGGCCTTCATCAGCGGATTCCGCAAGTACACAGCGTAGGAGAATGTAGGGCGAATTTGAAATTCGCCCAACGGTCACACAGACCAGGAGCAGGCATGAGAATTCCCTACTATCCGGGCTGCACCCTCAGCACAAAGGCCAAGGGATTTGATCGGGCGGCTCGCGACTCATTCGCCGCACTGGGCATTGAGCTCGCCGAACTCAAAATGTGGAACTGCTGCGGGGCGACTTTCCCGCTGAGCCGCGACAACTTGCTGGATTTGTCCGGCCCCGTGCGGAATCTTGCAGCCGCAGCGGCGGAAAGCGACAAACTGGCCGTGGCCTGTTCCACATGTTTCAACGTGCTCAAGCGCTCCAATCTGGTCATGCGCAACGACGAGGAGAAGCGGGAAAGAATCAACTTCTTCATCGAGGCCGAATATGCAGGCACCGTGGAAGTTCTCCACCTGCTGGAGATTCTGCGCGATCAGGTGGGCTGGGAGAATCTGTCCAAAGCCGTCAAGAAACCTCTCACTGGCCTGAAGGTCGCTCCCTACTACGGCTGCATGTTCCTCCGCCCCCCCAAAGAAATGGGATTTGACGACCACGAGAACCCGCAGATTCTGGAGAACTACCTGCGCGCGCTGGGCGCGGAGGTGGCTGAATATCCCCACCGCGCCGAATGCTGCGGCAATTACATCGTCGCCTTTGACCTGGATGCCACAAAGGAAATGTCGTACATGATCCTGGCCTCAACGCGACGGGCGGGCGCAGACCTGGTTGTCACCAGCTGCCCCCTCTGCCAGTTCAATCTAGACCGCTGGCAGGGAGACCTGACGATGAAGCGCGGCGGTTTTCGCCCTATTCCCGTGCTCTACGACACCCAGTTGCTCGGCATCGCACTGGGATTGGATGCTTCCGCCTTTGACCTGGACAGGCACTACGTAGACCCCAGGCCGGTTCTGCGCGAAAAGGGACTGCTCTAGGAGAGGCACGTGACCGACGCTACGCCCATCACGCGGGTTCTCATCATCGGCGCAGGGATTGCTGGGATCCAGGCCGCCCTGGACATTGCCAATTCCGGCTACGAAGTCGTTCTGGTGGATAAGGAGCCGTCCATCGGCGGGCGGATGCTGCAACTTTCCGAGACTTTCCCCACCCTGGACTGCGCCCAATGTATCATGACGCCCCGCACCGTTGAGGCGGGCCACCACGAGAGAATCCGCCTGATGACCTACTCCGAAGTCCTGGCAATTGAAGGCGAAATCGGCCATTTCACGGCCACCATCCAGCACAAGGCCGCCAGCGTGAACTGGGACCTGTGTACCGGCTGCGGACTCTGCCAGGAGAAATGCCCCGCGAAGGTGAGTTCGCCCTTTGACCGCGGGATTGCCAAGCGCAAGGCCATCTACACCCTGTCGCCCCAGGCCGTGCCCAACAAGCCAATCATTGACCGCGAATCCTGCACCTGGTACACCAAGGGCAAGTGCCGCCTGTGCGAAAAGGTCTGTCCCGTCCACGCCATCGATTACGAGCAACAGTCCTCTACCACTCAGGTGGAGGTCGGCGCAATCATCCTCGCCACCGGCTACGAACTCTACGGCCTGGAGAACCTGGGCGAGTACGGCTACGGGGAGATTCCCGACGTGGTGGACGGCCTGGCGTTTGAGCGGCTTCTGTCGGCATCTGGCCCGACATCGGGCAAAGTGCGCCGACCCTCCGACGGCAAGGAGCCAAAGGAAGTTGTTTTTGTCCAGTGCGCCGGGTCGCGCGCGCCCGAAACGGCCATGCCTTACTGCTCCAAGATTTGCTGCATGTACACCGCCAAGCACGCCATGCTCTACAAGCACCGAGTCCACGACGGTAATGCCTACGTCTTCTACATTGACATCCGCGCCGCAGGCAAGCGGTACGAGGAATTCTACCACCGCGCCGCCGAGGAAGACCGTGTCCTCTTCATCCGTGGCAAAGTGGCCCGCGTTTTCCGCGAAGGCGACAAGGTGGTCGTGTGGGGCGCGGACACCTTGAGCGGTGAGACGGTTGAGATCGCCGCCGACATGGTCGTTCTGGCGACTGCGATGGTTCCGCGTGCGGAGACCAAGGCTCTGGCGCAGATGCTGGGCATCCCGACCAACGAATACGGCTTTCTCCTACCCGCGGACGACAACATGGCCCCGGTGGAAACTGCCCGGCCCGGCGTGTTCCTGGCAGGCGCGGCCACCAGTCCCAAGGACATTCCAGAGACAGTCGCCCAGGCCAGCGGAGCTGCCGCCAAAGTCTTGTCCCTGTTCGCCCAATGGAGCGGGGTTCCACAGGCCATGCAGGCCCTCGCCGAGGCGGAGGCCCTATGAAACGCATCGGCGTGTTCATCTGCCACTGTGGCATCAACATCGCAGGAACCGTAGACGTCAAGCGCGTCGCCGAGGCCGTGAAAGACTACCCCGGCGTCGTCCTGTCCACGGACTACATGTACATGTGCTCTGACCCAGGGCAGTCGCTGATTCGGACATCCATCGCCGAGCAGAACCTGGAAGGCGTCGTCGTGGCAGCGTGCAGTCCCACCATGCACGAAGTCACCTTCCGCAAGGCCTCGGTCCAGGCCGGACTCAATCCGTACCAGACCGAGATCGCCAACATCCGCGAGCAAGTTTCCTGGGTTCACCAGTCGGACAAAGAAGCCGCGACACTGAAAGCCATAGAGCACATCAAGACCATCATTGAGAAGGTCAAGTTCAACGAGTCGCTTGTTCCCCTGGAACTGTCGCTGGTCAAGAGGGCGTTGGTCATCGGCGGGGGCATCGCGGGGCTGCAAACGGCCCTCGACATCGCCTCAGCGGGCTATCCCGTTGTCCTTGTGGAGCGCGCCGACCGCCTGGGCGGGCACATGACACAACTGTCCAGCATCTATGTGAACTTTGACTCCGCACCGGACTTGATCCAGCAGAAAATCCAGGCAGTGGAATCCAACTCGCGCATCAAGGTCTTCTTGAACACCGAAGTGGAAGAGGCCGGCGGCTATCTGGGCAACTTCACGGTCGAACTGAGACACGCCAGCATGTCGCCCGACGGCCAGCCCGCTTTCTCCAATCATGACATCGGCGCCATCGTCGTCGCCACGGGCTATTCCCTTCGCCCAATGGAAAAGTTCGGCGAGTATGGAGGCGGGCGCTACCCCGACGTCATTGACGCCCTCGCCTTCGAGCGGATGCTGGCCCCAGACGGCCCCACCAGCGGGCAGATCCGCCGTCCCTCCGACGGCAATGTCCCGAAGCAGGTCATTTTCGTCCAGTGCGCAGGCTCCCGCGACCCCGAAAACCACATGCCCTACTGCTCCAAAGTCTGCTGTATGTACACAGCCAAGCAGGCCACTTTGTACAAACAGCGGGTTCCCGAAGGTCAGGCCTACGTCTTCTACATTGACATTCGCTCGCAGGGCCTGGACTACGAAGAGTTCGTCCAATCGGCCATGACGGAGCAGGATGTTCTGTACATTCGGGGCAAGGTTGCCCGCTTGTACGAGGAGAACGGCAAGGTTGTTGCTTGGGCCGCGGACACGCTCACCGGCAAGCCGATTGAGGTGGAGGCCGATTTGGCGGTGCTGGCAGCAGCCATCATGCCCGCCGAAGGCGCGGTGGAACTGGCCCAGCGCCTGCGCGTCGCCACGGACGAGCACGGCTTCTTCAGCGAAGCGCACCCGAAACTGCGCCCCGTGGAAAGTCTGACGGCGGGAGTCTATCTCGCAGGCATGGCCCAGGCTCCAAAGGATATCCCCGAAACCGTCGCCCAGGGGAGCGCGGCGGCGGCAAAGGTGCTGTCCCTGTTTTCCCAGCGTCAACTCGTTGCCGAAGCGACCATTGCCT
>Ga0315291_10008593_pt1 | contig 12543 bp, 7 predicted proteins | sample YL17G12_20_MG_FD_203070 | JGI IMG/M metagenome (GOLD analysis project Ga0315291, IMG submission 203070) | Sediment microbial communities from Yellowstone Lake, YNP, Wyoming, USA - YL17G12_20 | ecosystem: Environmental > Aquatic > Freshwater > Lake > Sediment | place: USA: Wyoming | collected... | reverse complement strand
AGCGGTGGCGATGGTTCACGGCGATGCCGGCGCGCGGCGCGCGGCGGCGGAGGTCGCAGGCGCATTCGACATCGGTCAGGGCGCGCCTCGCCGGCGACCGCTGGTGCTCGAGGTAATCACCGCCGGACGCGCCGCCGGGCGCTGACTGTGCTTCTTTATGGGCGCGACTTCGCCTGAAGTCGCGGGAGCATTCGCGCGGTCAGGCGACCGCGCGCCCGCAGGTCCTCGCGCGCCGGAAGCCGGCTTCGGGAGGCATCCTTCGATCCGCACCGGATAGGTCCTCGCGCGCCGGATGCCCGCGCTCGTGAGTTCGCATTCCAGAATCACCGTCTCATCGCTCTTCGGACGCCTGCTGTCGAACATAAAATTGCCCAGCGAATAGGCAACCACGGCCTTTCGTCCCGATCCTCGCTCCAGGAACTCCACGGGCTGAAGAACGTGAGGGTGGTGCCCGAGGATGAGGTCGGCGCCGGCGGCCGCGGCTTGGTTGGCGAGTTGTCGCTGCTGCGCCGTCGGCTGTGATGTGAACTCCCGCCCCCAATGCAGCGAGACGACGACGACGTCCGCTCTCCTGCGCGCGCGGCTTATCTCCTCCCGCAGGCTGCCCTCTCGGAGGAGAGCAACAGTCGGCGCCCCCGGCAAGCGCACGATCCCCTCCGGCGGGAACTGGCTGTAGGCGAGAAAGGCGACGCGCAGGCCGTTCTTGTTCAGGATCGTTGGCAAGTGAGCGTTCCTGCGGGTCACGCCGGCTCCGCAGAAGGCGATGCCCAATTGGCGGAGTTGATTCATCGTCTCGACCAGGCCTCGTTTGCCGCAGTCCATGGTGTGATTATTTGCCAGCGAGACGATATCGAACCCGCAGTGCGTCAGCACTGAAGCGAGGTCAGGCGAGGCGGCAAAGCGGTGGAGTTTGGGCAGCGGGTCAGGTTGCGAGACGATCGGGCACTCGAGGTTGCAAAAAGCGATATCCGCGCCGCGCAGCACCGGCGCCACCGCCTGCAATGCCTCCTGCGGCGTGGTGCAAGCCAACGCGCGCGCAACGCCCCGGTCCAGCAGCACGTCGCCCACCGCCACCAGGGTGACCGTGCTTGCCGCGGTCCTCGTTGGCCCGCCGGCAAGGCGGCCGACGACGACCGCGACAATCGCCGCCCCGGCCAGCAGAAACCCTGCCGCGACACGCTTTCGCATTTCTGCCTGGTGCTTGTCTAGTGGTTACCCTCGTGACCGGGTGGCTAACAACCGAAGTCAACCGGCTCCGCCTTCACCGGCTGCGTCTTGCCCTTGGGCGCGGTGAACGACTTTGCCCATTCCGGTTGCGCCGGCGCTTTCTTCTGCTTGAGCATCTCCTGCCATCTCTCATCGGTCAGCCGGTCAGCCATCGGCTGCAGGAACTCGTAGTAACTGAAAACCGCGCCGCGGGTGAGGTAGAGCTTGCCTTCTATCGGCGCGATGACGAAGATCTCGAACGCGTGCCCCACCCCCTCCTCCAGGGCTACCGTTCCCACGCCGTCCGGCCGCAGATCAAACGCGGTGTGGACATCGGCGATGCAAGCCATGTTGCGGTCGGCAGGATGCGCCACTTCATCCCACCGTGAGGCCTTCCCCTCGCTGACTACCCACAGCGCGAGATAGTCCATCGTGCTGCCGATGAGCCGTATCTGGTCGTATTCGTCTTGGGTAAGAGCTTCGTTCCTCAATTCCTTTTCCGCCGCGCGCTTTAGGAAGACGACCATGTCCTCGAACTCTTTCAACTTGTCGCCCATCTGCTTGGTCAGCAGGCCCCGCGGCTGCAGCATTCCTCGAGTTCTTTGCGCCAGCCCGAGCAGTCGCCCGAACGCCTCGGGGTTTGGTTCGACGTAGCCCTTCGGCGGCGGCGGGGGCTCGTCGCCGCCGCATTCGGCGGCGGTGAGACTCTGCTTCGCATACAGTATGGTGTCGTGCCGCAATTGCGCCCACGAGGCCAAGGCGGTCTCAAGGCTCTTGTCCTGCCAGGCTTCGCTGCGCATGAAGGAGGGATAACCTTCCCCAAACGGCTGGATCAGGCTCTTCAGCACCCACAGCCAGTTCCAGTACAGGTTTTGCGTCCACTGCTCCTTCGTCACCCCTGCAAACTGTTCTACCAGTTTCTTGCGCTCGGGCAGATAGCCGTCCCATTCCTGCGGTTCCTTGTAGAACTGGTCGAGAAGCCATCGCGCACGGGCGCTGCCGAAGACCGCCATCACGTCCAGGCCCTTGGGCACAGGCCGTTTTGTAGGATGGCTGACATCCTGAAGGATGTTGGAATCGGGGGTATAGCGCTGACCGAGCAGGCGCAGTTGCGGGGTGTCGGGGTCGGGCAGGGGCGGCAAGTCCCCCGCGATCCACGCGATTTTCGGCTTGATGCGCGGCATGCGCAGCTTGATGAACTCGCCCTTGAACTGCTCGAATTTCGCGGAATCGGCGAAACCAGCCAGCCCCGCCTTCGTTCCGAAAACCTTGTCGCTCAGTTGCTTCACTTCCGCAGGGGTCAGATCGTCGCCGAAGCCGACGAAGAAGTTGATCGGCGTGTACAGCTTGTCCCAGATGTCCGTGAGGTCGGCGGCGTGGAGATCGTGAGCCAACAGCAGCGCCTGGCGAGTGACCTGCGGCGCCCAGTGGAGGCCGCCGCCCGGGTCTCTGTACCTTGGCGTGAAGGGAAACAGTCCATACCACATCATCGCCTTGAAGTAGCGCTTCAGGCTCTCGGTCCGGGTGTAGTGCCCGCGCGGGACGAACTGGCTGTAGTCAATAGCATAGGGCAGGATCGCGCCGACTTCGAGGCTTTCGTGCTTGGAGATCAGGTCGAGCTCCTTTTCGACCATCTCCCTCGTCTCTTTCGGCACGGTGACTTGCAGCCCCAGCAGTCTTGCTCCCACCAGGACGTAGGCCATGTTGCGCAGCGCCGCCTCGCGCAGTTCCTTGTTGGGCGCAGCCTTGTAAGTCTTTTCGGACTGCTTGAGCAACTCCGATGTCAGTTGCTTTGCCAGGGGCAGCAGTTTTTGCTCTTCCAGGTTCCGCAGCGCGAAGCTGAAAAAGAGGTGATAGAGGTGCAGCACCGAGTCCACGGTGACGAAGGAGGGGACGCGGCGGTAGTCATTGTCCTCGTACACGAAGAACGGCTGCCAGTGGTCGGCAGGCGTGACGACGAAAAGGTTCTTCGCAACCAGGGAGCGCATCTGCGGGTCGAGTGCGAATTGCTTCAGGTTCGCAACTTCCGCCAGGCTTGGGGAGACCTTGTAGGGCTTGACCTGCGGTTTGAGTTGCGGCTCTGCCTGGACCTCGACTTGCGGCTCTGCCTCGGCCTTCACTTGCGGCTTTACCTGGGGCTTGGCCCGGGCGCAACCGTAGCCGGCCGCCACCAGGGCAACCAACAATCCGGCTACCAGCATCCTGCCTGACTTCATGATCGTTCCCCCTCTTACGCCGCTTTCACGGCCGGTCGCGGAAGGTGTTAGACGGACGCGCCTGTGCATTCGCCAGGCGGTATGATTGCCCTTTTCGCATAAGCGCCAGGCGCCGGCCGCGGGGCAGGGCCAGCATCACCTGGCCCGTTGCGCTCCTCGACAGCCGGGCACGGGCAAACCCTTGGCTCTGCCAGTTGCCGACAAACCCGAACCCGCACCAGGAGTAAACCACCAGGCACCGGCCCCCGCTGCGCGTTACCTCCAGGCTCACCAGCTCTTCGCCCGCTTCGCCGTCAAGTTGGGCGAAGGCGAAGTCAACGAAAGGCTTGGAAAGTCGGGAGCCAAGCCACTTGGGGAAAGCCTTTTTCCCGTCCCAGCCGAAAACGAAAAGGCAGTTGTGCGGCTCCGGGATGAATCGCGTCGTCTTGTGAACGCCGAGGATGATTTCCTTGACGCCGTCGCCATCCACATCGGCAGCCTGCAACTTCCATGCGCGCCATTTCCGGGGAATCCCCTGCCAGATTCTCTCGCCATCTCGCCAGATGGTCAGCGAATGACGGCCCTTGGCGGCCAGAATCAGGGTCTCACAAAGCCCGTCCCCTTCCAGGTCCGCCTGCAGCTCCACCCTGGTTGTCTTCAGGAATTGATGCGACGCCAGGAAGAGAAAAAAGGGCAAGAGGACGCAGACGAGGGCGATCAGGGTGAGGGTCGCCGGGCGCCGCAAACCGCTGTTAGGAGCAGCTCCCTCTCGGGATGCCGTTGGCACCCGAACGGGATGCCAGAGGCACCGGCCGGCGTCGTTCACCGACTCTTCGCAGTGGTGGGCCTCGCTCACGTGGGGACTTCCTTGCCGCGAAACGCCGTGAATGCGCCGCCTGTTTCAGCGCCGCAGTCGTAGGGCACGGCGTACTGTGCCCTAACATCCATCTCTGTGCCCTCTGCGCCCTCTGCGGTGAGTCAAGACCATCAGCCGCGGGGGCGCATGACCGCGACGACCTCGTGCCGAGCCGAGTCGGCATGCGCGTGGATGACGTTGCCTTCGAGCTGCTTGCCGTCGCACGTCAGCTCGACGTCGCCGCAGCAGATGCCCTGGGGCTTGTCGATGACGATGTGGTAGGTGGCGCCGCGGAAGGGGCGGGTGACCTCCGCATGCTCCCAATCGCCGGGCATGCACGGGTCTATCATGAGCCCATCCCAGGTCGGCTTTACCCCGAGGATCCAGTCCAGGCAGGCGCGCCACATCCAGGCCGCGGTGCCGGTGACCCACGAGAATTCGCCCTGGCCGAAGGTATCGGAGTCGGGCCCGCACACGTACTCGGAATAGACGTAAGGTTCGGCCTTGTAGACGTCGGGCTCCTCGCCGCGGGTGAGGAAGGAGGTGCGGCGCCACAGATCGTAGGCGCGGTCGCCGCGGCCGAGCGCGCACTCGGCGATGATGGTCCAGCACACGGTGTGGTTGAAGATGGTGCCGTTTTCCTTGTAGCCGGGGGCGAAGCGGGTGATGATGCCGATCTCGGGATCGGGTTCCCGGTAAGCGGGCAGGAAGAGGCACGGCCCGTAAGGCGTCTCAAGGTGCTTCTCGACCGATTCCATGCACCGCGTCTTGCGCTCGTCGGTGGCGATGCCTGACATGACGCACCAGGTCTGCGCGTTGAGGTAGATGCGGCCGTCGTCGTTGCGGGAGGAGCCGAGCACGCGCCCCTCGTCGGTGGTCGCGCGCACGTACCACTCGCCGTCCCAGCACAGGTCGTTGACGCGATCGGCGAGCAGGGCGGATTCGGTGGCGTAACGCCGCGCGCGGCGCTCGTCGCCGCGGCGCGCCGCCAGCGGCCCCACTTCGCTCAGCACCCAGCACAGGTGCCCGGCGATCATCACGCTCTCGCCGCGCCCGTCGCGCCCCACGTAGTTGAGCCCGTCGTTCCAGTCGGCCGCGCCCATGAGGGGCAAGCCGCGCGGGCTGAAGCGGCCCAAGACGTGATCCACCGCGCGCACGATGTGCTCGTACGCGGTGCCCTCCACGCCGTCCTGGTAAGCGATGCGCGTGTCGAGGATGCCGTAGTCGCCGGTTTCCTTGAGGTAGAACACCATGCACAGGGCAAGCCACAGGGGATCGTCGGAATGGCCGGTCTTGGCGCCGGTCTCGGTGCGCGGATCCCAGTTGTGCAGGCAACTGCCGTCGGAGAACTGGTGGCGCAGCAGGTAGTGCACCCGCTGGCGGCACCAGGCGGGATCGTTGGGCAGCACCCCCAGCAGGTCCTGCCAACTGTCGCGGAAGCCGATGATCGAGCCCCCGCCGATGTAGTAGGAGTCCATGCGCGACCAGCGCGCGGTCACCCATGCCTGGTACTTGTTCCAGATGTTCACCGACAGGTCGAAGCGCGGGTCCGGCGTCTTGACCTGCACGCGCGAGAGGTAGGAGTCCCAGTAGGCTTTGACCTGCCCCAAGGCGGCTTGGGCTTGCCCCGCCGCGCGGTACTTGCGCACCAGCCGCCGGACACCCTCCTCGTCGTAGGCGACGCCCAGGATCGCGGTCAGCTGCTGCTCCTCACCCGGCGCGAGCGACAGGTTGTGCTGCAGCGCCGCCGCCGCCGCCCGGCCGTTGGCCGCGGTGTTGGAGCACGATCCGCGCTCGACCGCGATCGGGCAGTGCCACGAGCGGTACATGCCGATGAAGTTCTCCTCCGAGGAATCGAAGCCGTCAACTCGGAAATCCCCGGCGAAGAATGCGATCTTGTCCCACGCCTCGTTGGGCGGCGAGCCGTCCAGGGTCGGCTTCTCCCAGTAGCGGCTGGTGGCATGGATGATGCCGTCGTCGAACCACGTCACGGTGAACAGCTCGGCGAAGGCATGCTCGGTCAGGTGCTGGGCGTAATTGCCGAGCGCCCAGTCGGCGTAGAAGAAGAGGTTGAAATGGCGGGGCTGCCCGCCGGCGTTGCGCACTTTCACCAGCCACAGCTCGACGTTGTCCTGGCGGGGGACGAAATAGGTGACTTCGCCTTCGAGGTCGAAGTAGAGGGAGCGCGCCCACGTGTAGCCCTGGCCGTGGCCGCTCTCCCAGCGCTCCGGTTCCAGCATCGTCGGCTGCCACGTCAGGCCCCAGCAGCGGGCCGGGTTGTCCGCGTCGCGCACGTAGATGTAGCGCCCCGGCCGGTCGCGCAGCACTACCAGCGACGGGTACTCGCCCAGGACGCGGTCGTAGCCCGCGCTCTCGAAGAAGGAATAGCCCCCGCCCGTGTGGGAGCACAGCGCGCAGTAGTGCTCGTTCGACAGGTAGTTGATCCATGGGCGCGGCGGGGAGTGCGCGGTGACGATGAACTCCCTGCCGTCGTCGCTGAAGTGGCCGTACCGCATCGGCGCCCCTCCGCTTAGCCCGGCTCCGGCGCCTGGGCCAGGCGCAGCGTGACCTTGTGCTGTTTGCCCTTGCGTTGGATAGTCAGCGCGAGCTCGTCGCCCGGGCGTTTGGCGCGGATCGCGCGCGCCACTTCTCCGGCGCTTCGCATCTTGCGGCCGTCCAGCGCGACTATCACGTCGCCCGGCTGCAGCTTGGCTTTCGCCGCCGGCGTGTCGGGCAGAACCTGCTGAATGACCACTCCCCGCTGCGTCGACTGCGTGGCGTACGCGATGCCCAGCCACGCATGCGCAACCTTCCCCTCCCGCACCAACTCCGGCACCACCGCCTTGATCGTGTCACTGGCGACGGCGAAGCCAATGCCCTGCGCGAAGGGGACGATCGCGGTGGGCATTCCCACCACCACGCCCTTCAGGTCAACCAGCGCGCCCCCGCTGTTGCCGCTGTTGATCGGCGCGTCGGTCTGCAGCAGGTCGGTGACTGCGATTCCGCCCTCACCCACGAGGGTGCGCCCCTTGGCGCTGATCACCCCGGCGGTGACCGTGTTCTGCAGCCCCAAGGGGTTGCCGACCGCGACCACCCAGCTCCCGACCGGCAGGTCGTCGGAGCTGCCCAGTTTCACCTCGGGCAAGTTGCGGGCGGGGATCTGCACTACCGCGATGTCGGTGATGGGGTCCGCCCCGAGCAGCTTGCCGCGATAGTGGCGGCCGCTGGGCAGCGTGACTTGCATCGCGCGAGCAGCGCTCACGACGTGGGCATTGGTGAGCACGTACCCGCGGCGCCCATTGATAATCATGCCCGAGCCTTCGCCGTGAAGCGGGAAGATCTCCTGCGGTGCGCCGAACAGCCCCTGCAGCACACCCTTGGCGCCCCCGCCGATGGTGGTGTCTATGCGCACGACCGCCGGCGCCACTTGCGCCACCACCTGGCTGATGTCCTGCAGCGGCGCGTGAAGCGGCCCCTCCACGTAAGGCCGCCCCGCGCGCCCGCGCGTCACCAGCCATGCCACCACCCCCACGGCAATGACCACAACCACGATCAGTATGAGCGCCACCACCCAGGCCCGCCCGCCAGCCGTTGGGGGGCGGGCTTGGCCGCGGCGGTTGTACGCATGGCGGAAGCTCAAACTCGTCCTCCTGGGCGCAGTTCTGATGCAACCGCTAGACTACCAACGGCGACCTGCAGTGTCAAGGGTGTCCGTCGCCCAATGCACGCAAGCCGGGCTGAGCGCGCGCAGCACCAGGCGGCGAGCGCGGTACACGCGTCACGGAAAGGCGCGGGGGGCGGCGGCGAAGCGGGGAATCAGGCGATCCGCGGTCCCGGGCGGGGATGGTGGAACGGCGGGGGGCGCCGTCGCCGTTCAGTACGGGCAAGGCATGCCTTGCCCCTACGTCACTTGCGCGCGGCCTGTCGGGTCTTGCGCCACAGGCCCGGCATGACCTGCCTCACCTCGCCGGTGCGCTCCAGCTCGGCGAGTTCGCCCTGGGCCTCCGACTGCTCGACGCCCAGGCGCAGCCCGATGTCGTGCGCGCTCGCTACCACGTGAGGATTGCGCTCGAAGAAGCGGCGCACCAGCTCGCCGCCGGCGGGGCGCCCCTTGCGCCCCAGGGTCACCTCGCCGACCATGTCGCCGTGAACAATGTGCCTGCTTCGGATACAGCCCTTGGGAATGATGGTGCCGAAGTTGTTGGGCGAGTCGAGGCGGCGGCTCAGATCCAGGTCATCCGCCAGCACCACGTACTCCGGCGTCTCCTTGATGACGAACCCCACCGACAGCTTGTACAACCGCTGCCCTTCGAAGTCCTGGTCGAGCGTGAAACGCGACACGCAGGTCACGTCCTCCCACTCGATCGCCTCAAGGCGCCACGCCACGTCCCGCCTCCTGCGGCGAGCGCCTGCTCGCCAAAATTAAAAGCGCCCCTCGACCAGCACGAGGGACGCCTGTTATCCGGGCTGCCGCTGCCTTACCCATGGCTTCGATTCCGTCCTGTGATCAGGTAGGCAGAAACAGTGTACCACAAGCCGACCACCCAGTCAACAGCCAACCGCGCGGCGGGTGTGACCTCGGAGAGTGGGGATGCATGAGGAACGGCGCTGTAGCCGTGTCTTGATGGCGTCGCCGTCTCGGCTGCGACCGCCCTCGGCTCAGGGTTGGCAGGCCCCTAAAGAGTCTCGTGCATTATTAAAGGAACATCATGGCTCGCGACTTCAGGAGAAGTCGCGCCCGGTTGGCGAGCGTGATCCGGGCGCGCGGTCTCCTGACCGCGCGGACCAAGCCGGGTTGCGGTAACATACGAGATTCTTTAAGCCCATCGGGCGGCTAAGCGGCTAGGCCTAAAGGCCGCCGTGGCGGTGGCGGAGCCACCTAGCCACCCTACGGGCCGCCGCAGGCGGCTTAGGGGCTTCTGCCCTACGGCTTCCCCTTGCCGCCGCCGGGCTTGGAGGGGCCGATCCGCACCGGGATCGCGTTGCCCGCGACGTCGGTCAGGGTCACCGCGGCGATGTCGGCCAGATTGCCTTTGCTGGTGGCGGTGAACTCAAGCTCCACGATCGAGCCCTTGCCCGCCGCCAGGCCCCGCGCGCTGCCGCTGAACGCCAGCACGCGCACCGCCCCGCCCCGGTTGGCCGAGTGCACCTGCCAATCGGAGCCGGCCAGCAGCCCGCCGCCGCGCGCCACAACGTCGCGCACGCGCTTGGTGTTGTATGTCACGTCCACTTGCGCTCCGGCCACGCCCGCCGCATTGTCAAGCGTGATCGCCAGCACCGGGTTGCCCGATGCGCTCGTGCCCCAACTGGCGCCCACTACCACGGGTTGGCCGCTGGGCTGGGCCGCGGCGGCCATCGCCATCAGTTTGCCTTGCGACAGCGGCGTCACGTCGAAGATGCGGTTGATGATGAGCACGATGTCCAGGATGTTGAGCTCACCATCGTCGTTCATGTCGGCGGCCCACGTCTGCCACGGGTCGGGCTCCAGATAGCCAAGGATGAAGTTGACCGTCTTCATCACGTCCAGGACATCTACTTCTTGGTCGCCGCTGGGGCTCCCCTTGGCGATGACATCAAACGGGTTGCTGTCACCGAAATGGCCAGCGCTGTCCTCGACATGCAGCACATCGCCAGCCTGCGCAGCGCCGATGGTGACGTCGCCGGTCCATATGCCACCCACGAACGGCCCCACCGTGGTCGGCTGCACGGTGCCGGTCAGATCGGACAGCGTCGCCGTGCCGGTGTAGTAAGCCGCCGGTTGGCCGTTTTGATCCAGGGCGCGGATGGTCACGGAGAACGGCAGCGGGTTGGTGGGGTCGCCCCCCTGCGGGCTGCTGATGGGATCGAAGGCAAAGTGATGGACCGCGATCACCTGCACGCTGCCATCTACTCCTGACGAGAGTATCTCGCTGCCCGCTGCATCGGCGAGGATGTGCTTACGCAGCTCCAGCACGGTGCTCTGGCCGGCCACGGCCGCCGGGTTAACCTGGAAGGTGACGATGATGAGCGAACCCGCGCCGCCGGCAAGCGGTTGCAGCGGGTCCTCGTAATCGTACATCAGCGCCTGCACGCGCCCGGGGTCAATGCGGGAAAACAGCAGCCAGCTCGGCTTGTCCGCGATCAGGTCGCCCGCCTCGACCGACACGGCCGTAAGGATATTCGGGTCATAGCGCAGGTCAAGCTGCGCCGCGACGATACCAGTCGCATTGTCAACTGATATGGGAACCCTCACCGCCGAGCCCGGACAGGCGACAAGCTGCGGCGCAGAAACGACCCTGGGCACCACAGTGACCGTGACAGAATCGCTGGCCGTCTGGCTCAGGCTGTCCGTCACCGTGAGCGTGTAAGAGGTCGTCTGCGCGGGCGAGGCCACGGGCTCGGGCACGTCGGGATTGTTCAGGCCCGTCGTCGGCGACCACGCGTATGCGTATGGGGGCACGCCTCCTGACGCCGATCCCTCCAAGATCGTGGAGCAGCCGAACGCGATGGTCTTGTCCGGGCCAGCGTCTGCCACCAAGGGCGCAGCCCCCGCGCCGTAAAGCCCGGTGCGCTGCATGTCATGGCATAACGTCGGCCAGGGGAGCAGATCACCGGTAGGGACGTTAGTGCTCCACGCCCAGATGTTGCAGTCGTCAGAACCGATCACCACCTCCAGGTCGCCGTCCCCGTCCAGGTCGCCCAGCACAGGCGAACTCCAGTACGTGGCACCCCCCGTGCTCTGCGGCCAGTCCGCCACCGGTGTACCGTCGCCATGCCAGGCGTACACCTTGTTGTCGCCGCCGATGACCACTTCCAGGTCGCCATCACCGTCCAGGTCGCCCAGCGCCGGCGAACTGAAGACGGCCTCAACGCCCGTGCTCTGCGGCCATCCGGCCACCGGTGTTCCGTCGCCATGCCAGGCGCGGACATCATGGTTCACGGTCCCGATCACCACTTCCAGGTCGCCATCGCCGTCCAGGTCCCCCAGCGCCGGCGAACTGTTGCCGATCCACGCGGGCTGTGGCCAGCCCGCCACCACGGTGCCATCGTGATGCCAGGCGTGGACATAGCCGTCCGAGGAACCAACCACCACTTCCACGTCGCCGTCGCCGTCCAGGTCCCCCAGCGACGGCGAGCTGCAATTGCCCCACCCTGTGCTCACGGGCCAGCCGGCCACTGGGGCGCCGTCGCCATGCCAGGCGTACACCCGGTGATCCGTGCATGCGACCACCACTTCTAGGTCGCCGTCCGCGTCCAGGTCTCCCAATGTAGGCGTGGCAGGGACCACACGTTCGGTAGCCTGAGGCCAGCCGGCCACCGGCGTGCCGTCGCCATGCCAGGCGTAGACGTGGGGGCGCCACTCCCAGGGTATCGAAGGATCCCCCCCGAACCCGGTGGTGACCACCACTTCCAGGTCGCCGTCGCCATCCAGGTCTCCCAGCGCTGGCGGCCAGTCAACCGGGTCGCCTACAAACTGGGGCCAGCCGGCCAGCACTGTACCATTTACATGCCACGCGTACACATAGCCGGCCTTCGTCCCGACCACCACTTCCAGGTGGCCATCTCCATCCAGGTCGCCCAGTGCCGGCGAGCTTTCAACCGCCCCAAGTCCGGTCTGGGGCCAGCCTGCTAGCAGCGTACCATCTGCATGCCAGGCGTACACATAGCCGGGGCCGGGGGTATACCAGTCCCACGTCCCGGCCCCGATCACCACCTCCAGGTGACCATCCCCGTCCAGATCACCCAGTGCCGCCGAGCTGCGGTTCAGGACCCCCGTGCTCTGCGGCCAGCCGGGCTGAAGGCTCACTGATGAGGCCGGACTCGCGCTCGCCAGCGCGAGCGCTACTGCCACTAGCAGCAGCAGACCAAAGAGCCATCGTGTCTGAAACCTGCCTCTCATCTTCGCATACCTCCCTCAGGTATTCCGAACTTCCGGCAACTATCTCCGCCGGGACCGACCATGAACCATGCAAACCCGTAGGGGCGGGCACGATCCCCCCGTCCCCCAGAGTCTGTGCATTCGCCGGCGACTCCCTCACGTGGAATTCGCCGTTCCCCGACAGCGGAGAGCATAATCAGCACACCAAGAACCGCCTGTTATTACACCTCCTCGAAGCTGTTGCCCGTTGTCACCGGCAGTCATCTCCGCGCTCGTCAGCCGCGGCGCCTCCTACTTGCGGCCGCCCTTGCCGGGGCCGCCGATCTGCACCGGGATCGCGTTGCCCGCGACGTCGGTCAGGGTCACCGCGGCGATGTCGGCCAGATTGCCTTTGCTGGTGGCGGTGAACTCAAGCTCCACGATCGAGC
>Ga0315291_10008591_pt1 | contig 12545 bp, 11 predicted proteins | sample YL17G12_20_MG_FD_203070 | JGI IMG/M metagenome (GOLD analysis project Ga0315291, IMG submission 203070) | Sediment microbial communities from Yellowstone Lake, YNP, Wyoming, USA - YL17G12_20 | ecosystem: Environmental > Aquatic > Freshwater > Lake > Sediment | place: USA: Wyoming | collected... | reverse complement strand
TCGGCTCCGGGCTCCGCTCTCCTCTCCCTCCGGTCAAGGACCCGTGCCCGCTCCGCCCTTCAACGACCTCCTCCGGGCATCGCCCCTGCGCCATTGTCTATATCACACAAAAAGAGATGCTTCCTAGCCTATCTCCCAAAATTGCCGATAGGATTCTTTCTTTTCAAGCGATGACGCCGATTTCTGATGATACCCGGAATTCCGATTCGCGTCCTCTCGGCAATCCTGGGTGTCTGACGTGTCTAGCCTCTCGGCCACTTTTTGTTTATAATGACCTTCGAACCGATATGAGCCTCAAGGAAAACAAAATGAAAGCGTTTCAACGCGTATCCCTCATGCTCTTCGTCCCGGTGGATAACCAAGAAGGGTGACATGCCGACGGAGAAAAACGAGAGCATCAAGACAGATGAGGCCCGACGCGGGATGAAACGCGCAAGAAAAAAGACGATCGGCGTTCTCGGCGGAATGGGCCCTGAAGCCACGGCTTATTTCTTCGACCTCATCGTCAGGAACACCTCCGCCGAAAAGGACCAGGAGCACGTCCCTGTCATCATCCGGAGCGACCCGAGGGTCCCCCACCGGACCGACGCCATCCTGGGCAAGGGGAAAAACCCCGTCCCCGAGCTTGTCGAGGGCGTCAAGGCCCTGCGGCTTGCGGGAGCGGACTTCATTGTCATGCCTTGCATCACGGCCCACTATTTTCTGAAGGACGTCATCGCCCGGGAGAACGTTCCGTTCGTGAACCTCCTCGACGAGGCTCGCAAGCAGGTCAGGACCGCCATCCCGGGGGTCCGGAGGATCGGCCTCATCGCCACCGCAGGAACGGTCAGCTCCGGGATCGTCCGGGACGCCTTTGCCGGCGCCGGGATCGAGGTCATTGTTCCCGGCGAGGACGAACAGGGAAAGGTCATGGAGGCCATCTACGGGAAGCAGGGGATCAAGGCCGGCTTCAGGACGGGACGGGCGAGGCGGCTCATCCAGGACATCGCCCGTAACCTCGTCCGGAGGGGCGCGGAAGCGGTCATGGCCGGCTGCACCGAGGTTCCGTTGGTCCTCAGGGAAGAGGACCTGGCCGTGCCCTTCATCGAACCGATGAAGATCGGCGCCTTGGCATGCATTAAGAAAGCAGGGTTTCACATAAAGAAGAGCTAGGCAGGCGAACCTGGATGGCTCCCTTTCTCACGTCCTGCCGGCAATTCCGGGATTTCGCTCTTCCTTGACAATGCCCCGTGAATCGAGTATAAAATCAAGTACTTTCCGAAAGAATGGAGGTGAATTTTTTTGGCATTCGTTGTGCTCGATGAAGGTGAGAGTTTAGAATCCGCTCTTCGCCGGTTCAAGAGGAAAGTTCAGCAGGAAGCGATCATCAAGGAGATCAAGAAACATTCCATTTATTTCAAACCCGGCGAGAAACGCCGCTTGAAGGAAGCCCAGGCCCGGAAGCGGATGAGACGCCGGATCAAGAGAGAGCGCGATCTGGAATATTGACAGATCCTCCTTTTTTCGGAAAATTTGACCATCGAAAAGAATCTTGTGAACACGACCGCACGAATTTCAGAGCCGCCCGAGGGGAAGGGAACATCCGGAAAAGACAGGAAGCCTGTTTGGCTCAAGGTCAAACTGCCGTCGGACCCGAACTTCTTCCGCGTCTCCGAGGTCCTGAAGGCGCACCGGCTCCACACGATCTGCGGGAGCGCCCGCTGCCCGAACATCGGGGAGTGCTGGTCCAACCGGACGGCCACGTTCCTCATCCTGGGGGACACGTGCACGCGGGCCTGCAGTTTCTGCGCCGTCGCCAAAGGGACGCCTTCAGCACCGGACGAGTCCGAACCCGGGCGCGTTGCGGGTGTCGTCCGCTCGCTGGGCCTGGAATACGCGGTCATCACCTCCGTGACGAGGGACGATCTCGCCGACGGAGGGGCCACGATCTTCGCCCGGACCATCCGGGCCGTCCGGGAGGGATCGCCCCGGACAAAGATCGAGGTCCTGGTCCCGGATTTCGACGGCAACGTGGAGGCCCTGGACGTCGTGCTTGAGGCGGGGCCCGACATCCTGAACCACAACTTGGAAACCACGGAATCCCTTTACACGGGTATCCGCAGGCCGGCCGGCAACTACAGGAGATCCCTGGAAGTCCTGGCGGCCGCCAAGAGGAGGAAGGCCCTCACCAAATCCGGCCTTATGATAGGCTTGGGCGAAAGGCAGGAGGACATCCTCCAAACGCTCTCCGACCTGAGGCGGGCCGGCTGCGACCTCCTGACCATCGGCCAATACCTCCGGCCTTCTCCGGTCAACGCCCCGGTCGAGAAGTATTATTCCCCCAGGGAGTTCGACGAGCTCCGGGACATCGCGCTGGATTTCGGCTTCGCCGGCGTCGTGGCCGGGCCGCTCGTCCGGAGCTCATTCCACGCCGACAAGTTGTATGCTTCGGCCACAGAAAGGACCTGAAGACGATGCGCTACCTCGTGTTCACGGACATTCACGGCAACATGGAGGCCTTCCACGCAGTCCTCAAGTTCATCCAGAAGAAGAGGATCGATCATTACCTCTTCCTGGGCGACCTCGTCGGCTACGGAGCCTCCCCGAACGAGGTCGTCCAAAAGCTCCTGACGCTCAAACCGCTTTCCCTCGTCCGGGGCAACCACGACAAGGCCGTCTGCGGCCTGGACTCCGTCCAGACGTTCAACCCCATCGCCGCTTCCGCCATCTTCTGGACGAAAGGCCACATCACAAAGAAGAACTTCGACTTCCTTTACAGGCTCAAGAAGAGCCCGGAGATCGTCCACGAGACGATCATGATCTGCCACGGCGCGCCCTTCGATGAGGACTACTACATCTTCGGAGAGTTCGACGCCGCAGAGGCCTTCGGCTACTTCCAAACGCCGATCTGCTTTTTCGGTCACACCCACTTTCCTTTCGTCTACTCTGAAAGGGACCAGGCCGTCGAAGGGACGTTCCTCGAGGGAGGCTCCAACGAGGTCAAGTTGGAGAAAGGCGTGCGCTACCTCATCAACCCGGGGTCGGTGGGCCAGCCCCGGGACCGTAATGCGCGGGCCGCCTGCGCCATTTACGACTCTGCCACCCGGACCGTGAAGTTCTACCGGATCGAGTACGATATCGCGGAGGCCCAGAGGAAGATCCTCGACGAAAAACTTCCCGCAGCCCTGGCCGAACGGTTATCTCTCGGGATTTGATCCCGCAAAATTGCCGACGAGGAAAGATCGAACCATGCCGGTGCTTCGAGCAGAAAGACTGACCAAGAGCTTCAATAACCGGGTCGTCGTCCGGGAATTGTCCCTCGAGCTCCGGACAGGGGAGATCGTCGGCCTCCTCGGCCGGAACGGGGCCGGCAAGACGACCACCTTCCAGATGATGGTGGGGCTCGTCCGGCCGGACAGCGGACGCATCATCCTCGACGGGACCGACATCTCGCGCATGACCACCTGCAACCGGGCCAATCACGGCATCACCTACCTTCCCCAAGAGGGATCGGCCTTCCTCAAAGCTTCGGTGGAGGATAATCTCAAGCTCATCCTCGAATTTCTTCCCCTCACGCGGCAAGAGCGAAAAGAGGCCGGCCGCGGGCTCCTAGGCGAGCTGGGCCTTCTCGGCCTTGCCGAGCAGTCGGCCGACAGTCTGTCCGGCGGCGAGCGGCGAAGGCTCGAGATCGCCCGCGCCCTCGTCCTCAACCCCAAGTTCCTCCTTCTGGACGAGCCGTTCACGGGTATCGATCCCCTGACCATCGTCGAGCTCCAGAAGATTATGCTCCGTCTCCGGGACAAAGGGATCGGGATCGTCCTGACCGACCACAACGTCCGGGACACCTTCAAGGTCGCCAACCGCGCCTGCGTCATCGAGGAGGGGGAGGTCCTGATCGAAGGCGCCCCTTCAAAGATCGCCGCGGACGAACGGGCAAAGGAAAGATTCCTGGGAAAGAATTTCGAACTGGGCGAAGAGATCCAGGCCTAGTTGTCGTCCCGAAAAAGCCTGTCCCCCAGCGTCTCGCCGAGGAAAAAATAGAACAGGAAGAAATAGAGGACGAGAAGGGCCCCCAGGAAGACGAACAGACCGGCCGGGACGACTCCGAACATCTGAAAGATCGTCACGTCCATCGAACGGGCGGCGAGCCATAGGGATGCGAGCCAAAAGACGGTCACGAACAGGACATCGAAGGACTTGGCCTTGAGAAAAACGGTAAGCTTGAAGGGCGGACGCTCCCTTGCGACTTCTTCCTCTTCCGCCTCCTCTTCGGTGCGGCCTTCCTCCCGGACGGGCGCGACCTTCCCTCCAGCTGGGATTTCCTCCCTCGGGATCGCTTTTTCGAAGGGAAGCGTCGCCTGGGTCACTTTTTCCGGAAGCCCAATCCCCGAATCCTTGATCCGGCGGGCAGGCCGCTCGTCTCTCTCTTCGGCGGCCTCCTCCTCACTCTCCGGCAACGGCTCGCCGGTTTCCAGGTCCTCCCGCTCTTCGCCTTCCTCCCGATCCATGGCCGCGTCCCCCCCCTCGAATGCGGAGGCCGGGACCTGCTCCTTCATCCCGCTTGCCCAAGGCGGGAGATGGTCTTCGGACTCCGGCATCTTGATACTCCGGGCTTTGCTTTCCTCTTCCCTTTCCTTGAGGACCTCCAGAAATTTCTCGACCTGCTCCTTGCCCAGATCTGCCGTCCTGCCGATCCGGTCCAGTTCCCGCGTGTCGAATGTCAGGGGTTTCGTCCCTTCCGGAACTTGCTCTTCCGTATCCGGTTCGTTTTCGATTTTCACCCCGTTTCCCTCGCCCGTCTCCATTCGGTTCCCGTCCCTTTCGGCCGCGAATAAGACAGGGTCTTCATCAGCTGGGATAGCCGCGGCGGGCGCCGCGGAAAGAGCCGACGGGGCCTCTCCCCCGACAGACGCTCGGACAGGCGTCACCGACGGGACTTCCTTCTCCGGGACGAGGTCGGCCGAATTTTTTTCGCCCCCCTCTTTGCGCTTGTCCTCGTCGACCAGGATCACCTCTTCTTCCGGTTCGACCTCAGCTTCCTTGAGTTCTTCCTCCTCAAAAGATTCCTTCGTTCCGGACGCCGCGTCCCCGGGTTCGGGGATCTCGTACTCCTTTTCCTCGACGTCCGCGTCGACGATCTTTTCCCCCTTGATCTCCTCTTCGACGGAGGCATCCTCGGGGAAGAGGAGCTGGGTGCCGCAGTTGTTGCAGTACTGGTCTTTTTCGTCGATGATCGCCCGGCAGTAGGGACACCGCTTGATGGCCATTAATTCATTTATATTGAGAAAATTGGCTCTTGTCAATCAAAGTTTCTCCGGCCTCCGGGGCTGGAAGGGCTGACCGTCGAACGCTATCGAAATTCTTGCCCTGAAAATTCAGGCCTCCGATCCGGAAAATTCGGGACATAACCCTTTTCTCCCGAAAAGGGATTGTGTCCCTGGAATTTTCCGGTCATATCCCGAATTTCCGAATCTCTCCATTGTCAAACTGTTCGACGGTCAGCAGGAGGACCTGCGTCATAGAAGCGGGGTAAATCATGCGACTCGGGACTCCCAGTAAGGGAAATTGACATTGCCGGCGAATGACGTAAAATATGACCGCCGTGGGCGATTAACTCAGTGGCAGAGTACTACCTTCACACGGTAGGAGTCACAGGTTCAAATCCTGTATCGCCCACCACACCTCTCCAGAGACACCATCCTTTATCCCCCTTGTTTCACCAAGGGGGCAAGGGGGGATAAATAAATATTAATAAATTCGTAGGTGTCTCTGGCGATTCTCCGGGCCCCCTCCTAATTCGCTAGGAGGGGTTGGGGTGGTTAATACGATTAAGAAGAATCTTGAAGACGTTTCGGATTTCTTTGAGAACCGGCCCCCTTCCCTGCAAAATCGCGGCCGTGTCTAAAATTGTGCCCGTCTCGGACCCTTAAGCTTCTTCAGAGAAACTTCAGAGTTTCCTTGAGGCTATCCAACACTTTTTTCATATCGGGTAATGGGCTTATGAGCCTTCCGAGCTCTCGTTCCCAGTACGGCCCCAGTGTTTCCTCCAGATCTTTTGGGAAGATTTGGTGAAGACTTTTATATTCGATTTCCTTAATTTCGCACTTCTTCGCGAACGCTTCTTTTATCTTTCTCCTGTCGAAACCTATCTGGCTGAGCTTCCAGAGGTCAAAAAAATCTCTGCATTTCTTACGCTCTATCGCGGCCCTTAGCTTCGACGCAAATATCTCTGCAAGCGACTCGATTCTGACGCTGAAGGCGACGTAATCCGAATACCCCTGGGGAATCGCCCTTGTCATGGCTTTATCAACGAGGTCATTGGGGGTTACATCCACTTTTATCCAGTTCCTGTCGATTACGCCTTTATATTGAATCTTGAGTTGAAGATAGTCGGGATTAACGTGGCTGCTTTTCAGGACGAATTCGATGCCTGATTTCTTTTTTACGTCGGCGAGAATCGTTTCGACGTTACCCAGAAGCTCTTTCAGCTCGCCCTTTATCAGGCTGAAGTCCAGGTCCTCCGAAAGACGCCAGATTCTAGGGAAGTAGACCTTCGATAGCGCCGTTCCTCCCTTGAAGACGAGGTTCTGGTCCTTCGCGAAACCGTAGAGAAGCCAGCCGAGAACATAATCCTTCTCGACCATCATAAGGCTGAGATTCCTCTGCCGCGCCTTTTCCAGGAGCTCGCGTTTGTCAATCAATACATCCACCTCTTAGAATTTATATCGGCGTTGACGAGGAGCTTCCATTTCTCCGAGTACTTGCCTCGTTTTACGCCAAGCTTGTCAAGTACGGGGTAGCCTTCTGTTAGACGTATGTTTTTGAATGTCGCGGCATATTTGTCAAACAGGTCCGTCGCTTCGAGGATAAAGCCGAGGCGCTTGAAGACGGCAACATTTTTTGTCTTAATGGCAAATTCCCTTATCTTTCCGAAGTCTAGTTCTTCATGGTTGAAGTATATCGCTCTAGCAACCTCGTCGATCCCGCCCGCGTGTTCTGAATGATCTAGGCAGTCGACGATGGTCTTGTCATTATTTGATATATTGACTTCCCTGCCTTCGATTACGGCTTTCTCTATGCCGACGAATTTCTTCTTCGCGAGCTGGACGAAGACGAATCTGGAGGTTAGCACGCTTATAGGCTTCTTCGCCTTGGTCGTGCAGATGAAAACAGACGTGGGAATCTGGTCAGAGAGCCCGTGGTAGTTCAGGGCGGACCAGAAGCCTATGTAATAGGGCTTCGTCAGATGCGAGGCGATGATAAAATCATGGACTATGAAGCTCTCCGCGCCCTTGACACCAATGTCCAGTGGAACGATGGCGTACAGGCCGCCCTTGATGGTAAGAATCCACTTCTTCCTCTTGAGCTGGTGGAGCGTGAGGTACGGGTTTTCCTTCAATATGGCTCTGGCATCTTTTGCGGTGAAGATGGGCCTGTTCTTCCTGGCGAGCTCGGTTAGAAGGAGCGATTCCTTTTTCCCGATGCCTTTCCTATATTCTTCTGTAATTTCTTTCATATTATTAAATATTTTACAGATTCATATAAATATTTAGGCCCGATACGAACAAAAGTCAAGGGAATTTCTACCAGAAATGGAAATTCGATTAATTTCCCCTGGCCCCAACGGTTATTAGTTCTCTTGTGCCGGGAGGAGAAAGCTCCCACCTTTTTGATTCCCATCATCAGCCCCCTTTTGCTGAAACGGACGTCACCCGAAGTGCGCCCAAAAATATCGAAAACTATCAAACAACATCCAAATCCGTCGATATCCGGAAGGCTTTGAAAAGAGGGTGTTACCATGGGAAATCCTTTATTTTCTGCGCGTTCGCTGCGAGCATGGCTTCCCACACACAATAGAAGTCAAAGGTTTAATTCCTCTATCGTCCACCACGCCTTTCCCGTGAGGCTGACGAATCCCCCCTTCTTGGAAGGGGAGCCTGGGGGATAATATATAAGCGGTCGATGTTGTCGGAGAAGACATAGATTTTTTCGAATGACAGCAGCCATTCTTTCCCACTTGACATCTCAAAATGACCATAATACAATTATGGTCATAAGTCACTATGAGACACATCGCCAAACGTGAAGACATCCGGGACCTGATCCTCGACGCGGTGGAGGTCCTCCTGGCCAGGTACGGCTACAAGAAAATGACCATGGAGGACATCGCCCGTCAGGTGGGGATCGGCAAGGGGACGATCTATCTCCACTTTCCGGGAAAGGAGGAGTTGATCCTGTCCCACATCGACCGCATCGCCGGGAGGGTCGCCGCCAGGCTCCGGGACATCGCGGGCTCGTCCGAGCCCCACGATAAGCGCGTTCGCAAGATGCTCGCGACCAGGGTGCTCATCCGCTTCGACAGCGTCTCTCACTATTCCCAGGGCCTTGGCGACCTCCTGTCGTCGGTGAGGACGGCCCTTCTCGTTCGCCGTGAAAGCCACTTCACGACCGAGGCAGGAATTCTCGAGAGCGTCCTCCGGGAAGGCGTCCGGTCCGGCTCCTTCGATTGCCCCGACCCCGCGGCGGCCTCCCGGGTTTTCATCCAAAGCACGAATTCTCTCCTGCCGTTCAGTTTGTCGGCCCGCGAGCTGGGCCGGAGAGAAGACCTGGAGGAACAGGTCGCGGACATCGCCGACCTGCTCATCAAAGGTCTGAGGCCTTGTCCGAAGCGCCCGGCCGGCCGAGCGCGTTGACGGGAGCACATCATCTTTTAACTCAAGGAGGTTCAACATGCATCGAACGAAGATCCGATGGGCGTTCGTCCTTTTGCTCTCTTTGGTCCTTGTCGGCCCGAGCGCCATCGCCCGGCAGGCGGCCGCGCCGGACTTCAAGGACACGACCGTCCTGCCGGAAGGCCAGAAAGGCGCCCGCGTCCGGTCCTTCATCGAAGTCATCAACTCAGGAGAACCGGGCCGCGTCAAACGCTTCCTCGATCAGGAATGCACGGGCGAGTTCCGCGGGATGGTGCCGATGGAGGAGCACCTCTCCGCATTTCTCGGGTTCTTTAGGGACACAGACGGCATCGAGTTCTATTCCGTCCGTACCTACACGCCCGAACGGCCGGATGAGACCGTTGTCATCGTCAAGGACCGGAACCTGGGAAACTGGTGGGGCCTGAGCTTCCGCTTCGGTGAATCGCCGAGGTTCCTGGTGGCGGGCATCGGATTCGATTCCCCCCGTCCCCCAGTCGGACCTCCCGAAGCGGCGCTGACCGAGAAGGAGGCCGTCGACGAGATCCGCGCCCTAATGGCCGGCCTCAATGAAAGGAGATGGTTCTCGGGAGCCATGCTCATCGCCAAGGGGCCCGACGTGCTCATAACCGACGTCGGCGGTGAAGCCAGCAAGGCTTTCCACGTCCCGAACAACATCGACACCAAGTTCAACCTGGGCTCGATGAACAAGATGTTCACGTCCACGGCCGTCGCCCGTCTCGTCGAGGCCGGGAAGCTCTCTTTCGATGACCCGATCAGCGGGTACGTCGACGAGACCTGGCTGCCCAAATCCGTCACGGATAAGATCACCGTCCGCCACCTCATCACCCACACCTCAGGCCTGGGGAGCTATTTCAACAAAACCTATGTCAAGAGCTCCCGGGATCTCTTCCGGAAGCTCGACGACTACAAGCCGCTCATCAAGGACGACAAGCCCGCCTTCACCCCGGGCGAGAAGTTCCAGTACAGCAACACCGGGATGTTCCTCCTCGGGGTCGTCATCGAGAAGCTCACAGGCGAAGATTACTTCGACCACATCCGCAAGACGATCTACGCGCCGGCCGGGATGACAAACTCCGACTGCTACGAGATGGATTACCCTGTCGAGAACCTGGCCATCGGCTACAGCCCCGACTGGACGAGCCCCTACAAGTGGCAGAACAATCTCTACAAACACGTCCTCAAGGGCGGGCCGGCCGGCGGCGGCTTTTCGACGGTCAAGGACCTCCACAAGTTCGCCCTCGCCCTCCTGGCCGACAAGCTCCTTTCCAAGTCCATGCGGGAGACGATGTGGACGGATTTCAAGGGCGCGAATTACGGTTACGGGTTCGCGGTTGCCCAGGGCCGGGGCGGGAAGGTCGTCGGCCACAGCGGGGGCTTTGACGGCATCAACTCGCGGCTGGACATCTATGTCGACACCGGGTACATCGTCGCCGTGATCTCCAACATCGATAGCGGCGCCTCCCCGCTGGCGGACAGGATCGGCCGGACCCTGGCCCGCGTGAAGGCCAAGTGAGGGCGGTTCGTCCCCACGCACACAGGAACAATTTATTTTTAGGAGAATCCCAATGTCGCGCAAAACAATCCGCTGGATGTTTCTTCTGTTCTTCTGTCTGGCGCTGGCCGGCCCTCACGTTTTCGGCCAGGAGCCGAAGGCACCTTCCCTCGACGCCGCGCAAAAGCAGGCCATCGTTGACGAGATTTCCACCCTCCTCAACAAGAATTACATCTTCGCTGATACGGCCAAAAAGCTGGAGGACGCCCTCCGCGCTAAGCTTAAAAGCGGCGACTTCGACAAATTGAACGATGCCCGCCAATTCGCCGGGACTATCTCTGGGACCCTGCTTGACGTGGGCAAGGACAGGCATATGGGTTTCGCTTTTGACCCCGAACAGGCGGCCGACATCAGACGGATTATGGGTCAGAGCGAAGAAGAGAGGGGGAAAGTCCGCGAGCGGCAACTTCAGGCGGCCAGGCGGGACAACTTCGGCTTCCGCAAGGTGGAGCAACTGCCCGGGAATATCGGCACCATCGATTTCCGTTCCTTCCAGTCCCCTGCCCAGGCCGGGGAGACGGCGGTCGCGGCGATGAATTTCCTGGCCTATTGCGACGCCATCATCGTCGATCTTCGCCAGAACGGCGGCGGCGACCCGGCCCAGATCCAGCTCATCAGCTCCTACTTTTTCGCCGAGCCGGCCCATCTCAACGATCTGTATTATCGGGCCGGAGATACGACTGAAAACTACTGGACCCTGCCCTATGTCCCGGGGCCGAAAGCGGTCAACGCCGACCTCTATATCCTCACGAGCGGCCGCACGTTTTCCGGGGCCGAGGAATTCACGTACAACATGAAGAACCTGAAGCGAGCGACGGTCATCGGGGAGACGACCGGCGGCGGCGCCCACCCGACCGATGAGATGATCGTTCATGAGGACTTCATCCTCCGCGTGCCCATCGGCCGGGCCATCAACCCGGTCTCCAAGACGAACTGGGAGGGGACCGGTGTCACGCCGGATATCGCGGTTCCGGCCGTCGAAGCTTTCGACAAGGCTTACGCCCTGGCCGTCGAGAAGCTCGCCGCCAAGGCGTCCGACCCTGAGCGGAAGTCCGCGTACGACTGGATCCTTACGGGCATAAAGGCCAAGGCCAAGCCGCCCCGCGTCGACGAAAAAACGATCAAGACTTACGTCGGCGTCTACGGGGAGCGTAAGGTCTCCTTCGAAAACGGCACCCTTTTTTATCAGCGGACAGGCCCGAAGTACCGTTTGGTCCCCTTGACCGGAACGCTCTTTGCGGCGGAAGGCCTCGATTACTTCCGGGTGGAGTTCTTGGTGAAGGACGGCAAGGCCGTCGAGATCATTGGGATCTACGACAACGGAACCCGCGACTCTTCGCCAAGGACGAGGTAGGCCGGGGGCATAGGATATCAAATAAAGACGGAAGCCTCGCGAGCCATTCAGGCGGGTTGCGTCGGGCGCTTATTATCGAGCGTATTCTCTGCTGACAGCGGAGATGATTTCCATGGCCAGGAGTTCGCCACCAGCGCCATTGGTCATGATAACAGCGCCTCTCCCCGTCCTGGGATAACCGAACAGCCAGCAATTCATACCCGGGCTATTGCTGCCAGGATGGGCGAAAACGAGGTTGTCTTCCTCTCCATTAAGGAAAACACCCAAACCTTCGCCTAAAGGAATGCCAAACATCGCCGGATCCAAGTCTAAGACTTTGGTGAACATCCGGCGGGCCATCTCTTTTGATAACAAGCGCTCGGACAAACCGTTATAGGCTCGCATCAATTCAATGGTGAATAGGGCCAGGTCCGAAGGCGTCGTCATAAGCCCGCCATGGGCCAGCGCCGTGGGACACATACCGGGTTCCCGGAGGATTCCTTCCGCATCATGAGGCCAGGCCTCGTTGGCTTGAAGTTTCTGATCCAAGGGATAGATAAACGTGCTGCTTTTCATGCCGAGCGGTTCGAATACCGTCTCCCGCGCGATTTGGGAGAAAGGCTTGCCTATCGCGTCCTCAAGAATCTGCTGGACGACGACATAGCCGATATTGGAATATTGCCATTTTGTGCCCGGGACACATTCGACGACGGCCGGCTTGTTCATGGCCGGCGACTCCCCTTTCAGGACCTGAAGAAGGTTGGGATCGCCCGCATTTTCTTTTTGTGGAAAATTGGTGGCCGGAAGGCCCGCCTGGTGCGTCAGCAACAAACGTAGGGTGACCTTTTGCTGCCGCGTAAAGTCGTTTTCAGGCAGTTTCCAGGACTTGAGATAGGTGTTGATATCCTCATCCAGGCTCAGTATCCCCTGTTCAACATGATGAAGGACGATCGCGGCAGTCACCAAT
>Ga0315291_10008590_pt1 | contig 12547 bp, 27 predicted proteins | sample YL17G12_20_MG_FD_203070 | JGI IMG/M metagenome (GOLD analysis project Ga0315291, IMG submission 203070) | Sediment microbial communities from Yellowstone Lake, YNP, Wyoming, USA - YL17G12_20 | ecosystem: Environmental > Aquatic > Freshwater > Lake > Sediment | place: USA: Wyoming | collected... | reverse complement strand
ATCATTTTAGAGGATCAAGCACACTGACGGCCTATTCTACTGCGTCCACAGACCCCCCAAAATGATTCGGCTGGAAACCCTGCAAATCTGCGTAGTCTGCCGAAAGCGGAAGCTAGGGATCGCGGCATGCCCTGAAAACACTGCCGAAATGAAAGCTGAAAGTTCTAAAAACTATTCCTCAAGAACTCTCCTTTCTCCTACATCAGCAAATCAGGAAAGCATCCGCGACCCCAACCGCAACCACGAAGGCATGAAATACTGCAAAGACGGCGGACTCTGGATTTTCCCAAGCAAGTGCAACACCTGCAAGGCCAAATCATACGCCAAGTGGAGCGAGTGCCAACATCAAGATACAAAGCCCCCCTCTGACGATGGGCGACGGGCTGTAAATGGCCCAGATGAGGATGACGTAAAGAACGGGCCTTGAGTTGGCAGACATGAGCTACAACGAAGAGTACGCAAAACAAGGCCTAAACCCCATGTGCCGAGAACCACGTCGATACGGAAGAATGTACATGAAAGAATGTAAAGAGTTGAAGGAGCCTTTCAAGGCCAACATTAGAAACCCCAAGTACGCACTCTCAGAAATAAACGTCATTGTGGAAGCCCAAGAGCCAACCCTGTTTCTTGAGATTTGCGCCAACATCGTGAAGGTCTTGAAAGAGCATGGGTGGAACCCAGTGGTGTTTATCGGTGATATGCCCACTATGCAAGAATCCCATGATGAAAGTCCCGAAACTACGGCGCACGTTCCAATGTGACAGGTGCGAAATGAGAGTAACCATGCCTTGGAAGCGGACACGATGGTAGCCAAAAAGCCCAAGCCAACAAGCATCCAGATTTCTATAGAAACATGCAACAGACTCAATAGAATAAAAGGGCAACTAGAGAAAATAGTTCATAAACAGTCCATCAGCTACGACGAAGTTCTCCAAGTGATGTTGACCGTCAAACCCCTTGACATGACGCTTGACAGCTTGATCCTTGAGGACGCGATCCCACAATGAGTGAAGACGATGATTTTGATGAATGCTGTTTCTGTTCGCATCCATATCTTTCTGAGTATTGCAGGGAATGTCCAGCGAGACAAGAACGTATGCCCGATGAATGTGAGGATGAGATAGATGAGTGAATTCACAACATCCGACCCAGCTAGGCAAACAGCCATCCAAAACGTACCGCAAGCCCCATCACAGAAGCCTCAAGGCCTAAGCATCCCCATAGACCAGATCAAGAACCTAGCTAAAATGTACGCCCAATGGGGCAGCCTTCTAGGCGTAGCTGGAATCAAGGTTCCCAAAGAAATCGACGTACTGCTTAGAACCCTTGCTCAAGGCGGAGATCCCACACCCGAACAGCTTGCACAGATACAAAGCACGATTGACCAAGTTCCTGAGCGAAGGATTGGAGAGCCAGCCCTGACTTACGACCTTGTGCAGATAGCTTGGAGAATGCACAAAGAAGGCACAAGCCTGAGAGACATCGCAGAAGAATTCACTAAGCACGGCAACCCCGTGGCCGCAAGCACCGTCTGCGACTGGATCAACCGCTATGAAGAGGACATGGACTTTGAAGGGCAAGAACGGAGCGCAAGAAGAAGGGCGCTCGCAATCAAACTTACTCTTATCGTTGGCGCGTGCATCGGCTTTCTTGCCCTTGGAAAGTGGATTCTCTAGGTGCTGAGATGAAGAAGGTTGCTGTTTGGCTCAACGCAGAAGAATTCAAGAGACTCGGACAGAAGGCAGATCGTCTAAGAATTTCCCCCTATGCCTACGCCAAGAAGGTTATCCTTGAGTCCTTAACATGATTTTTGACGGTATTCTGTCTCACCATGGGGATATGTACCCATGCTCCTCTTAAGCATACCAAAGCATAACCATTATGCAACCTAAAAAGGAGAAAAGAAAATGTTAGACATAGCACCATTCATCGACATACTCATCGCATTCGCAGCATTCATAACCATCGCGTTCGCAGCCACGGAAGTAGCTGGATACTACAACACGAGAAGCGCCAACAACAGCATAGTTCAAACCGCCAACACCACGATCACCGCAGTAGGCGCAATGACAGGCGTTTACGTGACAGCACAGCAAGCAATGACCATAGCCGAGATCACGGGAGTACCGACACAACTCGTGACTCCAAAGGACAAGGCCACCGTTAGCTAGAAGGAATTTTCATGGCCCCAGACCCTAAACCAAGACGACGCGGACATAGACCGCGCAGAGGCGTAGAACCCTCAGGACTCAGAAGATGGCGGCTCTCTCATCGAAGCAAGGCTGACCCAAGACCCAGACGCAGACGGCGAAGATCATACGACCCCACCAAGTCCAAGCCCGCTTATACGGGATCAAGAGGAGGCCGCTACTGGCAAGGCCCAACCAAGCGAAGATACGACCCGCAGCCAAGACGACACTTCACAAGAGCCAAAGCATACGGCTCCAAACTCGAAGGCGGACTAGCCAAGTACGGCGCTTTGATCGGCGCTGGCATTGCAGCACTCATAGGCGTAAAAGCTGGAATGGACACCTACACCACAGCCTACGGAGCAGAAGCAGCGAACAAGTACATGGCAAGAATAACGGGCAGCGACGGAAGACCCGCAGAAATCTCGCACCTATGGTCAATGGAAGACTACGCAGGCGGAGTACCAGGCAGCTTCACCCCACTCACATACTTGCGCTACAAAATCCTTGGACAAGACCTAGCTGGAAACCAGACACCGAGCGCATGGGTTTTACCCTTCTGGGGCGGAATAGCCGCATTGATCGCTGGCTTCATCCTCAAGAGAGTACCAAACAGCAAAGCGCACAGAATAGGCCGAGTTCTGCAACCGATAGGCATGGGCGCGACAGCCGTAGCCACCATTGGAGCTTGTGCGTTGCCAGGCTGCCCTGACCCCAAGACAGGCATTGACCCCATGATGGGAAGCAAAACACCGAGACTAGCACTTCCCTCTACCGTTCTCCCATACCAGTATGTAGGTCAAAACGAAGGAGCGTATTAAGAAAAATGCCAAACCAATATAGACCAAACGACAAAGTAGTTGAACTCGTCAAGCAAATGGGCGGCAACATCTGGACAGGCTGCACGGACATGGTAGCAGGCGGCGCAGCACTAGCACGCGCAGTAGTTGAAATGCACGTCGTCCCCGACAAGGCGAAGACCCTTCTAGGATGGCGACCCATAGACCGCGGGATGATTTCGGCAGTAGCTGAAAGCCACCTGGCAGTCTTTGACATCCAAGGCACAAACTACAATTTCCAGCCTCAAGAAGTCATCTGTGGAAACGTAGCAGGCAGCTTACTAGCTTCTGGCTCGTCACTTCAATCATGCAGCGAATACTACGACGTTTTCGCGCCAGTAGCAGGCGGCGAAACCATCAACGTCGGCGTCGAGCCATGTGACGCTCTCGGCGCAGGCAGGCGCAGCGGAGTAGAGTTCACATGGACAGACGTGAGGCTTCCGCTTCCGACCATCAGAAGCCTATGCGGTAGAGAAGTCGCTATCGCCATCGCGGCAGTCGGAGAAGTGCCAGGAGTCGCAATGCCCATCACGGACGCACATGAGCTAATCGAGGTCGGAGGAGTCGCTACCGAGTCAGTGAACAGCGCAGGCGAAGAACTGAACGTCTCGCTGATTCTCAGATGCACAGCATTGCCAATCAACGAAATCAGATGTATGCTAGAGCCTTACGGGGGCACAGACATCACGCCAGGCAGCAGCGTTTGCTATGTGAGTAGACGTTTCCAGAGAATGAAGTTCAGTCAACCGTCTGTAACCATAACCTCAGCCTACGACGTGGACATTGCACTAGCAGCAGCCGGACAAGCAGTTCACTACATCCGTTGGACTTAGAATCTTAAAGGAGGGTTGCGTGTGTGTCCTTTCCCTTTTTCTCGTAAAAAAGCCAAGGTAGACGCGCTCATGATGGTTGAGAAGAGCATAGCGGTAGAGCTTAGAACCTTTACGAATCACCTTCAAACGGTGATGCTCAGCTATGGCGTGTTGGAGAAACAGTACGCTGAAATCATAGAATTATTGAAGGAGAACAAAAAGAATGGATAAAACAGTCAGATACGGAAGAATCGGAGAAGTAGTAGTCCTCATTTTCCCAGATGAATCGGGCAGCAAGCACTTCATTACTCAGATCGAAACCCAGAACATTCTCATGAAGATGGGGATGGACAAAATGCCCGTTCAGAGAGTTAATACAGAATTGAAGCCGAGGATTGTTGCATAATGGAAAGAGGCAGAGTAGGACCAGAAACAAGAGCCATCATCGAAGCCATACACGGCACAGAAAACTGTGCAGACAACTATCAAAGCGGACTCTGGATGATGGAGCGAATAGGCAAAACCAACCTCTACAAAGTCTACATCACAGTAGACCCCCACGCCATAGTAATGACAGGCGCAAACGTGATGACTCAGCTTCACATTCCTTTTCCGCACAGGTGGCTGCGAACCCACTTTTACCATACGGACGCGGCGTATGCCGTCTCAATCGATTACCTACGGATAACGTTGAGGCGCGAACTAAACACGATGTTCCCCGTCCAATTCGCAGACGACCTTTTCTGTGAGTTTGAGATAAACGCAGTCATGGTGATAGAAAAGTTTGGCGAGGGCTTCGAGTACGAAGCGGGAACCTACAATGTGATTCTTAACACGACGGCCACAAACCTGATTTTCCCACTGTTTTACATTCAAAAGTTGGAGACATAAACCATGAGCAAAGATTCGTGTAGAGATGGGAAATGGAAGAAAGGAAGCATCTTCATGTATTGGAAACTTGATGAAGCAGGCGCAGCCGACTTTTTCGAGACAAGCCAAGTCAAAACGGACATGCCAACACTTCTATTTGATCGTCTTTCACACCCAACTATGAAATCGGGAATCATACATAGAATAAGCTACCGCCTAAACCCGACGAACGCAGTCACGTACATTCTACGGATATGGAGAGCCGCAACAGGAGACGACTATCAAAGCAACGCGAACATGCTGTACGAATCTCCGCCACTTCAAGCAGACGACACGGACTATGACCGCGCAGAACTGGCAATACCGTTTTGGCTGTGGACTCCAGGAAACCTATTCTATTCAATCGAGTGGTCAGCCGCACCTGGCAACACGTCGGGCTATATCGGTGTTTCGGGGGAAAAGGTTGAATGAGCCAATACGTAAGAACAAGCGGAAGTTCAAAGGTTCCACCACTAACATCGGTGAAACTCAATCAAGCAGGCCCAGTACAGAACACGTGGTACACAGTCTGCAACTTAACCGACATTCTTTTCAATTGCGTTGCTTTCCAAATCCTAGCAACTGGAGAAACCCTTGAAGTAAGACTGACTATCGAAGGAATAGCGCTAGGTGTTGGAACACAAGTGGCTGTTGCTGGCACAACCTATCAGTTAGACGTTCTTTTGGGAACTGATGGAACATATTGGGTTACTCCAAACGCAATAGTAGCTCTTGGACTGAGAAACCCTTTGTACATGCGAAGTCTGAAGGTTGAAATCCGTAAAACAACTGCCGCTGGAGCTGGGAATCTACAATGTGCAGTTTCATACAATCAATACTAGGAAGTGACTGGGAGTGTCACAAAACCTAGCTAAACTTCCTGAGAAATGGGGTCAATACCCAATCTTCGGTGATGTCAAATACGATGGCGACCCGCAAATCATCCACGTTGACTATGCAGTCTTGCACAATGGCGAACCTTCAATCAGGATAGATGCTCACGTACCTGGAGTTGACCAAAACAATTACAGAGAAGTTAATGCAGACTTCATTCCCTGCAAACCCGGCGACCACGTCATTTTCAAGGCATGGGTAAAAACTGGACATTCAACGCTGGGGCAAGACGGAGTTTATGGCAACGGAGGCCTGATTCTCTTTGACTATTACAGCGCAACACACAGGCTGCATGAACATTCTTCAGATAATCCATTAAGCGATGTTCAGGGATGGGATAAATGGAACACGTACATCAATGACCCAGCAAGATACGTGCCTTACAATTCAGACTGGGTACTGAGAACCCTAGAAACGATAGTTCCAAGTCAAGTCCTCGATGATAACACTCAGCAGCTTGCGATAGAACCGATAGTAGGCATTATTCCATGCTTTGTTGCTGGCAGTCACGTAGTAGGGCCCGATAAGTTGCAGGACCAAGGAACCGTATGGTTTGCCGACGCTGAACTCTACATCAACCCAACGGTAACACCAAGTACAGTGGTCATAACGGTTCTTCTAAGCCTAGAAGGGGGAACAACAGAGCCTCCGGCTGGAGCATACGAGGTCAGTTTAGGCTCTGTATTTTCAGTGACAGCACAAGCAAGTCAAGGCTATCGCTTTAGAACATGGTTTCTTGACGGAGTAGATCAAGACCCTTGGTTACATTTGGTAGAAACAATCAATATTTCGACGGGCAACGACCATTCAGTCTACGCAGCCTTCGAGCCTATAACGTCAACACCGCCTCCAAGCGGATGCTTCATCGCAACAGCCTGCTACGGCTCACCGACACACATCAGAGTATGCGAGTTAAGAGCCATCAAAAACGGGTTAGTGGCTAGGAGCACAATGGCACAGTGGCTTTATCGGCTCTACTACGTGTTCTCTCCATCCATAGCTAACGTGATCCGTGAACGTGAAAACCTCAAAAAACCGATTAGGAAGGTAATTGAACGGTGGGTGAAGGCCAATGTCTGAGGAAAACGAGGATCCAGAGGAATTCGTGGACGAAGACGACGGAGAGGATTGCCCTGTTGAAGAGGAAGTGTGCAAGGCCAGAATGTCGGCTCTTGACTCCAAGATGAAGTACCTGTTAGGAAGCAGCCTCTTGACCATCGCGCTGATAATCGTTCAGCTCGTGGGGGGTCACTAAAACGCTGACCATAATAGTTGATAAGGTTACATTGTTAGGCAAGACGAAAGACAGTTTTAGCCTTCAAGTCACAGAAACCAGTTCAAATGACGATCCGACCACGTTAGTATTGAACATGCGAATTTATGTTGACGACATTATAGTCAAGGAAGAAGTCGGTGGCGGAAATCCTTTACCAGTAGAATTGCACCATGTCGAAACCAACACGTTTCTCTTCAATTCACCTCTTGCAGACATGCCTGCACATTACTTCAAGAGGTGGGTTTCAACAAATCATGGAGTAATCGAGGCTGGGAAATGGTTTACTGAAGGCACAGGCACAGGCAGCTCTTATGTGGTCATGGGAATAATCGGGATAATCCTTTTCATTGCATTGCTTATGTCCATGCCGAAGAGGGCAAAACGGAAATGACTAAGAAAGTGAAGACGTATTATGACCCGTTGAAGGTCAGGAAGAAGCTGATCGCAAGCCCTCAGGTCAAAGGCTTCACGGACTTTGAGGCTCTTGGAACCATCCGCATTCTGCACAGGAAGGACAAGACCGAGTTCGCGGAGCTGGCGTTGACGAACCAGAAGAAGGGCAAGAAGACGGTTGAGAAGGCTCTGAACTTCGCTGGCTTCACCAAGGAGGCAAGGGGCAAGTGGTGCCTTCGGACTAACAAGTTCAACGTATTCGTTTACACATGAGGCGAAAAAATGAGCATCCAAACATATAACTACAGTCTGATATGGAAGTGGAATTTTACAGCGCATCCACATGGCCCGGGAATCCCATCTGACGCAGACATCATAGCTGATGCTGTCCAAGGAATAAATAAAGAGTCGACCGACCAATTCAACGAAAGGATCATTGCTCAGAATCCGGGTCACTTCTTTCGACTGAACACCACAGGAACAACGGCGCAGATCACGAGAAAATACCTTAGTGGCACGTCGCCCACACCCACATATGACTTGGCAGGAACAACCACAGTGAATTTTGACACGGACATAGCAAACCCAAAGGCTGAAATGTCGCCGGGAACCCTTGTGTTGATATTGATTGCAGTCATCACCGTCATAGTGGACGCAATCGCAGCGCATACTGGCCTGTTCCTCCTAATCGTCCTTGTGGGCGTTATAATTGTAGGTTCTGCATGGATTCAATCGCAAGGCGGAGTAGTATCGCTCATCGGTGGCCAAGGCCTAATCGGACAAATCATAGGCGGAATGATCCTCCTATTCGGAATTTATTTTGTAGCTCAGTATTTCCTTGGTAGGGGGAGAAGACCGAGTAGAAAGAGAATAGGCAAGGGCTGAGCCAATGAGTGTTTACCCGTCTGATGCTCCGCTGCCAAGATTTCAGATTTCAAGTGCGAGTGGTTTTGCTTTTGAATCAGGACCCCAAGTTGTTCAGGCAGTTTTCGTGGCTAAAGTATCTAATTATCAAGAAGTCATGGACTGGGTTTCGCAACATTCCAATTATGACCGAATGCTGATGTTTCGGTCATCTCACGGTGAAATAGTCAGTTTTGACGCAAACGGAATAATTCGGATGTCAAACTACGATGTTGATTTTAGAAGTGAATCTTTTGGGAAATGGAACAGACTTGAGTTCGCTGAAATGATTAATCCTGCATTTACTTTTGATACTCCAATCTATTTCTGTGACGTTTATGTTCCACTGTTTTCAGAATTGCCTTATCATGTGTGGACTGACTTGCAGTTCAAGCAAACGTCAAATCAAGGTTCTTCTAGCTCTGGACTCGCCATCGTCGCCGTTCCCTTGATCTTGCTGTTCATTGGGTTTCTGTTCATCGGGTTGTCTGGTCGAGGTCGTAAGCGTGGACGTAGGTAGCTTCTTAGCTCCGGTCTTTCAGACGGCTCTCGGCGTGGTTTTAGGCACGATTCTGGGGAGCATAGTTACGGGCTTGCTGATTAACAAGTTCGTGATTCAGAGGATCTTCAAAAATAAGGACGTTATGGACATTCTCAAGCTAGTCAAGGACGCGAAGGACGCTTTGATCGAGCATAACAGGGCTGATGGGAACCATGAAGGCAAAAACGGTTAAGGCCATCATAGGACTTGTGGGCATACCCGTCTTGCTGTCTGACTTCACGGACATAGGCAAGTTTGACCGTTATCATCATTGGCAGGTTGGGGCGCTGCTTATTCTGGTGGGGCTTGCCTAGTCACGATTCAGACTTGAGTTTTCTGTAATTGAAGTACAATAGCACGAAGCAACCGACTGCGATCACCAGAAATGTAGATAGTAACATTTCCCAATCAGTCATTGTTTCCATCCCTTCTTTTTCAAGATTTCTTGGACAACGGGCAAGGACAGAGCGTACTTGACGTGTCGGCAGTCGCTGGATTCATCGTACTCGCAAAAGATCTTTTTTTGCTTGAAGTACACGTCTATGATTCTTCCCTTCGGACTATTCGGAGTTGCTAGGCTTGGGTCAAGGATTCTAACGCCGTTCTCGTCTAGGTTGAAATGCTCCATCAGTTCTTCAGGGTTAATCAAATTGGCGTTTCGGTCTATTTTGGTGTGACAAGAAGGGCAAGTCACTTTTATGAGAAGACTTTGTGTCGACCAATCGTGAGCGCACTTAGGGCATCGTATCCAAGGCATCAATAACACTACTATCATAGTAGCTAAGAAACTAAGATTTAATGTTATTGCTTAGCAAAGCTTTTAAACTAAGAACGACCACTAGAGTAGTCGTCTAAGGAACTAAGGAGCTAAGAACGTGAAGTATAAGCCAAGTCGTGACATTCCCCAAGCCGTGAGGGAATTGAAGGATCTGAGTCCTAGCAAGATCGTGCTTTGGGTTTTGAACAAGAGAAATGAGGAGAGAACGCCTGAAAGCGTTACGATGTGGTTCAAGCAACATCCCGAAATCTACGATGAGTTGAGCAAGGAGATAGTTCAAGGTCTTCCAACGGAAAAGCAAGCCACTGACGCGACGATGTTTCAGAACGGGAACTTCGAGGAATTGGCAAGCGTCAAAGAGTGGATTCTGTTCATGGGAACTAGGAGACGAAAGGGCAAGTCGCTGCATCCGAACTACGTTAAGGAGCAAGTGCGAAGCCTAAGATGGTGCTGCGAAAGATTCCATAAGCATCCTGACCGCTTGAGTTTCCATGACGCGCAAGAGATTTTCCAAGCGCTTGAGCATGATCCTGACCATTCGCATTGGGAGGGTGGAGCGAAAGTTGTTGGAATGGACACAAACGGCATTAGGAGAGGATTGAAGGACTTTCTGAAATCGAAGGGTTCATCTGATTTTGGGAAGATCGGAGTTGGAAAACCAAGCGGATTCGGGCATTACAAGACTCTTCACGTTGAAAAGTCAACGGTGCATGAAATACTGGGGTGGATCAAGACTCAGAACTTCATGTTTTACGTTGCTGACAAACTGATGTTCCACAACGGCATTAGGCTCAATGCTATGTTGACAGCGCGAATAGAGAACTTCAAACAAGGCGCATCATGGAGCGAGATAACGGTTCTTGAGAAGTTCAGGGAAGAAAAGACTTTCATTCTGACTCCTGAAGTTGGTCAACTGATTTGTCAAGTGATAGGAGAACGGAAAGAGGGCTTGATCTTCCAAGGCTTAGAAAAGCAAGCGTTAAACAGGGTCAACCGTGAAGCGCTACGGAAGTTTGTTCCTGAGCTTGAGCCGAAGATCGAGATGCCAAGCCACTGTTTCCGCCACTTCTGCGCTCAAACGCTTCTGAGAGCTACGGGCTGGAATAGTGACGCTGTTGCGAGTATCATGCAATGCACGAAGCAGAGTCTTGAAGAAAGCTACGGTGGTGCTCCGCAAGGCAAGCAGCGGGAATGGTGCGAACTGTATCTTCCGATGCTTGGGGTGGAAGTGAAAGCATGATGACTGAGAAGGAAATTAGGGCTAAGATTGCAGAGTTAGAGAGGGAGAATTGGCATCTGGTCTTTCAACTTAAAGTGAATATGGACTACATTCTGATGTTTAAACATACTCTTGAGCAGGAAGTGAAAGCGTGAACGAGGGTCTTTGTAGTAGCTGGAAGCCTAGCGTTGAGTTGTTGAGGGCTGCGATCAATGATGCCGCTGTTTCAGACTTGATTAAGCACGCTGCTGACTGGTTTGAGGTTTTGCAGATTCTAAGGCGTTTCGAGAAGGCGAGACAGTGATTGTTCGTATTCGTTTCAAGTACCGTGAGATTCCTGTTGACATTGAGATGGACAGTTTGGACGAAGAGCTTGATGTTGCGAAGTTTGCTCCATTGATCGACACAACAAGAAAATTCATTGACAAGGTGCTGGAGAAATGATGTTTGCGATTAGGCGAGAGCTTATTCTGTTGGCGCTGGCTGATCCTGATGTGTCTTCAAGGCTTGACGGTGCGAAGTCAATGCAAGAATTCATTGAAGTCTTAGAAGAATGGTGCAAGAAGAAGAACATTCAAGTCAAGCACATAGAGGCTTCAACATGAAGACGCTTGCTATGATGAAGATGGAAAAGAACTTCGTTGCAGTCATTGAAAAAGGTTATCCGAGGAAGCCATACAATGCTCTTGATTTAGATTATTTGATACATCGCTTGCATCAAGAGACGTTAGAATTTACTGAGGCAATGAAAAAAGCAGATATAGAAGGCGCAAAGCTGGAACTTGCAGATATTTCTAACATTGTTGATTACCTGTTTGAAAAGCTGTCCTAGGGTGCGACGGGCTTCGCCCGTTTTTCTTTCTTTTTAGGTGTTCGATGGGAATCCGTACAGACCCCAAAACCGTGTTAGCTCGGTTGCTAACATTCACCATGATAATGTTAGTTTATTGGGTTCTGGAACACTAATAAACGCTGTTTTTGATGGGAAAGCTTAGATTTTGACCTAAACCACTACTAAGGTCGCAGTTTTCGCGGGAAATGTGCGCACATTTTCCTCTAAGATTCAAGCCCCTTTTCGATTTTCGGTGCTTCATTGAACTTGTTTAAGATTTGTGCGCACCTTGTCTGAAACTTGTGCGCGCATAACATGATGACGTATGTAATAGTGCGCACACTTTTCTGTGGATGTTGCATGATGTTCTGTGCGTGTTAGCGAACAGTATAGCAAATCTTATAAGCTGTGTCCTACCATAAACGACTACTTTAGTGGTCGTAGCACATGGGAACGACGAAAGTAAGCTTCCGACTCAGCGAAAATGCAATGGCTGTAATACAAGCGGTGTCTGACCGTTGCTATATTGTTGACAGGACGGCTGCTATAGAGTTCATCATTAAAGAGTACCAGAGACTTTCCAAGAATCCGCTACGAAGAATTTTCAGACTCGAAAACAACGACCCCAAAGTTAAACCCTTGGAGGCATACGCGAGTGCAGAATAAGAAGCATACTAGCGTCAGGCTCTCAGAACTCGCACAGCAAGCCCTAGCCCACTACATGAAGAAATGGGAACTATCCCGAAACGTAGCTCTTGAGCATTTGCTGATCCGCTGGCGCTACCTAGACGACATGGGATTCCGAGAACAAGCATCCCCAGAACTCGAATGCTTCAAGAGGATCAAGCACACTGACGGCCTATTCTACTGCGTCCACAGACCCCCCAAAATGATTCGGCTGGAAACCCTGCAAATCTGCGTAGTCTGCCGAAAGCGGAAGCTAGGGATCGCGGCATGCCCTG
>Ga0315291_10008589_pt1 | contig 12548 bp, 9 predicted proteins | sample YL17G12_20_MG_FD_203070 | JGI IMG/M metagenome (GOLD analysis project Ga0315291, IMG submission 203070) | Sediment microbial communities from Yellowstone Lake, YNP, Wyoming, USA - YL17G12_20 | ecosystem: Environmental > Aquatic > Freshwater > Lake > Sediment | place: USA: Wyoming | collected... | reverse complement strand
GAGTCAGAGATGCTGAAGACGAAGAACTTCGGCCGCAAATCGCTGAACGAAATTAAAGATATTCTTAGTGAAATGGGCCTATCTCTCGGTATGAAAATCGACGGATTTGATCCATCTACCTTACGTAAACAAGACGAAGATCAGAAGCAATAAGAGGCAGATATGCGCCACCTTAAGGGCTACCGTAAATTAGGTCGAGTTACTTCCCACCGTCTGGCTATGTTGCGGAACATGGCCACCTCCTTGGTGTTGCATGAGCGCATCGAGACCACGGTGCCAAAGGCTAAGGAATTGCGTGGGATCGTAGATCGGATGATTACGCTTGGTAAACGTGGTGACTTGCATGCTCGTCGGCAAGCCTTGAGCTACCTGTATGACGATGCTGCTGTGAGCAAGGTTTTCAGCGATTTGGCTGAGCGCTTTAAAACGCGTCCAGGTGGTTATACCCGGATTCTGAAGAAGGGCTTTCGCTTCGGCGATGGTGCGGATATGGCCTTCCTCGAATTGGTCGACTTCCAGGATCAGCAAAAGGGGGCCAGCGCGGCTCCGGCTGCTGGCTCTAAGGGTTAAAGGCCTCTTGGACTTTGGCTTGGCTCTTCCTTCTTGGCGAGCCAAAGAATGATTCCCGCTCATCGGCTTAAGCCTTGAGCGGGTTTCGCTTTTTGGCTCATGCCTGTCTTGTGTTAGACTAGCGTCTGGACTTTGCCGATCTGGGGGCCGGATGTACCTATGGCTTGGATGTGTGGTTTTTGTTGCTTGCTTGGCGGGATGCGAGCGCAATCCCTATGGTCAAGTTGATGAGCTGCTATTTACGGGGTGGGGGCGGACTGTGTTGACCCACCCTGGGTCCTTGAGCTTGAAGGAGATTCATCTTGGTCCTGGTTCCTATGGCGGTGAAAGTGTGATTGTAGAAGGCAAGCTCGTCGAGCTTAGCCGGCATGGTACGTACGCGATCATTTCTGATGATGAGGCGAGGCTTTTGGTGGTTTTGACCGATGTGCTTGAGGTTCCTGTCAGAGCGGATGGAGTAGGGGGATCTGTTCGATTCCTCGGTACGCTAGAGCGGGGCAGGAAGGGGTTGCCCTTGCTACGAGCTCGTGCAATCAGTTTGCGTAGTCCCCCGAGCACAGTTGCTGCAGCTGGAAAAGCATGACCTTTTTTTTATATATTCTAAAGGATTACTTAAAATATGTCATTGGAACGGTCACGCTGACCGTTTTTCTATTCGTATTGTTTGATTTTATTGGTAAGTCGTCTCGTGAGTTTGCGGAATACGCGCCCTCAGCAGCAAATATTTGGCGATTTTATCTCCTCCAGATTCCTGGTCAGATTGTGCAAGCGCTGCCAATTGCTGGGCTTTTAGGATCAGTGATCGCGATGATTCTGCTCAGCCGGACGAATGAGATCACGGCTATGCGGTCGGTCGGCATGGGTCCCCTACAGATTGGGGCACCGCTTGCTTTTGGCGGTTTGACCATGAGTGTGTTGTCCTTGGTTTTGGGTGAATACTGGATTCCTAGCCTTGCTCAAAAGGTCCACTACGTTCATGAAGTTCAGATGCGTCGGGAGAAGGACGATCAGTTGGCGGGTGATGCACGCTGGTTGCGTCAGGGTCAGACTTTAATTAATTTCCAAGATTTTGATCCCTCAACCAGTACATTGAGTCACGTCAAGATGATTGAAGTGCGGCCAAACTTTCGGCCCATTCAGTCAACTGAGGCGGAGTCGGCGACCTATGCTGCCGATACCAAGACTTGGTACCTTCGAGGGATAAAGGTGCTGCACTTCAAGCGCAACGGTACCCTTGATCATTTAGACTACGCCGACACCCTCGCTGTCCCTCTGCCTATTGAGCCAAAGAAGTTAAAAAGGGACCGTCGTAATGCCAATGAGTTAAGTATTGCCGAGCTTTCCGAGAAGGTTGAGCGAGGTGAGCAACAGGGCATGGACACGATTAAATACAAGGTGGAGCTACATGGTAAGTTGGCTTACCCTTTTGCAGCATTTGTTGTCAGCCTGATTGGCCTTAAATTTGGCTATAAGTCTGAGCGTGCTACTGAGACTACAAAGGGTGTGCTTATCGCGTTCTTTATAGGTATCAGCTACTGGTTTATAATGAGCGCCGGCAGAGCTTTGGGTTTGCGTGGTACCATACCGCCAATGGTCTCGGCTTGGATGGCTAATTTGGTGATTTTGGGCATCATTAGCTTTGATGCTTGGATGAGCCGGAGGCTGTGAAGGTTGACCAGGCCTAAACGCTAGCCTAGGATTGATGCTGGGATAAGCAAGTAGCTGATGGGTTTGACACTTTGGAGGATCTTAAGATGGTACTGCGACTTGGAATGGCGGCGGCTCTAATGGTGATGTGGTCTTGTTCTGGTGATGGCGACAGCGGTGCGACTGAGCCAGTATCCGCTGGTCAGGAAGCGGCAAAGGTGCCTGATATGCCTGGCGCTGATACAGGTGAGGCTGCTGTGAAGGTAGCCCCAGCTCCTGCTGCGGTCGAACCTGCCGCTCCTGAAGTAGCGAAGCCTAGCGAAGAGCCTAAGGCTAGCGCCGGTCCGGCGATGGCCGTGTCTGCAGGCAAACTGCATGTGCGCAAGGGCCCGGGAACCTCGCATCCAGTCGTGCGGGCCCTCAATAAAGGCGAAGTCGTTACTCCAGTCAGCTGCGAGAAACACTGGTGCAAGTTGGCTGACGAAGAGTTTGTTGCCGAAAAATATTTAGTCAAGGCTCCTTAGTGCCGCGAGCCATCACTAACTAGTTGAAAATAATAGGTTTATGTGGAGATGCTCAAGCTTTCCAGTGGTGTCACCGAAAGGTAGACATCGCCTGGAGGATCGGCAATGAGTCTAGAACCCACTACCTCTATTATGCCTACTGAGTATTCGTTCTACGGAGTTGATAAGCTGGTCGATAATTCTGTAACGGATTTCGACTTGTTTATCAGCCTCGAACAGCACTTTATACTCTACAGTGGGACTGGTTATCGGTGGTTGCGGTCCGAGCTCAATGACCTACTCCATTCAGGGCACGATCAACTCTATATCCGTAGCCAGGATCTGGCCAAGGCTTCGATGTATGAAGCCGTCGCCAATTTGCCTCAGCTTAACCGCGATTTAGCTCCAGTTGAGCGACTGCAGAGTTTGGAGCAGATCGGTGCGAAATTCACCCAGTGCCTTTATGAGGGCGAGCTAACTGTTGCTTGCGTGGAGCAGGCTCGATCCTTGGCGACTGCGATCACTGACTGCATCGGCGAAGATCGGCGCTGCATTCAGCATTTAAGCGGTCTTGCTGACCATGATTACTACACCTATTTTCATAGCGTCAGAGTATCGGTTTATTCTGTGGCCATTGCTCTTAGCCTCGGTTTGAAGGATCCAGCCAGTTTGGCCCAGATAGCCTTGGGGGGATTGTTCCACGATATTGGCAAGAAAGACGTGCCGACGATCCTTCTAAATAAGACGGGACCTTTGACCGATGACGAATGGAAGATTATGCGCGGGCATCCAGGCTTTGGCTTTGAACGCTTGGGTAAGAGTATCCTGCCGCATGTACCTCGCGAAATCATCCTGCACCATCACGAACGTCGTAACGGCTTAGGCTATCCGCATGGCTTGGACCGGACCAGCCTCTTGCCTGAGGTGCAGATTGCGACCCTGGCGGATATCTTTGACGCCCTGACCTCGGCCCGGGCCTATCAAACCAAACGGACCCGATTTGAAGCCTTAGACTTTATTCGGCACAGGCTATTAAAGGAAGAGGTCTGCCCTGAGTCCTACCGGGCTTTGATTGGCTGCCTTGCGGCTTAATTTCCCTTCCGGTATTTACTAAAGATGCGCAAAATTCTACAGTAAGTGCCAATGGATAAAAGCATTGGAGCGCTCTGCCGCCACGCCATGGGATTCGCGCTGGTCATGACCGTTGGTCTGGCCCTGGCTCCCTTTGTCCTGCTGCCATCAGCGAGTTTTCTCGGCAAAGATATATCTGCGTTGGCGGTTGGGGTGATTTCATTTTACCCGTGGATCGCTGCGGCTGAAGTGGCAAAGATCTTGATCCTCGCAGCGAGCCTAGCATTCATAGTTGGGTTGGTCGCTGCTGCCGGTGCTGCCTGCCTCAGCAAAGCGAGGTGGTTGATCTTCCCGGCGGGGCCGGCGGTAGCCTATGTTTTTTGGCTACTCGGTGCAGCCCTAAAGTACCCCGCCTTGTTCGAGGGTAGCCTGCCGCCTTGGGGACAGCACGCGTTGTTTAGACTTGGGTTCGCGGTGGCCCCTGTTGCATTGTTTGGCGCAGCATCCGCTATTGCGATCGCGCCTTTGCTGCTCCTGCTGCTGCGTTTGGGTAAGAACACCGTCCAGCCCAGGTTTCGAGTAGCCTTGGTTGGATTGGCCATAGCCGTATGCCTCCCTGTAATCGTGCAGCGCTGGAGGATGTCGGTTGCTAGTGAGGCTCGTTCTGACAATATTAACGTATTGTTTATTGGGATCGATTCACTGCGTTCTGATCGCCTGCTCAAGGCCGAGGTTACTCCGGCTCTACAAACGCTGCTTGCGGATCCGCAGACTATCAGTTGGCGCGATCACTACGTTGGGATCCCGCGTACCTTCCCTTCGTGGATTGAGATTTTGCAGGGCATGCCTGCAGCTAGTACCGGGATCCGGCATATGTTTCCGGGCTTTGCTGAGCGGTCTAAGCCGTTTGTTGGCTGGGTGTCGCAGCTGCAGCGTGCAGGCTACCAGACTACGGTGCGAGCAGACTTTGCCGGCGACATTTTTCCTAGGTTTCAGGCTGGGTTTAATCAGGTTTTCGCGCCTAATCTGACGATTATGACGATGATCCGCCTAAACATGGATCAAGCCTTCATGCTGCTGCTGCCGATGATGATCACGGGGCCGTTTAAGGAGTTGTATCCAGCGCTCAAGGAAAGCCCTGCATTTGGTGATCCAGAGCACCTGGGCAGCGATTTTTGTGAGCAGCTACGAAAGGATACCGGGGCTAGGCCGTGGCTTGAGACCCTGTTCTTTTCGACAGCGCATTTTCCCTACGCTGCGCCCTACCCATTTTATTCAATGTTTTCGAGCAAGCACTACCAGGGTCCGTACCGGTTTCAGAAGAATCCTGAAATCAACGCGGGTAGTGATGCTGCGGATAGTACAGAAGTTGGACAGATCAGGGGGCTTTATGATGGCTCTATTCGTGCCGTCGATACCGAGCTTGGACGCATATTTGCACAGCTTAAGCTGCAAAAGCTGTGGGACCAAACCCTCATTGTGATCACTGCTGACCACGGCGAAGACTTGTTCGAGCGTGACCACCTACAGGGCCATGGTGAACACCTGCGCGGAGAAAACGTGCTCAAGGTGCCGGTGTTAATGAAGCTGCCAAAGCGTTTGGTGCCTGTAGTAAAAAATTTGGACTTTACGACTCGCTCTATCGACATAGGTGCCACCGTACTGGCGGCGGTGGGGCTGGCAAAACCGGTTGGAGAGGGCATAAATCTATTGCCTTGGATGACTAGCGCAACTGGGCCTTCGCCGAAACTGGTGGCGTACGCTGAAACCGGTCTATGGTTTGCTCGTAACGGGTCGGCCTTTTTTCAAAAATACCGGTTAGACTACCCAGGGATCTCTGGTCTGCTAAATTTTGACCAAGGCTACTCCGGTGAAATCGTCCTGAACGCTATTTACGAGCAGATTATGGTGACAGCTAAGCATCGCATGATGATCGACGGTGATTATAAAATTATTTATATGCCGACCCCACAAGGCGTGCGATATGAACTTTATAATCGTCGACTAGATCCCGAAAATTTTTATGATCTGAGCGCCAAGGAGCCAGCGGTGTTGGCGGCTTTGCAGCGAGGCCTCACCACATTTGTCGGCGCTCATGAGCGGCCTACGGTGCGCCTAGTCGATCAATTTTTGGTGCCGAAGTGAAAAATTGGAATCGAAATTTAGGCTTGGCCTGCGCCTCTTTGCTGCTGCTTATTGGGTTGTCTACGCTGGCCTACTTGGTCCTTGTTTTGCCTAACGATGCACGAATGCATCATGCGCTGAATGAACAGCGACCCATAGCCCAATTTTTTACCCTGAAAGGTAGTCTCTTGGGCTCAGGTATGGCGCATCACGAGGACCTCCAATCTGCGGTGTTTGCGGCGCGGCGCGACCAGCTCACGCAGGCACTCCCTGACTACGCCATGCCCGCGTCCACACGTTTTGTCAGTCCTTACCAGATCTATGTGCCGCTAGGTAGCTATCCACTGAAACTCGATGCGCAAGATGGATTGTATTTGCCGAACGGTGCGACTTTGGCTGTGAGCCCTGGTTTCGGTGGTGCACTATCCTTGCGTTTCGCAGCCTTTTCGCCGCAAAGCGCGGCGACACTTAGCTACCAGGTCGAGGGTACAAATCAGAGTTTTAAGCTGGATTTGCCCAACCCTCCGAATCCAGCCTTTGATGCGAGCAGTCAATTTTATAAGAACATTGGGCGATTTATCGAGGTTGATCCGCTACAGTCAATCTCGACTTGGAGCGAGGTCAAGCAAGACGTTGAGCTTGGTCCCGCCGCCAAGCTGAGTTTCACTTGTACAGGTGCGATTTTTGGCTGCATCATCGGTGATCTGCAGTTTTATGAGGCGCAAGCAGCGGCGCCGCACAATTTCGTGATCGTTCTGGTGGACACTTTGAGGGGCGATGCGATTTCTGCGGGCAATGCGCCGCATATGCATGATCTGGCGACGCAGTCGGTCAACTTTGTAAATGCCTTGGCACCAGGCAATATGACGAGTCCGTCTACCAACGCTTTGCTTTCCTGCCGCAGGCCGAGCCAGCTTGGGGAATTGGCGTTTGCTTACGGTATGACTAGTGAGTCAAGGGAGGGTTTTTATCGGACTCGGCAGCCTTCGTTTCCTGCTCGCTTTCTGCAGGCCGGCTATGACACGGCGATGATCGGTAATATTTCGGTGATCTCGGAAATCTACGGGGCGGGTATCAGCCATGGTTTTGCACGGCAGATAGCCCTTGAGACCGACGGCTATGACACGCCAGCCATCGCCCGTGAGGCGGCAGCGTGGCTGGGCCAGCACGGTGACCACAACTTTTTGCTCTACCTGCACTTTAACGGCCCGCACGCCCCTTACCGGGCGCCGCTACTAGACATCATCCACACCTTCCCCGGCTTCAGTGCCCTGCGCTCATACGCTGGACTGCTAAAATGGCTTTATCAGAGCGAGGTCGCTTATACTGATCGTTATTTAGACCTAGTGCTACAGTCTGTAGCGCGGCTCGGACTTGCAGCTAATACGATGATCGTACTGACCGCCGATCACGGGGACCAACACAACGATCACCGCTTTTTGGGCAACGAAGCGGGGCCGGATTTTACGGGCGCCTACTTTGATCATGGTGCGACGTTGCTTAATGATGAAATCCACGTGCCGCTGATGATTCGGGGGCCTGGACTTATGCCAAGGCGCATCAGTGAATATGTCAGCACATTGGATTTAGGCCCAACCCTGTTAGACCTCGCGAACCATGATCCAGCTAAAGGCTGTGCGACTGAGTCGCTCACGCCATATCTAAGGGGCCTGGATTCTGGCTCGCTTAGCCAACGAGTTCTGGGTAGTGAGGGGTTTCGCGGGCGTGCCATCCTGTTTCAAAACCGCTATAAATACGTTCGTACCTATGAACCAACTGATAAACGCATCTATTCGTCCCATGGGTGGTCCGGCGACAAGAGTCTTTTTATGGTCGCCGAGCAGCTGTTCGACCTCAAAGCCGATCCAGACGAGGAACAAAATCTCGCGACCACTGCGCCGGAATTGTTAACGGTAGCTCAACGGACATACCAGGAGCTATTTGCCATTCGGGATGGCTATGAATTGGTGGTTGAAGCGCCTAACGAGGGCAGCGTCGCGATTGACATCGAAGGGGCGACACACGTTGAGTTCGAAGAGGGTGTTGGTCAGGTGTCCGCCACTCAGACGGGTGTGCACGTCTCAGCTGGCGGTGGCCGGCGCTACCTGTTAGAGATCAAAGCGCCTCTCAGCGCGGTACCAAAGGTTCAAATAGGCGGTCAACCCGTGGCGGTGATGATGACCTCGATGCGCTTGCCGCTGCAAATGCTGCCTGCGGATCTGCCGGTGGAGATTGGTGGCCGCTTCACCTTACTTGAGCCGGTCAATACGGCAGTGGCTTACGTGCGTAAGATTGCGGATGATGGGCAACGAAATCGCCATATGATGACGGGCAATCCGGCTTTCGAAAGGGTGTTGCGCGAGTGGGGCTATTTAAACGAAAAGTGAGTAACCTTTATTCTAAACTTTTAGGAAATCGCTTGGCAGCACTGACGCTCTTCTTGGCAGCGTCTACGGCCTTTGCGAGATCAATGTCAATCGGTGGAAACTGCCAACCAGATCGCGATCCCATGGCTGGAGATGGACCGTTGGGGCTGACGCCTGCTGCCTGCATCCAAGCGAGCGCTGGTGCGGAGGTCGTAGGGTATGCCGAGAGCGCTGCTGATCAAGTCTGGTTGGACTACGGTTCGCTTTATGGCGGAGTTTTTGTAACGCCGTGGCTTTCTGCGCAGGCAGTCGGCTACCTACGTGATGTCACAGGGCTGAATGATCATGTCGCGAAGCTCCGGGAGCTTTATACCGATTACGCTGTGCTGGAGGTCGGCAGCCCGATTTTAAGTCGGTATCGCTTTACCTTGGGTCGCATGCGCTTGCCCTTCGGCATCGGACAAAGCACAGCACCGCAATTCTACCAGGTGCTCGACAACCGACTGCTTTGGCATTCACCCCCGCTTGGGGGATTCTTGACCTATGATGACTTGCGGCGCGTGCGCATCGACATAGGTTTGGCTAGTGACGGCCCCCTCAATCAGAAAAAGCGCACAGGTGATGCGGTTGATGTTAAGCCCATCGACATAGCCGCGAGTGTCCGGGCGATGCTCGATATTTCCGCCCTCGAGGGTACACGTTTAATGCTGTCCGGCTACGCCGCGAAACAAGGTGAGCGCCGTTACGGCTTCGGCATGGTCAACGTCAATCACAAAGGTGATACGACACAGTTTGAATTTGTCCGGAGGCTGACTACACCCTCCGGCAAAGAACTGCCGTTTGAACAGGTTCTTCGTCTCGGCTACGTCCAGGCATGGCAAGGACCCCGGCGTTGGGTAGTGCAGTTCGACGATGAACGTCTGCGTTTTCGCCGTATCGTCGTTGATTTTGATTTGCAATTCTACAACCACCTTACCTTGCGAACGGCGATTGGCTACCGGCAGCGAAGCGATGGACTTAGCCGCGCTTCGCGCACCTCTTTGACCCTGGGCCTGGAGGCTAAACTATGAGCCGACAGTTGGTTTTTGTGTTGCTGCTGATGTTAGGTCAGACCTCTTATGCCGCGGCAGGTAAGGCCCAGGAACCAAAGGCAGCAGCTAAAAGTTTAGTCGAACTGCCGCGAAATCCCAGGCAGGATCCCTTGGTGGAGATCGACTTTGCCGGACCGGAGGCGGAAAAAGAAGCAAAAGCAAAGGCCGCAGCGGACAGTGAGGGCGATCTCTTTAACGCGCCACCAATTGAGTTATTCTTTCAAAATCCGGCGCTGCAAGCTAGCCTTTCTGGAGGTATAGATGAGTTAAATCGCTCAGTCGAAAACCTGATGGACTCGATATTCTATGCGATTATGGATAACAAATCCGATTTGTATGTCAATGATTTTGCCTGGTTTAGCGCCGCTCTTACCCGCAAGTTGTATTCAGCCCCCTCGGGAGCTTACGTCGTTTTTGATCGTTTTAATTTCGGTCCTCGCTACAGTCGAGCGCTTTGGCACATGCAGGATGTGCCGATTACGTTAGGCATCGATGGTTCGGTTGAGGTCGAGCAGATTTACTTGAGGACCGATGGAATGCGCGTGGCTCAGGAGCGCGACATGAGCACCGTGCGGCGCCTTGCTAATAATTGGTTTGGCTTGGTTCCAGCATTGACTGCTGTTTTGCCACCGTCATTCAATCAGAATCATTTGTATGATCCGATTACGGAGTTGATGACGCCGTTTTCATTCCCATTGAGTGTAGATAGTTTTCACACTATGCCGATTGGTTCCATCCGCAGTTATGCCTTGTCTGGTGGCGTGCGAGTGACGCCCGACGTTGGTGGGTTGGTCGACAGATCCTCTCTCGATATATTGAAGACAATCGGCGGATTTAGGGAGGGCATCCCATACTCGGTGTTTATGACTGGTGAGCATCGAATCAATGTGCTTCGGCGTGATGAGGACACGGCCTGGGTCGGAGTTAACAATATTAAGCGAGCTGGCCTGGGACTCTCGGCCTTTCTCGGACAGCGCTTTTTCTTACTGCATGGCTCGATCATGGTCCAAGCCTTGGGCAAAACCCTGCAATGGGCCGGGGTGCCTGCACCGATTCTACCGATTAACATCCAGATTGAAAAGGCGCTCGCCAAGCTTTTTGACCAGGTATATGAGTTCGACCTGCGGCAGCCGGCGGCTCAGGAGGCATACAGGGCAGCGGTGAAGGGTGATTTTGCTCCGGCCTATGAGCGCTACCTGGATCGCAAAGAAAAAAATATAGTGACCGGAGTCAAATTTCTGTTCAACCGCGATCAAACGCGTAGCGAAGATATTGCGAGTAACGGCCCAAATCTAGCATTCTATCGCAACGAAAGGCGGCGCACTCTGGATGATTCGGCAATCGAAATCACCGATGAAGAGGGGAAGTTTCACGTTCTTGAGGCGACACATAATGTTGAAGATAAAGAATGGAACCTGCTGGTGGGAGAGAAGCAGGTTCGCACTCAACAGACTGTCGAAATGAAGGTAAACAAAATCGCGCACAAAGCCGACGACCCAGACAAGGCCATCAACTATGCCTTTGAAATCGGCCCAAATCCCTACCATTTACAGCTGACTCTAAATGTTCAAGATCGCTTCGTTGATACCTTAAGCTTAGTGAACTATTTAGATGCATTGCGCTTTTTCACCGGCTTGCCAATGGATGGGCTGCCATCCTTTCCTGACCGTGACGCTGACAAGGAAGCCAAGTGGCGGCAGGAAAACTTCTTTGCCTCACCGTACGAGCAGGTTTCGCGGATTCACGTTACGCCAACCTATCTAGGCAAGTTTTCCGCGCAGGCCGGCCTCTACTTCACCAAAGACCAACTGCAAATGATGATCCACTCTAGCGATGACCAAATGTGGGTGGCGTTTGCCCTTGCCTTTGGCATGGACAAAGAGATTTGGGGTACGGTGGCTGGGAGGGCAAGCGATACCTTTCAAGCACAATGGTTTAAGGCTTTCTTTAGCTATCCGTTGCGCATGATCAATCTGCGTTACCCAACGCTCGATGCAGTCCATGAGGCATCCAAAGCGATTGCTGCGCTGCAGGCGCTGAAGAATCTGGAGACACCTGAAGATTTGCTGCTAGGCTTTCGTCGTCTTCTAGATACCGACCATCCCGAGCAGCTAACGGCGGCGCTACTTCATCTTGTACCTTTGAGTCAGGTGTCGCGTAAGGCGACCCTTTCAGCACAGCCACAGAGTCAGACGAGCGCGAAGGTGAAGACCGCTTTCGGGATGATGAATAATAAGACGTTTAGGGCTGGCCCTCGATTTCCGCTCGGTGATCGCTATGCCCGAGCCAAGACCACGCTGTCTAAATTCTATTTAAATGAACCGAGAGAGCAGGAAATTCGGCCTAAAATTATGAAAATTCAGGTGACCAGCCGCGAGGTACCAAAAGCCATACGGTCACTTGAAGCGGATGTCATGCAAATTTCCGGTGCGCCAACGCTGGATCATTCAGGCAAGCATGTATTCATGAATTTCAACGCAATAAACGTTTCTACTCTAGCGCCGTTGCAAGTCTATGTTCGTATCGAAGAGGCCGGTAGACTCAAGTTAGGCAAGCTGACGCTAGCGGAAAAGGTTGTTGAGTTGCCGCCGCTAGAAAAGCCGCTGAATGGTCGCAGCGAGCAGGCTTATGAGATTTATTTGACAGGACCACTTAGCCCGCTTAACAACGAAGGCCTCAGCGGGGTTGTGGCTGATGGCGATGATCTTCGAGTGGTCATGGCGGTCTCAGCGGACGGAGCTACCTGGAGTGATGAACGCAGCTTGTCGTTCAGTTTTCGCAATGGCAGCCTGTTTCCCGTTAAGTAGTCCGGCGACGGCGCTTACTTCCCGTAATCATAGAGTAAAGGCGTGATTGACAGGAGGTCGCTGGTAGGACACACTGGGGTCCTCTCGCGGTAGTATGGTGGCTGTGGCGAAGTGGTTAACGCATCGGATTGTGATTCCGACATACGCGGGTTCAATCCCCGTCAGTCACCCCATTCCTTGACTTGTACCCCTTTTTATTATTTCTATCTGACCTGTAGGCAATTCCCCTTATTAACCTAGTAATATTGGGCGAGGCGCGACTGCAACGACATAGCCATCAAGTTAGGGTTGAAATGGTTTCTGGCGCCTACTATCTAACTCTACAGAATATTTGATTTTTTCCTCTGTTCGAGGCTTAGAATGATTCTC
>Ga0315291_10008588_pt1 | contig 12551 bp, 12 predicted proteins | sample YL17G12_20_MG_FD_203070 | JGI IMG/M metagenome (GOLD analysis project Ga0315291, IMG submission 203070) | Sediment microbial communities from Yellowstone Lake, YNP, Wyoming, USA - YL17G12_20 | ecosystem: Environmental > Aquatic > Freshwater > Lake > Sediment | place: USA: Wyoming | collected... | reverse complement strand
GCTTATCTACGTTCGCCATACCTCTTCTCCACGGGCACATCCACTATGACCCTGGTGCCTGCGCCTTCAGTGCTGGAAATGGAAATGCTACCGCCGTGCTCTCTCAATATCGCCCGGGAAATAGAAAGACCCAGGCCTGTGCCGTTTGATTTTGTGGTGAAAAAAGGGGTGAACAGCTTCGCCACGTTCTCCTTCGATATGCCGGCTCCTGTGTCGGACACAGTGAGCCTGACGAATTCCACTGTGCGGGTGCTCGAGCCCGGTCGTTCATCGGTTTTGCGCCTCCCGCCGCTCGCGGGCACGTTCTTCCGGGCGGACGTGAGCTCCAGCGTGAGGCAGCCTCCCTCCGGCATTGCCTGGATCCCGTTCAGGACCAGGTTCAGCAGGACCTGGGACATCTGTCCCGGGTCGACATAGACCGCCGGCAGGACTGCTTCGCAGCCTGTCTCCACCCTGACGTTCTGCTTCTCGGCCTGCTCCTTCACCAGACTGAGCGTCCTTTCCACCGAATCCCGCATGTCGTGTCTGACGAGCTGGGGCTGCTTGGGCCTCGCGAACATGAGGAGGTTTTCGATGATCTTCTCCAGCCTGGCCACTTCGTCTAGAATCACTTCGGCGAACTTGACGCGCTCGTCGTCTTTCGAAAAGCGGGACCTCAGGACCTGGGCGCAAGTCCCTATGCCTGCGAGAGGGTTTCTTATTTCGTGAGCTACCCCTGCTGCAAGCTCGCCCAGCGAGGCCAGTCTGTCTATCCTCCGGTGCTGCTCTGAGGGTCGGTCCGGCGACGTGCGGCGATCAGGCGATGTGCGGCTGTCCCGCGCGTTGTGCGGCACGCGGCCTGACTTCTTCGGCCGGGCGACGGTTCTCTTTTGTTCAGAGCGACTATTCTTACCCTGATGCTTCACTGGAATACCGTGGTGCCTGAACGATTCTCCCTCGAGTGGCGCAGGAGCCCCAATCAGGCGGATGCGCTATCAGCCGCATGCCCTATCAGATGGAAGGCGACCTGGCCCAGACTGTTACGATTTTGCCCAGAAATACCGCGATGCGGCGCTGGTCAAAAATCTGCCAACAAGCTAGCACCGGCATACAGGGGTGTCAACAGATTTGAGGCTGCACGGTCAGTGGCGGGAATCAGGAGGGACAGAGGTATGAAGCAGACTAGGAGCCAGTGTCGTCAGCATCGTTGCTGTCGCCCTTGCCTTTCTCGTCGGCCTCGCGTTCCTCGGCAAGGCGATGGGCCAACCTGTCGACGATGCTGCGCTGCACGTCATTCCGGTTGTAGAAACCTTCGGCTATTCTCTTCCTGATGGCCTCAAGGCGCTTTTCGTCCAACAGGGCCTTCCCGTTGGAGTCTGTGAGTCGCTTGAGGCCAGATGCTTGTCTACGACTCATTCAAACTGGCCTCCTAAGCTTTGTATCGGCTGAAAGTTATAAAACCTTAACGGCAAGTGTGGACGCGTGGACCGGCATCAGGAAAGGGATTGCGGCGGGGCGGCGGCCCAGTTTCCGGCTGGAAGAGAGGGCTCTATCGCCAAGTATAGATGAGCCCTGCGACGCCGGCGAGGATGCAGTAATAGCCGAAGTACTCGAGTTTTCCCTTTCTCACCACACCGAGCAGCGTCCTGGCCCCGAGGACCGCGAAAACGAAGGCCACGGCTGACGCGATGAGCAGTGCCGGCGTGCCGACGTGGAAGACGGCGGCGCCCCCGGAAGCAACGCCGCCAGAAACCATACTGTTTGAAGTGATGAGGTTGGATGCCGGCGCGCCGAAGACCGCAGCTGAGCCCGATGCAGATTCGGCGCCCGCTTTGGCGAGCTTGAGGACCGCGCCCCCGAGGATCGCGGGCAGAGAAAGCAGGAAGGAGAATTTGACGGCCTCGTCCTTCTTCACGCCCAGGAGCAAGGCCGCGCCGACAGTGAGCCCGGAGCGCGACACCCCGGGAATGATCGCCACTGCCTGCGCGATGCCGATGAGAAGTGCAAGGAGAGGACCGACTCCGAATCCCCTGTCCTCCGCCCATCTGGTGGACAAGAGAAAAACTCCGGTCACGGGCAGCATCGCCACGGTCAATCCAACACTGTGAAACACTCTTTCAATCGCGTCATAGGCCACGAGACCCACTACCACCGCGGGGACCGTTCCGACTATAAGGGCAACGAGCAGCGTGCGGCCCCTCCCCCTCCTCTCGGCTTCAACGGCCGGCGCGCCGTCCCCTCTCGGAATGAGCGCACCGAACATTGCTGCCAGCTCGCCTCGCAGAAAGAGGCAGATGGCGGCAGCGGTAGCCACGTGCAGAGCGATCTCGAAGGACAGGTCCGTCAACCGGAGCCCGAGCAACTTCTCAACCATCACCAGGTGCCCGGAACTGCTGACGGGCAGAAGCTCAGTCAGGCCCTGCACTATTCCGAGTATGATTGCACTCTGCCAGCTCAAGTTTCCCCCTACAGGCTTCCCAGGCCGATCGCGAGAAGGCCGAGATACATGGCGGACTTCATCAGTCTCACCGAGACAGTGACCTTGCGCTGGGAGGCGGAATACCAGAGTGAGAAGGCCATCAGCGCGACCAGCGCATCAATGAAAAGCACGATTATCAGGTAGAGTCGATTGTACTGGCGCACAGCGGAGGGAGCAAGACTCACGGTCACCAGGATGAGCATGAAGACCGAGGCGATCCGAACTGCCGCGCGGCGGCCCGAGAGTCTTGCCAGGGTCTGTCCACCCATCATGACGTCGCCCTCGAGGTCCTGGACGTCTTTCAGGATCTCTCTGGGCAGATTCGCCAGGAACGCAAGCAGGGCCGGAAAAATCGCCGGTCTCACGTCGCCCGCACAGAGCCCGCCGAAGAGCAGAGTCGACGCACCCAAAAATCCCACAAGCACGTTGCCCGCGATGCCGGCGCGCTTGACCCGGAAGCTGTAAAGCCACACCAGAAAGGCGGCGGCTACCACAAAAAGCGCAGGAGTCCGCGGCAGGAAAGAGGCGGAGACCAGAGCGAGCACTGCGCACGAAAGCGCGATTGCGAGGACGGCCCCGCACGAAAGCGCGCCTGACGGAATCGGTCTCGAAGGCCTGGTGATTCTGTCTGCGGCAACGTCGTAGTAGTCGTTGATGGCGTATCCGAATGCCGCGGTGAAGAACACGGAGACCGCTCCCAATGTGACTGCCGGGAGGCGCGTAAAATCGGAGATGACTCCGCCGATCATTGTGGCCGCGAGGGCAGCAAATGAGTTCGAGAGCCGTACGACCCGGAGAAAGTGAACGAACTTTCGGGAGACCGGATTCTTCTTGCTCTGACGGGCTCTGGCTGAGTCCATGACCGCCTGATCAACGCCTACTTGAGGAATTTGTCGGCTGTTGCGTAAGCGTCCCTGGCCTTGGTGGGAAGACCCTTCTTGTCGTAGGCGATGCCGAGGTAGTAGTAGGCCTTGCAGTCCTCGGGCATGAGCCTGGTGACCGTCTCAAATGCGTCGATGGCCTTGTCCACCTCGTCTATCCTGTTGTAGGCGAGACCAAGAAAATAGTGGGCGCGGGCGTCCTTGGGGTCGTAGACGATGCAGCGTTTGAAATTGTCTATGGCGAGGTCGTAGATTCCCTTGCGGAGGTAGACCTGGCCCAGATAGTACGAGGCCCTGGGGTTCCGAGGATTCAGTTGAAACGTCCTCTTGAACGCATTCAGCGCCTCGTCGAGCTTGCCGCCGTCCAGATAGGCGACGCCCAAGTTGAAGTGCGCCTCGGCCGAGTTGGGATCGACGTCTATTGCCGCCTTGAACTCAGCTATGGCCTCCCTGTAGAGGCCCTGGTCGCCGTACACGGCTCCAAGGTTGTAGTGTCCCTCCGCGCTCTCCGGGTCGAGCTCAATGGCCTTCTTGAAGGCCTCGATTGCATCCTGGTGATAGCCGAGCCGGTCAAGCACGAACCCCACGTTGGTGTGGGCTCTCGCGTGCAGGGGATCCAAATCAATCGTGGTCTGATACTCGCGCAGCGCCTCTTCCAGAGAGCCCATGTTCGCGTGGGTGACTCCGAGCCGGAAATGCGCCTCGGCGCTGCCGGCGTCCAGTTCCACAGCTTCCTGCTGGGCCCGGAGTGCCTCGTCGTACCTTTCCATGGCACCCAGGACTTGACCCATGCTGTACTTGACTGGCACGGAGGATGGAAACGCCTGTTCCGCCCTCTTTAGAACACTGAGTGCTCCCTCCAGGTCGGAATTACCCCGGAGGCAGCTCGCCGCCAGCAGGTAGGTCCCCTCGTCGGGCTTGCCCTCGTCCAGCAAGCGCTGCAGTAAGGGTATCGCTTCGTCGTATTCTTTATTGGCCTCCAGGGCCCTAGCGAAGTCGAGGGCATTCTGGACGTCGTCCGGATTGTCTTTGTAGGACTTGCGGAGTCTCTGGATTCCGTCTTTAGAAGAGAATCGAGGAAATCTGAGCATATGCCAACGGCAAGAGCCCCTTTTTAACGTGTGTGGCCCTCGGGAAACAGGAAGAAGCTGCGAGGCGCTTCACTGTACATCAGCTGAAAGTAGAGATTTTCGTTCGGCTTGTAGTGCAGGGAGAGACTCTCCAGAAACAGTCTGTCAGCTGTGAAACCCTGTGAACCAGTCTTGGAGAGTGCGGTGCCGACCGACAGGTCCACGGTGAGCGGGCTAGAGAACTTGTAGCTGAAGTTAGACAGCCAGAGTCCGCCGAGGTTGTTCTTCCCCGCATTCCCCGAACTGTACGAAAACACCAGCTGGTGAGATATGCCGAGCTTTGAAGGGTCCAGCAGTGATGCTCTGCCGGAGGTCGGGAGAAGACTGCCGAAGGGGCCGCCGGTCTTGTCGGGCCAAAGCTCGATTCCTGCTTCCGCGCCTACGGCGAAGGAAGCGAGCACAAAGCAGATGACTGCTGTCCCGATGCCGGTAAGCCGCCTGGACTGGCTTCGGCCGGGAGGCAATGCGATTCTCGTGACGCCCACGACCTCGCCTCCTATCAGGTTTGTGAACCGATTCTGCTGCGACTCGGGCTTTACGCCGACTCGGTCGCCGCTCGGGCAAGCGTGCCTGCACCAGAATACGGCTCTGCCGACACTGCCCTTCGCAAAATAGACGACTGCGCCGGCCTAGTCAAGAGAAAATGGACCCCCGCGCGCTCTGGCGAAACGGAAGGCTTCAAGCGACTCGGATTCAGAAGGCGGTTGCGGCAACTGTGTGGGGAAGAAGAAGCTGCCGGCCGAGTTTCCTCGGCCGGCAGGGGCAGCGCTGGAGCTTCGGGTTGGCGCTGTGTGTCTTGGATGAGTGCCGGCGGCGCGCGGCCGGTTCGATCACCGCGAGATGCCGTCAAGCATAAATTCGTGTTCGGTGACTCCCGTCGCCTGGACGAACGGCTTCAGTCTGATCCTGATGGTCAGCGTTATCTCTTCCATTTTCTCGCCCTGCTTGAGGGGCAGGGGTATCTCTATGCTGCTCTCGATGCTTCTTCTTTCGGTCAGGACTTCGGCAGGGGCAGCGGGCTTCTGGCTGGGCTCCGCTTCCTCGTGAGCGATGTCTTTTCCGAACACGCCCACGTTGTTCCTTCTTATTATGCTCAGGAAGGAGAGTTCCTCTTCCGCGGCATCCTCTCCTGCCCTCTCCATCGGCGCGATTGCGCGGGCGGGCTCCGACTGTCTGGCTGGCTCCGGTCTTATCACCGGCTCCGCAACCTCGAGCGTGACCGCGGACGCGGCCACGGGTTCGGGTTCACCCTGTTGAGCTGCATAATCGTGCGCCTCCGCGAAGTGCGCGGTGTCGCGTTCCAGTTCGAGCCGCGAACTTCCGAGGGATCTCGCGAAGAAGTTGGGCACTGCTTCGTGTTCGCGCAGCAGCTCGACTCCCGGCGCCTCGAGCGTGAGAACCTGCGAGTCTGTGACTACCATGCCCGGCGTCTCGGTTTGGGCCATCGGAGTATCGACTGCCGCCGGTGCGAGGTCCAGCTCTTCCAGAGCCACTTCTGCCAGCTCGGGTTCGGTCTCCGAGACGATGTTCTCACAAGTGTCTTGAGCCGCGATATCGGACGCACCTGCAAGGTCGACGGCCTCAGCGGTCTCGACCAGCTGCGGCTCGAGCTCCTCCACGTCCTCGACCGCTTCCGTGAAGCCAACAGCCTCCGGAACCCCGGCTGCCTCAGCGAGTTCAACCGCTTCAGCCGGCTGGACTGCCTCGCCCTCCTCAGGCACTTCCACTATTTCGGTGATCGGCTCCATCAGGATCTTCGCAGCAGCTCTTGCCCGCTGCTCCTCGATCTTGGGGCCAATATGCTTAGTCATGACCAGGCGCTGGCCTATTTCTTCCGAGAGCTTCTCCAGGAGAAGCTTCGAGAGTCCTCTAAAAGTCTCAAACACACCTACACCCTCCGTCGCAATGGCCTCAAAGTAGGGCACGTTTCTGGCGTTCAGTTCTTTGTTGAGCTCATCTATCGAGTGGATGTCCGGCAAATCCCTCTTGTTGTATTGAATGACCCACGGGATGCCGTCCAGTGAAAGATCGTAGTCCGCGAGGTTGTCTACCAGGTTGGCCAGGCTCTCCTTGTTCTCGTCCATCTTGCCGATCTGCGAGTCTGCGATGAACGCGATTGCGTCCGCGCCCCTCAGCACGAGCTTTCTTGTCGCGTTGTAGAAGACCTGGCCGGGCACAGTGTAAAGCAGGAACCTGGTCTTGAATCCCCCCAGCTCGCCCAAATCCAGAGGGAGAAAGTCAAAGAACAGTGTCCTGTCAGTCTGTGTCTTCATCGAGACCATCTTGCCCCGGCTCGATGAAGGCACGCTGTCATAGATGAACTCCAGGTTGGTGGTCTTCCCCCCAAGCCCGGGACCGTAGTAAACGATTTTGGCGTTCGCTTCCTTTCCTGCGTAGCTTATGACCACCATTTTGAGTCTCCTTTGGTCCTGCTCCGGCCGCCTGCGCCACAAGAGGAACTTGGGCAGAGCCCCTCTTCTGCTCGGGCTTTCTAAAAGAGTGTCGATTGCCAGGCCTGTTCAGGTCTCACTGGGCCGCAGGCCTGACCAGAGCGACCGGAGCCGGAAGTTCAAGTATGTGCCTTAGACTCGAGGCGCTCGCAAATGAGCACTGCCGCTCCGCAAGGTAGCAGTTTCCGTGCCACCCGTCTGATCGCAGCGGGAATAAAGAGACCGGCTAATTGGCTGACTTGAAAGGAATTACGCTGGGACAGAGAACGAATATGTCGCGGCGCAGTGCGAACTGAGGACTACCGATTGCACAATGCAATTCGGATTGCAGAAAGCAACAAGGCCGGGGCAGGATAGCTGTGCCAGGCTGCAGAGACCGGGCATGGGCGGCGGGATCAGGCACAAGCCGCGGGATCGGGCACGGGCGGCGGGATTGGGCACAAGCCGACAATCAGGCGCACTTCCCGTTTCTTCTTATCCAAATGCCCGGCCGTTCTTTCATCTGGGGTCTGAGGCCAGGCTCGCTGTCTCCGCTCTGGTAATGCTTCAGGAATATGCTCTTCACCTGGTCGTAACTCTGCTCGGGAAAGTACCGGCTCACTTTGCCGAACATCCCGTCCCTCTCGGAGAAGATGAAGAGGGTGAGTTCCGTGACCCTCTCGTACTGCTCTTCCGAGTAAGCCAGCTCCGGAGACTCGTCGACGTCGATCCAGAGCGAGGCCTGAGGTCGCGCGATACTGAAGTTGTGTTTGGCGGTCATGAGGTATTCCCACAAACCGTATATTTCCATAGGCACGTAGCGAACTGTGGTGGCTCCCGGGATGCCGGGCCTGGAAACCTCACACCGGATGAGCTTCTGACTGGGCATCGTGATCAGTCTCCTTCCCTGCCAGCTTCAGCGTGGCATGCTACTTGCTCGCCCCGGAATGACCTTGGGAGCGGCGTCACTCCAGGAGGGAGGCGTGAAGATAAAAACCAGCGTGAGAATAAGACTGAGGGCAAGGAAGCAGACCCCCGTGTATTGCCGGGTGGCAAACCGGCTCTACTCTGCCTGCCCTCTCGAGGACAATCCGAGCTCTTGCCCCTTTGCAATAGAGTGCACGGGCCTCAGGAAAGAAACGCTGAGGCAAAGGGCCTGAGCTCATCGGCGCCATGCTATTTAACACAGCTTGCAGTGTCAAGCTGTATCTCGCGTCTGTTCAACCACCTACTCCGTCCCTACCAACCTTGCTTCCACCCCGACGTCTTCCGAGCAGGCAGGCAGCGCAAGTTCTTGCCGGCCCGGCCAAGTCTTTCTCACCTGCGAGCTTCAGGGGCAAAAAACCTTGACAAAGAAAACCTCCTAAACTAGCTTTTGGTGAACGGGTGACCCTCCGGACCGACTTGCAGGGAGTCCTGTGTCGATGTTTTCCCTTTTCATGTTCAATCTACTGCGACATTCCGTCTCAGCCATACCGCCGGGCGTGGGTTATTTCCTTGCCAGAGCCCTCGTCCCGCTCCATTACTACTGCTTTCCATCCAGGCGCGCTGCCGTGCGCTCCAACGTCAGGCACATCCTGAACAACTCCACCTCTTCGAAGTTCAGGGAGCTCGGGGAGAAACACACCGCCATGCTTATCTTCCGTAGTTTCAACGAGTTTCTCTATGAGTTCTTCAAGATCCCTGGTCTTGACAGAAAGAAGATGGAGAAGTCTCTCACTTTTGAGGGACTGGAAAACCTGGATTCTGCGCTCTCCGAAGGCAAGGGCGCGGTCATCGCCACTGCTCACATAGGAAACTGGGAGCTCGGCGGTGCCGCCCTGGCGATGCTGGGTTACAAGCTGCATGTCGTGGCAGGAGTTCAGTTCAACGACTGGTTCTCCGAGCATGTCAAGGACATGAAGCGAAGACTGGACATCGGCGTGGTCTCACCCGAGGAAGGCTACAGGGGGCTGTTCCGGGCTCTTCGCGGCAACGAAAGTGTCGTTCTTCTGGTTGACGGAGACGTGTTCGTGGAGGGCCTCAGCATGGAGCTTTTCTCGAAGCCGGCGAGGATCCCCTCCGGAGCTGCCGCGCTGTCGCTCAGGACCATGGCCCCGGTCGTGCCCGGTTACATAAAGAGAGAGGGGCCTTTCCGCTTCAGGCTGTGCATTGACAAGCCCATACTCCCTGACCCACAGGGAGACAAGACACGGGACGTCGAGAAACTCACCGAAGAGATAATGTCCAGGGTGGAAGGCTACATAGAGCAGAATCTGGACCAGTGGTGCATCTTCAGGGACGTATGGCCCGCTGCTTCGAAGCAGTGAGTGCCCAACTTGCCTTATTGATATGGCTACCAAGTTCCCCATAACGCAACACGTTGCCCCTCGGGGCACCTGCGCGTGCGGCTCGAAGAGAACCGGCGACGGTGTTTCGACTGGCGAGACCGGCGCCAACAAACCTCCTTCCGGCTCCGGGCCGGGCCGCTCGCTCAATATCGCCATCGTCACGCATGCCTATTATCCCCAGTTCGGCGGTGTGAGCGAACACGTCCACCACACCTCTCTCGAGCTCAGAAAGAGAGGCCACCGGGTGACCGTGATCACTTGCGGGCACAGGAACCACAGGGCCGCGACTGAAAAGGACGTCTTGCGCGTCGGCAGCAATGTCCTGGTGCCTTACAACGGCGCGTTCGTGAACTTTACCATCGGATGGAACGTATACGGCAAGATGAAGCGGATCCTCGCCGAGGGCCGCTTCGACGTGGTCCACGTGCACTGCCCACTGGTGCCGGTGCTGCCGCTTGCTGCCACCAGGACTTCCAGGGATTCGGTTCTGTTCGGGACGTTCCACGCCTCAGGTCGCTCGAGTGCCGCGTATTTTCTCTTCCGGCCCATTCTCAGGAAGTTTCACAGGAAGCTGGACGGAAAAATCGCGGTGAGCAGACCGGCGCAGGAGTTCGTGGGAAGGTACTTCGGCGGAGAGTACAGGATAATCCCGAACGGCGTGGATCCCGGCAGGTTCAGTCCTGAAAGTCCTCCCGTCGGAGGATTGAACGACGGCAGGCTCAACGTTCTCTTTGTGGGAAGGCCGGATCCCAGGAAGGGTCTGGAGTATTTGGTAAGGGCCATGGAGATCGTGCGGGCGAACAGCCGTTCGCCGGTCCGGCTCGTCGTGGTCGGAGACGGACCGCGCAGGCAGCATTACGAGGCGATGGTTAGCGGCCTGCCGCCGGGTTCGGTGGTTTTCGCCGGGAGCGTCAGCCCCGAGGTCCTCCCCGGGTATTTCACGAGCGCCCACGTGTTCTGCTCCCCTGCCACCAGGAACGAGAGCTTCGGCATCGTGCTCCTGGAGGCCATGGCATCGGGCGTGCCTGTGGTGGCCTCTGACATACCTGGCTACAGGTCCGTTGTGTCCCACGGCCAGGACGGGCTTCTCTGCCGGCCGGCAGATGCGCAGGAAATGGCAAGAGCGATCCTGCTGCTACTGAATGATGACGCGCTGAGAAGGGAGATGGGCGCCAGGGGCCGTGAAAAGGCGCTGAGATTCTCGTGGAGCAACGTTGCGCAGGAAATAGAGAGCTACTATTTAGAGGCGGTCAAGGCGAAGTCTCGGACGCGATTCTAGAATCTCTCTGCAGGCACGAGCAGAGTCCAGACACTCCCGGCGCCCGGTTCTTGCCCGAGCGCTTCCTCAAGGCAACTGGTGGTTCGACCCTACAGTACGTCTCTTCCCTCTCCCAAAATCTCGTTTACGGCCTGCCTGAAGAAGTCTGTCTCGACGGCCTTCTCCAGCCCCACTCGTTCCTTGTACGTGTCCCAGGAACGCGCGATTTCCTTGCCCAGACAGGCCAGTATCTTTCCTTCTGCAATTCCCCTGTCTCTGCTGTCCCTGTTGTAAAAGAGAATGTCGGAGACCAGCGCCCTTGCCAGGGTCCTGGGTTCTTCTTCACCGGCCCTGAAGGGAAAGGTGGGTCTCCGCTCCGCCGGCTCGGCCGGCTCGGCCGCTGGTGCGTCACCCGGCAGCACGGCAGCGCCGGCCGGTTCGGCCTCCACGGCCGATCCCAGTACCCCGGCCTGCTCTGAAGGCGGAGCTCCACCGGCAAACAGTGGCGCCTGGGTCGCAGATTCCGGTTGTACTGGCGGCTGCCCGACGACTACGTCCTTGCCGAAGAGCTTCTCCGCGAGACTCTCCGGCTGCTCCTCCTCTGGGTGCTTCACTTCGAACACTGTCCTGCACTTAGGACACCTGACCTTGACGCCAAGAGGCCCGATCTTGTCGTCCGAGACTCTGTACTTCGTACCGCAACCTGCGCATGAGACTATCATGACTCCACCTTTGGTGCGTTTGACGGTTTAGAAAAAAACACTCCGTGCGCTCTACAATGCAAGAAGTGAGCCAAACGTGGGCGTCACGAGGCCGGGAGAGCCGCAGACATGTCTCTCAGCTCATGGAGCGTTCTTCTGGCGGGGGCGTTTTCTGGATGGCTGAGCTCGGGGTCGCGCTCCAGCAGGAGAAAGGCCTCCCTTCTGGCGAGGGACAGCAGCGGCCCGTCTCTCAAGAGATCGGCTATGCGGAATTCGGGCAGTCCGTGCTGCCTCGTTCCGAGGAATTCGCCGGGGCCCCTTATTGCAAGATCCGCCTCGGCAATCTTGAAGCCGTCGTCGCAGTTTGCAAGTATTCCAAGCCGTCTCGACGCGTCTCCACCCATCTCCGTTTCCTTTATGAGAATGCAGTGCGATTCGTGTTCGCCCCGGCCCACGCGTCCCCTCAACTGGTGGAGCTGAGAGAGTCCGTATCTGTCGGGATGCTCCACTATCATGATGGAGGCGTTGGACACGTCTATCCCGACCTCTATCACCGTGGTGCTGACGAGCACATCGATCTCCCGGTTCTTGAAACGCTGCATAGTCTGCTCTTTCTCGTCGGACTTCATCCTGCCGTGGAGGAGACCCACCCTCACTCCCCTGAGCAGCGGGTTTCGCGAGAGCTGCTGGGCCATCTCCGTGGCAGCCATCAACTGTTCCGACTTCTCCGATTCCTCGACGAGCGGATAGACGATGAACGCCTGTCTTCCCTCGCGCACTTTCTTGGCAAGGAACTCGTAGATTTTGGCCCGCTCCCCGGCCTCGACTATCTTTGTAAGGACCTTGCGCCTTCCGGGAGGCATCTCGTCAATTACCGAGACGTCCAGATCGCCGAAGACCGTCATCGCCAGAGTGCGGGGGATGGGCGTGGCGCTCATGACCAGCGCGTGCGGGAAGATGCCTTTTCCGGCAAGCGCCCCCCTCTGCAGCACGCCGAAACGGTGCTGTTCGTCCACGACGATCAGCCCAAGCCGCGCGAACTGGACCTGCTCCTGGATGAGCGCGTGAGTCCCGAATATTATCTGGAGCTCGCCCTCCCTGGCCCGCTTGAGTATCTGCTCCCTGGCCTTCGGCTTGGTCTTGCCGAAGAGCGCTGTCAGCTTCACGTCGAACCCCTTCAAGAGCTCGCAGGCCGTGGCGTAGTGCTGCTCCACAAGTATTTCGGTGGGCGCCATGAACGCGGCCTGGCAACCGTTGTCGGCCACTATCAGGCACGCCGCGAGTGCCACTATGGTCTTCCCGCAGCCCACGTCTCATTCCAAAAGTCTGTTCATCACGCGCCTGGAACTGAGGTCGACTCTGAC
>Ga0315291_10008586_pt1 | contig 12551 bp, 8 predicted proteins | sample YL17G12_20_MG_FD_203070 | JGI IMG/M metagenome (GOLD analysis project Ga0315291, IMG submission 203070) | Sediment microbial communities from Yellowstone Lake, YNP, Wyoming, USA - YL17G12_20 | ecosystem: Environmental > Aquatic > Freshwater > Lake > Sediment | place: USA: Wyoming | collected... | reverse complement strand
CAAGGAACCTGTCTCCTCAAAACTCGCAAGCACAAAGCCGGGGCATCGGCGCCAGGCTTACGGGACTGCCCATCCTTGCCGGTTTCCCTCAATGCAACCTGCTTCCTGCAAGAACGAGCCAAAAACAAAAAGGGGGTGACCAGCCGTCTAGCCAGCCACCCCCCGGTAGTTCATGAGGCTTCTACGAACCACTTGATAGTGTGATGATGAGCGCGGTCTTCCCGAATCCCGTGATAGTGTAGCCGACGTTCACTCCGCCTTGTGCTATAGGAACGTAACCTGTCTCACCAGAGTTTGCGGCAGCACCATCCACAGGCTCTGTGGCAGCCTTAGTGAATGGATTCTCGAGATTCGCGCCACCAGGAAGCATACCGGTCAGGTTTGCAACCGCAGCCGCGTACACGCCGTCATTCTGAACGGCGAAGTCCTCGGCGGCAAGCTGCACCGTATGGCAATTCGACTTTACGGAAGCTTCCTTCGCACGAGCCTGCATCGCGATGAAGTTAGGAATCGCTATAGCGGCCAGAATTCCTATAATGACCACCACGATCATCAACTCAATCAGTGTGAAGCCCTTGCTGGTTCTAAGCATTCAGTACACCTCCTTTCATCTTGGTTTCTAAACATGTCCTGCACGCTCTTTGAGCAACTTGTATGCCAAGGCCAGGGGCATTCCATCCAAATCGCATCCGGTTGAAACTAAAATAGTTGAACGATTTTACGTGAAGAGGTTTCGGTGACTTGGAAAGATTCCGGCCGGGGAGCGCTTGCAGGGTGCAACGGCGCAACGCATTCTGCAGTGCGGCTCCGTGCACATTTCATTTTGCAATTAGCTCTAGTTCGTCGTGCTGCTCAATCCCGTAGGTCTGAAGTTTTCTGTATAGCGTTGACGGGTTTATACCCAGCAACTCAGAGGCTTTCTTTTTCTGCCACCCTGTGTAGTTGAGAACCTTGAGTATGTATTCCTTCTCGAGCTCTTCAAGCGTGAGATTCGGAGAATCGATTACGAGACTTCCACGCTTCGCGCTTCTGTCTCTGATCTTCTCCGGGAGGTCTTCCGGAGCGATTAGACCGTTCTCGTCGAGTACGTAAGCTCTTTCTATGACGTTTTCAAGCTCTCTCACGTTACCTGGCCAATCGTGCGCACACAGTAGCTCCACGCACTCTTTCGAGACGATCTTCTCATGCCCGCCTTGAGAGAGTTTCTTCAAGAAATGGTCTACGAGAATAGGGATATCGTCGCGGCGCTCCCTCAGCGGCGGAAGTCTCAAAGGAATCACATTCAACCGATAGAACAAATCTGCACGGAATCTCCCCTCCGCAACCATTTTCTCAAGATCAGCGTTTGTGGCAGCGATGAGCCGCACGTCTATCTTTATGGGTTTGTTCCCGCCCACTGGTATGATCTCTCTCTCCTGTAACGCGCGCAGAAGCTTTACCTGCGTGGCGGGAAGCATCTCGCTCACTTCGTCAAGGAGGAAACTCCCGCCTTCGGCAACCTTAAGGAGTCCCTCTTGATCTCTAACTGCGCCGGTGAAGGAGCCCCGCACGTGCCCGAAAAGATTGCTCTCGAGCAAGTCCTTCGGCAGCGCACCGCAGTTTATCGAGACAAAGGGACCGTTTGCTCGCCCACTTCTGTAGTGGATCTCCTTTGCGATGAGTTCTTTTCCGGTTCCGCTCTCGCCGTATATGAGAATTGTACTGTCCGTATCGGCGACTTTCTCGATGGTCCTAAAGACCTTGGCCATCTCATTGCTTGTCCCGATGATTTCCTTGTTGTCGTGCCACTTTCGCAACTGCTTCTTGAGGAAGACGTTCTGACTTTGTACCCTTTTCATCTCTATCGCATTCCTCACGACAATTTTTACTTCGTCGTTGTTAGCATGCTTTTCCAGGTACTGGAAAGCCCCTTTATTGACCGCCTCTATTGCCGTCTTCTGAGACGCAAAGCCAGTCATGATGACGACGGGTAAGCTCGGATCTATGGTCTTTATCTGGTCCAGAAGCTGCAAGCCGTCCATGCCAGGCATCTTTATGTCAGTTATCACAACATCAAAACTATTCTCCCTGACCGTCTCGATTGCGGACTGCCCGTCGCGCACGGTTGTAACCTCAAACCCTTCCTTCTTGAGCATAATGGAAAGGAACTGACACATGCTGTCGTCGTCATCCACAATCAGGATTTTTTCTCCTGCCATTTTGCTTCACCTCATGCTGCTCTTTGAGTAAGGCAAGTCGTATCTATTCTATCGGCAGTAAACTGCCGAACATGAACCCTTACTTTGGTGCCCTTGCCGGGCTGGCTCTCAATCGAGAGTCTCCCGTTGTGTCGCTCCACTACCCTCTGCGCAATGCTGAGACCCAGTCCGGTGCCGGAGCCTTTTGTAGAGTAGAATGGCTCAAGTACTCTTTCTAGATCTTCGGCCTGGATGCCAACACCGTTGTCCTCGAACTCTACGACGACAAACGTGCAGGATTGTCCATATCCGTTCATTCTACCCTCTTCAACGTGAGTCCCTATCGTAAGCTGTCCGTGACCCTCAATTGCTTCGAGCGCATTCACGGCCAGATTGACAAAGACTCTCTTCATCTGTTCTGCGTCCATCTTCGCATAGAGTTCTTTGGCGTCAAACCTACACGTAACGGTCTTGCCGGGCGAATGAGCCGGATGGCGTCTCACGATTTCAATCGTCTCGTTTATGAGCTGCTGAAGGTTCACCACTCTTTCCTCGGGAGCCTTGGCTCTCGCGTAGAACAGTAGTTCGTTCAAAAAGACGTCGAGACGCTCCGTCTCTTTGGAAATTAGATTCATGAGTTTCTTGGAATCTCCATCCAAGGAGAGCTCCTTGTCCAGCAGCTCGACAGAACCCATGATGGGACTCAGACAGTTTCTGATCTCGTGTGCTATTCCAGCCGAAAACTGACCGAGTGCTGCGAGCGTCTCCTGTCTCTTCGCTTTCTCCTCGACCCTCTTTACCTCCGTGAGGTCCTGATAAAGGGCGATGACTCCTGCTCTATTGCCCGACTCCGTGACAATCAAGCTCGTATTGATGCCAAGTGGGATCTTTCTTCCATCCACAGAGGCAATCTCTACTTCCCCTCTCGAAACGGTGAGACCCTCGTCAAGTCCGCGCCTCAGGAGCTGCGCAACTGTGGACATTCCCGGGCCAAGAACGTCCTCAAAGTACCTTTTCTCAACCAATGCGGAGTCAAGACCGGAGATGTTGGACGCAGCCCTGTTGAAGTGAATCACCTTCCCCTCGCTATCAATCGATGTGATACCGCTGCCAATGTTCTGGAGTATGACGTCCGTCCCTAGTTTCATCCTGTGCAGTTCATTCGTGGCGTCAATAAGTCGTCTGTCTTGCTGCTCGACCCTCCTTGCCAGAAAACCACCCAGGGCACCGACTGTCATGAAGAGAATGCAGTGGAACAGTATCTTTAGACCGGCCTCTACTCCCGCATAACCAGGTTGACTCGTCTCCCACGGAAGCACTTGAGGCCACCACGTTAGTGAATACCCTCCGGCACAGAGTGCGGCCGCGGTGAGGGCCCCCCTGAATGACGAATACATGCTCGCGTAGAGAATAAGCACGAAGTAGAGCAATACGTACTGACTGTTTGAGACACCCGTTACCGAGACCAGTCCCGTAATCAGAAGACCGTCCATCACAATCTGGAGAACGAGGTGAAGCGCCGTACGAAGATGGAGCGCAGCCAGCAATAGGTAGACGCCTGTCATCAAGTAGCACGCAACCAGGATCAGCACGCCTGCCTGAGTTCCGGAAACGAACGATTCCTGATGAAGTGCAATACCGGAACCTACGGCCAAAGTAAGCACGAGTGGCCTGGCCACGATTAGCGAGAGCAGACCTCTGGCCTCGGGTTTCTGGCCCTGCCTGTGCCCCAAAAAACGTGACGCGAATGCCTGAAAGGGCTCGCAACGCGGACGCACGTAACCTCCAGACTGAAGCCGATCGGCGATTAGCCTGCGACTAGTGTCACGAGTTTGAACATCGGCAGGTACATGGCAACGACCATCCCGCCCACTATCAAACCCATGGCCACGATCATCACGGGTTCTATGACGGAGGTAAGGGTCTCAACAGCAGTGTCCACTTCGTCGTCATAGAAGTCAGCGATCTTCCGAAGCATCTCATCAAGAGCCCCGGTCTCCTCACCCACGGCAATCATCTGAACGACCATGGCCGGGAAAACTTGAGAATCTCTCAGAGGAGCTGCCAACGTCTCACCTTCGCGGATGCTCTCTCTTGTCTCAAGAACCGCCTCACTTATGACCTTGTTGCCGGCGGTTCTGGCAGTTATCTCCAACCCTGTCAAGATCGGGACACCGCTTTTTATAAGAGTGCCCAGGGTGCGTGTGAATCTGGATATGGATGCTTTCAACAGAACTTGCCCCAGGACAGGAACACGCAGTTGCAATCTGTCGACTACTCTCCTGCCTGATTCGGAGCGATAGAATTGTCTGAAACCCACGATCAGCCCGGCGAGGCCCCCACCGAGAGCCCACCAGTAATGTCTCAGTATCTCGCTCATTGTCAGAACAATCTGCGTGGGCAGTGGTAGTTGACCCCCAAAATCAGAGAACATCTTCGCGAAGGTCGGTATTATGAAGAGCAGCATGAAAGTGGTGGCCCCGAGTGCAACGACCATGACCACGAGCGGGTACATCATGGCGCTCTTCACCTTTCGCTTGAGCGCCTCTGCTTTCTCGATGTATGTGGCGAGTCTCAGGAGTATGTCGTCCAAGATACCGCCCGCTTCGCCAGCCTCCACCATGTTCACGTAAAGATCATCAAAAACTCTTTTGTGTTTTCCGAGTGCCTCGGCCAGTGTCGAACCAGTCTCCACGTCGTGCATCGTCTCGGCTATTATGCCGCGAAAGCCCGGCTTCTCGGTCTGCTTTGATAGGATGTCAAGGCATTGCACCAAGGGAAGTCCTGCGTTTATCATCGTCGCAAACTGCCTGGTGAAAACGGCAAGGTCTTTGGTGCCTACCCTCTTGCGAATACCGAATTTCAGTTTCAGTTCCTTCGGTTTCTCTTTTATCGAGGTTATGGCAATCTTTTTCTTCCGCAGATAGCTCACGACCTCGTCCTGCGTGTCAAAGGTCGCCTCTCCCGACTGAAGAGCTCCGGCGATGGTCTTTCCTTTCCACACAAAGGTAGCCATATTCATCAATCCTTTCTATGCTGCGGTGGCCTCGCACTTGCCCAGCATCTGCTCGAGCTCTTTGACGTCCGGGCTGCGTCCGAGGGCCTCGTCAAGGGAGATCTGCTTAATCTTGTACGCCCTGTATAGTGCTTGATTCATCGTCTGCATGCCGAACTTCTGCCCGGCCTGCATGAGACTGTATATCTGATGTGTCTTTCCCTCTCGGATTACTGCCCTCACAGCGGGCGTGCAGACGAGAATCTCACTGACTAGAACCCTTCCCGCCCCCCGCATTCTTGGAATGAGCTGCTGCGTCACCACGCCCTCGAGAACAAAAGCCAGTTGAGAAAACACCTGGTCCTGTTGCTCTGAGGGAAAAACGTCTACGATTCTGTTAACTGACTCGAAAGTCGAATTCGTGTGTAGAGTGGCAAGCACAAGGTGACCTGTCTCTGCAATCGTCAGAGCGGCTGAGACGGTCTCGAAATCTCTCATTTCTCCAACGAGAATCACGTCGGGGTCTTGCCTAAGCACGTATTTCAAGGCGGAGGCGAAAGTGGCCGTGTCCGAGTTGACTTCCCTCTGGTTCACAATGCACGTCTTGTGATGATGAACGAATTCGATCGGGTCCTCTATGGTAATAATGTGAGCATGTCTCTCCGTGTTTATTTTGTCTATGATGGCCGCAAGGGTCGTTGACTTGCCGCTTCCCGTGGGACCCGTGATCAAGACGAGACCCTTTATCTTCGCGGTGAACTCCTGAACGATTTGAGGGACTCCAAGCTCGTCAAACGAAGGTACCTGATACGGAATCTGCCTTATGGCGACAGAGATGACCCCTCTCTGCAGGAAAACGTTGGCCCTGAATCTGCTCAACCCCTGTATGCCAAACGAAAGATCGAGCTCCTTGGACGATTCGAATCTCTTTTTCTGATCCTCGGTAAGAATGCTGTAAGCGAGCCTGGCGGTATCTTCAGGACTCAGAACCGGATGTGCAGTAGGGATTACGCTTCCGTCTACCCTAATCTGAGGCGGCACTCCGGCCGTAAGATGGAGGTCGGACGCCTTTTTCCTTATCATTTCGTCAAGCAGCTCTCTGAGTGTTACCATTTACCCCCTACCTCTAGTCGGCAGCAGTCTCCTTTAGGACTTCTTCGGCAGTTGTCAGGCCGCCCTTTAGCTTCATTATCCCGTCTTCACGCAGAGTAAGCATGCCCTCTGCTCTGGCTTGCCTTCGCAGTTCGCTCGTGGCAGCCCTGTCCAGAATGAGGTCTCTGAGCGCAGGACTTATGGGCATCACCTCGAAAACACCCAGTCTGCTTTTGTAACCCGTGTTGTTACACTCGATGCAACCTTTGCCCTCGTACGTGACCAAATCTTTGATCTCCTCAAGGTCAAGACCCAGTTCACGGACCACCTCCGGATGAAGCTTGAGCTCCGTCTTGCAGTAAGGGCATATCCTCCTGATGAGTCGCTGCGCCAGAATCAAGTTGGTTGACGAGGCCACGAGAAACGGCTCGATACCCATGTCAATCATCCTATTGACCGAACTTGGCGCGTCATTTGTGTGCAGCGTGCTCAGAACTAGATGCCCTGTCAACGCGGCCTTTGTTGCAATGGAACCTGTCTCCAAATCGCGGATTTCGCCCACCATTATGATGTTCGGGTCCTGTCTCAGGAAGGCCTTCAGGGCAGCCGCAAACGTGAGGCCGATTTCCTCGTGGACTTGAACCTGGTTTATGCCTTCTATGTTGTACTCAACCGGGTCCTCTGCGGTCATGATGTTGACCTCAGGTGTGCTGATCTTGGTCAGAGCTGAGTAGAGGGTCGTCGTCTTGCCGCTACCAGTTGGGCCCGTAACGAGCACTATCCCGTAAGGGCTTTTTATGGCACGGAGGAAGTGATCAAGAGCGGCCTGCTCAAAACCTGCCTTTGTGAGGTCGATGCTCAGATTCGACTTGTCCAGGATTCGCATCACGAGCTTCTCCCCAAAGATAGTGGGGAGTGTGGAGACACGCAGGTCGATCGTTTTCCCCATTGTTCTAAGTTTTATACGTCCGTCCTGGGGTACTCTCCTCTCTGCGATGTCAAGCTCCGCCATGATCTTGAGCCGCGAGATAATCGCGGGCTTCATCTTGAAGGGTGGCGCCATCATTTCATACAAGACGCCGTCTATTCTGAAACGCACCCTCAGGGTTTTTTCATAAGGTTCGACGTGAATATCACTCGCGCGTTTTCGCACCGCGTCTGCGATTAGCGAGTTCACGAGCTTCACAACAGGCGCCTGGTCTACTCCGTCCAGAGCCCCTGTTTCCTCTTCCGGCTGTTCCTCGACAATCTCGACCTCTTCTTCCATACTTTTCATAACGCTGGCAAGAGAATCAGCAGAGTCATAATAGCGGTCGATGGCTTTCTTGATGTCATTTTCAGGAGCAATGAGCGGCTGGACCTCAAGCCCCGTGAGGAACTTTATGTCATCAATTGCAAAAATGTTACTTGGATTGACCATGGCCACTTTGAGCTTTCTGCCCGCGCGTTCCACTGGAATGACCTGAAACTTGCTGGCCACGTCTCCGGGGATGAGCTTTATGATCGATCTATCGATTTCTAGATTTGAGAGGTTGACGACAGGTACGTTGTACAGTTCCGAAAGAAACTTGGTGAGATCTTCCTCGGTTATTGCCCCCATCTTCACGAGGTTTGAAGTGATCGAGGTACCGCTTTCCTTCTTCTGTTTCGATGCCTTGTCCAGGGCATCTTGGGAAATCAGCTTATCTTCAACAAGCCGGGTTGCTACGTTGTCGTGCAATGTTGTTTCTCCTTTGTCGGCGCGAAAGTGCAGTCCGCGTAGAGCCTGAATCAAGCAGGATTGGTGCCAATTCGCAGAACGACTGCTTGTCTTGGTGGTAGGAGCAATACAGTTTAACTGTGGGTTGGTGCGCTCGTTAGAACGATTGTCACCCTTCTATCGAAAACTCTACGCGCAAGGGTATTCCTGGAGAGTGGCTTTTTGCAGGAGGGGTTTGCAAAATGCAAACATGTCGAGCATTTTTCCGTGCAGTTTGGAAAACCAGTGAACCTGCCGGTCGCTTGTCACCAGCCCGGGCCCCCAATTTCTCATGAGGTCATTTGATACTATCTGAGGTACACCATTTTGTGGGTCGCCGCAATCTCTTCAGTCTGGATTGAGCAAAAGTAGACTCCGGAAGGCAACGCACTGCCATCAGCACCTCTTCCATCCCAGACCTCTGTGTATACTCCGGGTTCCCGCCAACTGTCCACTAATGTACGCACAGTCACGCCGGCTACGTTGTAGATTCGAAGCAGTACTCGCCCAGAAGTCACAACAGTGAAGCGGATGCGCGTGAAGGGATTGAACGGGTTGGGCACGTTTTGCTCAAGCGTCGCACGTCCTGCTCCGTGGATGGGTCCTTCGACAGCGATGATGCCTCCGTTCTGATCTACCCTCTGCGCATAGATGTCACTGCCACTGCCTCCCCTGTAGTCCTCCCAGGTGAAAATGGCTCCCCCGGCTCCGTCTGACATGATCTGAGGATAATATTGGTAGCCGCTCGCCGTACAGATGGAGACTCCATTCGAAGTCCATGAAGCAGCGCCAGTAGAATCAACGCGCTGCGCATAGATGTCACTCTCACTATTACTTCGGTAGTCCTGCCAGACAATGATGCCTCCCCTGGCTCCGTCAGAGACAATCTGAGCATAATTCTGGCCGAAGCCTGCTGTGCAGACAGGAATCCCATTCGCGGTCCACAGAGTACTGCCGTTTGAATCCATACGCTGCGCATAGATGTCGTCCTCGTTTCGCAGATCCTCCCAGGTGACGATTGCTCCCCCGCTTCCGCTCGGAGCGATCTGAGGGTCGAGCTGTGCGTAATCTGCCGTGCAGACGGCAATCCCATTCGTGACCCACAGGGCATTACCGTTCGGTCCTATGCGCTGCGCATAGATGTCATCGTAACCACCGTGGTAGTCCTGCCAAGTGATGATGGCTCCACCCGCCTCGTCCGAGATAGTCTCCTGTCCCGCTTGGTGATCCGTTGCTACGCAGACAGCAGCCCCATCCAAGATCCATTTGACATTGCCGTTTGAATCCAGACGCTGCGCATAGATGTCACTGTCGCTCCCGTTTCGCCAGTCTTCCCAGGTGATGATGGCTCCACCGATCCCATCTGGGATAATTCGGGGGTCGTATTGGTAGCCGGAGGCCGCACAGACAGCAATACCGTCCGAGGTCCATTTTACGTTGCCATTCGAATCGAGGCGCTGCGCATAGATGTCATAGGTACTGTCGCTTCTGAAATCCTCCCAGGTGATAATGGCTCCGCTGGCCCCATCTGAGACAATCTCGGGAAAGTCCTGGTAATCAGTTGCCGTGCAGACAGCAACACCGTTGGCCGTCCACAAAACATGGCCGTTAGAGTCCACACGCCGTGCATAAATGTCATAGGCGCTACCACTTCTGTAATCTTGCCAGGTGATGACGGCTCCACCCGCGCCGTCTGAAACTAGCCGTGGACGCTCCTGATTGTTGGTTGCCGTGCAGACGGCCACGCCATCGTGCGTCCACAGAGTATCTCCATTCGAATTCACGCGTTGCACATAGATGTCAGAGTAGTTACCACCCCTGTAGTCCTGCCAGGTGATGATGGCTCCGCCCGCCCCGTCTGAAATGATACGAGGAGATTTCTGGTTCCGTGTTGCCCTGCAGACTGAATTCCCGTCAGTCTGCCAGAAAGCAGATGCCGATCCGAAAGACAACGGAATCAGCAGCAACACAGGCGCGGTCAATCTCGTCAATGCACGCTTCCATTCCATAGGTCTTTTCGCTCCATGCTCCTCCATTGCATCACCGCTTTCCTTCGATTTCCACCGCCCAAACCCAGCAACGGGACAAGAAAGCCTCACCGCAAACGCGATGAGGTTTCGCATAGTCTAGCATTCACGTCTGTTTTTTGCCCGGAGATCGCCCGGTCTCGGGTGCCACAAAGCAGACCTCTGTTACCGGGACAGGACACCATAGAGGCAATCGACAATTCGACTCCTTGCCCAAACCTCCTTCAACTATATATGATATCAAATAATTGCACGTTGGTCAAGGCATTTCGACAATCGTGCCAAGCCCGATCTATATCATCGGAGAAGAACGGTCTTCTGCGTCGCTATAAACTCACCGGCCTTGATCGAATACAAGTAAACGCCAGACGGTACCGCGCAACCGTCATCAGCGCGCCCATCCCACACCTCATTGTACACACCGGCCTCGCGCCAGCCGTCAACGAGCGTCCGCATGAGCGAGCCCCTCACGTCAAGCACCTGCAGGCGTACTTTGCCCGCCGTCGGTAGCTCATATCGTATCGTGCACACAGGATTGAAAGGATTGGGATAACTCTGATATATCCGGTACGCTGCCGGTGCTCGCTCCACGCAGACCTCAATCGGGCCGCACACTTCTTCACCCAACGGACCCGCCAGCACGATCCGGTACCAGTAAGTATTGCCGAAAAGCACCGAATAATCACTGCAAGAGAACAAGCTAGCCCCCTCTTTGCGCACGGTCACATCCAAGGTGACGAAGTCTCCATCGGGTGTCTTGGAACGCTTGATCTGGAAGCTCGAGCAGGGTACATCCACGGTGACCCGCCATGAGAGGGTTACACGGCCATGCTCGACCTTCGCTGAAGCAGAGGTAAAAACCAAGCCGATGTCATAATCCTGAGCCATGCGCTTGGCGTAGACGTCGAAATTGCCGTCACGGTAATCTTCCCAGGCAACGATGGCACCACCGTCTCCGTCTGAAATGAGCTGCGGATACTGCTGGCCCTCCGCGGCCATACAGACCACAGCGCCACCGAAGGTCCACGCCCCTACACCCGATGCAACCACACTCTGGGCATAGATGTCGTAATTACCACTGCGGTAATCCTGCCAGGCGACGATGGCCCCCCCACTCCCATCTGGCACGAGCTGCGGATATTGCTGGTCACCTGCTTCCCTGCTAACCGTGGCGCCGTTGCCGGTCCACTTCAGCACACCTTCTGGGTCGACGCGCTGAGCGTAGATGTCCCAGCTATTGCCAAGGCTGTCCTCCCAGGCAACTGTGGCGCCTCCAGCTCCGTCTGAAACAATCTGCGCACGCCGCTGGTCGGCTGCGGCACTACGCATGGCAACACCATCCTTATTCCACATCAAGACACCCGTCGAATCCACACGTTGGGCGTAGATGTTGAGGTACCCATTACGGTCATCTTCCCAGGACATCATTGCACCACCGAATCCGTCCGGAGCAAGCTGGGGGTTCTGCTGGTAGCTCGTGGTAGTGCAGACGGCAACACCAGCCATGTTCCACTTCACCACGCCAAGTGAATCCAAACGCTGGGCGAAGACACTCCAGTATCCAGGACGGTCATCTTGCCACGCAATGATCGCGCCGCCCGATCCGTCTGAGATAAGCTGTGGAAACATCTGATCGCTCGTAGTAGTGCAAACAGGAACGCCCTCCGCGAGCCATTTCACTACACCCAGTGAATCCGCGCGCTGGGCGTAGATGTTCGCGTGTCCAATTCGGTTATCGTGCCAGGCGATGATGGCTCCACCGGCTCCGTCGGAGCAAATCTGGGGGCGCCCACGGAAACCCGTGGCAGTACAGACGGCAACGCCGTCTCCGTTCCATTTCACAGCACCTAGCGCGTCCACGCGCTGAACATAGATGTCGTAGCTCCCGCTACGGCCATCGTACCACGTGATGATGGAGCCACCGACGCCATCAGAAACAAGTTGCGGATTCCACTGGTCGTCCGTGCCAGGGCAAATCGGAACGCCGTCCGGGTTCCATCTCGCCAGGCCTAGTGAATCGATGAGCTGAGCATATATTCGAGAGTACCCACTGCGGAGGTCGTGCCAAGCGATGATCGCTCCGGCTGTTCCATCCGAGACGATCTCAGGAGCCCGCTGGTCACCGATGGCGGTGCAGACAGGATTTCCGTTCACCTGCCAACTCGCAAAGCAACACACTGGTGGCAAGACAGCCATCACCAAAATTAGAACAAAGAACTTTACCGGTTCACCGAGCTTTTCCATCGTTCTCCTCTCGTCCAGGGCGGTCGATCGAATCCACGAAGATCACTTGGGCATTAGGTCACGCCCACGCCATTTGTCTCTGTATATAACGAACGTCCAAACACGGTTTGCCCTTTAGTGAAATCGGTGAACCGGCTAGGCCTTCAGCAAGGCATCGTAACTCTATCCCGGGGTAAGTACATATACCCACTGCCGAAACTTGGCCAACGTTTTTTGGCCTATACCGCGGACCGTCAGTAGGTCTTCGACTGAACGGAACCCGCCAGCGGCTCTTCGCT
>Ga0315291_10008585_pt1 | contig 12554 bp, 7 predicted proteins | sample YL17G12_20_MG_FD_203070 | JGI IMG/M metagenome (GOLD analysis project Ga0315291, IMG submission 203070) | Sediment microbial communities from Yellowstone Lake, YNP, Wyoming, USA - YL17G12_20 | ecosystem: Environmental > Aquatic > Freshwater > Lake > Sediment | place: USA: Wyoming | collected... | reverse complement strand
AATCGCATCCATGCCCATGTTTTAGCGCCATCCTGCCCCGGAGTCCATCCCCACGCAATGAATCTGGTTGCGTAAGGGAAAAATTCACAAGCTCTGAGTGGAGAGTTTGGGGGTGGCAATTCATTGCCACCCTTGCGTGGGTGGTGCACGCCGAGGTGGAGCCGCTGGGGAGTACTCTGACTCTTGGGGGTGGCAATTCATTGCCACCCTTGCGTGGGTGGTGCACGCCGAGATCGAGCCGCAACCAAGGGAGGATCGAGGACTCGGGGTAGAACAAGCCCGATTATACCAGCCAACGTGCCTGGCGGCCTATCGCACCCTCGATCAGCAGCCATTCGCCCCATTCGGGGCCTTACCCGGCTCGACGGCCCCAGGTATGCTGCAAGGGGAGAATTGAGCCCAGATGAAACGCAAGTTCATCGTCAACCCACACGCGGGCAAAGCCCGCACGGCGGGAGGCCTCGCCGGATTGGAGAGGTTCTTCACCGCCAGGGCCGGTGGTTTCGATTGCGCCGTGGCCGGGAGCAGAGACGCTGCCGTGCAGATTACGCGAGAAGCCTTGCGGGAGGGGATCGACCAGGTCGTGGCCGTGGGTGGCGACGGGACGGTCAACGCAGTAGTCAACGGCTTCTTCGAGGACGACCGGCCCATCCGTCCGGAGAGCTGTCTGGCGGTGGCCAACGTCGGCACGGGATCCGACTATTTCAAGAGCGTTGCCGCAGGGGCAACGGTTGGCGACTGGAAGGAGCTGGTGCTCAGCCACGTGGTGCGGGCGGTCGACATCGGCCGCGTTCGCTACGGCGATGCGGGCTGCCGCGACCAATACTTCGTGAACATGGCCAGTACGGGGATGATCGCGGAGGTGGCCGGGAAGAAGCAGCGCAGCCCACACTGGTTGCCGCCAGGACTCCGATATCTCATGCCCACCGTCAGCAGCCTGTTCACCTACCGGCCGAAGCGGGTGCAAGTTGAGGTAGACGGGCAGTGTTCGGCATTGGAGGTGCTGGCAATCTCCGTCTGTAAAGGAGGTTTTGCCGGCGGGGGGATGCGTTTCGGAGGCGCGGTGACCCTGTTCGACGGCCTGTTCGACGTGACGTTCTTCCACGCGATGAAGCTCCTCGAAATGCTGGTGAAGCTGAGGAAGCTGTATACCGGCGTCTTCCAGGGTGAGTGGGCAATTCAGAAATTGCAGGCACGAAGGGTCTCCATTCGTTCGCCCTCGGCCATGCCCGTCGAGTTCGACGGTGAGTTGTGCGGCACGACCGACGTCGAGCTGTCCGTCGAGCCGGGGTTACTACACGTTTGCTTCCCCAAGAGCCCGACCGCTTTCCCCGGGTCGTGACCGCCTCTATACTGGGGCGTTGTTGCCCGGAGAATCCGAGGGTTTCACCACTGCATGATCGACATCGAGCGACTTCTGAGCGCGTACCAGACTGTCCGCCGCGACCTGCTGGCCCAACGGGTGCCGGCGGGGTACTGGGCGGGCGAGCTTTCCAGCTCGGCCCTGTCGACGGCCACGGCCGTGAGCGCGCTGGCGGTCGTAGCCCGGCACACAGACGACGACTCGCGGCGGGAGGCGTGCCGGCAGCTTGCCGCCCGGGGAATCGAGTGGCTGGCCCGCTGCCAGAACGACGACGGTGGTTGGGGCGACACGGACAGGAGCCTCTCGAACATCGCCACCACCATGCTGATCCGGGCGGCCTTCTACCTGGCGGCGGCCGAGAGATATGCGGAGCCGTTGGCCCGCGCGGCGGCCTACGTCGACGCTCAGGGCGGGCTGGCCGGCCTGCGGCGGCGCTACGGCCAAGACAAGACGTTCGCCGTACCCATCTTGATGAACTGTGCGCTAGCCTCGCTGGTGTCGTGGCGCGAGGTGGTCCCCCTGCCGTTCGAGCTGGCGTGCCTGTCGTATCCGCTGCTGCGGTTCTTCCGTCTGCCGGTGGTCAGTTATGCCGTGCCTGCGCTGGTGGCCGTCGGGCAGGCGCGGTACTTCCATCGCCGCCCGCGGAACCCGCTTACCTGGCTGATCCGGCGGCTGAGCGTGCGAAGAAGCCTCAAGACGCTCCAGCGGATGCAGCCTGCCAGCGGCGGGTTTCTGGAGGCAGTGCCGCTTACCAGCTTCGTGGTGATGAGCCTGGCCGGCAGCGGCCGGTGCGACCATCCGGTGGTGCGGCTGGGCGTGCGGTTCCTGCTCACCTCAATCCGCGACGACGGCTCCTGGCCGATCGACACGAATCTGGCCACCTGGAACACCAGCCTGGCGATTTCGGCGTTGGCCGCCGCCACCGGCAACGTCGGGGCGCTAGGGTGCCTGGATTGGCTGCTCTCATGTCAACATCAGCAGCCACATCCGCTGACCGAGGCCGCCCCGGGCGGCTGGGGATGGAGCGACTTAAGCGGCGCGGTCCCCGACGTCGACGACACCTCCGCAGCGCTGTTGGCCCTGGTGACGCTGCGCGATTCCAGTCCTGTGGTCAACCGCCGGCGGATCGAGTCTGCGGCCGCAGCGGGCGTCGATTGGCTGCTGAAGATGCAGAATGCCGACGGCGGATGGCCCACGTTCTGCCGTGGCTGGGGGGCGCTGCCGTTTGACCGCAGTGGAGCCGATCTGACGGCCCACGCGATTCGAGCGATCCACGCGTGGCGGAGCCTGGATGGAGGGGGGCGGATCGACGCGGCCGTCCAGCGCGGAATGGAGTATCTGGCCAGGCAGCAGCGGCCCGACGGGAGCTGGGTCCCCCTGTGGTTCGGTAACCAGCACGATCCCCACGAGGAGAACCCGGTTTACGGGACCGCCCGCGTGTTGTTGGCCTACCGCGACCTGGATAGGCTCGACACCGTTGCGGCCCGGCGGGGTTTACAGTGGTTGGCTGCAAGTCATGGCCCGGACGGAGGTTGGGGTCGAGGTGGGGGCGTAGAGTCGGATTCGTCCGCTGTAGGGCGGTCCAGTGTGGAAGAGACGGCCGTGGCAGTCCAGGCCCTCCTGTCGGGCCACGACGACCCCTCGCTAGGACCGGCGATCGAGGGAGGACTCGGCTGGCTGGCGATGGCGGTCGGCCAGGGTTGGCACCGGGAGGCGACTCCAATTGGTTTCTACTTCGCCAAACTCTGGTATCATGAAAGGCTGTATCCCCTGACCTTTACGGTTGCGGCCCTGGGCCAGGCCATCCGGCAGTTGGCCCCGGGATCGAAGCCTGCCCCCGCATCGCCAACCCCTGGCAACACCGAAATCGCCGGTTGAGAGACACCACCTTGGCTGCCGCCCTACCTGACCGACGAGCGACCGTCCAGGCCGACGGGTCGATGGTGCCCATGACGGGCAACGGCCGCGACACCGACCATCTCAAACAGGTGCCCGACGCCAAAGCGGTCCGCGAGCAGATCCGTCGCCGGGCGATCGAGCTGGCCGACGGGTTGGACAAGTCGCGGCCGCTGGTCCGTCACGAGATGGAGTTGCACGCCCAGAGATTGCTCACCGGTCTGGCGCTGCCTCAGGCCTACCTCGGCTGGACGATGGTGGCGTTGGCTTCGGCCTTCTGGCGCGAGCAGGTGGCCGCGGTGCCGTGCCACCGCCGCTTGCTATTGCTGCCGCGCTGCCTGCGCAATGAAGAGGCCTGCCCGGCCGAGTGCGACGAGCTGGGACTGTTGTGCCGGGATTGCGGGTCCTGCTCTCTTACGGAGCTTCGCTCGGAGGCCCGGCGCAAGGGCTACCACGTGATGATCGCCGAGGGTTCGCCGACGGTGATGAAGATCATCCTCGGCGGACAGGTCGACGCCCTGCTGGGTGTGGCCTGTCTGGACGTGCTGGAGCGGACCCTGGACAAGATCCTCTTGGCCGGCATCCCCTGCATGGCGGTGCCGCTCTTGACGAACGGTTGCCGCAACACCTCGGCCGACGCCGACTGGATCCGCAGGATGTTCGACATGCCGCACCGGCCGGCTGCCGTGCAAACGCGAACTTATCTGCACCTGATGCGCTGCGCCGCACAGATGTTTGAGCCCGCGGAATTCCAGCGCCTGGTGCCGCCTGCGCGTGGCGCACGGGGCACCCGCGCAGCCGGGTACGCACGGGTGGGTGGGCTGGCCGAGACCGACGGTGAGGGGATCGAGGCCCTGGATCCGGTGGCCTGCACCGAGGCGATTGCGTACGACTTCCTCACCCGGGGTGGAAAGCACTCGCGCCCGTTTATCACGCTGGCCGTGTACGACGCACTAACCGGCGGCCGCGGCACCCTGGCCGACGGCGCGCGGCGGGTGGCCGACTTGCCCGACGCGATCAAGCGGATCGCCTTGGCGATCGAGGTCTTCCACAAGGCCTCGCTGGTCCACGACGACGTGGAGGACGACGACTGCCTCCGCTACGGCCGGCCCACCCTGCACCGCAAGTACGGCCCGGCCACGGCGATCAACGTGGGGGATTACCTGATTGGGCTGGGCTACCGGCTGGTGGCCGGGCAGCGCGACGAGCTGGGGGCGCAGGTGGTGGCCGACGTCCTGGCCCAGTTCGCCCAGGCACACACGAGACTCTGCGAGGGCCAAGGGGCCGAACTGGTCTGGCGCGACGCCCGAAACAAGCGGTTGGCCCCCCTGGACGCCCTGAAGATCTATGCCTTGAAGACGGCGCCGGCGTTCGAGGCGGCGCTGCTGGCCGGGGTCCGTCTGGCCGGGCCGGCCGATCCTTACCGCCAGCCGGCTGCCCGCTTCGCCCGACACCTGGGGGTGGCCTACCAGATACTGAACGACCTGGACGATTGGCAGGGCGGGCCGGTGGCACTGGCGGGTGACACTGGCGTCACGCCAGTGGCACACCGGTGGCCCGGCGAGCGGCCGGGCGGGAGCGACCTTTTGGGCGGCCGGCCCACCGTGCTCTGGGCCCTGGCCCTGCAAGGTCTGGACGAACAGGACCGGCACGAGTTGGAATCGCTCGTCAGCCAATCCTCCCCTGACCAAGTGAGCCAGTCGGCATTCAGCATTCAGCATTCAGCATTCAGCATTCACCGGATCGCCCGGGCCGCCGAGCTTTACGAGCAAGCGGGGGCATTCGAGCGGGCCGCCGCCCTGGTCTCCAGGCATCACCAGCAGGCCGTAGCCACCGCCGAGCAGCTAGAGCTCGAGCCCTTGCGCCACCTGTTGCACTTCCTCGCCGACGCCATCCTCGACCGCCGCCCGCTGGCCATCAGCGAAGAAGTATGAATGCAGAAGGCAGAATGACGAATTCTCCGGCCCCACCCAGCAAATGGGCTCGAGGTTCGGTGTTCAGCATTCAGCATTCAGCATTCAGCATTCCATGAGAATCGTCCACCTTGCAGCCGGTGCCGGCCAGATGTACTGCGGGAGTTGCCTGCACGCCAACCGGCTGGCGGCCGCGTTGCAGGCCGCCGGCGAGGATGTCCTGCTGGTGCCCTTGTACACCCCCATCCGCACCGATGAAGAAAACGTCAGCATCGATCGCGTGGCCTTCGGCGGGATCAACGTCTACCTGCAGGGGCGCTGGGCCGTCTTCCGCCACATGCCCCGGCTGCTCGACCGGCTCTTGGACCATCCGCGGTTGCTCGGCTGGGTCGCCAAGGGCGGCTCGCGTACCCGGGCGGAACGGTTGGGCGAGTTGACCGTCTCGATGCTCCGGGGTGAAGAAGGCCGCCAGCGGAAGGAGCTGGAAAAACTCCTGGCTTGGCTCAAGGAGCAAATCCGTCCGGAGTTGATACACCTTTCCAACGTGCTGCTGGTGGGCATGGCCCGGGAGCTGACCCGCCGGTTGAACGTGCCGGTGGTATGCACTCTCTCCGGTGAGGATGTCTTTCTGGATAAGCTCCCGGAGCCGCACTACGGCGAAGCTCGGGCGGTGCTGCGGGAGCGAGCGGCCGACCCCGCGGCGCTGGTGGCCATGAACCGTTACTACGCCGGCTTCATGGCGGAATACCTTGCCGTGCCGCGCGAGCGGATCCACGTAATCCCGCCCGGGCTTTGCCTGGAGGGCCACGGCACGAGGAAAAGGGGACAGTCCCCCTTAACGAAGGGGACTGTCCCCATTTCGGGGACTGTCCCCTTTTCCGAGACTGTCCCCTTTTCCGGGACTGTCCCCTTTTCCGGGCCGCCACGAGAGCGGCTCGTGACAATCGGCTACCTGGCGCGGGTCTGCCCGGAGAAGGGACTGCACCTGCTGGCCGAGGCCCTCAGGTTGCTGGTCGAGGACCGCGACCTGCCGCCGGTACGCCTGCGGGCGGCCGGGTACCTGGACCAGGCCGACCGGCCGTATCTCCGAGAGATCCAAAGGCGGCTGGCCGGCTACGGGCTGGGCGATCGCTTTCAGTACGTGGGCGAGCTGGATCGGGCGGCCAAGATCGCCTTCTTGCAGTCGTTGGACCTGATGAGCGTGCCCACGGTCTACCGCGAAAGCAAGGGGCTTTACGTCCTGGAGGCCTGGGCCAACGGGGTGCCGGTGGTCTTGCCCGCCCACGGCGCGTTTCCCGAACTGGTCGAGGAAACCGGCGGTGGGCTGTTGTGCGAACCGGGCGATCCGCAGGACCTGGCAGCGGCGCTACGGCGGATGATCCGGGACCCCGAGCTGGCCGCCGAGTGCGGCCGCCGGGCTCAACAAGCGGTCCACCAGCGGTACAATACCGAGTTGATGGCCCGGCGGACGATCGAGCTGTACCGGAGAGTATGCGGTACGCAGTAGGCAGTGTGCACGAGCAGCCTGGGGGCGGCAATTCATTGCCGCCCTAGCCCGCAGTGGGCAGTCAGCGTTTAGCGGCCGCCGGCACGGCGGCCCGTTCTTGCCGTCGATCATTCATGTTCTATTTAGGAAACCTGGCGTTGCGTTTGGCTGCCGGCGCCGGCCGGTTGCCGGAGGAAAACCGTGCGCGCCACGCCGCATACCTGGCCGATGCGCAGAACGCCGACGGCGGATTCTCCGCCCGTGAGGGGCCGAGCGACCTGTACTACACCGGCTTTGCCCTGCGAGCGCTGGCCATGTTGGGGGAACTGGACGAGCGGAGGGCCGCCCGGGCGGCCGGCTTCCTCGGCCAACGGCTGGGGCAGCAGATGCCCAGCATCGACTTCCTCTCGCTGGTCACCGCGGCGGTGCTGGTGGAGGCGGCCGCGGGCGCCGACGTGTTTGGCGAGGCGGGCCGCGACCGGAGAGAAAGCCTGGTCGGCTTTGTGGAGGATTACCGCCGCCCCGACGGCGGCTACGCCAAGACCCCGCGGGGTGCCGAGGGGAGCACCTATCACACGTTCCTGGTGGCCGCCTGCAAGCAGATGGTCGGTGTGCCGCTGGACGAGGAGGCCGAGCAGATGGCCGAACTGGTCCGCTCGCGGCGGCGGCTCGACGGCGGGTACGTGGAAACCGGGGCCATGCGCCATAGCGGCACCAATCCCACCGCCGCGGCCGTGGGCCTGCTGCAAATGCTCGGCGTTCTGGCCGAGCCGACTCGGGCGGGCGCCGCCGCGTTCCTGGTCAACATGCAGAACGAAGAAGGCGGCCTGCGGGCCAATACGCGGATCCCCGTGGCCGACCTGCTGAGCACCTTCACCGGCCTGGTCGCCCTGGTCGGGATGGACGCCGCCGCGATGATCGACACGGCGGCCGCGCGGCGGTTTGTCGAGTCACTGGAACAGCCCCGGGGCGGTTTCCGCGGCGGCAGCTTCGACCACGCAGTGGACGTAGAGTATACGTTCTATGGCCTGGGGACGCTGGCTCTGCTGGCCACGCTGTAGGGGAGGAAAAAGGGGACAGGTCCAATTTGCCGGAACGGCCCGAAGGCGGGCACCATGCTTGCATGGTCGTCGCACAAATTGGACCTGTCCCCTTTTTCCGATGCCCCGTGGAGGAAAACACGCAAGGAGCCGATTCACGATGGCCGGACTGCTAGTGGAAAACGTCAGCAAGGAGTTTCCCACCCGGGCTGAGCCACTGGTGGTGCTGCGCGACGTCTCGCTCGCGCTGCAGCAGGGAGAGAACCTGGTAATAGTCGGGCCGAGCGGATCGGGCAAGAGCACACTGCTGGGCATCATCGGGACGCTGGACGCGCCCAGCGGCGGGCGGGTGGTGCTCGACGGCCAGGACCCGGCCCAACTGGACGAACCCCGCCTGGCCGCCTTCCGCAACCGCCGCATCGGATTCGTCTTCCAGGACCATCACCTGCTGCCCCAGTGCTCGGTCCTGGAGAATGTGCTGGTGCCCACGGTGGCCGCCGGCCCGACGACGCCTGAGGCCGTCCTGCGGGCGGGGATACTCTTGGATCGGGTGGGACTGAAGGATCGGCTGGACCACCGGCCGGCGGAACTCTCCGGCGGCGAGCGGCAGCGGGTGGCCCTGGCCCGGGCACTGATCAACCAGCCCGCGCTGCTCCTGGCCGACGAGCCCACCGGCAACCTCGACCGCGCCACTGCCGCACGCATCGCCGAACTGCTGCTGGACCTGCAAAGGCAAGAGCAGATGATGCTGATCGTAGTCACGCACAGCGACCGGCTGGCCGGGCTGATGAGCCGGCAGTTGGAGCTGGATGAGGGAAGATTAAGGGAATTATGAATGCAGAATGATGAAGGCAGAATGCAGAATGATGAAGGCAGAATGCAGAATCATGAACAGTGACCTCACGGGGCCGGTGCCGACGCCGGTTATGGAAACGAACAACACCTCCTTGCCTACCACGCCAACAACGTCTGCATGTCTCCGCGACTGACCCATTCATCATTCTGCATTCATCATTCTGCATTCATCCTTCTGCATTCATCATTCCGCCTTGGAATCTCTCCATGTCCCCACTCCGCCTGATCGTCGCCTCGCTGCTGTACCACTGGCGGACGAACCTCGCCGTGGCGGGCGGCGTGGCCGCGGCGACAGCCGTCCTGAGCGGGGCCCTGCTGGTGGGCGACTCCATGCGGGGAAGCCTGCGGGACCTGACCCTGGAGCGTCTCGGGCGGATCGACGAGGTGCTGCTGACCGAGCATTTCTTCCGCGAGGAGTTGGCCGGCGAGCTGGCCGGCCAGCCGGAGTTCCGGGAACGTTTCAGCGCCGCCGTGCCGGCCATTATCCTGCAGGCCAGCGTGGAGAACACTGACCAGCAGGACAAGCGGCGGGCAAACCGGATCAACCTGCTCGGATGCGACTCAAGGTTCTGGCAGCTTGGGTCCGTCGGGTGGCTGTGGTCGAACGAAGTGAGCCCACAGTCCCCAGCTTCCCGGGGGCTCGCCGACCAACGCTTCGCGTCGGTGCCCGTCGACCCCGGCCACCCCCCGGAACTCTCCAGCAGACAGATCGTGCTCAACCAGCCGCTGGCCGAGCGTCTGGGCGTGAAACAGGCAGGCGAGGACGTGATCCTCCACCTGCCCGACCTGAGTGCCATCCCGGGCGATAGCCCGCTGGGTAAGAAGACAGACACGATCCAGAGGCCCCGCCTGACCGTGGCCGCGATCCTTCCCGCGGAAGGGCTGGGCCGATTCAGCCTGCGACCCAATCAACAGGTACCGCTCAGCGCTTATGTCTCGCTGGGCGGGCTCCAGAACCGGCTGGGCCGACCGGGGCGGGTGAACGCTATCCTGGTGGCTGGCAAGGAAGGGGATGCGGGGGCGCCGCCGGAAGACCGCGACTTGCTGGAAGACAACCACCGTGCCCTCGAACAACTGCTCAGGCCGACGCCCGACGACTATGGGATCCGCATCGGCCAGAGCGAGCCGGGGCGGACCCCGCGGCGCGAGGAGTTCCGCTACATCAACATTACGTCCGACCGGATGCTGCTGGAGCCGGCCATCGAAGCGGCGATCCGGCGAACGCTGGAGAGACAGAGGACCGAGTTCCAGCCGGTCCTGACTTATCTGGCCAACGCCATCGAGAAACGGAGGCACGACGCTACGGTCGAGCAGCAGGACAATGAGGGCAAGATCATCCCCTATTCGACCATCACGGCCCTCGACTTCGCCCAGACGCCCCCCCTGGGGCCCTTTCTGACGCCCGACGGCAAGCCGATCGCGCCGCTTAACGACCAGGAAGGGAAGTCGATCGTGCTCAACTCCTGGGCGGCCGAGGACCTGGGGGTCAAGCCGGGCGAGGAGGTCTACGTCACCTACTTCGAGCCGGAGAGCACGCACGGGCAGGCCGAGGAGGTGACCCACGAGTTCACGGTGGCGGCCATCGTCGACCTGGCCGGGGCGGCCGACGACCGGGCGTTTACACCCGTCGTGCCGGGCCTGACCGACCAGAGGTCGATCAACACGTGGGAGGTGCCCTTCTCGCCCTTCCGCAAGGGATTGATCCGCCGCAAGGACGACGACTACTTCCGGCGATACGGTTTGACGCCCAAGGCGTTCGTCTCCCTTGCCGCCGGGCAGCGGTTGTGGGGCAGCCGCTTCGGGCGCACCACGGGGTTTCGCGTTAAGCGCGACGAGCACACGACCGTCGAGAGCCTGGGCAAGAAGCTCCAGGCGGAGCTTGAGCCCGCCAGGCTGGGTTTCGCCTTCCAACCGGTCAAGCTGCAAGGTCTGGAGGCCTCGGCCGGCACTACCCCGTTTAACGTGCTGTTCCTCGCCTTCAGCTTCTTTATCATCGCCGCGGCCGTGATGCTGGTGGCGCTGATGTTTCGGCTGGGGATCGATCAGCGGGCGGCCCAGCTCGGCATCCTGGTGGCCGTGGGTTTTGGCCGCCGGCGGATCGGGCTGCTGCTGGCCGGCGAAGGGCTGGTGGTTGCCGCCTTGGGGAGCCTGCTCGGCGTGCCGGTGGGGGTTGGCTATGCGGCCCTGATGATCCTCGGCCTGCGGACCTGGTGGGTAAAGGCCGTGGTCACGCCTTTCCTGCAACTGCACCTCAGGCCGCCGGGGCATGACGTGCCCTGGAGTCTCGTGATCGGGTTTGCCAGCGGTGTGATCGCCGCGATGCTGGCAATCGTCTGGGCCCTGTGGCGAAGCCGGCGGGTCGCTCCGCGGCGGCTCCTGACCGGCCAGACGACCGACGTGGCTGCCTGGATCGGTCGTCCCCCACGCTACGCCGGCAAGCTGGCCTGGGCCGTGTTGCTGGGTGCCGTTGTGCTGGGACTGCTGGCGTCACGACTCGGCGAGCAGATGCAGGCCGGGGCCTTCTTCGGCGCGGGTGCCCTGGTGCTGATCACCGCGTTGATGGCGATCTGGGCCCGGCTGCGGCGGGGCACTACCGGGGCGGCCGTGACCGTCGGACACGGGAACCTCCTGCGGATGGCCCTCCGCAGCGCCGCCCGCAACCCGGGCCGAAGCACACTGACGATCGCCCTGGTGGCCGCGGCCTGCTTCCTGATCGTGGCCGTCAGCGCCTTTCGCGTCGACCCCAGCGGGCAGACGCCCGATCTGGCCAGCGGCAACGGCGGCTTCGCGCTGGTGGCCGAAAGCGATCAGCCCATCTATCAGGATCTCAACGCGGCCGAGGGCCGCAGGGAGCTGGGATTCACGGACGAAGATCTCGAACTGCTGGCCGGCACGACCACCTTTGCCCTGCGGGTCAAATCGGGCGACGACGCAAGTTGCCTGAACCTGTATCGGCCTCGGCAGCCCCGCGTGCTGGGCGTCCCCAGGCAGATGATCGAGCGCGGCGGCTTCGTCTTTGCCGCCTCGGCTACCGCCTCGCCAGAGCAGCGGGAAAACCCCTGGCTGCTCTTGGAAGAGAACCTGGGCACCGACACCGACGGGGTGCCGCTGGTGCCGGTGATCCTCGAAAACAACACGGCCACCTACGCGCTCCATCCCGCCCGCGGGCTGGGTGACACCTATGAGATTACCGACGATCGGGGTCGAACCGTCCGCCTGAAGATCGTCGGCCTGCTGGGGGCCAGCATCTTCCAGGGCGATCTGTTGATCGGCGAGAGCGCCTTCTTGCGCTGTTTCCCCGACGTCAGCGGCACGCGGTTTTTCCTCACCACGGCCAGGCCGGACCAGACGCAGGCCGTCGGCCGTGCGTGGGAGAGGACCGTGGGTGATTACGGCCTGGTCGCCGAAGAGAGCGGGCAGCGATTGGCGCGGTTCCTGGTAGTGCAGAATACCTATCTGTCCACGTTCCAGAACCTCGGCGGCCTGGGACTACTGCTGGGCACCTTCGGGCTGGCGGCGGTCCAATTGCGCAACGTCTTGGAACGGCGGGGCGAACTGGCCCTGCTGCGGGCGGCCGGGTTCCGCCGCCGCACGCTGGCCGAGATGGTGATGCTCGAGAACGGCCTGCTCCTATGCGGGGGGATGGGCTGCGGCGTGCTGGCCGCACTGGTCGCCGTCTTGCCACACCTGGTCTTCGGCCGTGCGTCGATCCCCTGGACCTCGCTGGCCGGCACCCTGGCCCTGGTCCTGGCCGTGGGCATGGCCGCCGGGTTGGCGGCTGTGCGGGCGACGCTGATGGCCCCCTTGCTGGCGGCCCTGCGGGAAGAGCGGGGGTGATTCGTCACCGGGGAAGCAGGCCGGCGGGGATCGCAATGCGTGAAGATGCACAAGATAGGCCATGTGGCGATCCGCTTGGCGGGTCTGTTCTCACCCAGATGGGCCTCGGATTACGCTTGACCCCGTCTGGCAAACCGGTATAATCAGCAGTTCTGCCAGGCATA
>Ga0315291_10008583_pt1 | contig 12554 bp, 9 predicted proteins | sample YL17G12_20_MG_FD_203070 | JGI IMG/M metagenome (GOLD analysis project Ga0315291, IMG submission 203070) | Sediment microbial communities from Yellowstone Lake, YNP, Wyoming, USA - YL17G12_20 | ecosystem: Environmental > Aquatic > Freshwater > Lake > Sediment | place: USA: Wyoming | collected... | reverse complement strand
CTCAGAGTCCTGGCCCATCTTTCTCAGGACCCGAGTCTGATCGCGGCCTTTGCCCAGGACGAGGATATCCATGCCACGACTGCCTCCAAAATCTTCGGCATCCCGGTTGATGAGGTGACCGCCGAGATGCGCCGAAATGCCAAGACGGTCAACTTTGGAGTCATCTACGGCATGAGCGATTACGGATTGGAGCAAGCCACCAATCTCAGCCGGGAGGAAGCTGCTCAGTTTATCGCCCTGTACTTTGAGAAATATCCTAAAGTGAAGGAATATCTGGAAGCCACCAAGGAACAAGCCCGCAAGCTGGGCTATGTGCAGACAGTGCTGGGGAGGCGGCGGTTCCTGCCCGAAATCAATTCTGCCAACCGGATGGTCAGGGAGGCTGCCGAGCGCATGGCCATAAACGCCCCGGTGCAGGGCAGTTCTGCCGACATCATCAAGATCGCCATGATAAATCTACACCGGGAGATGGAGAAACGGAATCTCAAGAGCAAGATGCTGTTACAAATACACGACGAGTTGCTCTTCGAGGTGCCCGAGGGTGAAGTGGAGGAAATGAAGTCCCTGGTTGGCGACCTTATGCCCCGGGCTTTTCAGCTTCGAGTCCCTGTCAAGATAGATATAAAGCTGGGCGGAAACTGGGCCGAGATGGGATAGACCCGGATCCGGTGTGTCAATAGCAATCGTTAGCTGTAGGAAAAATAAGGAGGTAAAGAGTGCAAAAGAAGATGGTCGCTTTCTGCGGAATCGTGTGTGACGATTGTCGCACGTTTATCGCAACGCAGAGAAACGACAGAGAACTGAGGAAAGAAGTTGCCAAATCGTGGTCCACAGAGACGGAGACTCTCAAACCGGAAGATATGGACTGCGTAGGATGTCTGGCGACCGGGGGAAGATTGTTCAAGTTCTGTGCGACTTGTGAGGTGCGACGCTGCGGATATGAGAAAGGCGTTGAGAACTGTGCTTATTGTCGTGAGTTTCCTTGTGTGAAGCTTACTAGTCTCTGGAAATCTGAGGGGGCTACCAAATCGAAAACAACTCTTGAGGAAATAAGAAAAAAGCTTCAGGCCTGATACGCAGCAAAGTTGGCTTGGCGGCAACGTTTAGCTGCGCTTAGCCCAGATGCCAACAAGTTGGGACTTCACTTCTCAAAAGATAGGATATATAGATAGACGGGGCCCGATAGGGGGACTCAAGATATGCCGGAGCTGCCTGAGGTAGAGACCATTAAGAACGAGCTTGCGCCCTGGGTCGTGGGGCAAAGCTTCACCAAAGTCACTATCCCCGACGCCAAGTTGGTATGCGGTTGTTCTGCCGGGGAAGTCCGTCGCGGCTTAGTCGGGCATAAAGTGGAAAACCTGGAGCGCCGGGGGAAGTATCTCATCTTTCACCTGTCGAATGGCAGGTCACTGATTATTCATCTCAGGATGACCGGCAGTCTGCTGCTAGATCCCAAAGAAGTTGACCGCTATGCTCGGGCCGTCTTTCACCTCTCTAACAGACACCGCTTCGTTTTCAATGACCGGCGCCGGCTGGGAGTGATGTGGCTGGTGGACGATGCCGAGACTGTGGTCTGTAAGCTGGGTCCGGAGCCTCTGGACAGGAGCTTCACGGCGGACGTTCTGCGCCAGAGATTAAGCCGTCACCACATCCCCATAAAAGCAGCGCTCCTCGACCAGCATATCATCGCCGGGGTCGGCAACATGTATGCCGACGAAGCGCTCTTTGCCGCTTGCATTCACCCCCTGCGAAAAGCCGATGAGCTGTCGTCCAAAGAGGTGCGAACTTTACATAACAACATCCGCAGGATTCTTCGGGCAGCCATCGGCAGCAAGGGCGCCAGCGTGGATACCTATGTCCGTCCCGAGGGCGAACTGGGCACAGCTCATTTTGATTTCAAGGTTGCTCATAAGGGGGGCGAACCCTGCCCTGTTTGCGGCTGCCCCGTCGAGCGGATTGCCGTTCAGAACCGCGGCACCTACTTCTGCCCACAGTGCCAGCCTTCGGGCCACGGCATCTGACATAGAAGTCAGTAGCGGCTGTACTTGGACCAGCGAACAAAAGCTCATAGCAGCCAGCCTCGGAAGCTGAATTACACAGCGTCTTTGAATTCACGCTGCGATAACAAGCACCCGGAGTGTTGCGTGTTCGGAAATTGCCGGGAATAGTGGCTTCTTCAGCCGTTATTCCTTCGTCCTGAATAGCATCTCAAGAGGAGTTCCGACAGATCATGTTTCCGCACTTTCACGCCCATCACCAACCTACTCATTCATGGCGTACTCGCCATTCAAGACGGAAACATACTGTTGCCATACACTGTTATATTGCTCGGAATTTGGCACTGCCTTAATAAGCATGATCTTGACACAATAATCTCGTTGTGCATCCTTGGAACTATGATTGCCGTAGATTTGCATGGCAAATTGAGCAAAGTCACGCACCATGAAATCAAACATCTGGTTCAGAATGCCTGAATCGATTCCGCTGATACTGGCCTGCTCGAGGATGAGCTGGCCGTACACAACAATGGAAAACATCTCGCCCAAAGGCAGAGACCACGAGGGGTCCATATCCTGGGCCTCGTCCGGGCCCGCCTTCTCCAGCATCTCCCTGAAAATAGCTATCTGCTTCATGAAGGGGGCCACATTGGGCAGGCCCTTATTGGCCTCGAAGACAGGCTTGTAATCGTGGAACTGTATTTTCCCCAGTCCCTTGGTGGGGCCCTGATTGAAGAGGAACAGGTCGTCTTTTTGCGAAAGGTCCGGAGCTACCGGTGGATACTCGGCGGGGTTGAAGAAGTAGTTTCGCATGAACTTGCGGATGAGCTGGATGTTCACGTGGACCGTTCCCTCGAGCTTAGACGGGCCCATGATATCAGCGGCTGCCATGTGAAAGTAGGTGTCCTTTTCGAATCCCTTTGCTGCGATGACTTCCCACAGCAGGCTGACCACCTCTTCGGCCTGCAAGGTCACCTTCATCTTGCTTGTGGGGTTGTAGAGCAGGTAGCGGCGGTCGTTCTGGCTGGAATTCCTGAAATAGTCAGTGGCGCGGCGCTGGTAGAGCTTCATGCCCACCAGGCGCAGCCAGGCATCCATGAAATTCTTCCGCACGTGGGGCATGTCCGTGACCCGTATGCCGTAGAGGGTGCGGTTGGAGGCATGGGTGATAGCCTCGTAGAAGCAGTGTTCAGCGACCCCGATGGATCCGGGACCGATGTTGAATTTGCCGATGTTCACGGTGTTGAGCGCGCAGTCCCAGGCATGGGAGCCCCGGGAGAGGATGTCGTCCTTTGTGATGGGATAGTCGTGCAGAGCGAAGTTGGACACGTATTCCTGGTGAGAGACCACGTTCTTCTTGAGCTCGTAGGCCTTGTGGCGGTAGTTGGTGACGAAGAAGGTGTAGTCGTCCGTGCCGTCCTTGATTTTCCCCAGAGTGGACACCATTTCCGCTTCATTGCCGTTGCCGATGTAGTATTTCTCCCCGTTCGCCACCCATGTACCGTCGGGCATCGGTGTCAGTGAGGTTTCCGTGGAATAAATGTCGGCGCCGTGGTTCTTCTCGGAAAGGCCGAACGCAAAAATCGCCCCTTGCTTGAGGTGCCTGGCTGCTTTCCTTTTCGCCTCTTCATTCTGGCTCATCCAGATTGGGCCCAGGCCCAGGATGGTCACCTGGAAGCAGTACCAGTAGCCCAGGCCGTAGAAGGACAGAAGTTCGGCATATTCACTGTTGCGGGCCGTGTCCCAGCGACAGTCGGGATCTCCGCCGGCATATTGCCTGGGCGTCAGCAGCTTGGCAAAGATCTGCTCCTTACCGATGAACTCGACAAACTCACTGTACCAGACCTTCTTGGTGTAGTCATCGAGAATCCTGGCCTTGCCCATCTTTTCGAAGAAGGCAATGGTCTTTTTCATGATAGCTCTTGATCCCTCGTCGGCCATAAGGCTTTTATACTTCTTTGGCTGTAGTAGATAATTCATCATTTCTCCGCTCCTGTTCGGTGGTTCGAGAACTTTACTAGAATTAGTCCATGCCGGTCAAGAATACTCCGCTACATAGACACAGAACCGCGGCAGCTATTTCCGCCCCAGATGCCAGCCCTCCACTCTGGGCGTCTGACATAGAGACTGCCAGCAGCAGGATATGCACCATCGACCGGGTGCTTCCCAGCTATCCTCAGACCTCACTGAACTGGCGAGTGGTATAATTAGCTGTGAGATTCATATTCTGGCTGTGTGATGATTCCCTCGGCGGATCTGGAGGAGCAATTAGGGAAGATGCCTAGTAATTGGCAATGCGCTGCGAGGAGCAGATGAATAAGTTGGCCTGCCATAGTCCTGTGAAACCGATTACGGCTATCATAGTTGGCATCATGCTTGTGCTAGGCGTTCTCGCGTTAAGCATTTGTGCAAACTCGGAAGGTATGGTAACCCCGCCAAATGACGAAGGGTTTGCCATTTACTTGACCAAACAGGATATCCCTCCCGCACAGATGGGAGCCCTAAGCCGCGTCAGGCTGAGCGACGAGCCTATTATCTCAATTAAAGATGTCATCACCTATAATGCTCAAACAAATGAGATAAAACTTACTGACGAAGCTTTTGAACGCATATCTCAGCTAGATGTAACAACCGGAGGCAAGTCGTTCATGGTCTGCGTTGATAAGGCACCTATCTATTGGGGGGCCTTCTGGGTCCTCTGGTCTTCCATGTCATTTGACGGGGTCACCATTTGGCTGCCACCCATCTTTGAGGAGCTAAATGTCATCAGGCTCGAACTTGGTTATCCCTCTTCGGCACTCTATACTGGTGAGGATCCCAGAAGCAACCCTGTGGTGATGGAATCGCTGGAGCAGGCTGGTAGGCTAATCAACAAGCCATCAATTGCAGCTATGGGGAGGCTACCCCGCTCGTTCAAAGGATACGAACTGTACTCATGGGAGGAAGACGCCGAATGGTACTTCACTTTGATCACAGGGACGGACCGTACTAAGACGACCGAAGAAATAACTTCCAAAGGGGATTTTGTCTCTGAAACGGGGTGGGTGAAGATCCAGGTGGTGGGTGCAGATGCGATTAAGGATGTTCTCAGCCGCCTGCCTGAGGGTGAGTCAGTCTTCTGGTGTGATGAGTTGCATATAGGGCAATCAACAGAGACAGATTTCCAGTTACCACCTGACGAGATTGCAGATGCAATCGAGGAATATGCTACGCAGCGCGGTTTAGACTTTGTGGTTACAGTATGAAGCTGTTGAAAACAGAGGGCGCGAAGAAGCATGTTCTAGGCAGCCAGCAAACAAGTTAGCGTCCCGCAATCTTGTGCCGAAAGCCAGATTCCCTCTCAAAAGCCGTTCAATCCCCCGACAAACGCCTCAGCCATCCTCAAGCTTCACTGAGCTAGCAAATGGTATAATTTAGGAATAAGATTCAGTCTGCAAATTCGTAGGATAGTTTGGGGTTATGAAAAGGGAGGAGTACAAATGAGTGGACAGGGAATTAAGCATATAACGGTGCCGGGGCTCAGGCTACATCTGAGAAGGGGTGATAACCAGAATATTCTCTGGATAAACAGCCAAAAGGTGTTGATACTTAATGCTACAGCAGCCGATTACGTTGAAGCATATATCGATGCCATGCGTTCTACCTCACAATTCGACCAGGGGGTAGTTAAGTCCAGGATCCTAAAAGCAATAGAAGGCAAATACCCCACAGTCACGAAGGAGAGAATACTGAGCGATTTTGATACTTTGTATGCTCAAATACTTGCCATAGCTGAGAACAAATGTCCGGTCTATGACCTGGGAATCGGACAGCAAGTCATGGATGTGAACAAACTGACCGCACCGCCAAGAGTAGACCTGGCGCTGACTTATAGATGCAATAATAAATGTTCGTACTGCTATACAGGCGGCTCGCGTAAAACCAGGGAATTAGACACGACGGATTGGACACAAATACTCGATAAGCTCTGGAAAGCCGGGGTGCCTCAAGTAGTATTTACCGGTGGAGAGCCTACATTAAGAGACGACCTGGTCGCGCTGGTGGGTCATGCTCAGGAGTTCGTGACCGGCCTGGTTACAAACGGACGTTTACTGCCGAAGCTATCTAAAAGCTTGAAGGACGCAAGCTTAGACTACGTGCAGGTTAGTATTGAATCCAATTCCCAGTCTATACACGATGGGATGACCGGTGTGCCCAACTCCTGGGCAGAGACTGTAAGTGGGATCCAGGCAGCAGCCAAAGAAGGCCTGAATGTCTATACCAATACGACTCTTACCAGGCATAATGCGGACCATTTTACCTCTACTATGGAATTCCTGGCCTCCCTGGGGGTCAAAGGGATAGCCTGTAACAGCCTGATATGCAGCGGCCTGGGGTGTAAGGCGATTGAAAAGAACGGGCTGAGTGAAGAAGTGCTAAAGGGCATCCTGCAAAATGCCTGTGTAAAAGCCAGAGAGTTGAAGATAGAGTTTAACTGGTATACGCCCACCTGCTATAAGAAGTTGAATCCCGTGGACCTGGGCCTGGGCATAAAAAGCTGCTCGGCTGCTCAGTATAATCTGACCATCGAGCCGGATGGGACCGTCATTCCCTGCCAGTCACTCTTCAACCACAAAATGGGACATATCAAAAAGGACAGCTGGGAAAAGATCTGGGGTAACAAGTTTGCGAAGAAGATCAGAAATCACTACTTCATCAGTGATGAATGTAAGTCCTGTAATTCACTGGAAGCTTGCGGGGGTAGCTGTCCCCTGGCAACAGGAGAATTGAAATGAGAAGGCTTTTGTTGATAGCTGCTATATCTTTCATGGCTTTAACTTTGCTGCCTGTTCCGGCATATGCCGATACCGGCACTTATGAAATACTGAAGTACACTGTTGAACTGACTCCTTTGACTGATGGCAGTGTAAATATGACATACTACCAGGAATGGTTGTGTACTGGCGGTCATATACCCTGGGTAACAGTCGGTACCGCGAATGGCGATTTTGACATCATAAGTTATGGAGATAATGTTGAATCTGCCACAAAGCAGAGCAGCGACGGGTGGCACGGAGTCTATCTGACGCTGGATGAAGACTATACTTCCGGGGAGACATTCACCATATCTTTTTCGATAGTCCAGCGAAACCTCCTGGAAAGGTTGCCCGAAGAAGGAAAGTGGAGGATAGATTTTACCCCCGGATGGTACGACAACTGCGTCACAGATAACCTCACCATCACGTTAAACTCGCCGGTGCCCGTTAGCTCATATAACTTTACACCTCAACCTGCTCTAGTCACAGGTAACATCGTCACCTGGCAGACCAGCCTGGATACAGGAGACAGGTTCAACGTTAGAATGGAATCCTATGACGGAGGTTTTCTCGAGCCCGCAGAACCTAGTGGTCCCGGCTTCAATTGGTTGTGGGTATTAATACCCGTTCTCTTAGTCGGTCTTTTGCTTGTTACGGTGGCTAGAAGCAGGGGAAGAGAAAGGCCCTCTACTTCCGAAGAGTATATCTTTGATGAAAAGGGCAATCTGGATGACCGGTTAAAAGAGGCAAAGGAGAAATGGGACAAAGATAAGAAAGGTAGTGAGTTCTCTGATAAGGAACAGGCTAGATTTGACGAGTTTGTGGCTGAGAAAAGGCTGGAACCTGATATTAATGGAAACTACTATTACAATGGCAACTTCATCAACCCCTGGATATTATTCTGGGCTTTGAATAGCATTTCCTACTGTAAACCTGGCATGAATGTATTCACAACGGGAGGTGCAGGAAGCAGAGGCGGTCCATCTTGCATTGCCCATTCCTGTGCTTGTGTAGCATGTGCCTGCGCCTGTGCCTGTGCGTGCGCAGGGGGTGGCGCTGCCGGCTGCGCCAAGAAACTGGACTGTTACGATGCCATAGAACCCGGAGAAAAGGGCCACATTGTGGGGAATCCCAGTTCAGCCAGCGGGTCCGAAGAGAAGAATACAAAGGCGAAATGGGCATAGCCCATCTCGATCTCAAGGTTGCTCATAAAGGAGGCGAACCCTGCCCCATTTGCGGCAGCACCATCGGGCGCGTCCCGGTGCAGAACCGCGGCACCTACTTCTGCCCCGGATGTCAGCCTCTCAGTTCCGGGTCTCTGATAGAAAAGCTGGCAGCGGCTGGATTTGAACCGGCGACCAAAGGCTTTGTAGCCCATTGTTTTACTTAGATGGCATTATTACGGGGGACTGGTAGTAAGGAGAAACAGGCATGAACAGCGGTATCGACCCGTTAGAACAACTTAAGGCCATAATTAAACAGAATTTCCCTGATGCTAAAATGCTAGGTGATAACATTGACCAGATTATGGAGTTTATTAAGACCAAGAAAATTGGTTGGAATAGCGATGCAAAGTCTAGGAAACTCAGCTATGATTTTTTGAATGAAGCTGAAAGAGATATTAAGAGCTGTAAAGTATTGTATTCAAAAAAGATATACCCTCATGCAGTCTACCATTTACAACAGGCAGTAGAGAAAGCTATGAAAGGATATTGCTTAGCTTTAGGTATGCTGTCTATTGAAGAAGTAAAAAGCCATGATACTCCGTACTTGTTGTTAAAAGGTCTCTTCGAGAAAACTGGTATGAAGGAGATGTTACAGAGTTTAAGCGCAGAGTCAAAAAGCCTACTGGGTAAAGCTTGGGAAGCGCAAGATAATCGCGAAAAACGGCTAGAGATTGCTAGAATGCCTTTTGACCAAATCATTCATGAATTAAGTAATATTGACAAGGACAAGCAAAGAATCAGACAGCTACTTGATTCATTGATTTCGCTAGCAGCCACTATTAGACCTAGCTCACCTTTACCCTTAGAAATCATGACTCTCCCAGTGCTGGCAAGCTTATATAGGCTTGGGGCGGTGTCGTTTCCTCATGAGGCATTTACGCGATATCCTGATGACGAAAAGATGATTCCAACAAAATATGTCCGTGAATTAGGAGCAGTAAAGGCTATTCCCAAGATGACCAAATATCTGATTATCGCTCTAAAAGAGCTAAGACTTGAACTCGGACAAATTTAATAGAGTTCTACAAACGTTCATCTATTAGGGATTCGCTGTCCTCTTCTCTAGATGAGCATCTATCTTCACATTATCCGCAGAAAACGTGTGATGGTTATCAAACGGCTATTCTTACAGCCAATTGTCAAGAGAATGAATTAGATTTAGCTGGATGCAAAGGAACTGTATATATTGCTAAAGGAGTCAGATGCATTTCTTCTTACTAATCTTTCGTAATCGGCTACCGCTCTGCGACTCATAGTGTCTACAAATACGGAGTTCTTAAACAGGTTTTTATAGTCAAAGAAACCATCAGCCTGTGATGAAACATAATCCTCTATATCGGCATTAAGGTCAGGGGTAATAAGACTCCATAATTTATCAAGAGTACGGGAAAGAGTTTGTATTTGCGAAGTTACATATTCTCTTGGATTGTCCAAAATAGAGTTACCGAGATCATTCTTACGCATAATTGCAGAAAGCGTATAGGCGAAGAAGAATAGAGATAGACCATATGTACGTATCTGAGGTTTATCTAATAGATTGGAATTACGATTGACGGTATCATATAACACATAAGCAAGGTAGATCTTTTCTGCCCTAATCCTTCTTGAGAAGATTTTACTATATTCTTCACCAAATAGTTCTTGTTTCAAATGAGTGTTATGAGGCTTCCCATAATATACAGCTTCTATTAGTTGGGCAGCAAGATCTTTATCGATAACTTTGGCATTCGCAGGAATTGTTTCTCCTCTCTTTCGTAAATATACGACGCTATTTCCAAAAAGCTCGAAGAACTCTCGCTGAATGGCCTTTTGTGAGGAATCATTTGAGCGAAGGTCTTTCAATCCAATGGAATTTTGGTTGTTAGCATAAAATGTGATTTCCTGGACTATAGGAGAAGAAACGTCGAGATTTATAATTTTTGTAAGAACTAAAAGGTTATCAGTAAGTTTGTCCCTATTCTCATAAAATGTAAGCATAGATTGACAACCGTTTATGATTGCATAATTACTTATATTTATGCAGTTCCTATCTGGATCTTCATCGAATGTACCACAGACCAAAGTTATTCCATTGTGATATAGAAAGAACATGCGGTGTTGGGCAGCAGCCAAAATAGTCTTTCGGATAGATTTGTTTACTCGGGTATTTCCAACACCATATCGAACATTCTTATAAAAAAGGGTTCTGTCATCGATTCCTTTAAGTTTAACAAGTTCTTTTGCTCTTATTGCATAAACCTTTGCTGTAGTACCATCTTCCAATTCATAATCAATTTTTGTTTGGTTTGTCAGGAAAAGATCTATTGGAGGGGTAATTATCTCCTCATCTGCAAAGTAAGTATATCCATTGAATAATTTACCAGCATCATATGCCTCTAATTCGGCAATCGTGGGGATGTATTCGTTGGCATGTATATTGAAGTGCTTGTTTGTAACAAAAACAGAAGTCAAAGAAAAATCAGTTTTTTCCTTGATGTTTGTTCTTTGAACTAAGGATTTTAATTCATGATGTGCAGTACTGTCGACGAGATTTTGTACTGTTTCCTCACTCTGAAACCACGACCTAGCACCAATGAAATTACGCAAATCGTTGTCACCTTGAGACTGTGTATCAGTGGGTGAAAACTTAGATTGAAATAGATAAATGGTTTCTTCTTCATCATCCACTACTATCCCATCAATTCCTTTGTCATTGGTGTGGTCACATACACTGTCTATGGCGTCTTGAGGTTCCATCCTGAAGTAGTTTATTAAAAACCAAATCAAGAAGGCCGAAGTGTCTTCGCGCGTAGGGTTCGAATATCCAGTAACCTCCCGCCGCATTCTCGAATAAAATTGTTCAATATTCATATCTATTCCCCCAAATGAATAAATGCCATTTTTGTATAACCTACGCCTATTGCGACAAACTTGCAATATTTTTATAGAAAAGGTTGCTGACCAGGCGTCACTGACCTAGTAATATCCTACCTAATATATCAGTCTATCCACCGGTGAATAACGTTTGTGACTCTCTATCGCATCATAGCATCCCATAGCCTGGCAATATCAGTTAGTCATCATTAACGTAATATGCCCCAACAATCGCTGGAGCATAAGGGTCTTGGGTCTTCTTTTTCACTTGATACCGGATTAGTGTCTTAATTATCTTAGCATCTGGCCTTGATTGGTATTCTTCCTCGTGTGGGCCAGCTATTTCATAGCCGTGCTGACAGAAGGCCTACCTCAAATTATTATCTTCTGTTTCTAATAGCTTCCATTACCGAAAGAAGAACTCCGACACCTATGAGAGAGTAGCCTGCCGCCCGAGTATCGCCGAAAATAATCCCCAGAACCACCAGGCACATACCGACTATAGCGAGGTTTGATGGTTGTTGATATTGCCTTCCCCTGGCTATAAGCAAAAGCACCACAATAACAACCAGGGCAACGATTGAAATGGCTATCCGCACTGGTTCCATGAATACCTCCTTTTAGAAGTACCGACTACTTTCAAACATTGTAGCACTGAGGGCAAAGAGAAGATAGATTGTTACCGGGGAAAGACATCGGCATGTCTGCCATTCCATGTGTACGTTAGGGTATAATTACTTCAAATAGTAACTCAGATTCATAAGTACTGTCGAGAAATGGAGGTTACGATAATGTCTACTCCAGCTATCTTGGGATACGCAGCGAGGGAGGTGGGACAACCGCTTGAGCCGTTTACTTATGAAGCACCGAAACTTGGTGAGCATGATGTCCGGGTTTCTGTCACGCACTGTGGTCTCTGTTTTACGGATATTCATGGTATAGATAACTATTATGGAGTAATCACATATCCTTTTGTACCTGGACATGAGATAGTCGGATATGTATCAGAAATTGGCAAAGCTCCATCGGGTTTGAAGGTAGGCGACCGTGTGGGTATCGGTTGGCTAGGGCGGTCTTGCGGAGAGTGCGAGTGGTGCAAGAATGGTGAAGAGCAATTATGCCTTGACATTGTACAAGCTGGGACATGGGTACCTTACGGGGGTTTCTCATCGTCTGTTGTGGTGGACAGCCGTTTCGCATACCTTATACCTGATACCATGCCATCAGAAGTAGCTGCCGTACTCCTGTGTGCTGGCATTACTGTTTACAATCCGCTCCGGCTATATTCTAAACAGAGTGCACGGAAGATTGGCATCATTGGCATAGGTGGACTGGGTCATCTCGCCATCCAATTTGCACATGCTCTCGGCTACGAAATTACAGTAATTTCATCCTCACCGACAAAGAAAGAAGAGGCGCTCGCTTTTGGTGCCGACCACTTTGTTGTCTCAGATGATAGAGTTAGCTTTCAGGAGCTCGAGTTTAACTTCGACCTCCTGTTGTGCACCGCTCACGGAAATATCAACTGGGAATGGTTATTAACGATCTTGAAGAAGCGCGGTAAGCTGGTGCTGGTCGGCTTCCCAGATGTAGCACTCAATTCAACTGACCTTGTAGTACACGAACTGTCGATTACAGGCTCCTTCCTCGGCAATCGGGCTACCATGAGAGAAATGCTTTCT
>Ga0315291_10008582_pt1 | contig 12555 bp, 8 predicted proteins | sample YL17G12_20_MG_FD_203070 | JGI IMG/M metagenome (GOLD analysis project Ga0315291, IMG submission 203070) | Sediment microbial communities from Yellowstone Lake, YNP, Wyoming, USA - YL17G12_20 | ecosystem: Environmental > Aquatic > Freshwater > Lake > Sediment | place: USA: Wyoming | collected... | reverse complement strand
AAAAATTAAAAATAAAAATTAAAAATTTCAGATTAAAATTTAAAATTATTTCCTGCCTTTGAGAGTTATTATGCTTGAGGCAAGAATATTTGCGATTTCTATGGCTTCATCTATGAGCTTATTCACTCTATTATGGTCAGCTTTGCCTGAATCCCTTAATAGTGCTAACCAAAATTTTGTTTCATTGGCAGATTTCAGAGCGTGATTGATAAAATTCCTAAAATCATTTCTTGAACTTGCTGCTTGCGCTTCAATTATATTTGCTCCAATGCTCGTTGCACTTCTTAAAAGTTGATCACAGATAATTCTAATAGTTGGATCGGAGTAATTTAAAGTGCTGACAAACTTGATAATGTCCAAAGCAAATAGATAGGCTCTTTTCTTGATTTCAATTTTGAATTTTTCATTGTAATTTTGCATTTTGCTTTTTAAATTTTAAATTTGTCTAAAATATCATCTTCGCGAAAGTCTTGGGATCAGATGAAAAGAGCTCTGCGTCTTCGTATTTGACCGTTCCCTTTTGCACCAGTTCCGCCAAGGCGCGATCGAGCGAAATCATTCCCTCTTCCGTGGCAGTGGCAATGGTATTGGGCAAAAGGTGGGTTTTGCCTTCGCGGATTAAATTACGCACCGCGGGGTTGGCAATCATAATTTCCACGGCAGGAATTCTGCCTTTGCCATCCGCGCGAGGCACCAAGCGCTGGCAAGTTACGCCCAAAAGCGAGGCCGCCAAAACATTGCGGATTTGCTGCTGCTGGGTATCAGGAAAAATCGTAATAATGCGATCCGCGGTTTGGGCGGCATCCGAGGTGTGAAGCGAGGCAAAAACCAAATGCCCGGTTTCGGCAATCGTCAAGGCTGCTTCAACAGTTTCAGCATCTCTCATTTCTCCCACGACGACCACATTGGGATCTTCGCGAAAAACCGCGCGTAAAGCTGACGCAAATGAAGTCGTGTCGCGATGGACTTCCCTTTGCTCAACCACACAACTTTTGCTTGAATGAATAAATTCGATGGGATCTTCCACAGTAATAATGTGCTCATTGCGCGTAGAATTGATTAAATCAAGCAATGCGGCAATTGTGGTAGTTTTGCCATGGCCTGCCGGGCCAGTCATCAGCACCAAACCCTGTTTGGCTGACGCAAAACGCTGCAAAATCACGGGCAAGCCCAGGCTTTCCAATGTTCCCGTCACAGAGGGAATAAGCCGCAAGGCGGCCGCGAGCGAACCGTTTTGATAAAAAAGATTGACGCGAAAACGCCCGCCTTTGCTTGAGGTGACAGAAAAATCAATGTCGCGCTGTTCTTCTAATCTGGAAACTTGCATATCTGAAATTAGTGACAATAACATTGCTTGCGTCGCTTCGGGAGTAAGCACTGCCATCTCTGCAACTGGAGTCAGAGTTCCCGCCAGCCTTAATACCGGGGGCAGACCCACGGTAATTAAAATATCCGAAGCGCCTTTTTCGACAGCTTGATCCATCACCGCTTCCATATCGGGGTGAATGGTTAAAATTCCATCTGGCATTGTTCCTCCATTTCTAATTTGACTAATTTGTCAAATTGGACCAATTGGTCAAATTTGTTATAAACTTTTTTCTACGGAAGTTACCCGTACCACTTCTTCCCACGTTGTTAAACCATCCAGCACTTTTAATGCTCCGTCTTGTTTCAAAGTTAGCATTCCAGATTTAATTGCCGCTTCTCGCAAAATTTTGCCGCGCTCTTTGGCTACAACCAATTTTTCTATTTCCGGAGAGATTGTCAAAACTTCATATAAACCAAGCCTGCCTCGATAAGGATTGCCGCCGCAAGCTTCGGGATTTCCTTCAAAAAATTTAGTTTGTTCATCAATAACATATTCTTTGCCCTCTTCGGTCTTGATCAATTCAATTTCTTTTTTAATTTCAGCAAAGATATCCGGCGGCAAAATTGTTTCAAGACGCTGGTCTGGACAAATTCTGCGCACCAAACGCTGGGAAATAATTGCAGAAGCCGCGCTGGTGACAAGATAAGGAGGAACACCCAAGTCGACCAGGCGAGTCAAGGCCTCGGTTGGCTCCGAAACATTCAAAGAAGAAATAACCACGTGTCCAGTTAAAGCGGCATGTACGGCAATTTCGGCGGAATCGATATCTGTTATTTCACTTGCTAAAATTACATTGGGATCCTGTTCAAGCGCGGAACGCAAGCCTTCTGCCATCGAAAGCCCCAATTTGGGATTAATTTGCTGCTGCGACACGCCTGCTAAATCATACTCAACCGTGTCTTCTACTGTCACTAAAATTTTTTCAGGCTGATTTAAATGATTAAGCATTGCGTACATAGTTGTTGATTTGCCAGATCCTCGTGGGCCAACAACTAAGAATAAACCAGAAGGTTGAGCCAGAGCTCGCTTTAATTGTTCAAAAGATGAACCTCGGATGCCCAAACTGACAAGATCAAGCGGAGCCGAACCCTTGTCCAAGATGCGCATTTCAATTCTTTCCGCTCCCAAAATTGTCGGCAGGGTCGCAACATGAAAATCAATTGGACGCCCCTGATATGAAACGCGAAAAACTCCTTTTTGCGGCAATCTTGTTTCATCAATTTTCAGATGAGAAAGAATTTTGATTCTGGCGACCAAAGCATTTTGAACTTCTTTGGGAATAGTTAGCACATCTTGAAGCAGGCCGTCAATTCTGTATCTGATTCTCGACTCTTTTTCTTCTGGCTGAATATGAATATCCGAGGCGCGCATTTCAATCCCGCCGCGCATAATTTCACCCGCCATTTTGGGGACAGTGGCTCCCGTGACGGCTTTTTCGAGAGTTTCGCGCGTTTTGACCTCGGCCTCCGCAATTTGCTCAATGGCCGTTTCAGCAAGAGGTGAAGCAGCAGGCTTGGCAGGCAAAATTTTTGCTGCAGCGGCTTCTGTGGGCTTCAAAGTCGGAGCGATTGGCACAGTGACAGGTTTTGCCGCCGCAGTTGCGGTTGGTGCCATTTTTGGCGCTTTTTCCACCACCTCAAATTCAATTTCCCCCTCAAGCTTTTTTTCTTCTTTTCCCTTTTTTGGGGATTGTTGGGGTATTTTGGGAATTTGGGGTTGTTGGGATTCCTTTTTCTTTTCCTCGGCCTTAGCGAGCAAAGAGGTAGTTGGCATAACTGGCAAAGGAGCAAACGTTGGCTTTGGTGGTGAGGCAACAGGTGTGGGAGCAAAAATTTTGGCAACTTCCCCTTCCGGCTTTTTGGAAACTTCTGCAAGATATGAGAGCGCAAAATCAATGCTGGCAGGATTGGTTAAATATAGGTCAATATCTTTTTCGTCTTTGGCGTCCAACGATTCCAAAGCCGACCAGGAAGAATCAGAAAGCGGATCAGCCATCGCCACCTTATAAACCTTGGGGTCGGCATCAAAAACAATCATTTTATAAGTTTTGACCGCTTCAGGCGCAAAAGTGTGCAAGGCCTCCGGATTTAGTTTTGTTTTTTTGAGATCAATTTGAGGAATTCCAAAAAGCTCTGCATAAGCCGCAATGAGCATCTCATCCGTAACGATTTTTTTCTCCTTTAAAACAGCCAACGCGGCTTTTTTGGTTCGATCAACTTCTGCTGTAATATCTGCAAATTGCTGAGCGGAAATTACTTTATTCTTGAAAAGCACTTCTAAAATATGCTTGCCGCCAGCTTCAAGCTCTTTCTTGACACTTTCTAACATAAACCCTCCTAGATCATAAGTTTGAAATTCAAGTTCTCGAACAATATCGAAAAACGAATATCGAAAAACGAAACAATATCGAATTTCGAATATCTAAACTTTCAAACGGGATTAAAAGATCAGCATTCTTTTTATAATTTCGAATTTCGTGCTTCGAATTTGTTTAGAATTTAGGATTTCGAATTTCGGATTTTATTTCTCAAGTTAATTATAATCCTCAAATATCTTTTTTGCTAATATCTTCCCGTATTGCACAGCGAAATTTGTGCCGCGATCCTCTGGATAAACTTGCGCCATATTCGAGAGATATAGCCCTTCAATATTAGATTTTATTTCTGGAATTTTTTCCTTGTAATTAGTGGTGATAATCGGCTGGGTGAATTTTCTGCGCACCACAAAAGCCTTTTCGACCCAAGCTTCAGAAAAATCTTTATTGATTTTTTTCAAGCCTTCATAAAATATACTTAACAATTTCTTTTCGGGCATAGAAAGATATTTATGGTTATGCGGGACATATCTCGATAAATAAACAACGATTTTATTTTTGTAATTTTCTTTGGGAATGAGATTGGTATGTTCAATTACTCCTCCGAAGGGAATGTCGGCATCCGAAACATTCAGCCAATAAATACGCGACAAGCTATTTTTAAGCACTAAAATCGGGCAGACCATTCCTATATAGTCCGCATCTGGAGTTTGAAGAGCCTCGCCCACAATAATTTGTTTGAGCAATTCAGTGGGAATAGTCGAAGCAATCGCATCGCAAATTATATTTTTTCCATGAGAAACTACCCCCATTACCTTGCCGTCTTTGGCAACAATTTTTTCTATAGGCGAGCCAAGCTGGATTTTCCCGCCCATTTTTTCAATTTTGTTTGCCAGGCTTTGCGTAAAAGTTTCAAAACTGTTGTCAAAATATCCCAAAACTTCTTTTCCGCCAAATTTTCCTTCCCGTGAAGCGCCGCGCTGTTTTATCCTTCCCCAGAACCACGCCATACCAACTTTATCAGCGTAATCTGAAAACTTTGAGCGGATTAAAGGCTCCCACAAAACGCGATGGACATTTTTACCATAATATTTTTTTATCCACTCCGTTGCCAAAACTTTTTCGTATTTGGCATATTCTTTTCTGGATTTAAGATACAAAGTGACTAAGCCAAAGCGAATCCTGTCCAAAAGCGGGATGGCAGAAAACAAAAGTGCGTCTTTGGCTGTTGCGAAATTAAAAATTTTGCCTTTGGCGAATACGCCCATTTTTGGGCTATACCATTTAAGCTTATCTTCGATCCCCAGTTCTTTGACGAGTTCCAACATTTCTGTGTCTGAACTGAAAATATGGTGGTAAAAGTGCTCCAAAGGCCATGCGCCGGAAATGGGAGAAAATGTTGAAGTGAGCCCGCCCAAAAATTTTTCTTTTTCAAAAATCTCAACTTCAAAACCTTTATCAGCTTTCAAAAGCTCATAAGCAGTAGTTAAGCCTAAATATCCTCCTCCAATGATGCAAACCTTCATAAAATTTAAAATTAACGATTTCTTCCTTAACTCGAAACTCGTCACTCGAAACTCGAAACTTCCTTACGGCTGTTTCCAGCCATCCGCGGGCTGCCACTCAATTTGGCTTTCCAAATCTTTTCTTACCCAAAAAACAAAATCGCTCCAGCCCCCCGCGCCCCAATCCTTATGGAAAATCATAAAATTAAACATTGATATCAAATTGCCCTTGTCAATTTCAGAAATCCACCAGCTCCAGTTGTTCAAATGATATTTTTTGCCCACGTAATTTTTGGAAAGTTCGGCATTATTTTCTAAAGTGTTGTCGGTAAGAATAATGGGCGTGGTTTCATTTCCAGAAATTGTTGCGGGATAGGTGGTTTTCCAATCGCGCAGAAACCAGACAAATGGCCAAGCGACAGCATTATGGATAGTTACTTGGGTATCAGGCGCGTCCTTTTGGGTAACCTTTCGAATAGTTTCATAAGCCCATTTGACATCGCTGGTATTTTGCACCTGTACCATCGGCTCAACTGCATTGATGCGATTACGGCCATTCACAGCGTAATTGCCGTTCAAAGTCAAAATCACAAGCAATGCCACCCCAATTCCAAAGAAAACTTTTAGATGCGCAGTCTTAAGCGCTCGGAAGCCGTCCACTATTGCAATAGTGGCTACAATCAGCCAAGGAAGCAAAATGTGCACTGTCAGCCAAGGAACTTTTTCCCCCAAGTAAGAATACATAAAAAATGTCAGCGTGCCCGCAAAAATCCAAAACGCCAAAAAATTCCTTTTTTGCCGCCAAAGCGAAATCACTGTCCAAGCCGTCAGATAAGTCAGCACCGCAATAAGCGCCAAGTGCCAGGATTGCATATGCACTGCGCTTTCCAGCCAGCCAGGCGCTGGCCCCAAAACAGAAACTAAAACCGCAGAAAGCGCCAAAACAATAACCAAAATCGAAAGCATCCTCAATTTATTTTTGGCATAGCCGAAAAGCGCGCCAAAAAATCCCAGCAAAATCAACGGCTCATAAACAGTTATTATCGGCAAATAAAAATGGAAAGGCCCTTTGATTCGCTGGATTTGGTGCATTTCCAGCCAGTGGTTTATTGAGCCAAAAACAACCGAGTTGAACGTATCTCCAATCGAGCCAAAAAAGTTTTTTGAGGAGGCAAAATAACTGCCAAAAGTTGAGGCAAAGAAAACAATAACAATCAGCAGGCCGACTCCCGCTCCTCCCAAAATCGCCCACTTGTTTTCTTTGAAAAATTTCTTGAATTCAATTTTTTGTTTGGTAATTAATGTGAAAACCCAGTAAGAAAATCCGTAAGCAAGCATTGCCAGCAAAACCAAAAAGTAAATCAATTTTGTTGAAAAAGCCAAAGCAAGCGCAACAAAAAACAAATAAAGATAGACTTTATTCTTTGTCCGCTGAAAAGCGAAAATGGACATTATCATTGTTAAGCTAAAAACCAAAATGTAAATGTCATGGATATTAAAGCGCGAATAATACATTATTATTGGGGAAATGAGCGCTAAACCTGATGCGACTGTCGCTTTGGCTAAGCCAATTTGGGGCTTCAAAAACAGCCACAAAAGCGCGATAAAGCCCACGCCAAATGTTGCCACCAAGATTCGCGAAGAAAAATCAGAAATGCTAAATAAGGCGAAAATCAGCGCTTCCAAATGGTACAAAAACGGGCCGTGGTAAGGAGGATCAAATTTGTAGCCTTTGCCCGAAATCAAATTCCAACTCATCCAAGCGTGGATAGATTCATCGTGATGGAACATCCGCGCGCCCAAATCAAAAAATCTCGTCGCAACGGCGATAATTATTAAAGCCCAGATAATATGGGCCGGCTTAATTTGCTTTAGAAACGACTTTATCTTCTCCATATTCCTCCTATAAGCTATAAGCTAAAAGCTATATGGTTTGTTTCACCACGTTGTTTAATTGACAATTTACTAAAAGCATACGGTACAATTCCTTTTAGAAGTATTAATTAAAAAAGGAGGACCGTATGCGCTACCATCGTAACGCAGTAACTAATCAAAATCAACGGGGTTTCATTCAAAACAGTAATGCTACCATAGCTGTGTTAGCTGGACAATTTCAGACATCCCTTCAGACAGTTGTTAAGTGGAGACACGCTGACAGAACAACAGACAAAAGCTCCAGACCGGACAAAATTCATTACGCCTTAACTGATGAAGAGCAAGGATTAATCGTTTTTTGCCGTAAATCAGGGCTCGTACTGGATGAAATCTGGCAAGGCCTGCAGATATATTTGCCTTGGATTAAACGAATTAACACTTACCGAGTTTTAGCTCGAAAAGGATTAAATCACTTACCCCAAGAAGAAAAGGAAACAAAACATTTTAAGAAATACCTGCCCGGATATTTGCACCTTGACTGGTTCTACCTGCCCAGGCTTGAGAAGCAGAAGAGATATTGTCTTGTTGCAATTGATCGGGCAACCAAATGGCTGATTGTTGGATTTTACTCGAATATGACTAAAGAAAATGCTTGCGATTTTCTTAAGAGACTAAAGAAGGAACTTCCATTTAAGATTAAAATCATTCTGACTGACAACGGCTTTTCATTCAGCAACAGACGTTACAGGCGCAATGGCAAAGCACAGAAAGAACATGATTTCACAAAGCTCTGCAGACAGCTGAAAGTCAATCAACGGCTGACTAAAGTGAAGCATCCTTGGACAAATGGATTAGCAGAAAACTCCATCAAACAAATCAAAGCCAATACGACGAAGAAGTTTACACTGAATGGCTATCAGGAAGCCGAGCTTTGCATCACAACCTACGTTTACTACCATAACTTCATTAGAAGACATCAGTCGCTCAACTTTCAAACCAGCTACCAGACACTGCAACAATATCATAAAACGCATCCAAAATTATTTATCAAGGAACCTGCCGATATGTTAAAATTGTTTAATAACGTTATGAAACTGACCAGCTATAAGCTAATCTTGTATATTTTCACCGTGCCTTTGTCAAAAACTGCTTTCCCAATTGTTGCGAATTTCTCAAAATCTCCGTTGGGGTATTCGGTTTTTTCTTGATTGCTCACATAAACATATTTAACATTATACTGCGCGAGCAGGGATTTAGTTTTTTCAGCGTCTGTTTCTTCGTAAATGGTTTTGACGTCAGCGCTGCGTTTGGTGATTTCCTGCCCAGATTTTTCATCTCGGCGCCAGAGCCGCTCGTGGTTTCCCCAGCCCAAAATAGTTTTTATTCCTGTATAGGCCGAAACTCGAGAAAGCGAACCGTAAGGATTGCCCGTTGCCTCGACAATAACTGTGCTTCTGTCATCAACATTATCCTGCAGCCATTTAATCGCCTCCGCGTCATCTGGAGCGGAGTTTTTCAGATATTCCGTGCCGTCTAATTTTGGAGAACCGGCAAACTTTCCCGCCCGCTCAACCGTCGCGCCAATGGGATAAATCGCTGATAAAATTACCAAAATTCCCAAAGCGCCAGCAAAGCCATAGCGCAAAATTCTTTTTTCTTTCAAAGTTGACCAAACCAAAGGAATAAGAACCGTTCCGGCAAGGGCAAACAAATACCATGAATGCAAATGGAATTTAAAGACTGTGTTCAAGCGCTGGTTGGCGGGGCCATAGGTGTCGTCAACAAAGAAAAGCTCGACAGAAAGCGCGACTATCAAGCCGCAAATGGCAAGCAAAAAAGCAAACTTCTGCTCTTTGGTTTCCAGCGAAAAATAGGACATTATTCCCAAAGCCAAAAGCAACAGTAACAGCGGTACGACCAAATTTTGCGTTATCAATCCCGCGAAAATTATCACACCCGCCCCAATGGCAATCAAATCAATTTTATGCTTTTTAATGTTTTCTAAAACCCGAAAGGGCTTGAGCAAAAACGCGCCAACAATCATAAATAAAAACAATCCAAATACCAAGACAAACTGCCATAAATCAGAGCGCACGGATGCCAAACCCATATTCATTTTGGGAAAAGTGTAAGAAGAAATCAGCGGCAAAGCGGTGGCGATGCCTATGCCAATTATGGCGAGCAGCGGTAAAATCGCCGATGAAATTTTTTGCGTCCATTTCTCTTTCCCAGAAAAAGCCGCTAAAATAACAAAGGCCAAAAAAAGCATTGTGGGTGCGTCCCATCCTGAAGTCGCGTAAGCTATGCCAACAGAAATTCCCGCCAACAAAATCACAAGTTTGGTGCGATTGTGCGCCAAAACCCATAAAAATCCCAAAAACAAAACAAAATTAGGCATCGCCATAAAATGCGGATGCAGGTCTGCCCAAATCGAAGTGAAAAAGGGAAATTCATTAATCGTGCCGGAAATTACCCGAGTCGGTTCCCAATAATTGTAAGGAAAAATCGCCAGTCCCCTGCCAAAAATTTGCATCGAGCCGGCCAAATTTCCCAAAAACAGCGCCATAACAACGCCGGCAATCGCCCAAAAATATTTTTTGGTCAGCGCGAAACCCAATGAAAAAATTCCTTGCGCGACCAATGCAGGAATAGTAACCGCCGCTAAATTGTAGACGATTGAAGGCGCGATGCTGGTTAATTTAGCCAGCGAAGCCCAAGTGAAATAGCCAAAATAATAATAATTGATCGTCCCAGAAGAAAGCCAGGGATCGGCTGGAGGAAAAGCATCGAAGCGAGCGAGAGAATTCAAAAAGGCAAAATCCATAAACTTTTCCGCCCCGAAAATATCCGCCGAAAAAACTCTAATAAGCAGAAAAAAGCCGAAGACAACCAAGAAAATAATTTCTGAAACCAAATAATTAACCCATTTTTCTTTGATTTCAGCAAAAATTTCTTTCCTGCGTTTGTAGATAACATAAGCCGAAACGCCGAGAAAAATTAAAAACAAGCTGGTGATCAAGGGCTTGGAAAATGAAAAAATATGCGTAAAAGCAATCGCCCAAGCGCCAAAAGCCAAAGTTAGCACGCCAATAATTTTCGATAATCCCCAGCCTTTGTCGGGCAAGCCACTGAAAATTTTACGCACGAGCGGATACGCCGCCACCGCCAAAAGCTCAATTATCACAAGCCACAAAATAACCACATTTCCTCCTATCTGAAGAACTAATTGGACTAATTTGAACTCGAAACTTTTTAACTCACTCGAAACTCGTCACTCGAAACTCGAAACTTTTAGCACTTTTTCCTCTCCGCTCTCAAACACAACATCAGCGACTGACGAAAAATTGCACGCGCAGGTCGGGTAAGTCTCTTTTTCCAACTTGCCCAAGTATATATATTGTACATTATATTGTTTCAGCAAATCCTTTAATCTGCCAGTGTCTTTGGTTTCATACATCTCTTTGACAATCACCTTTCTCGCCTCAATTTCCGCTTCCGGATTGCCCCTTTGTTTAAGATGATGGTCCCAGCCGACAATAATCGGCAAGCCAGTGTTCATTGAAATGCGCATATAATCGCCGTAAGACATTTTTTGCGCCTCCAAAATCACAGGCGCGCCTTTAATTTTCCTTAAAAATTCAATGGCTTTCGCTTCATCCGGATCTTTTATTTTTAAATAAGCCATGCCGTCCAAAGTCGGCCGATTCAATTTTTTGATCTCGGCGGGAACATGCGAAGTAGTGCTGTTGATAAGAATATCTGTCGCGAAAGTTAAAGTTGCCCCTGTTAAAATTGCGAAGCCAAATATATAAATTGTAAGTTTGCCCCATTTGGGAAACTTTTTTACATTCGGCCAGATTGAATAAATCAAAATGCTTCCAGAAAGCGCCAGCCAAATCCATGCTTGTGCATAAATTTTGAAAATGGTATTCATCTTATCCGCGAAAAAGTAAACCTGCGAAAAGATTAAGGCCACAAACGTTGCCAACAAGATTGTTTTGGCCAGCAGAATCCCCTTTTCTTTTCTTAAAATTGAAGCGATCCAAGAAATCAAGCTCAACAAACCCAAAAAGCTGAAAATAGCGGTAACAGGGTTTTGCAGCTGTTTGATAAGCGGAATAAATGAATTGACTGCCAAAAAGACCAAAGCCAAAATTATCAGCAATACCGTGAATATGCCCGACTTTTTTAATTTGCGCAGAAATTTGGCGTAAAATTCATAGCCTAAATAAAAAACAATTGGGATAAGGAATAAGCCCCAAACAGAAACCAATTGCCAAAGATTGGTGGCGTTATTTTCTTCCCATCCCGAACCTTGCGATTTTTGTACTGCCGCAAAAAAGAAAGGCAAAACAAACAACAAGCTTGCTCCAACTGCGATTACCCCCAAAACAAATGGCAAAACATTTTTTATCGGCTGATAAAGCTTTCTTTCAAATGAAGCGGACATTGCAAGAGCGATGATAAACAAAATTGAAATAAGCGCCAAAGTCGGCCAATTCCAAGAGTTGGTGATAAACATTACTCCCAACGAAAGAGATAAAAGAAAATAAAGACCTATTTGGGCTTTTGAAACAACTTTGGGAAATTCTTGATAAATTCCATAAAGATATGCAACGGGCAAAATCAAATAAGGCAAGGCCAAATAATGGGCGTGCAAGTCGCCAAATAAAAAGCTCCACAAAGGATATTCTTCAATTCCTGAAGGGATCACGCGAGTGGTATCCCAAAAGAAGCCAAAATCCAGCGGCCGTCCGCGCACCAATAGCGCGATAGATTCGAAATTTCCCAAAAAGGCTGTTGCTAAACCTGCCAAAAGTCCCCATGAAAATTTCTTTGTGATATTAAAAATGAGTGAAAAAACGCCAATGAACAGAAGCGCTTGAGTGGTTGCCAAGCCAAAATTATATGTAAAAGCTGAAGATACAAAAGATAATTTAGTTATGGCCGCTACCACAAATGTACCAAAGTAATAATAGTTGAGCGGAAAACCTGTTAGCCAAGCTTCATAAGGCGGGAAATGTTCAGAGCGAAGCAAAGAATTAAGAATCGTAAAATCCATCGGCTTTTCGCCCCAAAAAATCTCTGGATTAAAAGAACGGATGAGCGCGAAAACCGCGAAAGCACCCAAAAATAAAAGTTCCGTCCTGAAAATTATTTTTTTATTGGCAGAGAAAAATTTGCCAAATTCTTTCCTTTTGAAATAAAAAATGGCCGCTGAAACCGCCGCCAAAACCAAAAACACAACCAATGTCCAGATAAAAGTGAAAGAAATTAATTTTACACTAACCAAAATCCAAATTAGATAAGAAAAAATCAGTACGCCGAAAATTTTTGAAAGTCCCCATCCCCTATCCGCAAACTTGGGCAGAACCCAAAATAAAAAGGCAAATGAAAAAACAGCCAGCAGCTCAATTAAAACAACCCACCAGATGGCGAAAATTAAACTCATATTTAATTAAATAACAAAAAACAAATAACAAAAATCAAAA
>Ga0315291_10008581_pt1 | contig 12556 bp, 8 predicted proteins | sample YL17G12_20_MG_FD_203070 | JGI IMG/M metagenome (GOLD analysis project Ga0315291, IMG submission 203070) | Sediment microbial communities from Yellowstone Lake, YNP, Wyoming, USA - YL17G12_20 | ecosystem: Environmental > Aquatic > Freshwater > Lake > Sediment | place: USA: Wyoming | collected... | reverse complement strand
TGATCGACGTGGACGAGAACAATGCCTTCCCGCCTTGGTGCTGTCCGCCGGACGCGTGCGCGAACTACTCGCAGGCATTGGCGCAGATCGGCCCTCCGGCGGTGGACCTGTTGGCCGCCACGTGGACGAGCGGCTTCTCTCCCAACGTCCGACACGCGTGCGTGGACGCCTTGGGCCGGATCGGTGACCGGCGTATCGTGCCGCAACTGCTCGGTGCGCTGGCGACGTCGGAAGACGAGCAGGACCAGTGGTGGATCGCCGACGCGCTGGGTCGGATCGGGGATCCGCGCGCCATCCCGGCGCTGGTGGACGCATACCGAAAGCCGAACGGCGTGGCGGCCTATGCGGCCGTCACGGCACTGGGGCGCATCAAGGACCGTCGCGTCTGGAACCGCCTAGTGGAGGCGCTGGACCATCCGGATCGCTCCATGCGGTTTCATGTGGCCGAGGCGATGGTTCGCCGCGATCGGCGCCGCGGCATTGACGCGCTGGTCGCCTGGATGAGACAAAGTGCCGACCAACCGAACGGCGCGGACGAGAACGGCCTGCAGCCCCTGTTCTATGACCAGGATTCCCATGCCATCGAGGCCGTGATCAACTGCACGCGGGACCCGCGGTGCGCCGGACTGGCCGTGGCCCTGCTCGGTCGTGTCCGCGGCACGCGGGCGCTGCCGGCACTTCGTGACGCGCTGGGCGGCCCGCACCGGCGGACGGCGGCCCTGGTTCTGGCGAGACGGGTGGATGATCCACCGCCTCAGACTCTGGCCGTGGCGTCCACGCCCGAATGCGTTGCCGCCATCGCCGAATTGGCCGAGGACGCCGACCCTGAGGTGCGGAGGACGGCGCTGCAGGCGTTATCGCAGATCGGCGGCAGGAAAGCCGCCGAGGCGCTGCTGGCGGCGTTGGCCGATCCGGAGGATTTCGCCCGCAGCGCCGCACGAGTCGGCCTGAGAAGCCTCTGCATCCCGGAAAGCATGTGGCCGAAGCCCGCGGACCAAGGAGAGGCCGCCGCGCCGTAAGGCGAGGCAGGCCGGGCCTGGCGGGGTGGGGCGGGTTATTCGGGGCCGGGAGGATTGAGGGGCGCAAGCGGGGCGGCGAAACGTGAACGGCACGCGCTAAGCCGCAAGCGGCTCGATGGGCGCGCGAAACAGGGCGCGGGGCGGGGGTACAACCGTCGGCGTGCCGCCGACGGCTAAACGTGGACGGCAGCGCCGCGCCCGCCCAGTCGGGTCTTCGACAGGCGGGGCGGCGAAACGTGGGCGGGGGGAGCGCGGCGGCGAAAGGCGCCTCGCGTGGTCGTGGCTAGGACGCGACCACGCCGCCATCAACGGCCAGAGCGTGGCCCGTGATGAAGGACGCTCCGTCCGAGCACAACCACACGACGGTTTCGGCGACTTCCTCGGGCGTGGCCATTCTCCGCAGCGGCACTCGGGCGACCATTTGCGCCTCCACCTGGGGCTTGGAGCGCGTCCATCGTTCAATCATGGGTGTGCGGGTGACGCCGGGGCACACGGCGTTTACGCGGACGCCCGCTTCGGCATATTCCAGGGCGGCGGACTTCGTGAGCCCCACCACGCCGTGGCTGGCGGCAGCGTAGGCAGGCGAGCCCTTGGCGCCTACCAGCCCGGCGGTTGATGCCGTGTTCACGATGGCGCCGCCGCCTTGCTTAACCATCTGGCGAATCTCATACTTCATGCAGAGCCACACGCCCTTCAGGTTGATGTCCAGGGTCCGGTCCCAGGTTTCCTCCGTGCAGTCGGCACAAGGGGCCGGGCTTCCGGCTATGCCGGCGTTGTTGTGGGCGCAGTCCAAACGGCCGAAGCTCTCAACGGCCTTGCGGACGAGGGTTTCGACCTCATGGGCTTTTGACACGTCGCATTTGAGGAAGGCCGCCTGGCCGGCGTCCGACTTAATCAGGCGGGTCGTTTCTTCACCGCCCTCGACATCCACATCGGAGACGATCACCTTCGCCCCGTCTCTTGCGAAGGCTATCGCCGAGGCCCTGCCGATGCCGGAGCCTGCACCGGTTACCAGCGCGACCTTCCCTTCCATTCGCCGTGTCATGTTGCCGCCTCCTTCGGACGGCGGGCGGGTCACCTGGTCTTGTCGGCCCAGCCGCCGTAGCCGGACTGGAGGGCCCAGCGGTACCAGTCCATGGTGCGTGCCAGGCCGTCCTCGAAGGACACCGTCGGCTCGTAGCCGAGGAGTTGGCGAGCGGCGGCGATGTCGGCGAGGCTGGCGCGGACGTCGCCGGGGCGCGGCGGTTCGTGGATCGGCTCCAGGTTGGCGCCGAGGACCTTGTTAAAGGCGCGGGCCATGGTCGCGAGGTCGGTCGCCCGTCCGGTGCCGATGTTGACGACCTCGCCGTGAACTTGCGGGGCGCGGGCGGCCAGGAGGTTGGCGCGGACGACGTTCTCGACGAAGACGAAATCGCGTGACTGTTTGCCGTCGCCGAAGATGACGGGCGGCCTGCCGCGGATCATCCGCGCGGCAAAGGCGGCGATGACGCCCGCGTATTGGTTGGACGGGTCCTGGCGCGGACCGAAAACGTTGAAGTACCGCAGGCTGAGGGTCTCCAGGCCGAAGGCGCGGTAAAACATGGCGGCATAGAGTTCGCCGGCGACCTTGTCGGCGGCGTAGGGGCTGGCGGGCTGGGGGGGCATGGTTTCGCGCTTGGGCACGACCTCGCTCGTGCCGTAGGCGGCGGCGCTGGCGGCGAAGACGAATCGCCGGACGCCGGTGCGGCGGGCGGCCTCGAGCATGTTGAACGTGCCGAGCGCGTTCACCGCGAAACTCAGGTCCGGGCGCTCCATGCTCTTGGGGACGCTGGCGACGGCGGCCTCGTGAAAGACGACTTCGACGCCCTGGCAGGCGCGTCGGCAGGCGTCGGGATCGCGGACGTCGGCTTCGAGGATTTCGATGCGGTCGGCGATCTCCTGGAGGTTCTCGCGGAGGCCGCTTGAGAAATCGTCGAGGATGCGGACGCGCCGGCCTTCGGCCAGGAGGGCGCGCACGAGGGCGGAGCCGATGAAGCCGGCGCCACCGGTGACGAGGTCGAGGGGAGGCATGGGCGAATCCCTTTCGGAGCGTCGGTATCTATAGGGTGGTGCTCATCGTGCCCCCAGCGCGGCGGCCAAGAATGGCCACCGCGCTAGCATCGCATTCTGCCCGGTTGCCCGCGGTGCATGCTTTCGCAAGCGAAAGCATGGCACCCGGCGTTTTCCTTTGCGCGTCGGGGGCCAGTGTAGCGGGGGGAGGCGAGAGGCAAAAGGGAATTGTCGGGAAAGCACAATGCGGAACTCGGAATGCGGAACGCGGAATGAAACGACAAAAACGGCGAAAGAGAATCGCGCTGTTACGGCGGGGGACGAGGTTCCTCCTCCAGGCGGGCGTCGAGGAGGGCGGCGTAGCGGAGGGGTCCGTCGGCGGGGAGGGCGAGGGCGCACTGGGCCTGGGCTTGGGGCCCGAGGGGCCAGAAGTCCAGGCCGGGGGTTCCGGGCCGGGCTTTGCCGACGACGGGCTCGCCGACGGGCCGCCCGTCCTCGCCGAAGACCTGGAGCGCGCAGACGATGCCTCCGCGCAGCGGGTCGGGGGCTTTGAGTTCCACGGCGAGGCGGACGCGCAGGGCGGCGTTGCGCGGAGGAGCGCCGGCGGGCACGGGCAGCGCTACGGCGGGGACGGTCAGGAGGTACTGGCTGCGCCCGTTGCAAAGGGTGGTGGCCAGGGTGACGGTCCCGGCCTCCGCGACGGGCGTTGAAAGGGTGAGGGTGAGGCGATAGACGGCGAGGACGGGTTCGTAGCCGCGGGCCGTGAGCGGCGCGGTGAAGGGGACGGGTTTCTCGGGGTCGCTTTCGAGGGGGATGGGCGAGCCCCCGGCGGGGATGCCGGCGACGGCGAGCGATTGGGGGTCCCGCGGATTCGCCCCGGTGAGACGAGGGCTCATCCGCGGGCTTTCGACGGCAAGCGGCGCACGGAGGCGCGCCAGGGCTTCATCGGAGAGCGTGACGTCGGGGTAGCCCGTGAGGATCTCGAGGGCGGGTCCGGCCCCTTCGACTCCGCTCAGGGCAGGCGGTGCGGGGGTCTGGTCGGTGTAGCGGGCGTCGCGGCGGTTCTCGGCGAAGCGTTCGGCGTGCCAGGCGAGGTGGTCGGCGGCGCGCGAGGACCAGTAGGCCCAGTTGTGGGCGCCGCGGCCTTCGTGCCAGGCGTAGGGGATTCGGCGGGCGTCGAGAATCTGGCGGAGGATTTGCATCTGGGGCAGGGCGCCGTCCTTGTCGGCGGTGTCGAGGAGGAGGGCGAAGGGCGGGGGCGTTTCGAGGGCGGCGAGGAGTCGCAGAGTGGATCGCTCGGCGTAGAGGGGCATCATCTCGGGGGTTCGGGGTCCGATCCAGTAGTCGAGGCCGACCTGGCCGGCGTAAGCGGGGAGGTCGAGGGCACCGGAAAGAAGGCTGACGGAGGCGTAGAGGTCGGGCGTTCGGAGGGCGTGGTAGAGGGCGCCGTGGGCGCCGGCGGAGATGCCGGCGATGCCGCGCTGGCCCTTTTCGCGCGAGGCGGGGAAGTTGCTCTCGACGAAAGGCCGGAGTTCGTCGGTGAGGTAATTGCCCCATCGCATCCAGTCGTGGGCGGGGGAGTTCATGAACCAGGTGGCGCCGCCGACGGAAGGGCAGACGGCGATAAGGTTGAAGCGGCCGAGGTGCGGATCGAGAGCCTGCTTCCAGTGGTTCTCGGTGTCCAAGAGGCCGGGGAGGAAATAGACGACGCCGTGGCGGGCGGCGGGGTCGAGGCCCTTGGCGTGGCCGACCCAGAACCGTTCGATCTTGCCGGTGGCGGGGGAGCGGACGATGAAGCGTTGCCAGACGGTGTCGGAGGCGGTGGGGGGCGGGATTTCGGATTTCGGATTGCGGATTGCGGATTGAACGGCGACAGACGCGGCAGCGGAGGCAGCGTTCAGGATGAGAATTGCGGCGACGGCGAAGAGAAGGCAACGCATCATGGCGGGCGCTCCGGGGATTCGCACCAACCGTTATGGCTATTGTAGCGCCGGTTGCGAGAACGGCAAGCCCAGGGATTGCAATCCCTGGGCTTATGGCGCGCTGAGGGTTGCATGGCGATCAGAAGAAGAACTTCACGAAGCGCAGGATGCCCTGTCGCCAGGGCGTGCGGTGGGAGATGCCGGCGCGGCCCTCGAACTCGGAGAGGTGGTCGAGGTACCAGTGGAAGTTGCGGACGAGGGCGTCGCGGTTGGAATACTTCGGGGCGAAGCCGAGGACGCGCTCGGCCTTCTCGATGGAGACGAACGAATCCTTGCTAGCCGTCTCGTACACCCATTGGTAGAGGGGCGAGAGGCGGAGCCATTCGAGTACCCGCAGGGCGAGGATGACGGGCGCGGCGGGGAAAGGAATGATGCGCTTGCCGAAGCCGGCCTCGTCGAGGACGGCCTGGAGGTCGTCGCGGAAAGTGCCGAACTCGCGGGCGCCGATGTTGAAGGTGTCGCTCGCCCGTTCGGGCGGGAGCGTCGCGGCGAGATGGATGGCTTGGCAGAGGTCCTCGACATCGAGGAGTTGGTAGCGGTTGCGGCCGGAGCCGAGGATGGGGAAGTTCCTGCCGTCCTTCGCCCAATCGTAGAGCAGGGCGAAGACGCCGAGGCGCTCGGGGCCGACGAACGATTTGGGCCGCAGAATCGGGACGCACATTCCCTGGGCGCGGAATTCGAGGCAGACCTGCTCGGCGAGGATCTTCGCATCGCCGTAGGGGCCGACGCCGCGGAGCGGGTCGTCCTCGCGGATGGGATGGTGGTCGGGGATGCCGTACACGGCGGTGGAGGAGATGTGGACGACGCGTCGGGCGCCGGCGCGGCGGGCGGCGTCGAGAACGTTGCGAGTGCCCTGGACGTCGGTGGAGAAGATGTCCGCGCGCGAATAGAGGGGGAGAGCGGCGGCGGCGTGGATGACTATTTCGGCGCCGTCGGCGGCGCGGCGGACCGCATCGCTTTCGCGGATGTCGCCGGTGACGATGCGGACGCGGTGGCGGCAGTCGGGATAGTCGAAGGGGGCGAGGTCGAGGCTCGTCACTCCCTCGCCGCGCGCCAGGAGGGAGCGCACGAGGTTGATGCCGAGAAACCCCGCCCCGCCGGTGACTAAGTAACGCGTCATGTTCGCCGATCTTCGCTCGATGGAAAAGGGGACGGGATTATTTTGCCGGGACGGCCCTCCGGGTGCTTCGCACAAAATACTCCCGTCCCCTTTTCCCGGCTTGTGACTATGGTAGCAACCTGGTGCGTGGCGTGCCAGCGCGGACCGCGCGGAAAGGCGGAAGGAAGAATGCAAAATGCAGAACGAACGGCAGAGGCGGCGGGGCGGTCGTGGGCAGGGTCATCTGGGAAATCCCGGCTTAACCCGCGGAGATTAAGACGCGATTGCCCTGCGATACGAGGCCACCGGAAGGTCGCGGGCCGTGGCCATAGCGTCCCGAGGTAGACGTTCGGCGTCGCGCCGCGGCATCGGCTACGCCCTCTTGCCGTGGTTCGGATAACCCAGCGCATGCTTCGGCGTGAAGTTGCGGCCCGGGAGGGTGAAGAACGGGTCGTTCGTAGCCTTCACGTGGCCTTCGAGGTACTTGCGGTGCTGCGCGAGGACGCCGGCGCAGGCCGGGTCCTTGATGAGCGTGTGCGTTTCGCCGGGGTCCTTTGCGAGGTCGTAAAGTTCCTCGCCGCGACTCTCGCCGGTGGTCTCGATGTAACGGGTGTACTTATAGCGTTGCGATCGGACCATTCGGGCGGGCACAACGCCGCCCACGCCCGCCTCGGTGTACCATTCGCTGACGACGAACTCGCGGTCGTCCTTGGGCGATTCGCCGCGCAGCCACGGCCTAAGGCTGCGGCCGTACATCTCGGCAGGCTTGGCGATGCCCGCCACGTCGAGCAGCGTCGGCGCCAAGTCCATCATCGAGACGAGCGGCGGCTCGATAAGCGAGCCCGCGCCCGTGATGCCCGCGCCCGAGAAGATGAGCGGCACACGCGTCGTCTCCTCGTAGAAGGTGGCGTCCTTGGTTGTGCCGCGATGGCATGCCATGCCGTCGCCGTGGTCCGCCAGAAGGACGACCATCGTATTGCTTCCGACGGCGCTCACATTGAGGGCCGCCAGGACCCGGCCGACCTCGGCATCGGCCATCTTCACGTACTCGTAGTAGGCGGCGATGTAGCGGCGATACTGCGTCTCGCTCCAGTGGGCCGCCTGCGCCAGACGCCGGTGCGTGCAGCAGAGGTACTGGACGGGCGTGGGCCGATCCGCGAGGTCTTTGATTTCGAAGTTGTCGGGCAGCGGCGGAAGATCGGCATCGTGGGCGTCGAACTTGGGCTCGGGCCCCTCCTTGCGCGGGCCGCCGGTCAGCGGTCCTATCCAGCCGCAGATGTCGTGCGGATTGATGAAACTCGCCACGGCGATGAACGGGCGGTCGTGCGGACCGCCCAGGAACTCCGCGCACTTGAGCGACGCATAGCGGTCCTTCTGGGCGCCGGGGAGGGCTGGGGCGAAATCGGTGCCCGGCACCTTCTGGGCATCCGGAACCTCCATTTCCTTCTCGATCTGGAAGCCGCGCAGCGCCCCGCCGTCGTGCGTCTTGCCGTAGTAGCGGGCCTCGTAGCCGGCGCTCGTGAAGAGTTCACCCACCCGGGTCATGTCGGCGGGCACGTGGCCGCAGCCGGGCCCGTAGTTCGACAGGACCGTGGTCTCGTGCGGCCATCGGCCCGTAAAGATCGAGGCCCGCACCGGCATGCACAGGGGGCACTGCACGTACGACTTTGAGAATCTAGCGCCCGAAGCGGCCAGCGAGTCGATGGCCGCCGTCCGCACCTGCCGGTTGCCGTAGGCGCTGACGGCTCGCTGTGCCAACTGGTCGCAGATAATAATGAGGATGTTCGGTACGCCCTTCGGCGCAGCAACAGCGGCCGCCGCCTTCGCCTTGACCTGACCGGCCTTGGCGCCAAGCAGCGTCGAACCGAGGGCGAGCGATGCCGCGCCGGCCCCGGCGGCGGCAAGCAACTGGCGGCGGGTGATCGAGGTCTTCCGGTCTGAATCCTCCGAGTCACGGATGAACTGCCACCAAGGGACAGGCGGAGAAGCAGCCGGTGATGATGGTTGAGGTTTTGGCTTCGCCGGGTTCGCCGCAGGCGTCGCAGGCAATGGCGGCGCAGCGCCTGCCGGCCCCTCCGAGGTATTGCCGGTCGTTGTCCGCAGCGGCGGTTCTTGCTGAGGCGCTGCAGCTTTCCGTGGTCTCCCCGAAGGTGTTCTTGTCCGCGCTTTCATCCGTCATTAGTATAGCCGCAAAACCCCCTTTCGGCAAATAGTCCGTGAAAGCGGACGCTCAGGGCGTTCTTATGGCATCGGGGCCGGGTCGCCGGGCCTTTCGCTGCGGGGATGGGGGGACGGTTGCCACCGCCCTTTCGGTATATCCGCGCCGCCGGGATTGCCGATAAACAGCCGACAGGGCGGCGGCCTTGACTTTTGGCGCTGCGGGGGCCATAAAGGGGCCGCTTGGCCCTTTCGCCGACACGTCGAGAAAGGGAACCGTTGAGCCAAGTCCGAAACCTGGTGCGGCTGGCGCGGCCGGGGCACTGGCTGAAGAACGGGTTCGTGTTTGCGGCCCTGGTGTTTGCGCGCCGGGTGACGGACGCGGGCGCGGTCCTTAAGACGGTGGAGGCGTTCGCGGCCTTCTGCTTGGCATCGAGCGCGGTCTATGCGTTGAACGACGTCGCGGACCGGGCGGAGGACGCGCAGCACCCGTCGAAGCGGGGCCGGCCGGTGGCGTCGGGCGCCGTGGGCGTCGGCGCCGCGGTCGTGCTGGGGCTGGTTCTGGCGGCCGGGTCGGCGGCGCTCGCGGCTCACGTCGGCGGCGCGCTGGCGCTGGTGGTGGCGGCTTACCTGGTCCTGATGCTCGCCTACACGCTGGGCCTGAAGCGCGTGGCGATCCTGGACGTGCTCATTATCGCCTCGGGGTTCGTCCTGCGGGCCTACGCGGGAGGCGTGGCGATCCAAGTCGAGGTCAGTCACTGGCTGCTTCTCTGCACGCTGTCCCTGAGTCTTTTCCTGGGCTTCGCGAAGCGCGAGAGCGAGCGGGTGGCGCTGGGGGAGGCGGCGTCGGCGACGCGGCCCCTGGCGTGGGGCCTCTACACCCGCCAGACGCTCGCCCACATGATGACCGTGTCGGCGGGCCTGGCGATCGTCACCTACATGCTCTACACGGTGGACGCGCGGACCGTGGCGGAGGTCACCCGCGGCGACCGGCGCCTGTTCGTGACCGTGCTGCCTGTCTTGTACGCCGTCTTCCGGTTCTACCACATGGCCGTCACGGGGCGGGCGGCCGACCCGGTGGACCTGGTGCGCCGGGACCCGGCGTTCGTGGCGGCGCTGGTCATATGGGTGGCGATGGTGGCAGGGCTCCTGTTCGTAGCGTGAAGGATCGGGTGGTGATGAGCGGGACGGTCAATGCAAACGGAGAGAACGCCTCGGGCGCCGGACGGCCCGGGGTTTTGTGGTTGAGCACGTTCGTTGCGGCGCTTGTTCTCTACGTGGCGACGCTGGCGCCGGACCTCGTGTGGCAGGACTCGGGCGAGTACCAGTGGACGAGCGCGCGGCTTTCCTGGCCGCCGGCCGTCCACCAGGCCGACAGCCTGACGCACTACAGCGTCTGGTGCCGGCCGGGTGAAGCGGTCCGCGTGCACCCGTGGTTTGTGGTGACGGCGTGGCTGGTGGGCCGCGTCCCCTTCTGGAATTACGCGTATGCGGCGAACCTGTGCTCGGCGATTTCGATGGCGTTGGCGGCGGCGAACGTCGTGCTGCTCGTGCGGTGGATGACGGGACGGACCGCCGCCGCCGTCGTCGCGGGCATCGCCTTTGCCGTCGGCCACACGGTCTGGACCTTTGCCGTCATCTCCGAAGTGCTGGGCTGGTCGGCCGCGCTGGCGTCGGCCGAGGGGCTCTGCGCGTGGATGTGGCTCCGGCAGCGCGAGGAGCGGTGGCTGCTGCTCCTGTTTTTCCTGAACGGCGTGGCGCTGAGCAACCACCTGATGGCCGCGCTCAGCCTCGCGGTCTTCGGCGTGTGGATGGTGGTGGAGTGCGTGCGCCGGAGGGCGCCGGGGTGGGTGATTCCCGCCGCGGCGGGCGTCTGGCTCCTCGGCGGCATGTTGTACTGGGTCGTCGTCGGTCTGGAGTACGCGAGAACCGGCGACCTCGTTGAGACGCTCCGGTCGGCCACGGTCGGATACCACACGGGGGCGGTGGCGAACGTGGGCGGCCTGGGCGCCATGCTGGGCCGCAGCGCTCTTTACCTCGCGCTGAACTATCCCACGCCGCTCGCGGCGGCGGGCGTGGTGGGCCTTGTGGTCCTCGTGCGTCGGCGGGACGCCTTCTCGGTGCTCCTGGTGGCACTCGGCGCGGTCACGCTGGCGTGGGCGGCCCGGTACCGCGTGCCCGACCAGTACTCCTTCTTCGTCCCGTTCTACGTGTGGGCGAGCGTGGCGATCGGCGTGGGGGCGGCGCGAGTCCTGGATGGGCGGCGTTGGGCCCGCTGGCCGATGCTGGCGCTGGCGCTTCTTCCCGTGGCGGTGTACGCGGTCCTTCCGGAGGCGGTGCGGCAGGCGGATCCGGACCTCGCCAAGGACCTCTTCAAGCGCCAGTTGCCTTACCGCGACTCGTACCGCTATTTCCTCCAGCCGTGGAAGTGCGGAGACCGAAGCGCGCGGCGGTTTGCCGAGGAGGCGCTGGAGGGGCTGCCGAAGCGGGCGGTCCTGCTGGCGGACACGACGCCGAGCCCGCCGCTGAAGTGCCTGCGCGACGTGGAAGGAGTTCGGCGCGACGTGCTGGTGGTGGACCCGTATGATTCGCGTTTTTCGGCGGGGTTGAGGGTGTACTGGCCGGGGCGCAGCGCGAGCGGCGCTCCGCCGCCGCCGCCGGCCCTGGCCGAGGGGCGGCGCGCCTTCGTCGTGTCGGACGTGCCGGGCTATGTGCCGCAATGGGTCGGCGCGGCCGGGCGCCTGGAGCCGTTCGGGCGGATCTTCGAGTTCAAGCCCGCGCCGGAGGGGGAGGGCCCATGAGCCGGGCTCAGCAGGCCGTCAAGCGAGTGATGGACGTCGCATTGGCGGGGGCGGCGCTCCTCGTGGGCTGGCCGTTCCTGGCGGCGATCGCGATTCGGATTCGCATTGACAGCCCGGGTCCGGCGATCTTTCGTCAGGAGCGTGCGGGGCGCGGCATGAAGCCGTTCACCATCTACAAGTTCCGGACGATGCGCGTGGGCGTGGAGCCGTTCGGCCCGAGCCCGTCGGGGGCGCAGGACGCGCGCCTGACGCGGGTGGGGCGATGGCTCCGCGAGACGGCGCTCGACGAGTTGCCCCAACTCTGGAACGTCCTCAAGGGCGACATGAGCTTGGTGGGCCCTCGGCCGCTCTACCTGAGCCAGGCGGAGGCGTTCGACGCGCACGAGCGCCGGCGCCTCGAGGTGCGGCCGGGAATCACGGGGCTGGCGCAGGTGATGGGGCGGGGCGAGACCCCTCACGAGGAGAAACTCCGGATGGACGTCCGCTACGTCGAGCAGTGGAGCCTCCGGCTGGACCTGCGGATTATGATGGCGTCGGCGGTCCTGGTCGCGACGCGGGGCAATGTTTACCAGAAGTGGACCTAGGCCGGTGGACGATTGACATGGGCGGGGGATGGGGTATGCTACAGCTACAAGTCTTTTCCAGGTCGCAGGCGCATCGGCGATTCGATAGGGAGTGCCCGTGGGACGAGCCCTGAACATCCTGTTCACGTGCGTGGGCCGGCGGGTCAGCCTGATGGCGGCGTTCCGGCGCGCGAAGGAGGCGTTGGGGGTCAAGGGCCGCGTGTACGGTGCGGACTGGTCGCCGCTGGCGCCGGCGTTCCACATGGCGGACGAGTCGTTCCTCGTGCCGGGCGTCAACGCCGCTAACTACGTGGACGAACTGGTGTCCCTTTGCCGGCGGAAGGAAGTCGGCCTGGTGATCCCGCTGATTGACTGGGAACTCCAGGTGCTGGCGGAGGCGCGCGAGCGTTTCCGCGAGGTCGGAGCGCGGATGCTGGTATCGTCGCCGCGGGTCGTCGAAATCTGCCGAGACAAGAAGAAAACCTTCGAGTTCCTCCGGTCGGCGGGCTTCGGCTCGCCGCACGTTCTCTCCTACGAGGAAGCGCAGCGGGGCCCGTTCCCGCTCTTCATGAAGCCGCGATTCGGGTCGAGCACCCGGCACGTGCGGTTCCTTCGGAACCGGCTGGCGCTGAAGCGCTACGCCCGCCACCAAGACCGGACGGTGATCCAGGAAGTGGTGCGCGGCGCGGAATACACGGTGGACGTGTATGCGGGGCTGGACGGCGTGCCGCGCGTCGCCGTCCCGCGCGAGCGCCTCCAGGTCCGGGCGGGCGAAGTTGCCAAGGGGCGGACCGTCCGCCATCCGGCGATCATCGAGCGGAGCATGGAGGTCGTGCGGGCGCTCGGCGAGTGCGTCGGGGTCATGACGATCCAGTGTTTCCTGACGTCCGCGGGCGAGATCAACTTC
>Ga0315291_10008580_pt1 | contig 12556 bp, 11 predicted proteins | sample YL17G12_20_MG_FD_203070 | JGI IMG/M metagenome (GOLD analysis project Ga0315291, IMG submission 203070) | Sediment microbial communities from Yellowstone Lake, YNP, Wyoming, USA - YL17G12_20 | ecosystem: Environmental > Aquatic > Freshwater > Lake > Sediment | place: USA: Wyoming | collected... | reverse complement strand
GTCGAGCGGCAGCTCGACGACCTCGATGCCGTCCGTGCCGCAGTAGCTGCGTGCCTCCGCGCCCTCGCCGGGGCGCGCGATCACGAGAACGGGCTCGAAGCGGGCGATGGCCTGCGCCACGGCGGCGTAGGTGTGTTGCGCCAGCATGTAGTACTCGCCCCAGAACGTGCGCGTGCGCGTCGGCCAGGCGATGAGGCAGCGCTCGTGGGGCGCGAACTCCGCCGGCATGCGAAAGCCGTCACCACGCGGCGTGCCGGCGACCGCTCCGGCCGCGTTCGCCCCGTCAGGGTGTAGCGCCATGTCTCCTCCTCGACTGATGTCAGCTCGGTGGCGCCGGCGACACGTGCTCGTGCACGGCCAGCCAGGCGCCGTCGTCCTGGCGCGCGAACACGATCGTCTCGCGCTCGCGCGTCTCCTCGTCTCCATCCGCCGTCCGCAGCCGTGTGGCGATGCTGTGCGTGAAGACGGCCAGGGCACCGAACACCCGGACGCGCTGGTCGCTCGACGCGCAGGAGAGCACCTCGAAGCCCGCCTTCACCCACCGGCGCCACTCGGCGCGGTACTCCTCCCGTGAGCCCAGGACGGACGGCGTCTCGGCAAAGACGAAGCTGGCCGCCGGGTGGAAGCAGGCGAAGTACTCGTCGACGCGGTTCGCGGCAAAGGCGACGACGACGGCCTGCGCCGCCGTCAGCACCTCCGCCTGCGCCCGTGCGTCGTCTGTCGCCGCAGCGCTTGTGCCGGCGGTCGGTCCACGTCGTCCCGCAGCGCCTCCCGGCATGCTGTTCATCCCCGTCCTCCCTGCTCTATCAGTGGGGCCATTGACACCGCGGCCCTGAGTATATCTAATTGGTCAAGCAGTCAAGCGCTGAGGCGCGGTGCAGAGCGCCAAGGCGGTCCGCGGCCCTACTCACTGACGGCTCACCCGGATACTGCTATCCGTAGTCATCCTCCGAAGGACGGAGGCGAACCAGTGACGATGGGGGACACGATGCGGCGATATCTTCTCATGGTGAATCGTGGGTGCCGGGTCCGAGGAGCGCTCGCCGTCGCGCTGGTGCTCGCGACCGTCCTGGCGGGTGCGGGTCTATCGGCCTGTGGCGGGGAGGCAGACCAAGGCACGCAGGCGACCGGCGGCGCCCGGGGTGTGCTGCGCCTCGCCTCGTGGATGACACTGACCACCTGGGACCCGCGGGCCAGCGCGGCCGACGAGCCTCTCTACCTCGCCAACCTGTACGAGCCGCTCCTCTACACCAACCCGCCGGGCAGCGCCGAACCCTTCACACCCTGTCTCGCGACCTCGTGGGAGGTCTCGAAGGACGGCCTGACCTGGACCTTCCACCTTCGCGAGGGGGTCAAGTTCCACGACGGCGCGCCGTTCAACGCCGCCGCCGTCAAATACTCGATCGAGGCGACGCTGAAGCTCGACCTGGGCGCCGCCTACATGTGGTATCCGGTGAAGAAGATCACCGCCCCCGACGACTACACCGTCAAGATCACCACCAGCTACCCGGCGGCCCTCGACCGCGTCGCCACGGCCATGTACGGCGCCTGGATGTTCAGCCCCAAGACCAAGGGCAAGAGCCAAGAGTGGTGGGACGCGCCGCACGAAGCGGGCACCGGCCCCTACATCCTCGTCTCCTACAAGCCGAACGAGGAGCTCGTCTTCAAGCGCAACCCCGACTACTGGGGCGGCTGGAAGTCGGGGCAGTTCGAGCAGGTGGTCGTGAGGCAGGTCGCCGAGGCGGCGACGCAGCGTCAGATGCTCGAGGCGGGCGAGGTCGACTTCGCCGACGGCCTCTCTCGCGACAGTATCCCGGCGCTCGAGAGCAACCCGGCCGTGAAGATCGACAAGACAACGAGCATCCAGAACGAGGTACTGATGTTCAATACGCAGCGCAAGCCTCTCGACAACGTGAAGGTGCGCCAGGCGCTGTCATATGCGACACCGTATGAGGACATCCTGGCCGCCGCCGCCAACGACTACGGACAGCTCTCCCAGGGACCGCTCCCGAGAGGCCTCTACCCCCACGACCCCAACGTCGGGCAGTACACCACCGATCTCGAGAAGGCCAAACAGCTCCTCGCCGAGGCAGGCTACCCGAACGGCGGCTTCAAGCTGCTCATGACCTACGCCTCTGACGACGCCTTCGGGTCCAAGTTCGCGCCGCTCATCAAGGAGGCGTTCGCGAAGGTCGGCGTCACGGTCGACCTGCAGCCGCTCCTCTTCGAGCAGCAGTGGGCGAAGGCGAAGGGACCGGCGAAGGACCGCCAAGACCTGTTCGAGCTCGTCTGGTGGCCGGGCTTCCCCGACGGCTACGACTCGCTCTACTCGCTCTTCCACTCCGAGCCGGAGCCGCTCTGGAACATGTCCTACTGGTACGACAAGACGTACGACAACCTGATCGACACGGCCTTCAGCGACGAACCGGTGAAACCGGACAAGGCCCAGCAACTCTACAACCAGGCGCAGGAGATGCTCTACGAGCAGGCGCCGTCCCTCTACCTGTTCGATCCCGATCTGCTGTACGGCCTCAACCCGAGCCTCAAGCTCGACGCGACGGCGCTGAACCCCAACTACACCTCGGTGTTCTACTGGTACCGCGTCTCGCAGTGACGGATCCTGTCTTCGCAGGCGGCGGACGCCGGGCGGCCGGGCCGCCGCGGAACCCATGAGACGACCTGGGCGGTCAGCATGCGCACCTGCCGGGTGAGGCCCGCGTGAGCGTACGCACCTACCTCGTGCGCCGCCTCGCGCTGGTCCTGTTGGTGCTGGTGGGCATCTCCCTCCTCACCTTCCTGCTCGTGCGCGTCGTACCCTCGGATCCGGCGGCCATCTACGCGGGGCCGCGCGCCCGGGCGGCGCAGATCGCCCAGGCGCGCCACATCCTTGGCCTCGACCGTCCGCTCTACGAGCAGTACGGCATCTACGTGCGCGACCTCGTGCAGGGCGACTGGGGCACCTCTCTGCGCACGCGCCGGCCGGTGCTCGGCGACATCCTTCACTTCCTGCCCTACTCGCTGCAGCTGATCTTCTTCTCGCTCCTCATCTCGGTGACGCTGGGCATCTCGCTCGGGGCGCTGACCGCGCACATGAAGGGCAGATGGATCGACCACGTGATGCGCATCTTCGCCATCGGCGGCGTCTCGATGCCGGCGTTCTTCCTCGCCATCGTCCTGCAGATCATCTTCTTTCGATGGCTCGGTCTGCTTCCCGTCTCCGGGGAGCTCGACATCGCCGTGGCCCAGGCGCACCCGGTGACGCAGCTCACCGGCATGACGGCGGTCGACGCCCTGGTCACCGGCAACTTTGTCGCCTTCTTCAACGCCATGGAGCATCTCATCCTGCCGGCCCTGACGCTGGCCGCTTTCTCGACCGGCGTCATCACCCGCATGACCCGTTCGGCGATGCTCGAGTCGATGGGCGCCGACTACATCCGCATGGCCAAGGCGATGGGAGTGCCGACGCGCGTCATCGTGCTGCGCTACGCCCTCAAGAACGCCCTGGCCCCGGTGCTCACCATCATCGGCCTCGAGTTCGCCTACATGCTCGTGGGCACGTTCTTCGTGGAGCGCATCTTCGCCCTACCCGGCCTGGGGACCTACGCGACGACCTCCATGCTCTCCCTCGACTACCCGGCCATCATGGGCATCACCGTCCTGCTGGCCCTCATCTACGTCGCCGTCAACCTCGTCATCGACCTCGTGATCGCGAAGCTCGATCCGCGAGTCGTCTTGAGCTAGGAGGAGCGAGTGGCCACACCGGCACCAGTCTCGGCAGGCTCGACCGGCGTCTTCGTCGATTGGCGCGCCCGGCACGCCTCGTCGGCGGCCGAGACGCGTCACAACGTGCGTGTCTTCTTCCGCGACAAGCTCGCTGTGGTCGGCGTGGCCTGGATCTGCTTCATGATAGTGATCGCCGTCGGCGCGCCGTGGATCGCGCCGTACCCCGACGAGGGACGGGGCGCCTCGCACCTCGCCAACCGCTTCGCGGCGCCCGGCGCCCAGCACTGGTTCGGCACCGACAACCTCGGCCGCGACGTGCTCAGCCGAGTGATCTTCGGCGCCCGCATCCCGCTCATGATCTCGGCGGCGGTGGTGATCGCCGTGCTCCTCATCGGCCCCCTGCTAGGGGCGCTCGCCGGCTACTTCGGCGGCTGGCTCGACGAGATCATCATGCGCATCACCGACATCTTCCTGGCCTTCCCCGCCATCGTCCTGGCTATGGCCTTCGTCGCCATCCTGGGGCCCAACCTGCGCAACCTGGCGATCGCCATCGCCATCACCTGGTGGCCCTGGTACACGCGCCTGGTGCGCGGCATGGCGGTCTCGTTGCGCGAGCGCCCGTACGTGGAGGCGGCCAAGACGATGGGCGTGAGAAGCCCGGTGATCGTGCTGCGCCACATCCTGCCCAACACCCTCGGCCCGGTCGTGGTGCAGATCACCCTCGACGTCGGCACGGTGATCCTCGAGGTGGCCGGGCTCTCCTTCCTCGGCTTGGGCGCCAGGCCGCCCACACCGGAGTGGGGCCTCATGGTGAGCGAGGGGGTCGAGTACATCCTCGAGCAGTGGTGGATGAGCGTCTTCCCCGGCATCGCCATCTTCCTGCTCGTGCTGGCCTTCAACCTCGTGGGCGACGGCCTGCGGGACGTCCTCGACCCGCGCATGAAGCGCTGACGCCGGTGAGCGACCTCCTCGAGATCAAGGACTTGCGGCTCGAGTTCCAGAGCCTGCGCGGTACGGTGAAGGCACTCGACGGCGTCAACCTGACGGTGCGCGAGCGCGAGATCATCGGCCTCGTCGGCGAGTCGGGCTGCGGCAAGACGGTGACCGGCCTCTCGGTGCTGCGCCTGATCGCCGGGACGCAGGCGCAGGTCACGGGGGGCAGCATCCGTTTTCGCGGCGAGGAGCTGCTCACCAAGAGCGAGAGCGAGATGGTCAAGCTGCGCGGGACGCTGGTGGCGATGGTCTTCCAGGACCCGCTCGCCTCGCTGAACCCCGTGTTCACCGTGGGGGCGCAGATCGCGCGCGTCGTGCGCCTGCACAAGGACGTCTCGGGCAAGGAGGCGCGCGAGGCGGCGCGAGCGGCCCTCGCCAGGGCGGGGCTGCCGGCCGACGACGCCATCCTCGACAGCTACCCCCACCAGCTCAGCGGCGGCATGCGCCAGCGCGCCTGCATGGCGATGGCCATCTCGTGCGACGCGCCGCTGCTCATCGCCGACGAGCCGACGACGGCCCTCGACGTCACCATCCAGGCGCAGATCCTGCGCCTTCTGCTCGATCTGCGCGCCGAGCTGGGCGTGGCGCAGATCCTCATCACGCACAACGTCGGCGTGGCGGCCGAGACCTGCGACCGCGTAGCCGTGATGTACGCCGGCTCGGTCGTGGAGCAGGGCACTGCGATCGAGGTCCTCAAGCACGCACGCCACCCCTACACGATCGCCCTCTACGATTGCCTGCCGCACGGCAAGACGGCCGCCGAGCTGCACACCATCCCCGGCTCGGTCCCCGACCTGATCGACCCACCTTCAGGCTGCCGATTCCACCCGCGCTGCGAGCACGCGATGGAGGTCTGCCTGACGGTCAAGCCCGAGCCGACGCCGGTCACCGGCGAGCATTGGGTGGCCTGCCACTGGGCGGCGAGCCGGCTTGCCTCACAGTCGCGGGGGATGACGGCGTGAGCAAGGACGTCGCCGTAAACCCGGATGGTGTCGTCGCGAGCCCCCTCCTCCAGGTCGAGGGGTTGACGGTCCACTTCCACGTGAAGAAGGGCCTCTCGAAAAGGTCCGCCGACGTGGTGCACGCCGCCGACGACGTCTCGTTCTCGATCCGGCAGGGCGAGACGCTGGCCCTCGTCGGCGAGTCGGGGTCGGGCAAGACGACCGTGGCTCGCGCGGTGCTGCAGCTGAACAAGCCTACCGCCGGGACCATCGTCTTCCAGGGCCGCGACCTCGCCACGCTGCGGCGCGCCGAGCGGCGCGCCTTCATGCGCAACGCGCAGGTCGTCTTCCAGGACCCATACTCGTCGCTCAGCCCGCGCATGACCGTGCACGACATCGTCGCCGAGCCGCTGCGCGCGCAGGGCGGCATGAGCGGTCGGGAACTCGAGGCAAGCATCGTCGCGCTGCTCGAGATGGTCGGCCTCGGCACGCAGCACCAGTGGCGGCGGCCGCACGAGTTCAGCGGTGGTCAGTGCCAGCGCATCGCCATCGCCCGCGCCCTTGCCCTGGAGCCCAAGCTGCTCATCCTCGACGAGCCCACCTCGGCGCTCGACGTCTCCGTGCAGGCGCGCATCCTCGTACTGCTCGAGGAGCTGCAGACCCGTCTCGACCTCGCCTACCTCTTCATCGCCCATGACCTCGCCGTTGTGGAGGCCGTGGCCGACCGGGTCGCGGTCATGTACCTGGGGCGGATCGCCGAGACGGGGCGCGCCCGCGACGTGCTGCGCGATCCGCGACATCCGTACACCGTCGCCCTGATGGCGAGCGTGCCCTCTCCCGATCCCGAGCAGCGCAGCGAGATGAAGGTCATCGGCGGGGAGGTGCCCAGCGCCGTGCACGTGCCGCCGGGCTGCCGCTTCAACCCGCGCTGCCGCTTCCGCATGGAGGTGTGCGACCGCGTCGAGCCTCAGCCGCACGATGCGGGCGGGGATCACCTTGTCGCCTGTCACCTGCCTGACGACTTCGACCTCGCCGCGGCGCCGGAGCCGCCCGCGGCGGTCGCGAAGGAGGACGTATGAACGAGTCGGCCCCTGAGGGCATGAACGATCTCGCATCAGCGGCCACGACGCCGCGCACCGCCGGCTACCGGATGCCGGCGGAATGGTGGCCGCACGAGCACTGCCTGATCGCGTGGCCGACCGTCTCGCGTGCGTACTGGGGCGAGTACTTCCTGCTCGCCCAGGCGACGCACGCCGCCGTCGCCCGCGCCGTCGCCCGCTTCGAGCCGGTGCTGGTGATCGCCAACCCCGGCGAGGGCGGCAGCGCGGCGAGCTACTGCGGGTCGGACGACATCGAGGTCGTCGAGCTGCCGATCGACGACTCGTGGATCCGCGACAACGGACCCTACTTCGTGCTCGGCCCGGACGGCCGGCGGGCGGTCGCCGACTTCACCTTCAACTCGTGGGGCGAGAAGTACCTCCCCTACGACAAGGACGCCAAGGTCACCCAGCTGCTCTGCGAGCACTTCGGCTGGGAGCGCTTCGCCGCCCCCATGATCCTCGAGGGCGGCGCCTTCACCGTCGACGGGGAGGGGACGCTCATCACGACCGAGAGCTGCCTGCTGCACCCGACGCGCAACCCACACCTCACGCGCGAGCGGCAGGAGGCGATCCTGCGCGACTTCCTCGGCGTCGAGAAGGTCGTCTGGCTCAAGGCCGGACGCACCGAGGCGACCGACACCGATGGCCACGTCGACGGGGTCTGCCACTTCGTCGCCCCCGGCCGCGTCATCCTGCACATGGTCCACGAGCCCGAGCACGTCGACTTCGCGAACTTCCGCGAGAACCGTCGCGTGCTCGATGAGGCGACCGACGCGCAGGGCCGCTCCTTCGAAGTCCTCGAGATGGACCGGCGCACGACGACCGACATCGGCGGCAAGCACCTGACGGTGACCTACGTCAACTCTTACCAGGCCAACGGCGGGCTGATCGTGCCCACCGCCGGCAGCGCGTACGACGAGGTCGCGCTCGAGCGTATCCGCGAGATCTTCCCCGACCGGGAGGTCGTGGGAGTCCCGACGCCGGTGCTGGCCTACGGCGGCGGCGGCATCCATTGCATCACGCAGCAGGTGCCGGCGCCGGACGGAGGAGCGCGGTGACGCGCACCGCCGGACAGCCGGCCGCGACCCCACCCGAGGGGCGCGCGAGGCACGAGTTCCCGCCGACGGCCGCGAAGCTGCTCGCGGCGGCGCAGCGGATCCTGGTGCGCAAGGGCTTCGCGGGTCTCACGATGCAGGCCGTCGAGGAGGAGGCAGGCATCAACCGCGCCCTGGTGCACTACTACTTCGGGAGCAAGGCGGGCCTTCTGGAAGCCGTGGTCGACAGCCTCTTCGAGGACCCCGCTTTCGGCTACAGCGACACCGTGATGAGCGCCCCAGCCGGCGCGGCTCGGGCGCAGGCGCTGCTCGAGTGGCTCGGCCGCATCACTGCCGACCGGCGCTCGGGACGTCTGCTGTACGAGCTCCTTCCCCACATCCTGCGCTCGAGCAAGCTCAGGAGCCGCGCCGCGGAGCTCTACGCGGCGTACCGCGACTTCGACGGCGAGTGCCTGTCCTGCGGCGCCGACACGGACGCCGCCCTGCGCGAGGACCTCGGCGCGCTCAGCGTCGCCGTCGTCGAGGGCCTGGGCATCCAGGCGGCGGTCGACCCGGGCGGCTTCGAGCGCGACCGTGCGTTCGGCCTCTGGCAACAGGTCATCACGCACTACCTGAACGACGTGTTCGACGACAAGGGGGTCCTGCCATGAGTCAGGTCGCCGGCGATGTGCCGGACAAGCTGGGCGGCTACGCGAAGTTCCGCGGGCGCCACTACCTGACCGACCAGGACTACACCCGTGACGAGCTGCTCGAGTTGCTGCGGCTCGCGGTGGACCTGAAGGCGCTCTGGCGGCAGAAGACGCTCACCCCCTTCCTGCCCGGCAAGACGCTGGCGATGATCTTCGAGCAACCGTCCACGCGAACCCGCGTGAGCTTCGAGGCCGGCATGACCGAGCTGGGCGGGCACGCCCAGTACCTGCGCCCCGGCGAGATCCACCTGCCCGGGCGCGAGAGCATCAAGGACACAGCGATCGTGCTCTCGCGCCTCTGCCACGCGATCATGGCGCGCACGGCCTACCACACATCGCTCGTGGAGCTCGGCCGTTGGGCCACCGTGCCGGTCGTCAACGGCCTCACCGACGACTTCGACCACCCGATCCAGTCGCTCACCGACGCGCTCACCATCTGGGAGACCGCCGGCCGCTTCGACGGCCTTAGGCTCGCCTTCCTCGGCAAGGTCAGCGACGCGATGGCGAGCTCCGTGGCGCTGACCTGCACAAAGCTCGGCATCGACGTCGTGCTGGGCAGCCCCGCCGACCACCAGATGGCGCCCGAGATGCAGGCGCTGGTGCGCACCAACTGCGCGCAGAGCGGCGCCTCGCTCACGCTCACTGACGACCCTGTCGAGGCGGTCGCCGAGGCAGACTTCGTCTACACGGTGCTGTGGTGGTGGCTCGAGGAGGGTGAAGAGCGTGAGGCGCTGCGCCGCACCTACATGCCGTTCCGGGTCAACGAAGAGCTGTGGGCGAAGACGAAGCCGGGGGCGCGGTTCATGGACTGCCTGCCGGCCGTGCGCGGCGAAGAGGCCACCGACGCGATCATGGACGGCCCCATGGCGCTCTGTTTTGACCAGTCGGAGAACCGCAAGCACCTGCAGAAGGCCGTGCTGCTCGCCCTGATCGGCATCGACGGCCTGTCGGCCGACCCGGACCTGCACGAGATCGATCGGGCGCTGCTCTCGTGACGGCGGAGCAAGGACCTCGGTCCCTGAAGAGGAGGACACTCGTGGCGCAGCCCCAGGACAGATCGGCGATCCGCACGCCGCACGGCGACGGGCTTCGGCTGCCGGCGCGGTTCGTGACCCACGCGCGCACGCTGCTCTCGTGGCCCTGCCGGCGCGAGGTCTTCGGGCCGCTGATGCAGGACGCCAAGGAGGAGTGGGCAGACGTGGCCCGCGCGATCGCCCGCTTCGAGCCGGTCACGGTCGTGGCGCGGCCCGAGGATGCCGGCGACGTTCGAGCGCTGTGCGGTGACGGGGTCGACGTGCTCGCCCTGCCCCTCGACGACTCCTGGATCCGTGATAACGGCCCCATATTCGTGCGCGATGAACACGGGGCCGTGGCGATGGTGGGCTTCGGCTTCGACGGCTGGAACCAGCAGTTCGTTCCGTGCGACGCGGACGCGCTCGTCCCGGAGCGGATCGCCGAGGCATGGGGCGCGCGCTTCTACCAGGCGCCGATCGTCCTCGAGGGCGGCGCGTTCAACACCGACGGCGCGGGCACGCTGCTCACGACCGAGCAGTGCCTGCTGCACAACCGCAACCTCGGCATGGCGCGGCGCGACTACGAGGAGGCCCTGAACGAGTGGCTGGGGATCGAGAAGGTGATCTGGCTGCCCTTCGGGCTGGTCGAGGACTCCGGTCCCCTGTCGACCGGCGGGCACGTCGACGACGTCGCCCAGTTCATCGCTCCGGGTGTGGTCCTCGTCCAGACGGCGCCGCCCGGCAACTCGAACCACGCCCGCCTGCAGGAGAACCTCGCGGTCCTCGAGCAGGCGACCGACGCGGCCGGCCGCAGGCTCGACATCGTCGAGATGGACCTGCTGCCGTACGTGAAGGGCGTCGGCGCCGGGCTCGACCTGCGGGTCCCCGGCGCCACCAAGCTGATGCCGGCTCCGTACGTGAACCTCGTCTTCGTCAACGGCGGCGTCCTGCTCCCGCGCCTCGACATCGAGGGTGAGGAGGCTGCCTACGCGCGCATCGGCGAGCTGCTCCCCGGGCGCGAGGTCGTCGGCCTGCCGGTCGAGATGTCGGCCTTCGGCGGCGGCGGGCTGGGCTGCATCACGCAGCAGGTGCCCGCCGGAGAGCTCCTGCGCTGACGCCGTGTCGCACTGGACCCGCCCGCCTCACCTGGAGGAGATGACATGACCCGGACCGTGACTTTCGCGGCGACCCAGATGTCCTGCAGCTGGGAGCTCGGGGAGAACCTCGACAGGGCCGAGGGCCTGGTGCGCGAGGCGGCGTCGCTCGGCGCGCAGGTCGTGCTCCTGCAGGAGCTCTTCGAGACGCCGTACTTCTGCATCGACCAGGATGCTCGTCACTTCGATCTCGCGCGGCCCATCGAGGGTCACCCGACCGTGGAGCGGTTCCAGCGCCTGGCCGCTGAGCTCGGAGTCGTCCTTCCCGTCAGCGTCTTCGAACGCGCCGGGCAGGCGTTCTTCAACGCGCTGGTGATGATCGACGCCGACGGCGCCACGCTCGGCGTCTACCGCAAGACGCACATCCCGGACGCGGTCGGCTACCAGGAGAAGTTCTACTTCGCGCCGGGTGACACCGGGTTCAAGGTGTGGCGCACGCGCGTCGGCGTTCTGGGGGCGGGCATCTGCTGGGACCAGTGGTTCCCGGAAAGCGCCCGCAGCATGGCGCTCATGGGCGCCGAGGCGCTGCTCTTCCCCACGGCGATCGGCTCCGACCCGCCCTCGCCGCAGGCTGACTCGAGTGACCCCTGGCAGCGCGTCCAGCAGGGGCAGGCGGCCGCCAACCTCATGCCGCTCGTGGCCTCCAACCGCATCGGCATCGAGGAGGGAGCCTCCGCCAGCATGCGCTTCTACGGCTCCTCGTTCGTCGCCGACCAGACGGGCGCCGTCGTGGCTCAGGCCTCGAGAGACCGGCAGGAGGTCGTCATAGCCACGTTCGACCTGGACGAGGTGCGTCGCTATCGCGAGCGGTGGTCGATGTTCAGGGACCGGCGCCCCGAGATGTACCAGCGTCTCCAGACGCTGGACGGCGCGTAGTCTCCAGCGCTACGTCTCGAAGAAGAGCCCGATGCCGCTGAGCAGGAGGACCACTGACAGTACCGCGCGCAGCGGGCGCTCGGGGACCACGGTGCTGAGCCTGGCCCCCAGCACCACGCCGGGGACCGAGCCGAGCACGAGAGCGAGGGCCACCCAAAGCTGGACGTTGCCGAACGACAGCTGCGCCAACGACGTGAAGACGAGCAGCACCGCAGCGTGGAAGACGTTCGTGCCGACGATCCGACGAGTCGCGAACGGATAGAAGAGCATGAGGAAGAAGCCGAACACGCTGCCGCTGCCGACCGACGTCAGGCCGACGAGAAAGCCCGCGCACAGCCCCAGCGAGACGGTCATGATCTTGCGCCGCGTCGACAGCACCTCGCTCACCTTGTCGGAGTGGTGCCCCAGATTCGCCACGGCGCGGATGAAGAAGAGCGCCCCCGCCGTGGCCAGCGCCACGCCGATGAGGCGGAGCATGGGTCCCTCCATGGCGTCGCCGTACAGGTTCTTGACGTAGTTGACCATCCCGACGCCGAAGATGGCCATCGGGATGCTGCCGCACGCCAGGTAGAAGACGAGCTTCCTGTTGACCGTCCGGTGACGCCAATGCCGCCAGGCGCCGAACGACTTCGTCACGGCGCCGTACACGGCGACGGTGCCCACGGCGGAGCTGGGCTGGAAGCCGAAGAAGACGATGAGGATGGGGGTCATGAACGAGCCGGCGCCCATTCCGGCCGTGCCGAACACCAGGCCGACGGCGAACGCGCAGAGGGTGATGGCGATGTTGAGCTCGCCGCCGGCCGCGCCGTACGAGACGGCGACAGCGGCCGCACATGCGCCGAAGAACAGCGGCCAGCGCAGGTCCCACACTCGGCCCTTGAGGGTATCGCTGGGCGCCCAGTCCGGCCGGTGCTCGACCCCGTCGTGGTGCGGTGAGAAGGAGAAGCGGGACCGACCTGTCGCGGCCTCCGCGGCAGTGGTGTCGGCGCTCGCCGGGGGGCGCGGCGCCGCG
>Ga0315291_10008578_pt1 | contig 12557 bp, 12 predicted proteins | sample YL17G12_20_MG_FD_203070 | JGI IMG/M metagenome (GOLD analysis project Ga0315291, IMG submission 203070) | Sediment microbial communities from Yellowstone Lake, YNP, Wyoming, USA - YL17G12_20 | ecosystem: Environmental > Aquatic > Freshwater > Lake > Sediment | place: USA: Wyoming | collected... | reverse complement strand
CTTTAACCATCTCTTCTCCAAAATCTTTTGCCGCAAATGGCCCGGCAGCAGTAATAATATTGCCGTCTTTCTCTACCGGCTTTCCGGTATAATCCGCGCCCGAGGCTATCAGCTGTTCTCCTTCAGAAGACCAGACCGTCGCTTTTTTTCCTTTTAAAATTCCGGCTTTTGCCAAAGTAACCGGCGCGATACAGATCGCCCCTACTACTTTGCCAGAATTAAAGGCGTCCTGGGCTAATTTGTGCGCGGTAGCATCCTCCCAATATTCGCTTGCTCCGGGCCCGCCCACAAAAATAATCGCGTCATAATCTTTGATATTGACTTCACTCAGCAGCATATCGGGCTTTATTTTTGCTCCTAACTTACCCTTGGCTATGCCTAGCTTTGAAGAAGCGACTTTTACCTCAATGCCGCTCTTTTCCAGGATCTGGGCTGGCTCTAGAAACTCTTCATCTCTAAATCCGTCGTGCGCAAGGATCATCACTGCTTTTTTCATATTTCCCTCCTCCTCTGCTGCCGCAGAAGAAACAAAAACTGCAAATAACAAAATCCAAAATGTAAAAATGAGTATCAGCTTACGCATCTGGCTCTCCGTCCATAAGCTTAAATGTCTGGCGCGCGATCATCAATTCCTCGTTAGTCGGGATAACCAACAATTTCGGCTTTATTTTAATATGGCTGAATAGATCAAGGCATACCTTATCGCGGATGCTCTTTTGATTCTCTCCTATCCCCGCGGTAAACACTATCGCGTCGCAGCCGTTCATCGCCGCCATATACGCGCCGATATATTTCTTGATCCTGTAGGCGAATATTTCTATGGCCAGCTTCGCGCGCCTGTTACCGGCGCTTGCTTTCTGCTCAAGGACCCTCATGTCATTGCTTAATCCGGAAATGCCCTTCAGGCCGCTGGCCTTATTCAGTACGGCATCCATCTCCAGCGTATCAATTTTTTTCTTACGCATAATATACGGCACCAGCGCCGGATCAATATCTCCGCAGCGGGTGCCCATCACCAAGCCCTCAAGGGGCGTAAATCCCATGCTTGTATCCACTGATATTCCTTTATCAATCGCCGTAATGCTGCAGCCGTTGCCAAGATGGCAAGTGATCAATTTTAATTTATGCAGCGGTTTTTTTAGGATTTTTGCGGCTTCATGGCTGACATATTCGTGGCTGGTGCCGTGAAACCCGTATTTGCGTATTCCGTGCCTTTTGTAATATTCATACGGCAGGCCGTAAATATACGCGTAGTCAGGAATGGTTTGATGGAACGCGGTATCAAAAACAGCTACCTGTTTTACTCCGGGCAGAAGCTTCTTGCAGGCAAGGATACCCTCCAGGTTCGCCGGGTTATGCAATGGCGCGATAGCGCAGCACTGCCGGATCTTTCTTATCACAGAGTCATCTATCAATACGGGCTCGCGGAATCTCTCCGCCCCATGCACGACCCTGTGCCCGACAGCGTCAACCGAATCGATCTTCCCTAAAATTAATTTCAGGCCGGTATAGTGGTCCTGGATCGGGGAACCCTTCTCCGCGATATGCTCGATTGCGCCTTTAGAAATAAGCTTTTGCCCTGGCATACCGAAAAACTTGTATTTTATGGAAGAGCTTCCGCAGTTAATGACTAATATCTTCATTTTTTTTATTGCGCCCTGATCGCGCTTACCGCTACGCAATCCACCACATCCTCGGTAATGCATCCGCGGGAAAGGTCGCTGGCCGGTTTCTTTAAGCCTAAAAGCAGCGGGCCAACGGCGCGCGCCCCTGACATCCTTTGGGTTAATTTATAACCGATATTCCCGGCCTCAAGATTAGGGAATATCAAGACATTCGCTTTTCCTCCGACAAGGCTGTCCGGATATTTGATTTTGGCTACCTCCGGGACGATTGCCGCGTCCACCTGCAATTCTCCGTCCGCAAGCAGGTTGGGAGCCATCTCTTTAAGTAAGACTAATGCTTCCGCGATTTTTTCCGCGGACTTAGTCTTGGCAGAACCTTTTGTGGAGTAGCTTAAGAAGGCGATACGGGGCTCAAGGCCCAATACTTTATTAGCCAGCTCCGCCGCGGATAATGCAATACAGGCCAGCTGCCGGCCGTTTGGCTCAGGTATTACTCCGCAATCCGCAAAGAGAAATGTGCCATTGTCCCCGTACGGGCAATCCGGGACATCCATGATAAAACAGCTGGAGACTATGGTAATGCGCTCGTCAATCCCCAGGCAGCGCATGGAAGCGCGCACCATATCGGGCGTAGTATGGCTTGCCCCGGCGACAAGCCCGTCAAACTTTCCTTCCGCGGTCATCATCGCGGTATAATACAAGGTGTCGCAGGTGAATAATTTGCGCACCGCGTCTAAATCCATATCCTTTGCCCGGTGCTGGCCGTAGAATTCCTGAATATAGCGCTCCAACTCATTTTTATCGACCATATCCGGGGTAAAAAGAACGGCCTTGGCGAGGCCCTCAGCGTTGATAATCTTTGCCGCCTCTGTCACGCGTTCATCATTAAATTCCGGAAGCACCACTGTTTTTAACTTAGTTTTGGCTAGTTTACGGATCCTGGCAATCGCATCCATCTTCACATCCCTTTCAGTATTCTATCTATATCCACGTTATTCCTGATCAATTTCACCACCGCGTCAATTTTACCCTTATCGCACGGCCTGATCTTGACCGTCATATCATGTATCGTCGTTGCCACGTCGTAAGTATCTGATTCGGATTTCAGCACCGGTATCTGCGCCTTGGCCAGCAGGTTCATTATCGGCTGGTCAGGAGTGATCCCTCCGGTCAAAATGATACCGCAGACCTTAAGTTTTTTTTCATCGGAATCACGGAAACACCCAAGCGCCGTCATTATCATGTCTTCCCTGTCTCCGGGAGTGATCATCAGGCTGTCGTCAGTGATGTACTTTATGGCGTCGTGCGGCTCCATTGCTCCGACTATGACCTGCGATACCGGGCCCTCCAGGTATTCCTTGCCGCACAAAAGCTTAAAATCCGTCTCTTCAAGTATTTGCTCTATGGTCGGACGGGAAAGCATGGGATTGTAGGGGATCACTCCCAGCACATTGACCCCTTTTCTCTCCAACCCTTTTCTTACCAAATTATTGATTTTATCGAACTTATTCGGCAAGACTTTGTTGACAATAACACCCAGGACCTTTACCCCCTCACGCTCAAAGAGCGCCTTGTTCAATATTATTTCATCGATAGGCCTGCCGATCCCACCGGAAGAAATAATGATCACTTTTGACCCGAGCAATTTCGCGACTGTGGCGTTGGAATGGTCAAAGACTGACCCGACCCCGGCATGGCCGGTGCCCTCGATGATCACCAGGTCCTGCTTCTTGGAGACCCTGCGGAAGGATCCCTCTATCTGCCTGGTGATGATTTTTTTATCGGGCTTGGCGATATATTTTTCCGTAAAGCCCTTTTCAACCGCGATAGGGCTCATATCTTTAAGCCCGCATTTTATCCCGCAGACTTCTTCAATGAGCCAGGAATCCTCATCGATCTTCTGCCCCTCTTCCTCGAGGTAGCGCTGGCCGATAGGCTTGATAAAACCTACCCTTTTAAATTTATTCTGAAAATTACAGACCAGCCCTAAAGAAACGGTAGTCTTGCCGTCATTCTGCTTTGTCGCGGCGATGAATATGCGTTTCACAAGCTTTCCTCTATTTTCTTCTTCAAATCGCCCTTGCTAGGGACACCCGCCACCTGATCCATGACTTTTCCGTGCTTAAAGAAAATCAAAGTGGGGATGGACATCACCCCATACCGCGAGGCGACCTTAGGGCTTTCCTCGACATTGACTTTTCCGATTTTTATTTTCCCGGCGTATTCCTTGGCAAGTTCCTCTACCAACGGAGCGATTTTTTTACATGGGACGCACCAAGTTGCCCAAAAATCTATCAGGACAGGCAGCCTAGACTCCAAAACTTCTTTTTTAAAATTATCGTCAGTGAAATGCAGCAGGCTCATCTTTGGTCCTCGTTGTTACTTGGGTTAAATTATTGGCAGGTGAAGTTATAAAGTATCACAAGAAAAAGGGAATTGCAAGAGATTTTAGGAAGGAGAACTCGAGACTTTTACAATTCGCTTCGGCAGTTTTTACAGCGGTAGCTTGACTTCGTAATGCAGCCTAAGAAAAGGCCTACGGCGATGAAGATGACCCCCACTCCGTTTAGCAGCAAAAGCGGTATACCCAAGAGAAGCAGAACGCAGCCGAAAGTGGTATATCTACCCGTCTTTATGTTCTGAATATCGTGGCTTTTGCAATTTGGGCAGATTAAACTGACCATTTTTCACCTCCGCAGCTATTCACTATTATACATAATTTTAAAAAACTTGTAAAGATTTTTTACATATTATTAGTATTGCTTAGAAATACTACTCATCTTTACACTTGGTTTTTCTTTTGCGCTTGAAAAATATCCGCCGGTCAAGCCGTCAAGACAGGCAGTCAGTTCTTCTAATCGCAGCTGCTTTTGCGCCCTTTTATTTTTTTCTTCTATGGATAGATTGTCCAGCTCAATTTTTACCCTTAGCCTTTCAAAATAAACCTTGTTCACCTCATCCAGTATATCATCGCGTAACTGTACCATCAGCTTTGAGCGATTGTCTATAGACGTTTGCGCCTCGCTCCAGATCAGGTCAGCCAGCTCCCAACTTAAAGTCACGCTCCAATTACGGTTATCATAATCGGTTTCATCGTCCGGGCCGGTGTAATACTTTCCCGCAGTGGTAGTTGTGCCGTAAGTCCCCCAGATGCTGTTAGAAATGGTCCTGTCATTATCCTGGTCAAAACCCACACTGAGTTTAGGTAATATTGCCCTCTTGGCTGCCTGCGCTCTCCAGTGAGAAATCTTCTTCGGGTCAACCTCCGCATATTTAATTGCTTCTTCCTGCACCTCGCTTATAGCCGGCTCATCCTTACAATATGATGATAAAAAGGGATCTTTGCTACTGACTAAATAATCTTGCGTTGATGCCTTGAATAAACCCTTGTCGCAGGCAGCATATAGAAACCCCCGGTTGTCCTGTATAATAAACCTTACGTCTTGCGCGGTAAGCCCGATTGATAGTTCTTCCCATGCCTCATCAACATAAGTAAAAATATTCCCCTTGCCCGCGGCGTATATCTGTGAATTCCGAGAGATGAATAATGTATTTATATCCTCATTGATCAGCCCGTTAGTTGAAAAACTTTCCCAGCTCTTGCCTCTGTCCGGGCTTTGATAGATCCCGCGGGAGGTCGCTATGTATACGTAGTTTAATCGGTTAGCGTCAATAGCGACGTAGCGGATGCACGAAAGTTGTTTTTGGCCGTCCTCGCACGCTTCTTCTTTCTTTTCCTCCTCTGTCGGGCTAGCCGCTAAGATTTTATCCCAATATTGCCCGCGGTCCCTGGTCTTAAAAATCCCCTCCACGCTAGCGACATAAATATAATTAGGGTCCTTTTGAACAAAGGCAATATTTATAATCCGGCTTCTCCCGAGCTCTCCCTGCTCCCTATGCCAAGTTCTTCCCTTATCATTACTGACAAATAGCCCGTTTTCTGTGCCTAGGTACAGCGCATACGGCAAAACCGCTACGGCTGAACAATTATTTTCAAAAGCGTTTTTGCCTTTAAAAATTCTTCTCCAGTCCTTACCGCCATTAATGCTGCAATATAGCCCATTTGCGCAAGCGGCGTAAAGTGAGTTGTCATCCGCAGGGTCAAAAGCCAAAAAATTTACGCCGTGGCTTTGGCCGTTTATGGCTACAATGGCATTCCAGGAATTACCGCCGTCTTCGCTTTTATAAAGGCCTTTGCCTGTACCGGCAAAGAGTATGCCCGCTTTACCCGCTACAGCGCGCACATCCAGCATTTCCCTTGAGATATTTTCCCAAATAAGATCGCTAGCGAAAGAGCGCGCCCAAAAACTTAAAATCAACCCCAACACTAGATATACTTTCTTCATTTGCCACCTCCTAGTCTCCCGCTTTTAGCGGGATAGTTCGGGCAAATGACTTACGTCATCCCGCTTACCGGGATTCCGTAAGTCATGCCCTCACTATAATAGACGAACAAGGTGGCAAAATCTAACAGGGATTTTTTAAGATTTTTGGGGTGGGAAGTGGGCGGGATGAACCTTGAGCTTATCTTTGTGAATCTGTCTTTTTTCTCTTAATAACCTGGGGATGCTTTTTTGCCTTCTTGTAACCCTGTCTTTAGACACTACTTAAACTGCTCCTTTACTTTGGGGCGGGTGAAAAAATAAAGAATAGCCAGAAGTATCAGATAAGGCGTAAAGCATACAAATACCCAATGAAATTCTGGATGCAGAATTGCTCCTATGCCCATTACAAGTAACATACAATAACCCAAGCTCGACAAGAGAACCGAAATCAACGAAAATATATACCCTAGGATGTCACCTGTGTTTCCTAGCTTAACTTCTAATGCTATATTTATCACGAAAAGTAAGCTAGTATAAATTATTGCTAAAAAGGAAGCGAGTCTGGAAAAATCTGGCTTTCTCTTTGATACAAACCAAACAAATAATGTGATAAATAAACTATAAAACATCCCAACTGCCAATGCACCAACAGCTGTCCATCTTTCAATATCAGGATAAACAGGAAAAGGAGAAATGCGCCAAAGCAATATAAACCCCCAAAAACTACAGCAAAATAAAATTATATAAAGAATAATTTTCTTTAAATCAAGACTCAATTTAGTGTATTTTATTTCTTTTTCCATCTCTTTTTCCTTATTATTTTAATTGAATCACTTCTATTCCAGAATGCTAGAACAAAACTCTCTCCGCGATATTCTACCACAAATTCCAAAATTGCAAGCAATTTAGTGAGCGAGTCTAAGATTAAGGGGTGGCTGTGGGTCTATGCTGATGCTTTGGTTTAATTTTTTAAAAGCGGCGGGGTAGAGTAAGGGCACCCAAGAGATTTTTTTTGGGTGCCCTTAATCCTGTAGCTTACCAGAGATACTCTCTGAAACTCTTATCTGCCGATTGCAAGGCGTATTCCGGTTTCATCTCAGGCTTGTTATACGGAGGGATAAAAAAAGTCAGCGTATCAAAAATGCCGACCGCTCCGCGCAGGATCGCGTTTATCGTCCCCTGCATAACGCCCAAAGTTAAACCTATCGACGGATCGCTCTGATTGGAAACCCTGAAGAATTCACCCGGGATCTCCGCCCAGCAGGTCGCGGTGTTCACCACACCACGGCCAAACTTGTTTACCGGTGTATTCTGATAATTGATATCCGCGGTGTCAAACTCAAAAGCAAGCTCTTCGTCTGCAGCATACACAGCCTTGATTCCGCTTCCTGACGCCATCACCAACAGCAGCGCAAGAATAGCTACAATAATGCCCGTTCTCATAGCACACCTCCCTTTCCTTTAATGGCTGGATGTTGCCTTTTGGACATTCCTCAACAGCATCCTCTTTAAATCCTCTGCTGAATCTATTTTCTCCCCGGAGATCCTCATCTCCATCGCGAAATCAATTAAGCCGCGCAGAATCTCATTGTAGGAGAGTTTATGGCCGGTAGTAAAAAGCGCGTCCTTGCCTATCTTATCAAGGAAATCGATCTCACTCCGACCTAACATTGTAATGACCCTGTGAGTCATGATTTTTTTGTCCTGGTCCATCATATCACACCCTTTTTCAGGCCGCAACTGACATCCCGCCGTAAAGCCTCAGAGCCTGCAGGAAGTTCAGATGCTTTTTGTGATGATGCCTTCTGATTTTCCTTGCTACTTTGCGCATTACCCTTTTCATCGTCCTAGCCTCAAATACACCCAGCCTTATCGGATAGGCTGGTGTGTTGTCCAGAAAGGACACGCCCGCTTATCCTTTAAAGCGGGGCGTAGCCTTCTGCAACAAAAAACCCTGAATTTAGCTCTCCACAAAAAAGCAAACTCAGGGTCTGACCCTTTGGCAACTCCGCTATCCCTCCATTCCCGGGACCGGAAGCTTTGCGTCCCCAGGTTACCCTGGGTTTGCCTTTATCAGTGGGAAAAAATACCAAATTGTCAAAATGTCACATTGCAGTGTAAGTATAACACATTTTTTGCAAAATTGCAAGTTAACCACTAGTTGTTTAGTGTCAAAAGCTCATTTTTTATTTCTTCATAGGCGCTGATATCCACCTGCCTGTAGATATCCTGGGCGCTGCGCAAACACTCAAGGGCCTTGCCGGGTGAGCCTTCCTTTTTATACAAAACTCCCAAATTGCGGTATGCCAAAGCCAGCTCCTCCCTGACATTTATCTGCTTTGCCAAATCTATCGCCCGGACAAAACAATCCTTAGCTTCGGGGTTCTTATACATTTGCGCATACAGCTCGCCAAGCATGTTATAATCGCTGGGTAAATTTATTTTGTTATTTTGCGCCATATCTATCTTTAATCCCTCCTTATAGCACCCTAAGGCCTTCTGAAACTCCATTTCATACTGATAGATCTCCCCCAAATTGAAATAATAATCGCTTAACTCATCCTTAAGGTGTAATTTTTCAAACAACAGGCGGCTCTTGCCGTAAAACTCCCGGGCCGCGGCAAAGTCATCCTTATCAGTGAAAACAAGGCCGATATCAAAATAATCGCAGGCTAAATTATACCTGTGCGCGGCAATGTTCTGCCTCTCGCGGTTGATCTCGGAACTTTTGGTCAATAGCTCAAGGGCCCTGTCGTATTCGTCTTTATCTATATGCCAAACAGCCAATTTCCTTAACGCAATCGCCTCATTTAATTTATCCTTGTTCCCTTTACTGATATTAATTGCCAAATCATAGTAATCTTTCGCTTTTTGGTATTCGCCCTCCAAATGATACACCCAGGCGATCCCTGTATACGCCTGCGCAAGGCTATTTTTATCGCGCTTCTTCTCGCTGGCAAGCGCGTAATCAAAGTACGCCTTTATCGCCTTTTCCCACTCACCGCGCCTTAAATAGGTTTGCGCAAGCTGCGGGTAAGTATTCAGGAATAACGGGTCGCTATTGATCAAGCTGCGGGACAGCGCAATCACGGCGTCATTATTGCCGCTTGCGAACAGATTTTGCGCTTTCTGGAATAAAGCATAGGTGCGTGGATTTAGCGAGGGAACCCACATATTAAGGAAAATTGATATCAATACAATAGCGCCTGCCAAAGCAGCCCAAATAAGCTTATCTTTCGACAGGGCCAATTTTCTTTTTGAGGATGCTTTATGCTGATGTATTTTTGCCTTAAATAATACGAAATTCGGGTCGCCGTAAAGGATATAGCTTACCCAGGGGATCGCGCTTATCCCGCACTCTTTGATCAGCTTTAAGCGCCCGAGCCTAACGCACTCACCCACAGATTTTCCCGCGATCAATTGCGCGTAAAACTCTTTGGCAAAATCCTGGCTGATAGGGTCCTCGACCCTTCTGATCGCTCCGATATAATGCCTTACTCCGGAAAGCAGGAATGACGAGGCTAAATTATAATTTTTCTCATGGTAATCCGCGTCAGGCGCGCTAGTCCGGGCAGAATAGCAGGCGTTAGAAAATACCAATGTCGGCATGGAAACGCTCTCCCCCATCATCAGGATGTCGCGGGCAGTGAACCTGCCGTCATTTAAGACCCACCCCGTATTCTTGGGGTTATCCGCGTCATACTCGCAATGGCCGGCAAAATGCACGATTTCATAATCTCCAAGGGCCTTCTTGACGTATAATTTATCGATTTGCGTGGATTTAAAATCAATAAGCACGCTGTTTCGCCTTCGGTCAAACTGGTTCTTTATATTTAGCCCCTCAAGGTACGCCCCTTTTAGGTCATTTGTCGGGTTAGCCAGCACCAGCATCTTCGGCGTTGAGGGAAAGCTTCTATACTGTACAGAGCCGGGCTGCTCTTTTGTCCGCACCAGCCTGCCGACATTAAAATTAAGGCATAAAAAATTCCCCCCGTCAAAAAGCAGCTCCCAGGGGATATGGATCAATTCCTCGTCCAGGGAAAGGATCAGGTCCTGAATTAAGCTGGAGCGTAATTTTTCTTTAACCGGCTTAGTCAATAGATGGTCCCAAAGCACCTGAGCCGATTTCTTAAGATTTTTGATTAAATCATGCTGATGGTTGTCCCTTTTACTGGCTTTGCTTAATATAAAGGCTATTTCCTGGCATAATTTATCCGTTTCTTCCGAGACAAAGGCAGTCCGGCTATAATGCTTTAACGTTGAGGTAGCCTCTTTGCGCTCAAAAAGGCTCATCGCCAGCGTGTTATCCTGCTTTAAAATCTCTAGCACTAAAGCATTGTCTTCGGCCATGGTTATCCTATGCTTTTACGTCCAGCACTACAGAAGCCAGCTTTTCTTCAAGATCAGAGATCTCGATCATATATTTGCCCAGCAAAACATGCTCAAAGGTGACTGAGCCGGAATCGCATAGATAAGACTCAAGCTCCAGGTCATCCCGGATCAGCGTGATCCTTAAGTCCTTAAGCAGCTTTTGCGTTTCTTTTTCCTTCACCGTAATGATCACATTAAAGGCATTGCTGCCCTTATTTTCTATCTTCGCCTCTAACCGGATATTCTGAAAATCTTTGAGTACGGTGACTTCATCCTTAAAATCCTTGATGGAACGGCTGCGTAACACCGCGGCAGGCACAAACTCCTGCCCCACCAGAATATCTCCGGTAGTATTCAGCAATTCCAACGCTTTCTGCTTTAGCCTTAAAGCTATCTCCATCAAAGATTCTTTAGTCTGGGAATCCAATACCTGCCTTACCCGCGCAAGCAATTCCTCAGGCACCTCTCTTAGCTCTTCCTGACTGGTTTTTAAGATAATAGCTAAGGCATCAGAGCATTGCTCACAACTAACCAAGTGCGACTTGACCCTTTCAGACTCATCAGGAGGTAATTTTGACTCCAGAAAACAAGCCAGTGTCTCTTCGTCAGGATGCTCACCCTTGGCCGAATACCTAGCCTTCCATTTTTTATAAACTGCTTTGATTAATTTTTCCATAATCCCTTCCCCTCACTTATAATAGACGACGATAGCTTTGAAATCTAACACAGAAAGTGTAGCCCCGCTGCTCCCTATAAGCGGGGGCTAACGAAAAAAACCCTTATTTTTAAAACATTGCCGTAATTTCTCGATTATCCGGCTCTTTCGCATATCAATTGTTCCCCGCGTAGCGGAAAAATGGCTCATTAGCTCCTCGAAATCCAGCTCTCTGTTAAAATGCAGCTCCAGAAAATACTTATCATCCGTATTTAAGGCATCAATACATTCTCCAAGGCTTACCAGCTCTTCTTTTCGGACTAATACTTGAGAAACCGGCTGAGCATCGCTGACGATTATATCTTTAAGGATTAGATTATCTTCTGATTCTTGCTCAAGAGAAACTGTGGGCTTCTTTTTCTTCGCATAATCCCGCGTGTGATTGACGGCAACAAGCCTTAGCCAGCTAGCCAGGCTGCAGCCGTTTTTCCCCTGAAAACTCCTCAATTTTCTGTAATTATCTTTGAAAAGCGAAAGGATCACCTCCTGAAATAGGTCCGCGACAGTTTCCTGTGTATCAGGCTGGCCTTTTGCTCTTAAGGCAGAGTGAATGTAGTTGTAAATGAGGCGAGAATACTTGTTTAAGAATTCGTCTTGCGCCTTTCTGTTTCCTCTAACGCATTTGAGGACAAATTCCCGGTCATCCATGGCACAAATATTATACCACCAAACAATACTACTGCAACTACTTATATATAGTGGCGAACTGACGAGGCGTTAATAAATAACTTTATAAATTATTTAAGTAAGGTATTGGCGATAATAAATGAGGCAAAAACTATGGAAACCATAGACATGAGCTTAATCAGGATGTTGAGGCTTGGGCCAGAGGTATCTTTAAAGGGATCACCCACGGTATCGCCTACTACGCACGCCTTGTGAGCTGGCGAGCCTTTGCCTCCGTAGCGGCCTTCTTCAATATATTTCTTGGCATTATCCCAAGCGCCTCCGGAATTAGCCATCATCACCGCGAGCACAAATCCCGATACTGTTGCTCCGATCAAAAGCCCGGCCACGGCATCAACCCCGGCGACTATTCCCACAAGGATCGGGGCGGCTAATGCCAAAAGCGATGGCGCGATCATCTCTTTCTGGGCCGCAGCAGTAGCTATGCTTACGCACCGGGCGTAATCCGGCAAGGCTCTCCCCTCCATCAACCCGGCTATTTCCTTAAACTGGCGCCTGACCTCAACGATGATTTTGCCGGCTGCCCTCCCCACGGCGCGCATGGTCATAGAACAAAATAAAAACGGCAGCATCCCGCCAAGGAACAAACCTACTAATACTTTTGGATTCATCAGGTTTAAATTTAAAGGCATATTCAACCCGCGCTGGGCCACAATCAATTCCACCTGAGCGCGGTAGGCAGCGATCAAGGCTAGCGCGGTTAAAGCAGCAGAACCGATAGCAAAGCCTTTTCCTGTCGCAGCGGTAGTATTTCCCAGTGTATCGAGGGCATCAGTCCGTAATCTTACTTCTGGAGGCAATTGGGACATCTGAGCGTTACCCCCGGCATTATCC
>Ga0315291_10008577_pt1 | contig 12558 bp, 10 predicted proteins | sample YL17G12_20_MG_FD_203070 | JGI IMG/M metagenome (GOLD analysis project Ga0315291, IMG submission 203070) | Sediment microbial communities from Yellowstone Lake, YNP, Wyoming, USA - YL17G12_20 | ecosystem: Environmental > Aquatic > Freshwater > Lake > Sediment | place: USA: Wyoming | collected... | reverse complement strand
CGGCAGAAAGAAGTCTCCTGCCAAGATATTTCATCTCCTGGTTGAAGGATACGGCCTATCGGGCGACCTGTACTGGATGCATCTTAAAGCGTTGGGCAGAGCCAGTTTTGGGGATTTAGACATGTTTTTGAGGGATACCTGGCTGGAATGCTGCGGCCACATGAGCGGCTTTTCCGCCGGTGAAGAGGAAATAGACATGAACGAAAAATTGAGCGACATCCTGAGCCCAGGGCAAACATGGCTTTATGAATATGATTTCGGCAGCACCACGGAACTGCTTCTGAAGGTGGTTTCTGAATTCGAGGGCAGCCTGAAAAAGGGCAAAGTGGAAATCCTGGTAAGGAATGAAGCTCCCCAGATCATATGCAATCAGTGCGAAAAGCCGGCTACGACCATCTGCGTGGATTGCAGATACGATAACCAAGGCTGGCTTTGCGACGATTGCGCCGGCAAGCATGGTTGCAACGAAGAGATGTTCCTCCCACTGGTTAATTCTCCCCGTACCGGGGTTTGCGCATACGCGGGGTAGACTTTGTCACCCAAAACGAATGCGGATGGAAGGTTAACCAAACCATGAAAGAGAAAAAAATGATTGAGGAAAAGGTGCAAAAATTGGTGGAAATGACCACGGCTTTTTGCCGGGAATATTTGGATGAAGATTATAAGCAACTGTGCGAGAAGCTTATCATGAAGATGTCCCGGAAACGGGTGGTTCCATTCCTTTCCGGCCGGATGGAAATATGGGCGGCGGCGGTCGTCTATGCCCTGGGGAGCATAAACTTTCTGTTTGATAAGAGTTTCAAACCGTACGCCACGGCTGACGACATCTGCAATTTTTTCGGAACCTCGAAAAGCACGACCTCCCAAAAAGCACAGGTAATCCGAAACATGTTCAAGATGGGATATTATGATGGAGAATTTTCAACCCATCATATGAAGGAAAACAGCCCTTTTCCGAATTTTGTCATGATCAATGGCTTGATTGTGGACAAAAGACATCTGCCCCCGGAAGTTCAGGAAATGCTCAAGCGGGAGGGGAAATAGAAAAAGCCTATGGGCTTTTCCACTTGACTCATGTTGACATTTTCCGGCCGAAAACTCCCTCTCCCGGCCGTGAGAGAGGGTCGGGGTGAGGGGGATTGAATCAAAGAAGCACCAGATTCAGAAGATTTTTCACCCCCACCCTTCCCTCCCCCATCGAGGGGGAGGGAGAATCAACGCTGAAAGCCAGAAAGATCAAGCGGGATATCGTTCTTTTTACCCAACAACGGCATTCGTTGGTTTTTTAAACATTACCGGAATGAACATGAGTCAAGTGGAAAAGCCCAAAAGCCTATTTAACTAAGGTGATAAGAGAGGAAATCGTATGGGCATGGATGAGAAAAGACGTCAGAAGAAACTCGCCAGGAAAACTGCCAAGCGCAAGAAAACTCTTGCCGCCAAGAGAGGGGAAATTCCCGGGCAAGGAAGCCGGATCGCTTTTGCCGCTGACAAGCCCCTCCAGGAGTGCCTGATAACCAGGGTCCTTTACGACCAGGGAATCGGCAATGTCGTGATCAGCCGAAAGATGCCAAATGGGGATATCGCTGCGGCCTTCTTTTTAGTAGATATCTATTGCCTGGGGGTTAAAAATTGCTTTTTTACCATCATTCCGCCGGGCGTATATGCCCAAAGAATAGACCATCTGGTTCAAAAGGAAGGGGCGGAGTATGCAGTGCCGGCCTGTGCGGTAAAGTTGATTAAAGACGCTGTTGCCTATGCTGAAGGCCTCGGCCTTCATCCGCATAGGGATTATTTGTCCGTCAAGGGCTTTTTTGGCTCCATCGATCCGACCACCTGCCCAAAGGAATTTGAATTCGGCAAGGATGGGAAGCCTTTCTATATAGCAGGCCCTAATGAAACGCAAGAGGATTCGGAAAAGATCATGGCCGCCCTCACGCGGAAGGTAGGCTCTGATGGATTTCACTACATGGTGAGAATGGATTTAGGACCGGAGTAAAGAAGAGATCGATCCATAATTTCCTTTTAGATCCTGTGCTCTTCATCACCGGGGTTTGTGGGTACGAAGGATAGTGGAAATAAAGCTGCTGAAAAAATCCAAAATCCTGGAAGCGGTTTGCCGCCTGTCCCAAAAAAGAAAGGAAAAGGTTTACCTCGTCGGTGGGGCCATTCGGGACCTTCTTCTGGGAAGGCCTTTGGGAAAGGATTTTGATTTTGCGGTTACGGGTGACGTGGAGAGTCTGGTCAAGGGAGTAGCCCAGGAGATCGGCGGCCATGCCTTCTCTCTGGATGAGACTTTCGGAACCTGGAGGGTGATCCTCAAGAAGAAAAAGAAGAGAACTGAACTCGACTTCTCCGCCATTCAGGGGAAAGATATCATCGAAGACCTCGGGCAGAGGGATTTCACGGTCAACTCCATCGCCATCCATCTGAAAGACCTGGCTCCCCCCGGCGACCCCTGCTTCATCGATCCCCTGGACGGGCTAACGGATATTCGGAAAAGAATTCTGCGGGCCAACTCGGAAGAATCCCTGCGCCGGGACCCCTTGCGGATGCTGCGGGCTTTCCGGTTTGCCTCCACCCTCAAGTTTTCCGTGGAAGAAGAAACGCTGAAGATGATCCATAGAAACAGGGATCTCATCCGCCGCTCGGCGGGGGAAAGAATCCGGGCGGAATTCTTCATGGCCCTGGGAGAAGAGGGCGCCGGCTTGTTTCTCCGGAAGCTTCATCAGGCTGGCCTCCTTAGCGAAATCTTTCCGGAGGTGAGGGGGTGGGAGAACCTCGATCCGGGAACCGGTCGATCTTTATCCTTGCTGGACCATGCCCTACGCACGGTGGAGGCAGCGGAATTCATCTTCAGCCATCTGGCAAACCTTTATCCCTCCGGGTTCGATTTCCTGAAAAACCATTTTTCCCAGAATGATGAAGAAGGGGTCTGCCGGAGAGCTCTATTCAAGTTTGTCGCCTTCTTCCATGACTCGGGAAAAGCCGCCACGGCTTCCCAGGATCAGGGGATGGGATCCCCCCGCTTCCTGGATCACGACCAGGAAGGGCAGAAAATCAATACGGCCATTGCCCGGAGGCTGAAACTCAGCCGAAGGTCCCTTCGAATTATCTCCGAGTTGACCCGCCAGCATATGCGCATTCAGGGCCTGGCCAAGGCCCGGGAGGTGACCGGACGGGCGAAGTACCGTCTTTTCCAGGACCTGGGAAAGGAAGGACTTGACCTTTCCATCCTGTCTTTGGCCGACGCTCTGGCTTCATGCGCCCTCGAATTACGATGGCCTTTCCCTGCGGAAATGAGCGAAGAGCTGAAGAAAATCAAAATGATAACCGATGACCTTCTGCGCTATTACGCAGAGGAGTTTGCGCCCAAATCCGCCCAGCCCCTGGTGGAAGGAAAGGAAATCATGGAAGCCTTGGGAATCCCTCAGGGGAAAATCGTGGGTGCCCTGCTGGACAAGCTCAAGGAGGCGGAGATATCGGGGAAGGTTCGGAACAAAGAGGATGCGCTGCAATTCCTAAAAAATATTGACAAATTTTGGTGATTTGGCTATCATTATTTGTGGGTTATCAGGCGGGCGTAATTCAGGGGTAGAATGCAAGCTTCCCAAGCTTGACGTCGCCAGTTCGAATCTGGTCGCCCGCTCCAGCAAGGCAATCATCACTCTCTTCTGTAAAGGAAAATGGCCTACAGCTAGCTGAAAAGAGTTGTCTTTTTGGTGGTCTGCTTGAAAAAAGTGGGCTCTCGGGCCCACTTTTTTTTGGTCAAAGGAAAAAATTCGGTTGAAATTTGAGAACCTGCGGCAAGAAGTACGCCAGGTCGTCGAACCCATCCTGGAATCCCAGGGATTGGAGTTGGTCGATCTGGAATATCAACGTGAGAGTCAGGGCTGGGTCCTGCGGATTTACCTGGATCGCGAAGGGGGAGTCAGCCTGGAGGACTGCGCCGGGATAAGCCATGAAGTGGGCGCGGTCCTGGAAGTGAAAGATCTGATTCCCAGCTCCTATATCCTCGAGGTCTCCTCCCCCGGGCTGACCCGCCCGCTCAAAAAGCCGGAGGACTTCAATAAATTTCGGAATCAGATGGTTAAAATCAAGTTGTACGAACCCTTCGACGGGCGAAAAAACTTCAAGGGGACCCTGCTGGGCCTGGAAGGGGACCGGGTGCGGGTGGAGGTCGAACAGCAGGTCTACGAGCTTCCCCTCCAGCGGATCGCCAAAGCCAATTTAGAGATAGATTGATGAGGAAGGGGATGGAGCCATGGCTTCAGAACTAAGTCGCATCATTGACCAGGTGGGGAAAGACAAGGGGATCGATCGGAAAATTCTCGTCGAAGCTCTCGAGCAGGCCCTCCTGGCGGCCGCCAGGAAGAAATACGGCACCAAACAGGAGATCGAGGCCCACTTCAACGAGGAAGCCGGAGAGGTTGAGCTCTTCCAGTTCAAGACGGTGGTCAAGGAGGTGAAGAACCCTCCCGCGGAGATCTCTTTTAAGGAAGCCCAGGATCTGGATTCCGAGGTTCAGGTCGGCGACAGCCTGGGAACCAAGATCGATGTCTCCGAGTTCGGAAGGATTGCCGCCCAGACGGCCAAGCAGGTGATTATCCAGCGGGTCAAGGATGCGGAGCGGGAGAATATTTTCGATGATTTCAAAGACCGCAAAGGAGAGGTCATCTCCGGCACGGTCCAGCGGTTCGAGCGGGGATCGATCATCGTCAACCTGGGAAGGGCCGAAGCGGTCGTTCCCCAGCAGGAGTTGATTCCCAAGGAAACGTACAAACCGGGAGACCGGATCCGGGCCTATGTTCTGGATGTGCGCAAAACCCCCAAAGGTCCCCAGATCATCCTTTCCCGCAGCAACCCCAACTTCGTGATCAAGCTCTTCGAGCTGGAGGTTCCGGAAATTTCCGAAGGAATCGTGAAGATCATCAGCGCCGCCCGGGAGCCCGGGAGCCGGGCCAAGATCGCCGTTTATTCCCGGGACTCCGATGTGGACCCGGTGGGGGCCTGCGTGGGAATGAGAGGGTCCAGGGTCCAGGCGGTGGTTCAGGAACTCCGGGGGGAAAAGATCGACATCATCCCCTGGAGCGAGGACTCGGCCAGCTTTGTCTGCAATTCTCTGGCCCCGGCTGAAATCTCCAAGGTCATCATCCACCAGGAAGCCAAATCCATGGAAGTGATCGTCGAGGATGACCAACTGTCGCTGGCCATCGGGCGGCGGGGACAGAACGTCCGCCTGGCCGCCAAGCTGACCGACTGGAAGATCGACATCCGCAGCGAGTCCAAACCGGAACGCCCCGAGCCCGCTCTGGACGAGATCGCCTCGCGGGGTATGGACACGGTGGAGAAGATCGCCGGCGTGGGGGAAAAGACCGCCCAGCTGCTGAACCAGGCCGGCTACCTGACCGTGGCCGATCTCAGCCAGACCACCATCGATCAACTGACCAAGATCGAAGGCATCGGCCCGAAGAAGGCGGGAAAGCTGCTCGAATCAGCCCGGGCGCATCTGGATAAAACGGAAGATAAGAAGGAATAGGCAAGGACCCAAGGCGGCGGGAGATCGCGAAGCGCATCGAAGGGGGAATCAGTGGTGGCAAAAGTCAGAGTTCACGAGCTGGCCAAAGAATTAAAGATGGAGAATAAGGATCTGATCAAGCTCCTGGAAAAGATGGGCTCTCCCGTCAAGAGCGTCCAGAGCACCCTGGAAGAGTCCGACGTGGAGCGGGTCAAGAATCAGATCAATCTCTCCAAGAAAGAGGGCGTGGTCGAGCAACGGGTGAAGCCCACGGTCATCCGCCGGCGCGTGATGAAAGAAGAGCCTGCCCCGGAGCCGACTCCCCCCCCTCCCCCGAAAGAAGAAGCAAGACCTCCTGTCGAGGGAAAGCCTCCCCTGGGGAAGAAAGGGGAGGTCAAACCTCCGGTGGCCAAAAAAGAGGCCAAACCCGAAGCGGCCAGGGCAGTGGCGGGAGTCCCGGTGGAGGCACCGAGGGAAAAGGTTGGGGAAGTTCCCCCTCCCAAGGCCGAAGAAATGAAGGCCGCCCCTGCGCCCGCCGCCGCGCCCGTTCCCCCTCCGGTGAAACCGGTAAAAAAAGAGGAAAAGAAAGGTGAGGCCCCGGCTGAAGCTCCCCCGAAACCAAAGGAAGCGGAGCCGAAAGTGGAAGGGGTCCCCCCGGCAGAAAAGCCCAAGCCCCCGGAGAAGCCGCCCAAGCCGAAAAAGAAGTATGAACCGGCCAAGATCATCGAGCGGCCCGCGGTTCCCCCGCCCTCCCTGGTGAAAGAGCGGGAACACCCCTCCGTGGAGAAGAGGCCTCCTTCTCCCCCCCAGCCTCCGATCATCCTTCAGCGGCCCGCCCCCGCCCCGGGTGCCCGGCCGGCTCCCGCAGCCGCAGGGGAAGAAGAACGCGGCCGGCGGAAGAAGAAACTCCGAAAAGATGTGGAGGTCATGGAGGAAGGCAAGCCCAACCGGGTTCGCGTGATCACCACGAAGAAGCGGGCCTTCAAGGATCATGACTATGTTCGGGAGGATCAGGGCACCAGGCCTTCTATCTTCGAACGAGAGCCGAGGCAGAAGACGGCCGCCCGGACCCGAATGACCAAAACGGAGATTACCGTTCCCAAGGCCATTAAGAGAAAGATCCGCATTTCGGAAGCCATTCTGGTGGGAGAGCTGGCCAAACGCATGGGGGTCAAGTCTTCCGAAGTCATCAAAAAACTCATGGAACTAGGGATGATGGTGACCATCAACCAGGCCATCGATGCCGAGGCCGCCTCCCTGGTGGCCGCCGACTTCGGCTACGAGGTGGAGAAGACGGGATTGGAGCTGGAAGACCTGATCGAAGAGCGGGAAGACCGGGCTGAAGATCTCGTTCCCCGTCCCCCCGTGGTTACGATCATGGGGCACGTGGACCACGGCAAGACCTCTCTTCTGGACGCCATCCGGCAGACCAATGTGACCGCCGGGGAAGCGGGCGGGATTACCCAGCATATCGGGGCCTATGCGGTCGAGGTGGACCAACGCAAGGTGGTATTCCTGGATACCCCGGGCCATGAGGCCTTTACCGCCATGCGCGCCCGGGGAGCCAAGGTTACGGACATTGTCATCCTGGTCGTGGCCGCCGATGACGGGGTGATGAACCAGACCGTGGAGGCCATCAACCACGCCAAGGCGGCCAACGTTCCGCTGATCGTAGCCATCAACAAGATCGACAAGCCCAACGCCAACCCGGATCGGGTCAAGCAGAACATGACCGAATACGGACTGGTGCCCGAAGCTTGGGGCGGCGAGACCATCATGGCCGAGATCTCGGCGAAGCAGAAGATCGGGCTGAAGGAGCTTCTGGAGCTCATCCTTCTCCAGGCGGAGGTTCTGGAACTTAGGGCCAACCCCAGCCGGGCCATGACGGGAACGGTCATCGAGGCCAAACTCGACCGGGGCCGGGGACCGGTGGCCACGATCCTGGTGCAGGACGGAACCCTGCATGTGGGAGATTCCTTTGTCTGCGGGACCTATTTCGGGCGGGTCCGGGCGATGATCAATGACCGGGGGGAAAAGATGGAAGAAGCCGGTCCCTCCACCCCCGTGGAGGTCATCGGGTTTTCCAGTGTTCCCCAGGCCGGAGAATCCTTCGTGGTGGTGACCGATGAGAAGAAGGCCAAAGATCTGGCCGCTCAGAGGACGCAGAAGCAGCGGGAGCTGGAACTGGCCAAATCTTCCCGGGTGACCCTGGAGGATTTCTACAAGAAGATGAAGAAGGGGGTCGTCAAAGACCTGAACCTCATCCTCAAGGCGGATGTCCAGGGATCGATCGAGGCGCTGACCGAAGCGCTGGGGAGATTGAGCACGGAGGCCGTCCGGGTGAAAATCCTCCATTCGTCCGTCGGGACGATCAACGAGTCGGACTGCATGCTGGCTTCGGCCTCCGAGGCCATCATCCTGGGCTTCGGGGTGAAGATGGAACCCAGCGCGCAGGGCGTGGCCGAACAGGAAAAGATCGACACCCGCTTTTACAACGTGATTTACGACGCCATCGAGGATGTGCGCAAGGCCATGGAAGGGCTCCTGGAGCCGATCTACGAGGAGAAGCTGACGGGCAAAGCCAGGGTGCTCCAGATCTTCACCATCTCCCGGGTGGGGGTGATCGCCGGCTCCATGGTTTTCGAGGGGAAGATCCTTCGGGGCTCCAAGGCCCACGTGATCCGGGACGGCAAGACCATCCACCAGGGAGAGATTGCCACTCTGAAACGGATCAAGGACGACGTGAAAGAGGTCGTCTCCGGCTATGATTGCGGGATCACCGTGGGAGGATTTCAGAACTTTCAGGTGAATGATGTCATCGAGTCCTATGTGGTCGAGAAGCTCACGGCCCATCTGTAGAACGGAGGAGCCAGGGCGTGGTCATCGGGCTTTGCCGCCTCGAACTCCTGCTTCACGGGAATTTTTCCCTCAAAGGGAAGAGACAGGTGATCAAGAGCGTCGTGGAGCGCGCCCGGCAGCGGTTCAACATCTCCATCGCCGAGGTGGAGGATCAGGACCTGTGGCAGAAGGCGGTGCTGGGGATCGGCACCGTTTCCAATGACCGGCAGCGGGTCAACTCCATCCTGGACCAGGTGGTGGATTTCATCGAAAACACCAACCTGGCCGAGGTGACCGACTCGCAGATCGAAATAATCAATATCTGATTTTGCCACAGAGGACACAGAGAGCACAGAGATCAAAGGCAAAAATTCAAGGGCCCTTGGCAAATGAATATTGGATTAGGGAATGGGGAGGTTAGGGTTTTTTTTGATTTCGAAATTTGATCCTGGTGATTTGATTTTTCTCTGTGTTCTCTGTGCCCTCTGTGGCTAAAAATATGATGATGTATAAACGATCTGACCGCGTGGGTGACATGATTCGGCAGGTGGTCGGGGAAATGCTCCTGCGAGACCTGAGCGATCCCCGGCTGAGTTCGGTGACCCTCACCGGGGTGAAGGTCACTGAAGACCTGAAGCAGGCCACGATTTTCTTCAGCGCCATGGGAGAACGGAACCGGGAAGAAGCCGCGCTCCATGGGTTGCAGAGCGCGGCCGGATACATCAAGAAAGGACTGGGCCGGGAGATGCGACTCAGGTTCATCCCCGACCTATTGTTCAAGGTAGATCGCTCATTCGATTATGGAAACCGGATCGACCGTCTCATCCAGACTATCAAAGAGGAAGAGGAAGGAAATCCTCCGGAAGATCGCTGAAGAAACGCGGGGGTGCCGGAGCTTTTTAATTTCCACGCACCAGAACCCGGAGGGAGACGCCATCGGCTCCATCCTGGCTCTGGGTCTGGCATTGAAGAGCCTGGGAAAGGAAGTACGAATTCTGACTCAGGACCCGGTTCCGGAAGTCCTGACCTTTCTTCCGGGGGCTCAGGAGATCGTTCATCGGGCCCCCTTGGACGGCCGGTTCGACATGGCCTTCGCCCTGGACTGCGGAGACCGGGCCCGGCTGGGGGAAGAATTCAACAAAGTGAAAGGGATCGGGAAGATCGTCAACATCGATCACCACGTGAGCAACGGCTTCTTCGGAGATCTGAACCTGGTCGATCCCCGGGCGAGTTCCGCCGCCGAGATCATCTTTGACCTGGTGCGAATCCTTGGGGCTCCCTTCACCCGAGAGGTGGCCGAGAATATCTACACGGGTCTTCTGACCGATACCGGCTCTTTTCATTATTCCAATACCTCCCCGCAGACCTTCGCCGCCGCCCGGGCGTGCGTGCTTGCCGGGGTGGACCCGGGGGAGGTTTCGCAGAAGGTGTATGACAGCCAGCCGCTTCCCCGTCTCCGCCTCTTGCCCCGGGTCCTGGATACGTTGGCGTTTTCCGCGGGCGGCCGGGTGAGTTCGGTAATCGTAACCCAGCAGATGCTGAAGGAGGCCGGGGCGACCGTGGCCATGACCGAGGACTTCATTAACTTCCCCCGGTCGGTCCAGGGGGTGGAAGTGGCCCTGCTTTTCCGCGAGGTCACACCCCAGAAGTACCGGGTGAGCATGCGCTCCTGCGGGGCGGTGGACGTAGCCCGGATTGCGGGACAGTTCCAGGGCGGGGGGCATCCCGCGGCCTCTGGGTGCACGGTGGAGGGAAGCCTGTCCGAGGTCCAGGCCAAGATCCTGGAGGCGGTAAGGGCAGTTCTTTGAACGGAGTCCTGGTCATTGATAAGCCGCAAGGCTGGACCTCCCACGATGTGGTCGCCTGGGTGAGGAAAACCCTGCGGATCCGCAAGGTGGGTCACGGGGGGACTCTGGACCCTATGGCCACGGGGGTCCTGCCGATTTATCTGGGAGAAGGGACCAAGCTGGTTCCCTTCAACCTGGAGGGCACCAAAGAGTACATCGCCACGATGAAGCTGGGGCAGGAGACCGATACCCTGGACGCGGATGGAAAGATCACCGCGGAGAAAGAAGGATTTTCCTGCACCGCCCAGAGGGTGGAGGAGGTGCTGAGTCGATTCCGCGGGAAGATCCGCCAGAAGCCGCCCCTCTATTCGGCGATCAAGCAAAAAGGGATTCCCCTTTACCGGCGGGCCCGGTCCGGGGAAACGCCCGAGGTGGCGGAACGGGAAGCCATGGTGCATGTTTTTTCCTTAAGAGAGTTTTCCTTTCCCCTGGTAACCCTGGAGATTACCTGCGGGCGGGGGACCTACATCCGCAGCCTTTGCGCGGATATGGGACGGGCGCTGGGTTGCGGAGCCCACCTGGTGGGACTGAGACGCACGCGCTCCGGGAGATTCAGGCTGCAGGAGGCCATGAACCCGGAAGAACTTTCCCGTCTGGCGGAGCAGAAGAAGATAGAGGAAAAGATTATCGCCCCGGGAGAAGCAGTGGACCTTACGGGGAAGATCCAGCTGGAAGAGAAAACAGCCGCCCGGGTCCGCCAGGGCCAACCCCTCCGGCTGAGCGACCTGCGGGAGGGGGAACAGGAAAGGCTGCGGAAAGGGCAGCGGTGGGGACTCTTTCAGGGACCCGGCGAGCTCTTGGCCATCGCCGAATCGCAGGTGGATGGGGGGGGGCCCTTGCTTTCCGGAAATTCCCAGGCCCTGCGCATCCTCCGGGTCTTTCAGGGATGAATTTTTAAGAACCTCCGTTCATTGGTCCATTTTGAGGGAAGCATTTTTACCCGAGCATTTCGGATGCTGAATTGGAAGCTAGAAAGGAGAAAGAGGTGACACTACTGCCAGAGCGGAAGAAGACCATCATCGAGGGGAATAAGAGACACCCCACGGACACGGGATCTCCCGAGGTCCAGGTCGCCATCCTGAGCGAGCGGATCAATTACCTGACCGAACATTTCAAGACCCATATGAAGGACCATCATTCCCGCAGGGGTCTCTTGAAACTCGTGGGTCAGAGGCGGCACCTCCTGGACTACCTGAAAAAGATGGATGTGGAGCGGTACCGTTCCCTGATCCAGAAGCTGGGAATCCGGAAGTAAAGAGGATCCCAAGTTGCCGCCGCAAAGGATACCGGGGATTATGTTGGAAAACTCTGCCCGGGCAAAAGGCAGAAGAAAAAAGTATCTTTAGGAAAGAGGGTGAATTTATGTCCGCACACGGAACGCGCCTCGAGGTTCGCTGTAACCTGGGAGGCAGAGATTTTATCGTAGAAACAGGGGCTGTGGCCAAGCAGGCGGATGGAGCGGTGCTGGTTACCTTTGGAGAGAGCATCGTCCTGGTCACGGCTACGGCCTCCAGAACCATCCGGGAGGGGATCGATTTCTTCCCCCTGGTCGTTGACTATCAGGAGATGGCCTACGCGGCGGGAAAGATCCCCGGGGGGTTTTTCAAGCGGGAAGGGCGGCCCAGCGAGAAAGAGATTCTCACTTCCCGGCTGATCGATCGGCCCCTCCGTCCCCTCTTTCCCAAAGGGTTCTTAAACGAAGTCCAGATCATCGCCACGGTATTGTCGGCCGATCAGGAAAATGACCCCGACGTGCTGGCCATCTGCGGCGCCTCTGCCGCCCTGGAGATTTCCGATATTCCCTTCCAGGGTCCCATCGCCGGAGTCCGGGTGGGGAGGATCCAGGGGCAATGGGTCTGTAACCCCACGGTCAGCCAGCTCAAAGAGAGCGACGTAAACCTGATCGTGGCCGGAAGCCGGGAAGGGGTGGTCATGGTGGAAGGCGGAGGCCAGGAGATCTCGGAAGAGGAATTGCTGGAAGCCATCTTCTTCGGCCACCGGTCCCTGCAGCCCATCCTGGGTATTCAGGAGGAGCTGAAGGGGAAGAGGATCGAACTGGAGAACGAGCAACGGAAAGCAGCGGGGCAACCGGAAATCAGGACCGCCGAGAAGAAAGCGGTCCCCGAGCTTTCCTTCGATCCGGTTATGGGCAAGCCCGTTCTCTTGGCCGATGAATCCATCCGGGAGCGGATCCGGACGGCGGGGCAGGGAAAGATCCTCCAGGCCCTGGCCATCGCCAAGAAGAAGTTGCGCAATGAGCAGTTGGAAAAGGCGCGGCAGGAAACCCTGGCCCCGCTGCTGGAGGAATTTCCCGAGAAGGCCGGGCCCCTCAAGGCCTACTACGAGGCCTTGGAA
>Ga0315291_10008574_pt1 | contig 12558 bp, 10 predicted proteins | sample YL17G12_20_MG_FD_203070 | JGI IMG/M metagenome (GOLD analysis project Ga0315291, IMG submission 203070) | Sediment microbial communities from Yellowstone Lake, YNP, Wyoming, USA - YL17G12_20 | ecosystem: Environmental > Aquatic > Freshwater > Lake > Sediment | place: USA: Wyoming | collected... | reverse complement strand
CCTCGGGGGTGAGGTGGTTCCAGAAGTCGCCCATCGCCTCGGTGGTGTAGAGGTAGTTCTCCGTGAGGGCGTAGGCGCCGGAGGCCAGGGCGGTGAAGGTGTCGACGCCGCTCAGTTGGATCACGTCGTAGCGGTCCTGGGTGGTCGAGAGGAAGTGGCGGCCCTCCGCGGTCACCACCTTTACGTGGGGCTGGTTGAAGAGGCGTCCCGCATAGTCCGCGTAGCGGCGGGTGATGGCGTCTACCATGAGGGGGTTGACGTCGACGCCCGTGAGGTGGGTCGCGTCGTTGTAAAGGGCGATCAGGCCGTCGATGCCGCCGCCGAGCCCGATGACCAGCACGACGGGCTTTTTCTTGACGATGTAGGGCGCCGCCTGGAGGTAGCCGTTGAGAAAGCTCATCTTCTTGATGTCGCCGTCGGACTTCAAGGTGCCGGTGCAGGCCTGCCCGTCCTGGCAGATGAAGAGATGTGTCCATCTCGTGCGGTTGACTACGGGGGAGACGTCGCCGCTGAATGTCGAGAGCACACGGTCGAACGGCTTGATGATGTCGACGCGCGCCACCACGTCCCACTTACTGTATTCGACCTCTTTGGCGCCCTTCGCGCGGTTGGCGAACGGGAAGAGCGGTTTGGAGGAGGGCACGTGGACGAGGTAGGGGTCGATCTTCATCCCTACGAGAAAGACCGCGGCGAAGAAGCCGACCTTCAGCCAGTTCGGGACGTTGCTGTAACCTTTGCTGAAGGAGTCCATGACGAGGCCGGTGACGCCGGCGAGCAGCGCCACGAAGAAGATCATGTTCGTCACCCCGAGGGCGTGGATCGCCGGGAGGCTCACAAGGGCGCCGATGGCCGCGCCGAAGAGGTCGGAGAAGTAGACGCGGTTGATGTCCTGACGGTAGATCGTGATGATCCCGCCGAGGCACATCCCGGCGAAGTAGAAGGGCACGGTGAGCAGGACGTAGAAGGCGAAGAGGCTGATGAGCTGCGACCAGTCTTTGGCCACGTTGAGCGGTTCGAAGTCGATGCGGGTGATGAGGAGGAACGAGACGATGGTGGCGAAACCATAGGCGTAGGCGTTGCGCGCGATGAAAGCCGGGGAGAGGAAGTGCGGATCGCGGCGGTGGCGCAGCGTCATGGAGGAGCCGGCAATGCCGAAACCGAGCAGGGCGATGCCGATGATCATCTGGGTGAAATGGTGCCAGGAAAGGACGGAGAAGACACGGGTGAGCGCAATCTCGAAGAAGAGGGTCGAGAAGGCGAGGAGAAATGTCGAGAGATAAATCCGTCGCGATACGCGATCCGTCATGCCGCAGCCTCCGATTTTAAGGATAGGCAACCCGTTTCCGGATTTTAAGGATTCGGGGCGCCAGATTCCCCAGGATGCTTTGATAGGCCTCGCAAGGGGTCCAGCACTGCGGGCAATGGAAAGCTTCAATTTCCCGCTGCACCTGGACGGCGCTTTCCGATTTCCAGATCGACAGCAGCCGATAATCGAGGTCCCGGATATTGCCGATGGTCCGCTCATACATGCTGCAGGGGAAAATATTGCCCGAAGGATCCATAAAGCAGGAGGATCGGAGGGCATGACAGGGAATGGGGGTCAAGCCGGTGAGCAGATAAGTTTCAATCCTTTTCAAATAGGACCATTCCAAAAAAGAAATCGGGTGAAACTTCATGCGGCGCAACCGGCGATACCGATTAATCTGTTGCAGGATATTTTCATCTTCCCGAGGCGTTAAGGGCTGCTCCATATTTCCATAATAAAAAGAGGTGTGGTAAACGTTGATATGGAAGTCATCGTAGGTCAACCAGGGGCACTCTTTTTGGGCGGCCTCAAAGGCGGTTTCAAATCGATCGGGATTGAAATCAAACCCCGGACTTACGTCCGGGGAATCCTCCCGTGCATGCTTCGCATGTCCGACTCCGTCGGAACCCTCTTCATCTACGGACTTACGTCCGCAGATTTACGGCGGTACGATTAAAAGGGGAAAGGGTCAGGCCTAAGGCCGATTTTACGCCCGGCAGACCATGAAGTTCCTGAAACGTCTTGATCTGGCGTTTCCACCCGCCTTGAACCCCGCGAATTTCATCGTTCTGCTTTTCTGCCCCATCCATACTGACGGTGATAAACAATTCCGGCGGTTTTAAAGCCAGGATCTTTTCGACGGTCGAAACAATGGTTTTTGTTAAAAAACCATTGGTGGGGAAATTCAGGAGCAATAGCCGGGGGCATTGATCCAAGATGACCTTTACGATATCCGGCAGATCGGGCCTTAAGAATATTTCACCACCGGTCAAGTGGATCCAGGAAAATCGGTTGGATCTTTCAAAAAAAATTTTAATTTCCTGAAAAGACAATTCGTTGGCCGGCTTTCTTTGCCAGATATTGCAGGTCCGGCAACGATAATTACAGCGGTCCGTGAGGGAATAGGTCAGCTTATACGGGAAAGGAACCCGTTTAACGCTGGAGATTAGAACGTTTTTGGCTAGATTTAAATAAGGCCGGACGATCATGGTTCAAAAATAATTCTTCAGAAAACACCACGCAAAACGAAGCCAGGCTGTTTTTAATTTAATGGTCGACGTCCCGTATCGGCGCTCGTATTCATGGCTGGAAACTTCCGCAAGCCGATACCCCTGTTTGGCGCATTTCATGACCATTTCCTGTTCAATGGAGTGGCTGTTCTCCGTTAGGTTTAGCTTTCGGGCCACCTGGGTTTTGATGGCACGAAAACCGTTTTGGACATCCGTCAACCGGATATTCCAGCGGTAATTGATCAACAGCAAAATGATATGGGCTCCGGTCATTCGAAAGAATCTGTTGATGTCCCCGTGAAGCTCATCACTCCCCCCCGTCATCCGGGATCCGATGACCAAATCGGCCCTTCCCTCCAGGATGGGTTGGACCAGTCGGGGGATATCCTGGGGGGCATGGGATCCATCGGCTTCGATAAAGACCAAGATATCCCCGGTCGCCTCCTGAATGCCGACCCGCACCCCGTCGCCTTTGCCTTTTCCATGGTCGCTGACCACCCGGGCCCCCATTTTTAGAGCTATTTCCCTGGTGTTGTCGGTCGAATGGCCGTCGACCACCAGGATGTCATCGGCCAACGGTCGGGAGCTTCGCAGCACGTCTTCCATAGTGGCCCCTTCATTTTTTGCCGGGATAATCAATGTCATCTTCATCTTGGAAGCTCACCTTTTAGGTATTCAGTAAACGGTAAAAACCCATTTCGTGATTGAATTCAAAGCCGCCGATCGGTTGTTTTGGTTAAGCTGTAGATACAATACGCGCCATAATCCAATGGCAGAAAAGATGGGAGTTTTAAGGGCCCTTGGCCCAAAAAATGAATCTGCAACCTTAATGATATCGGCATGGCTGGAAACATGCTCCTCTTCCACTTTGGCCGAGGGCAATAAGCGATAGGTCGCCTTAAGAAGAAAATCGGTCATCCGATTTTTTACCGGAAAGCCCAGCACGATCCGACCTCCCTCTTTGGTGATCCGCCGGATTTCTTTTAAGGCCTGGAGGGGTTGCTGGAGATGCTCCAGGACGCTGACCATGACGACGCCATCAAAACTGTCCGGGGCGAAGGGAAGGTGGAGCGCCGATCCTTCAACCAGGTGAACGGCGATGTGTTCTTTTTGCGTCATGTCCTTGACCCGGTCCATTTTACCATGCATGTCAAGCGCGAATAATCGATGCCAATGAAAGGCTAATTCCTTTAGAAAGATCCCGGAACCGCAGCCGATATCCAGCTAGGCATCATACCGCCGGGATCTTAATTCGGAGACCGCCAGTTCCAGTCATTTAATAAAAAAACGGCGAACGACCGGAAAATAATAGAATTTTAGGGGATCGGCAATTTCGGTCGGGCGAATATGGATTTTTCGCGGAAGATGAATCAAAGATCCTTCCTTTTATTAACGGTTAATTTTATAAAACCGCACCGGAAACTTGTTGATGTTATAGGTCTTGAGTAAGATCGCCCGCTCCATGATTTTCGGATATCTCTCAATTGAAATCAAACCCCGGACTTACGTCCGGGGAATCCTCCCGTGCATGCTTCGCATGTCCGACTCCGTCGGAACCCTCTTCATCTACGGACTTACGTCCGCAGATTTACGGCGGTACGATTAAACCAATTCTTCCCTAAATACAGGGAACGGTGCCGGTTTTCAATCGTGGCCAAAGGGGCCCAGAGCCCTGCAATTAGGGCCTCACTCGACAGCCTTCCCAGTTCACGGGAAGTATTCCGAACGGTGTAGGCCGGAGATCGGACCCAGCGATAATATTGAGCGCCATGAATGATCAGGCTGATGCCAATGAGCCCCGCCACCGCAGAACGGAGAAACAGACGGATGCGCCGATCGCGATCCGATCCCCTCATCGCCAGGCCCAGGAGTTTCGGCTTCGTCAATAAAACCAGCATAGAAATGGAAACCAAGCCCAAAAGGACCAAGGTTCCCATAACCAACTTTTTATAACCCAGAGAATACTGACTCACAAACAAAATCCAGAGTATAAAAAGCCAGCCCTTCGTAAAGACCGGCTTCATGTTGAAATTCCCTGAATCCGACCAGTTCCAGATTTTAGAGAGGAGCAAGGCCGTCAGGATAATCAAGGGCGGGAGGAGAGGCACGTAGTAACGCAAGGGACGGTAATTGAGGCCGTTGATGGCCAGATATCCCCCCAACAGCCATAAGGAAAGAAAAACCTCCAGGGGTTTGATTTTTTTCCAGCCTTTTAAAAGAGTTAGGAAAAGCCAGGGAATAAAGGATAGCCCGACTAGAAGTTCGACCGGTGACAGGGAAAAATATTTCAAGAGCAGCGGGGAAGTCACATTGCTCCAAAACCTGCCGAGATTCTTAGGCATCGCCAGGCGAACCCAATCTTGTATTGCGGAGTCAAAGCGCCCTTGGTTGGGCAGGAAAAAGAACCCGTACCAAGCAAAACAAGAAAGGCCTAACCCGCTTAGGAAGAAGGCTAAGGACCGGAGTCCTTTTTTGAGGCCCCCGGCCTCTCGTACTTTTTGCAGGATGGTCCAAATGAGGGACAGAACGGCAGCCAGGGTAAAATAAAGGGCCGTAGCCTTGGTGATATAACAGATAAAGGCGCTGACCCCGGCTAAAATAAAATAGAGGGGCTTTTCCAAGCCCCGATGCCAGAGGTACAGGGTCAACAGCATAGGAAAAACCAAGAAGGTATCGTTTAAACCGATCCGGTTATACATCAGAAAAATATAGTTAAAGCCCAAGAGCCCCACAGCCAGCAAGGCCGTCGGCCAATCCCGGTCACGACGAAGAGTGATGAGAAGCAGCCAGAAACCCAGGATAAGAAGGAAAATATTGACCAGGCGGAGCGAAATCAGGCCCACCCCCAAAACAGAAAAAAAGGCATATTCCAGTAGGGTTAGCAAAGGGCTATAAATAAAGGGATTCCATTCGTCGCTGATCCATTCTCCGATAAGGACTTTATTCCGGGCATTATGGGCCAAGGCCATTTCGTCCCCGAAAAAACCACCGCTCCAATCCAGATTCAAGGGGGGATCGGCTTCTAAATGAATGAGCCGCAGGGCCAAGATAGTAATGAAGATGATCCCTATGGTCAGCGGCACCCGATATCGATGAAGAAAAGAATTTTCGCCCCGCCGATGATCTAAAGGCATAGAGGAACCCTCCTAAAGGCATAAATCAACACCAGGGCAAAGGCCGCCCAGGACAGGGCACCCGAGGCCGCGGCCGGGATCGCGATTATAGAGAGAAATAAAATATAGGCATTCTCTCTGATGCCAATGCCGTTGATGGAAACCGGGACCATTAAGGCGATGAATCTCCCCTCCTCATCATGCCGGGATTATGTCGTCGGCCGCGCGGCGATGTCAACCAAGAAAAGCGGCGGCGGAAGAGCATGTTAGGGCAAAAAACCCTCCCGCACCGGCCGCGGGGGCGAAATTCATCGACCGGACGAACTCGAGGGGACTCTTTCGCCCCGAACTCGCGGTCCATCCCGTTATTCTCCTCCTCGACCGATGGCGGCCCGCCGTATCCGATAGCGTTGAGCTTACGGATGATGGCTTCAAAATCGACGTCGCCGACACACTAGCCGGCCAGGTGGGCGCTCGTGGCCCAGCATTTCAGGTTGTATTTTTTGAGGACCTGGAGCTTCCTGGCGGCGTAGGTAAAGCGAGTTCTGCCGCAAATCCCTTCCGGACATCCTGTTATCCTGTCAAACCTCTGTGAACTGCCGAATCTTGGGTCAGAAGTCCCGGCGCAGGATGTGGCGGTAACAGGCCAGGTACTTCGACACTGCCTCCTTGCGACAGCCCAGCGCCGTCATGGCATGCAACACAGGCGGCAGTTCCTCGATGTCGCCTTTTGCCTCGAATACGCCGAAGGGAAAGACGAACGACTGCACGGCGGGCAACAGTTGGGCGTTCACCCGCGGCGAACCGATGTCCCAGTCAACGCATAGGCGGGCGCCGGTGATCGGTTCAACGAAGCGCACGCGCTTGTACCTGACAACGAAGGCGGGGAAGATCGGCTCCGCGGGCACCGCGGCGTGTCCGCGCAAGTGATGCCGCACGACGAGCAGTTCCGAATCGTTTAGGGCGGCATTGGCCAGCCACCGTCCTGAAAGCGCAAAGGGAATTCGCGTCTTCCGGGACAGGCCGCCTTCTTTGCGTTTGACTTCAAGGAACGACGCCTCCCCAGGTTCGCCGGTTTCGATGTCGGCGTACCACCGCACGCGGATCTTCGTCTTGAGATAGTCGCTGTTTGTTTTTTCCTCGAGCAATGTCCAGTTCCTGGTGTCGTAGTAGATGCTGGACACGATGCCCTCGGGAAACTCCGGGTCTGACAGGCACCGGCCGGAGAGCCACGCGACGAGGCGACCGGCCGCGGCGCGATCGAACACGAACTTTATCTCGCGGCGCTCGCGCCGACCTGTCTCCGCCCACGTAACCTGTATGTCAATCGCCATAATGTTTCATCTCGCGGTTCGCAGAAGTGGGACCTCAAACGTTGACCTACGATCAACGGCTGCAGCCGCCATTCTCCATGCTTTCTGCACTTTGCTCCATGCTCTTTGACGGGCTCATAAATGTACAACCTGCAGTCCACATTCCTTGCTACCTGCACTCCGCCTCGATGTTGAGCGGACCTCGGACGACGAGGTCGAGTGATGCCTGATCCCTCTTCTCGCCGTTCACCATCCAGTGCGAGAAGCGGGTCCGCCACTCTGGCGCAGGCACCGAAACGCGGATCTGCTGACCGGCGAAGTAGATTCCCTTGTAGGAAATGCTTTCTGGGTAACCGTCGATTTCGAACGGGATGCCATCCGGGCCGTTTACTGTGCAAGTGTACGGTTCGCTCACGCCGAAGGACCTGCTGAACTGCTCGCACATGAAGGCGGGCCTCTTCTTCAGGAAGTTCCGGTAGACGTCCATGAACGACATGTCTTTCACGCCGTAGGCCTTCGCCATGCGTTCGTAATGGGCGAGTCGTTCGCCGGTGAACCTCGGGTTCAGGCGGTGGTTCACCGCGTCCATCGTCTTCCGGGTGAACCATCTGCGGTACTCCGGGTCATCGTTCATGAGTCGCGAGAAGAGAACGGGGAGCATGTCGGCTTGGTTGACGAAGTGCCGATATACGGAAGGAGGGCGTACGCCGCGGTACATGAGGCTCCACGTTTTCTTACCCCAGGTCTCTTTCTCTGCCCAGTTGTACACATCAACGAAACTGTGGTCCAGGTCCCATGGTATCCAGAACCATCGGGGCTTGTCGGATCCTTTGTCGAGTACGACCGGCCCCTGGTTTCCATCGGTGGTGCCATTGTACACCGTTATCAGTACGCGGGCCGCGTGGTTGTCGAGGTCAACGTACTGCGCCGCCTCAGACATCGTCAGGGGCCGGGACAGGTCCCGGAACCTCGCTCGCATGACGCTGTTCAGGTCCCGCGCCTCCTTCTGCTGTGTCTGTTTTCCCTGGTAGAACAACACGTCGGAGTGCCCGACACGCGAGGCGTACGCCTCCGGGGTGAGGCGCTCGCAGAGGTAGTAGATTCCCTGGGATCGGCCGTTGATGAACAGCATCGTTGGGACCGTTTTCTGCACCGGGCATCCTAGGCGTTCGGCGAAGTCGAACGCCAGCGCGCTCACGAAAGGCGATAACGCGGGCCAGTCATTCAAGAGCAACATGCACCTGATGGGATCTGCGCCGGGATCGGGGAAGAGACCGGCCGGCCATTGTTCGGCGCCGTACTGGTCGCGGAAATATAGCCGGAAACTGTGCCAGTTGCCCGGTATGCGGCTCTTGCCGCCGTGGAGGCGCAGCCCGGCGCGCGTGGAGAAGAGCGGGCGTCCTTCCTCGTAGTATGTCACGTGCGCCTCGCGTTCCCACGCCTTGCCGCGGTCGCGCCAGTGCGGGAGTATTCCCCATTCACTGCTGTCCATGTCGTCCTCGTTCACGACGATCGAAACGAGCGGCCAGCCGGGGCGGAAATGCTCCGGCCGGACGCCGTCGTCGGGCGCAAGAGACATTTCATGCCACTCGGAAAGCCATGCCGGGTTCACCTGGTACAGGAAGTCGCCGACCTTGCGCTTCTTGACGAAGATGTTTTCGTCGGGCGTGAAATCCTGCCGGGCCACTTTGGGGTATATTGAGAAGTCGTTGGTGATGGGTCGTACCGTCCGCATTTGGCGGAGGATATGTCCCATCGTGCCGTTGGTGAGTTGCGCGGTAGGGATCACCTGCGCGCGTGCCGCCTCGCGCATACCGACGAGATGTTTCTCCCGGGACGTTTCGAGGAACACGCCTGCCGCCAGGAAGAACGCAAGCGAAAGCGGAATGATCATGCCGTGCATGAAGGCGCCGGCGTGATGCCTGGATTTGTGGCCTTCGGTTTGCATGGCGGGCGATTGCTCCGGAACAGGAGGCCGCTCACACCTCGCCGGGGCGGCTGAAGAAGATATCCACCCGGCTTCCCGCGACCTGTTGTTCCACCGACTTGATCTCCAGCGCCTGGGCCGCGTCGGCCTCGGCGAAACTGTAGCAGATAACCGATTCCTTCCCGGACTCCGTGACACTGTCAAGGCGCCCGCGAGGGAGTCGCTCGGACAGCATCTTCGTCAGGCGCGTGCCGTGGACCGCGAACTGTCCTGCGGGCAGGCGTACCATGACGGCCCCGTCGCTGGCCTGCCCCTTCGCCTTCGACAGCACGGCTTTCTGGATGACGAGGGCCAGCAACGCCACCATCAGGAGGATCCCGAGGAAGAACATGTTGAATGTTGCACAGCAGAGCGATGCGGCGATGACCAGGAGGATGAAACCGATCTCCTCCGGTTCTTTGATCGGGGTGCGGAAGCGCACGATTGAGAGGGCGCCGAGTAACCCCAGCGACAGCGGCAGGGAGAACTGCACGCAGATGAAAATCGCGGTCACCGAGATTCCCAGGAGCGGGAACGTACGGTGCACGAGACTTCCCGTCGCGCGGCTCTTGTAGAACCGAGTGTACAGGTGCGCGATGAACATCGCGCAGAGGAGAGAGAGCATCAGGATCACCACGAACGGGAAGAACCCGAACTGTGCCATCCTGCGGCTTCCGAATCCGCCCAGTTGCGCCAGCAATTCGCTCCATTTCATGGTCTACTGCACTCCTTTTCCTTCAACGAAGTTCACTGTCCGACGGCAGGAGTCTGACGGCAACATTCTAGCAATTCCGCGCCCTCCATGCAACTCTTCCACGTCGGCGTGTTCAAACCCATGGTTTCGCCGCCGATTCTCACTATGTTGACCGGCGCTAGTTCGAAATTCGCGGCGAGGCGACCGGAACCCCTCGTCATCAAGGAAAATCGCGGCTGGGAGTGTGCGGGCACCGGTTGCCGCGCGGACCAGGAACGGCGCCTCCGTGATAATAACCGCGTCGGCGGGCAGATTATAGGTAACAACTATGTCCGCCTCCTGTCAAGGCCCTGTACTCTCACATGACGTTGATGGATCAGGAAGGTCGGGTGCTCCGATCGGGCCGGGTTCCCAACCTTTGGGCCGAGATCGAAATTGGCGGATAGGTTAAGGGGCCGGGACCTGACGTTAGCGTGTGTGCGGACATAGTCTTCGGGCTAGGGGCATGGATAGAAGGGTGGTCCACAAGACCTCAAGAGAAGGCAAGAAAAGAAAGGAGAAGAAAAAACCGCTTGCATCACATCATCATAGAAGCGTTCGGCAAAAGCATAAAGTCCCCCTCGCAGTTGGATAAGATTCCCTGATTTGACCCAGCGGTATAGCTGCTGCTATGACCGCGAACCGGGCCGCATCGCGGCCAACTCCCTGGCCCACGACGGCGGCGGGATCGAGTCGCACGGCATGGGCTACGGGCATGTGCCCCAGGCCGCAAGCGACGACGTCCTCCGCGTCCTCCTCGACCCCTTCCAGGACAAGCGGACGGCCTACACCTTCTTCATAAACCCCCGCGGGGCCCGGGGCGAGGGGCTGACCTCGGGCGGAGAGGCCAGCTTCAATTGGGACGGGATCTGGGACGCCGAGAGCCGGATCCTGGACAACGGCTGGAGCGCGGAGCTCAGAATCCCCTTCAAAACCTTGTCCTTCAAGCCCGGGCTCACCGTCTGGGGCATCAACGTCGAGCGCACCATCGCCCGCAAGCAGGAGACCATCCGGATGTCCGGGACGAATCTGGACAGTAAATTCTACAACCCCATGGAGGCGGCCGGACTCCTGGGGATCGAAGGCTTCAAGCAGGGAAAGGGGATCACCTTCCGGCCCTACGGGCTGGCCAGCGCCCAGAATAACCATCTCTCGGCTGGCGGGTTCCAAGGAACGCTGGACGGCGGGTTCGACATCTACAAAAACTTTACGCCCAATTTCGTGGGCGCTTTCAGCTACAACATGGATTTCGCCGAGACCGAGGCCGACTAGCGCCGTATCAACCTGACTCGGTTCCCCCTGTTTTTCCCCGAAAAACGGATGTTCTTCCTAGAGGGGTCGGAGATCTTCAACTTCAGCTCGAGCATAAGCTTCCGGCCCTTCTTCAGCCGGACGATCGGGCTGTACGGCGGCAAGCAGGTGTCGGTCGTCTTCGGGGCCAAGCTCTTCGGCAAGGTCGGCCGGACGAACCTGGCCGTCCTGGACGTCCGGACGGATGCCTTCGAGAATCTCCCGGGCCGCAACTTCCTGGCCGCCCGGATGACCCAGGACATTTTCGCCGAGAGCAAGGTCGGCTGGATCTTCACAGACGGCAGCCCGACGGGGGAGCGGAATTCCCTGGCCGGCATGGACTTCCAGTATTCGACCTCGAAGTTCATAGGGAACAAGAACCTCATGCTGGCGGCCTGGGCGGCCTACAACTGGAATAAGAAAACCGAGGGCGGCCACCACGGCTTCGGCTTTAGGGCCAACTATCCCAACGACCTCTGGGACATCCAGAGCACCTACGCCTACTATGGTGAGGCGTTGGATCCCGGGCTCGGCTATATGATGCGGCAGGGCATCCAGACGTTCTTTCTCAAAGTCGGCTACCAGCCCCGCCCGGCCGGAGGATTCCTGGGCGGCCTCGTCCGGCGGTTTTTCTTCGAGGCGAGCGGTGACTTCTACTGGGACCTCGAGGGAAGGCTGGAAACAAGCCGGCTGTCCACGACACCGTTCAGCCTGAGGACGGAGAGCGGAGAGCAGGTCGGGTTCAACATCGTCCCCAACCGCGACGTCCTGCCCTACGACTTCGAGATCGCCGAGGGGGTCGTCCTGCCCGCGGGGTCTTACAGCTTCACGAACTACCGCCTCGATTTCCGCACGGCCAGCCACCGGCCGGCGGTCCTAAACGCGAGCTGGAGTTTCGGGGAGTTCTACTCGGGCCGCTACGATGACGTCACCCTCGGCCTGGCGGCGAAATTCAAAGGCTATGCCAGCCTCTCCCTGGACGTCAACCTCGTCCGGGGCCGGCTCCCCCAGCGCCATTTCAGCGAGAACGTCTACCAGGTCAAGGCTGACGTCTTTCTTTCGCCAGACCTCGGCTTGATGAACTACATCCAATACGACGACATCTCCAAGCTTCTGGGCTGGAGCGCCCGTCTCCGCTGGCAGGTTTCCCCCGGCAACGAGATCTACTTCGTCTACAACAAGAACTGGGAGAGACGGTGGGACCCGACGAGCCGCTTCCTCCCCCTGGAGGAACGGGGGGTCTTCAAGATTTCGCTCTCCATCCGGCCGTGACGGCCGGAGATCAGGGGGCTATTCCATCAGAGGCGATCCCTCAAAACGGCCGATTCTCCGAGCTCGACGAGCCTATACTTCATGGTCCCGAGGCCGATTTTTTCGCCGTAGCTGAGCTGGACGGACCAGTCGCGGTCATAACCGGCCCGGAAGATGTCCTTGCCCGCGCTTCGGGCGATGGCCAAATCGGCCGTGGCCTTGTCGACGGCAACGGGATCGGAGGACGCCAGGATGCCGATATCGCCCACGATGGGGCGCTGGGCCCTGGCCATGCAGTCACAATCCTTGGTGATCTGGATGAGGAAGTTAATGAAGCCCACCTTGCCTTTGAAGCGG
>Ga0315291_10008571_pt1 | contig 12560 bp, 8 predicted proteins | sample YL17G12_20_MG_FD_203070 | JGI IMG/M metagenome (GOLD analysis project Ga0315291, IMG submission 203070) | Sediment microbial communities from Yellowstone Lake, YNP, Wyoming, USA - YL17G12_20 | ecosystem: Environmental > Aquatic > Freshwater > Lake > Sediment | place: USA: Wyoming | collected... | reverse complement strand
TTCAAGTACTTTTTGGAAATTTATTAGTTACCCCATTTTCGATCTCAAAAAAAGTAGATACGTATCGCATGCATCTCATATTCTAATTCCAAGTTTTCTTATTATCTTCCAATTTTCATTTTCCTTTTCTTATAATGGAGAGGGAGAGGTTTCTTTGGTAAGTCAGACATTCTTGTCTGACTATGTGAATAGACAAGTCCGAGAAACGGATCCGTAGGAAATGTTTGTTCTACCAATTTTTCGTAGCGTCAGGGTTCATCCCTGACGTTTTTTTTACGTCGGGTATTAAACCCGACGATTTTCTTTCATCCTACTGGAAGCGTGACACTACACAAAATGGGCAGAAGTGTAACTCCTACCCAAACATTGTAAACAGACAAGATGTCTATTTCACCAAAACAAAATAAAAAGCCCCCATACGGGGGCTTTTTTTCTTCTTTTTTTAATTTTCTTAGAATCCGAAAGTTATCCCACCTAATAGAGTAGTATAATGAGAACCCTTGGTTCCGAATTCCTCCTGTTCAGTCATAATATGAGTATATCTATATTCCGCAAAAATCTCAAAAGGGACTGCCGGGAATTTCAGGGAAACCCCTCCTACTCCATGATAACCCAATCTATTCTCATCCCCTGGTAAATCTATGGTAGAGCCTGAACCCATGTCAAAAGAATAAACCAGCCAGTGCCATCCTAACCCTGCTCCGATATAAGGCTTAATCACCGGAATAAGGTCAAATTTATATTTGGCGGTCACATTCAGAGAAAAATCCCTCACCGTAAAATCCACATTCAAAGTATCACCACTTAAAATATCAACATAGGTGAACTCTTTTTTCTTCCAGGCCATTTCCGCCGAGCCCTCTAAATCGATTATGGGAATAAAGCCCAAAACCACATGCCCACCTAACATCGGCATCTCTTTTAAATCCAGACTGAGTGGAGATTTCTCCAGCCCTGGGTTGGTATAGTTCTGAACAAATCCACCCCTGACTCCAATTCCCACCCCGGAAAGAGCATAGACTGGCGATGCACAAAGCATCAGGACTCCGAGCAAAATTACTATTTTTTTCATCCCTCCTCCTTTCTTCTGGTTTTATCCTTTTATTATATATTTATCGGAACTTAAAAAGCCAAACCTTAATCATTTCAGAGAATAAAAACTGGTTTATACAAATTGTCATTCTGACCCCCTACGGGGGGAAGAATCTATTTTCTTTTTTTAAATTAGATGCTTCGTCCTGCGGACTCAGCATGACACTCTAATATTTAGGCAGGGATTGCATCCCTTCCCAACATTTATTTCGGACAGAGCAACTGCCCGCTCTGAACTTATTATATTTTATCTCTTCTCTTTTACTTTGCCCATAAAAGCCACCATCCTGCCGGCTTTTTCTTTATCCCTCCTGTAAGACTGATAAAGGTTTATTTCGCAAAAGGTACAATCCCTTGACATTAGGATATTCTCTTCTTTAACACCTGATTTCAAGAATCTATCTTTAACCCAGCCTTTCAAATCCAGATATTTTTCACCTTTTTTATTCTCAATCCTTCGACTCTGCTCTCCTCGAGTCTGAGCGACCTCGGAGTCGAAGACAGGATAGTGAGCTTGCCGAACTATATATTTATCATTTACCAGAACTGCCAGGCTATCAGAAATTTTATAACAACATCCTCCAATGGAAGGACCGAAAACCAAATTTATCTCTTCAGGTTTCGTGTCGAAAATTTTAAGAGCCTCATTTATAAATTTCTCCGTCATACCTGAAAGAGCACCTCTCCAGCCGATATGCGCTAATCCTATCAAACCTTTTTCGTGATCAGCTAAAAACACCGGCAGACAATCCGCTACCTGAACTACCAAAAAGAGATTTTCTTGGTCTGTTAATAGAGCATCCCCTTCTAATTTTATAATCTTCTCATTTACTTTTTCTTTAAAAATTTGAATCTGAGTCTGATGAACCTGCCGGGGTATTACAACATTAAATTTTTCTTCTGAAATATCCGAAACCTTAGAAATCAATCCTGGAATATCTGAAGGATCAAGCCTTGTTCCGTCTTTATGACCTAAGATAAGCCCGGCTTTGAGAGATCCAGATTTTTCTAAATGTGCGAACTTCAGATAATTTATCCCCTCATTTTCTTCTATCTCTATTTTCTCACTAACTGCTGATCTGCTCTTCATCCTTTTTGTCCTTCTTCTAATTCAATCCCCTTAGCTCTTTCCACTTCGATCACCCCTTTAACTCTTCTTATCCTTTTGATCGTCCGGTTCAAGTGTCTTAAATTTTTAACTTCTATGACAAAACTCCCCACTGTAGCCGCCTGTCCTGGTTTTATCTCCGCACCGCGCACGTTGGTGTCTGCATCTGCAATAACCTCGGTTATATCCCTTAGCATGTTTTTTCTATCCTCAACTAATATTTCTAACCTTACCATAAAAGATTGATTTTTATCCACATCCCATTCCACCTCCACCTTTCTGTCACTGTCTACCATCATCTGCAGGGCATTAAGACAATCTGCTCGATGAACTGAAACTCCTCTACCTCTGGTAATAAAACCAACGATCCTCTCACCCGGAATGGGCTGACAGCATTGAGCAAATCTGAACATCAGACTCCCCAAACCCTGAATCCTTATACCGCTCCTTCCTCTGGCTTTCTCCACGAACTTCTGGATAATACCCTCCTTCGCTTTTGAAGGAGGCTCCTCCGGTAATATCTCAGATAATACATGTCTTATAGAAAGACTCCCTTTACCCAGTGCGGAGAGAAGTTCCTCCGAGGAGGATAAGTTAAACCTCATGGCTAAATCCGTAAGCTCGTGTTCCCCCATCATTTTTTGATGATGTCTCCTGAATTCCTTTTCCAGAAGCTCTTTCCCTAAATTTAAGCTCTCTTCATACTCCTTCAGCTTGAGATAATGTCTGATCTTGCTTCGTGCTTTAGTGGTTTTGACAATCTTTAGCCAGTCAGAAGTAGGCATTTGATGAGTAGTGGTGATTACTTCTACTCTGTCACCGCTGGAAAGAATGGTATTCAAAGGCACCATTTTGTCATTAACCTTTGCCCCGGTGCAGTGTTGGCCAATATCTGAATGAACTGCAAAGGCAAAATCAAGCGGAGTGGACCCTTTGGGCAACTGCTTCAGCTCACCCTTTGGAGTGAAAACGAAAACATCATCCTGGAACAGGTCAATTTTTAAATATTCTAAGAATTCCGAGGGGGTAGAAAGTTCCCTCTGCCACTCTAAAACTTCCCTTAGCCAGATCATCTGTTTGTCCGTTTCATCCAACTCTTTTTTCCCTTCTTTGTAGAGCCAGTGAGCAGCAATACCATACTCTGCAGTGCGGTGCATCTGATGAGTCCTTATCTGGATCTCTACCATCCTTCCCCGAGGGCCAATCACCGTAGTGTGCAGGGATTGATACATATTCCTCTTGGGTGTGGCGATATAGTCCCTGAACCTCTCTGCCACCGGAATCCATAAATTATGAATTATCCCTAAAGCTTGATAGCATTCTCCTACTGTATCAACCATAGCCCGGATAGCAAAAAGGTCGTAGATCTCCTCAAGTGGTTTATTCCGGTCTTTTAATTTATGAGAGATACTGTATAAATGTTTTGCCCTGCCAGTGATTTCAGATTTTATTCCGGATTTTTCTAACTCATTCATTAGAGGTTTTACTACCTCCTGGATATATTCATCCCGTTCTTCTTTCTTCTCATTAATAGCTTTCAGAAGATCTTTATATGCTTCCGGCTCTAAAAATTTAAAAGAAAGGTCTTCTAATTCAGTTTTAACCATTGCCATCCCGAAACGATGAGCTAAAGGAGCATAGACTTCTTTGGTTTCCTGCGCAATCCTCAGCTGTTTTTCCCGGGGCAAAGCATCCAGGGTACGCATATTGTGTAATCTGTCAGCCAGTTTAATGATTATCACCCGGATATCCTTAGCCATAGATAAAAGCATCTTGCGGTAATATTCCGCTTGTTCCTCTTCTGCGCTTTCAAATTTAATCTCTCCTATCTTGGTGACTCCGTCCATTAACATGGCAATCTCATCCCCAAACACCTTTTCAATCTCTTCAAGCTTAATGTCGGTTTCCTCGATAACATCATGGATCATCCCCGCAGCAATCGTATCTGTATCTAAATGCTGTTCAGCTAAGATGAAGGCGACTTCCAGGCAATGCTGGATATAAGGATCACCCGATTCCCGGAACTGCCCTTTGTGAGCATTATCTGAGAACTCGTAGGCTTTCCTCAGAAGAGGAATATCCACATTCGCATTAAAAGATTCTATCTTTATTATAAATTCAGCTAGGTTCATTTATTAATCCTGTGTTTCCATATATTTAGACGACTTTTCTTCTTAAAGAAAACAAATCTATATTTTAAAAAACGAGCCATATCTCTGGACTTCACGACCAGGACAGCTTAATAGATGCCACAGCAGAAGATGTGAATAGATTATAAACTTTTCTCTAAACCCCTTCATTCTCCCTAAAGTAAAGATTAAAGCTATCAGATTTAATCCCATATTAAATAAAGTCTTAATAAAACGAATAATCATCAAGTTTACATAACCAAATCGATTATAATTCTTCTTAAAAAACCTATAATAACTGCGATAATATTCTATCCTCCCTTTAGATTTAAGATCAAGCAAACTCTGTCCCTGTTTGTGATAGACCTTCAATTGAGGTAGATGGTAGACCTTCCAGCCCATCTTTTTCATCTGAAAACACCAGTCTGTTTCCTCTAAGAAAAGAAAATATCCCGGGTCTAATTCTCCTGCCTCTTTAACCGCTTCTGGTCGAACGATAATGCAGGCTCCGATAACTGAATCGACCTCAATCGGAAATATATATTCCCGATATTTACTGGGATATTTTCCAGGGAAAAGAATCCTTAAAAGAGATTTATTTAAAAGCTCTTGACTTAAACTGGGGAAATTAGCAATGGAGTTCTGTTTGGTCCCATCTGAATTTAAGAGCTGAACTCCAGCTAATCCTGCATCTTTATTCTGCTCCATAAACTCAATCATGCCCTTCAAAGCGCCGGGTAATACTTTCACATCCGGATTCAGGAGAAGAAAATATCTTCCTTTTGCCAGAGCCAATCCAAGATTGACCCCTCGGGCAAAGCCAACATTTTCGTAACTGACGATAAACTTAACCTGGGGGAAATCTTTTTTAATCATCTCCACACTTTGATCCCCTGAATTATTATCGACCACTAAAATCTCAAGCTTAAGATTTCCTCTATTCTCTTCTATTGAATTAAGACATTCTTTCAAAAGAGAAGCCGTATTGAAATTAACTATAATCACCGACAGATCTATGGAATTCATTTACTCTATACGCCTTTTTTCGTCTTAGGTTTTACATCTCACTTCTTACCTTTTCTTTTTTTCCCTTGAACTCTTAAACTTTTGAACCCTTGAACCATCTTTTTTATTTTCCTATTTGCTACAAGCTACTTGCTCCAAGCTAAATGCTTACTTTCGTTTCCCATCTCACTTCTTACGTCTTACATCTCACTTCTTGCCTTTTCTTTTTTTTCCTTGAACTCTTGAACTTTTGAACCCTTGAACCATCTTTTTTATTTTCCTATTTGCTACCAGCTACTTGCTACAAGCTACCTGCTTTATTCTTCATCTCCCAGTATTTAGCATATTTGGTGAAGATATAAAAAGAGTGAATAACGCTCAAAATCAATCCCGGAATACCATCTCTGAACCCTTGTTTTATAATATAAATTTTAAAAAACCCTAAGACGGGTGAAAATAACAGTTTCATTAAAACACCTGCTTTCCCTTTCTTCTCCATCTCGAATGCAGAAAGGGTGGTATAAGTATCCAATTTTTTTAAATTATGACTCAGATTTTCAAAGGGATAATGTTCGATCTTCCCTTGCAATCTACCGGTTTCCCCTTTTAGGCTCACACCTTCATGTACCCTTTTTTCTTCTAAAATTGCTTTTTCTTTTCTGAAAAGTCTTAAAACCCAATCTGAATCCCAGGCATGTTCTATCCATCTGCCCAAAAATTTGGAGCGTCTCCTTATCCAGTATCCATCGATTTCGGAAAAAATATCTATCTTCCTTCTAATCTCCTGAGCTAATTCCGTTGTAACCACTTCATCTGCATCAATAATCAAAACCCATTCAGAAGAAGCCAGTTTGCAGGCAAACTCTCTCTGTTTTGCAAATCCCAGCCATTTCTGAATAAAAATCTTCTCAGTGTACTCTCTGGCAATGGATACGGTTTTGTCCTTGCTTTCTGAATCCACTACAATAACCTCATCCGTAAATTTAAGGCTTTCCAGACATCGTTGGATATTTTTCTCTTCATTATAGGTGATAACTACTGCAGAGATTTTTGCCATAGCACTTAAATCCTTTTTAGAATTTTGTAGTGCGCCCCTTTTCCTGATAACGGATCCGTAGGACAGGGTCGCTTATGCTCTACAGACACTACAAAAAACTGTAATAAAACTCTTCTGTTTTTCGAGCAAAATTATTTAAAGAGAATTCATTCTCTGTTAAAACCCTTCCTGCTTTACCATAACTTTCTCTTTTCGTCTTATCTTTGAGTAACTCCAGAATTGCATCCGCCATACTCATGCTATCTTTTTGTTTAACAATCAATCCATTTATACCATTTTTAATAACTTCCGGTATTCCGTTGATATTTGTCCCCACAACCGGCTTTCCTGAAGCCAGGTACTCTAAAGCTACACGACAAACCGTCTCGGAACCAGTTGAGGCTACCACTGCAATATCCATAAGTGAGATAATCTTCCTTGAATCTTCAGTCCTTCCAATAAAGATAAATTTGTCTGAAATCCCCATTTCCCGAACCAGTTCTTTCAAACGATATACTTTGACCTGAGCATCCTCTCCGGCAATTAAGAATTTAACCGGCTGAAAACTCTTCAAAACTTCTGCTGCCGCCTGGATAAAATATCTGTGCCCTTTTACCGGCGAAAGCCTTCCCAGGATACCGACCACCAGTTCATCATTAGAGATGCCCAAGGATTTTTTAAGCTCTGAATCTTTCCCTATGGGAAAAAAGTAATCCGGATCAATTCCCAGGGGAATATTTATTAATCTATTCTCGTCCAGACTAAAATTTTCCGAATAGCTTCTATATAATACTTCTGCAGTCGTAATTACCCCATCCGTCCATCTTTCATTCAGCCATCGATTAAAAAGATTATTTTTAGGCATCCTTTGATCCCCTCGAGTGCGGATCAGAATATATTTTTTCTTACCCAACTTCTTGAGCAAGCCAGCATATAGATGCCCTTCTCCTTGATGAGCATTGACCAGATCTATATTTTTTTGCTCTATAAGATCTTTTAGCCTTTTCAGATTATAAAAAAACCTGCCCGGATTCTGATAGGACAGATAAATATCTTGAAAAATCTCCAGCCCCATCTTCTCAGCGACTTGAAGAGGTGGAGAATTTTTATCCCCGGCTAAGATCACCTGGTGACCTCTTTTATGCAAACCTGAAGAAAGAGCCACCGCATAATGCGCACAGGCATTATACCATCTGACATTAACCAGTTGTAAAATATTCAAAGTTCTTTTCATTCCTTCTTTATGTTTTTTGTAGCGTCAGGGTTTATCCCTGACGTTTTGTCTTCTATGGAGTATAAAGCTTCAGCTTTATCTTTATTTTATTTGTAGACCTAAAGGTTTACACTCCAAATCTAAAGAAGTAATTTACATAAACCCATACTTAATCTATTTAACAAATCTTTTACTAGTTGCCTTTTCAACACCTCCCTCTATCTCAATATGTAATGTATCTCTTATTTCTGTTGATAGATATTTCACATTCTGAATGATTGTTGTATGAAAAATAGTCTCTTCATCAATAATGATTTCCAATAAACTAGCTCCGCTAAGGTCGGCTCCAGCCAGATCAGCTGCGCGCAAATCAGCTCCTTCAAGACGCACCTCATGTAATTTAGCTTCTCTAAGATTAGCCCCTTTCAGAAAAGCTACACTGAGGTTAGCGCTTATCAGATTAGCTCCTCTCATATTAGCTCTACCTAGATAAGCTTGAGATAGATCAGCTGCTCCAAGAAAGGCACCTTCCAAATCAACTCCTTCTAAATCAACTGTAGGGTATGGACGAATTTTATTAAACTCATTTATCCTTCCATTTTGTAATAAATATATTAACTTCTCTTTGTTAGGGATCTGAGATATGTCTGGTTCTGGAATTGTAGCTGCCTTAGAAAAATGTATATATGGGTCTAAATCTTGGTTACCAAATAATATTTTCCATTCATTCTTCAGAAAAGTCTTTAATTCATCATTTAAGGTCTTTTCAATTAAATCTAAATGCCCCCAATTTTTCATAAATACTTTTCTTCCTTCTTCGGATTTTACGTCTCTGTCTTCCTCCATAAATGCTGCAACCGAAGCCAAAAAATCTGCCTTATGTTCAGCTAAGGCTTTGTAAAATCCCTCCCATCTGAATTGGATTATCAAAATAACCAATAACAAGTTAGGCTCGGTTTCACCAGCGCTTATTTGGTTAACCAGAATAAAATTGTTTATAAATCTTTTTATCTCCCTCGGATTTGCCTCCATCCCTTTTGAAATTATATCAATATACTTTTCAACATGTTCCTGGGCACCCGTGTCCTTTAATTGCTCTTTTAAACGTTGAACATAAGTCTTAACATCTTGCTCTCGTAATCCAGGTAAATTAAAAGGAACCTGTATAATCTTTTTAATATAATCTGTTCCACTAATCCCTGATTCTTTGCCATACTTCTTATCCACGCACTTCTCAATAATGTCCCTATCCAATCCAATAACGAAAACATAGCCCTCAGCATCTAAAAACACTTTAGCTGATTCCAATACCTGCAATGCTTTATCGGGCAGACACCTATCCAAATCATCAACAAAAATCACAATCCGATCGTTTTTGATTTCTTTGATAATTTCTTTTAATTTTTGGTTTAACGCAAAATATAAAGATGCGAAATCTTTCTCTTCCTTATCCTTTTCAATAAATTTTTCAGGGTCGAATGAGATTTTAGTTATTCCTAAATTTATCTCAGGTTTAATACTTTTTGCAAAAGAAACTGCAATATCTCCTAAAGCTTTCAGTATCTCTTTTGCTTGATCTTTATATTTAGTCTCCAATTCCAATTTCAGAGTTTGGAGTAATGGAACCAGCAGATGTTTTTCCTTTTCAAATTGCCAAGGGTTAAACCAGACCGTTACTGCGCCTCCATCGTCCAACCTTTTCTTCATCATCCTCATCAAAGTTGTCTTACCTGTTCCCCAACTCCCAAAGATTCCGATGGTAAATCTTGGCTCTGAGCCTTTTATAATATTTACTAAGGCATCTCTATAATTACCAAAGCCCAGAACTCCGTCTTCAACTGGGAGATCGAGCAATATCTTAACTTTTTTCTCTGGCATAATAACTCCTTCTTAATCGTAATACTTGTTATGTGGAGATTCCACATAGCGGGATTTCGCAAAGTTCAACAAAATCCACACCTACGCCGCTACTGGTAGACCTAAAGATTTACACTCCAAATTTTCTCGTCGGGCATAAAGCCCGACGCTACATGTTTCATTCGCTATCCGTCATCTATCATTGTATTTAAACTGCATCTCATACAGCTTTTTATACAGCCCCTCTTCTTTTATCAAGTCCTGATGCTTCCCTGTCTGAACTATTCTTCCATCTTCTATTACTACAATCTTATCCGCATTTTGAATAGTGGAAAGGCGATGGGCAATCACGAAAGTTGTGCGGTTTTTCATCAGGCGGTCGATTGCCTCCTGCACTAAAAGCTCAGATTCCGAATCCAGGGCAGAAGTGGCTTCGTCAAAGATTAAAATAGAAGGATTCTTATATAAAGCCCGGGCAATGGCTATTCTCTGCCTTTCCCCTCCAGAAAGTTTAACCCCTCTATCCCCAATTATGGTCTGGTATCTCTCCGGAATATTCCGAATGAAATCATAAGCATTAGCCATTTTAACTGCTTCCTCTACTTTCTCCAGTTCAGCTTTTTCATCACCGTAGGCGATATTATTCCAGATGGTATCATTAAAAAGTATGGTCTCCTGAGTAACTATCCCCATCAGGTTACGCAGAGAATTCAAATCTATATCTCTTAAATCTATTCCATCAACTTCTATAACCCCTTCAGTCGGGTCATAGAAACGAGGCAGTAAATCTACTAAAGTCGATTTGCCTGCACCAGAAGGACCCACCAGAGCAACTATTTCTCCGGCTTTCACCTCCAGATCGATTTTATCTAAAGCAATCTTCTTGCTGTCATATCTGAATGAAACCTTTTTAAATCTAACTCCTTCGTTTAAGCCTTCGAGCTTTTTACCATCAACCGGGCTTTTTATTTTTGGCCGGGTATCCAGAACCTCGAAAATCCTTGTGGCGGCCGCTAATCCCTGCTGGATATCAATGTTCACATGGCTCAATATTTTCAAAGGCTGCATCAGAGAGAACATCGCTATTAGAAAGAGAAAGAACCGGTCCGGAGTAAGCCCTCCTCCAGCTAAGATACTTCTTCCGCCAAACCAGAGGATTAAAACTCCAGCCATTACTCCAAAAAATTCAGTCAAAGGTGGGGCTAAAGACCCAACCCTGGTTAATCTAACCATAGTCTTGAAATAATCCCTTGTATAATTAAAAAATTTCTTGATCTCAAACCCTTCCATAGCAAAAGCTTTTACCACCTTAATCCCGGAAACGGTTTCCTGTAAGACCGAGGTGATGTTACCCATCTTCTGCTGGGACAAAATACTTCTGGAGCGTAATTTTTTCCCTATTTGAGTGATTATTAAAATGCTGGGTGGAAGAAGAAGCATAGCAACCAAGGTCAATTTCCAGCTTGCCCAGATAACCAGGAAAAGATATACTATCACTAAAAAAAGCTCACGCAATCCACCGGCAAATCCTGAAGTAATTGCAGACCTTACTAAAGTAACATCATTGGTAACCCTGGAGATTAAAACGCCTGTCTTTTTCCCGTGAAAATATTCCAAGGGCAGAAGATGATAATGAGCATAGAGTTTATTTCTCAGGTCTCGAATTACCCCTTCCTGGACAAGCACCATAAGATAATTCTCTAAATACCAGAAAATATTCTTCAGAAAGAATATGACTAAGATAAAGATACACAACCGCTTAAGACTATCGACTTTATCTTTTCCTTTAAGCCAGAAATCAAATTTTTCTTTAATCTTTCCAGGAACCAAAACCACCAGACTTTCACTCTTCTTAGAACTCTTTGTCTCTAAGCTTGCAGTAGAATCTGAAGGAGCTGAGCTTTTTTCATATCCTGCGGATCCGCTCTCGGAAAAAATCATCTTGGTAAAAGGAACGATCATAGTCAGGGAAAAACCGCTCATCCCCGCAAAGAGAATCATAAACAGGATAGCCCCGATAAGTGATTTAAGATGCGGTTTTAGGAATCCTAATAGTCTTAGATAAAGTTTCATTTTAAATTTTTCTTTTCGTTGCGTCCGTAGGACGTTTCTTCTTGTTTTACGTAGCGTCAGGGTTTATCCCTGATGTTTCTTTTTGTTTTTCGTAGCGTCGGAGCTTGTCTCCGACGTCTTTCTTTTTTTCGTCGGGCGTAAAGCCCGACGCTACATCCCGCATTTATTGCGGGACGCTACGTTTTGCTCAATCATCCTTTGAGCTTCTTTCCAGACTTCCTCTAATCCAACCTTTCCCTCCCTCGAAAAAATAAACCTATTCTTTCCTCCTCTGGGACCAAATTTCTGCGGGTCTGAATGAATGAAAATGGCTAAGGTTGGCGTCCCTACTGCAGTTGCCAGATGCATTATCCCCGAATCAGAGGATATAAAAAGATTACATCTCTTCAAAAGTGCAGAAAGTTTAGGTAATGGAAGAATCTCTTTTAAAACTTCAGTATTATTAAGATTCTTTGTCCAGTATTTCTCCTGTGGTCCCCAGGTATAAATCACTTTTACGTTTTCCCTTTTCAGCCTGTTTCCCAATTCGATAAAATTCTCAAATCCCCATTTTTTCTTTCCGGTTCCTCCTAAATTAATACCCACCAAGAAATCATCAGAATTTATACCCATTTTCTTTAAATACTCTCTGATATATTCCGCCTCTTCTCTTCTCACTTCTAAAAAGGGCAGTTCTTCTGATATCTCAGGGATTAAAAATCTCAGAAGATCAAGGTGCATTTCCGTAGCGTGCCGGGTATAATCAGCCGGTGGTACTTCTATATTCAGAAAAAGGTCGCTCCTTTCTCTTTTATACCCGATGCGGTATTTTGCTCCGGAAAGGTAAATCCACATCCCGTGACCAAAGGAGAGAGTATTTTCATCCGAGCAGTCAAAAGCTAAATCGAACCTTTTCTTCCTGAGTCTAACGATATTTAAGAGAAAAGCTAAAGGGTTTCGAATATATCTTTTTTTCTCCAGGACCAGAAGCTCATCCGCTAATTTAGAGCTGGAAAAAAGCTCGGCTGAAACTTCACTGGCTAAAAAAGAGATTTTGGCTCGGGGAAA
>Ga0315291_10008570_pt1 | contig 12560 bp, 13 predicted proteins | sample YL17G12_20_MG_FD_203070 | JGI IMG/M metagenome (GOLD analysis project Ga0315291, IMG submission 203070) | Sediment microbial communities from Yellowstone Lake, YNP, Wyoming, USA - YL17G12_20 | ecosystem: Environmental > Aquatic > Freshwater > Lake > Sediment | place: USA: Wyoming | collected... | reverse complement strand
TTCATACTTGGCGATGATGGACTCGAACGAGCAGCGGCCATCCGTGTGCCCTAGCTCCACGCCCGGCGCATCGAACGGGATCGCCCCGGTCTCGGCAACGACCTTGTCCACCTGGCTCTTGGGGACAAAAAGAAACTCGGCGTCATTGTCCACAAAACGTGTAATGAGCCAGGGACAAGCCACGCGGTCAACGTGGACGTGTGAACGAGTAAGCCACTTCATGATCGGACTCCTTTCTGCGAAACTTGTTTTTGATTGACAACGGCCAACACGCGTTGGCCGTAATTCCCAGAGAGCGTATTACCGTCAAACCGCTTTCGATTTACGAGACGTACGTCGGGAGCTGGGTGTCAGCTTGCTGTATAAAGCATCAAACAGCGTGATCCCGCGTGCTTCCAGTTCCGCATCCGGCAGGCCTGACTTCCACCAGCCTTCCAGCACAGCATCTACCCCGATTGTTTCGGGACGAGTGTAGCGTTCATCCTGCAAGTCAATCTCGTGGACGATCTCGGCAATCGCACGCAAGGCCGGATCGTCGAGCCCGAACGCCAGCCGCATGGCCTCGAAGGTGCATAAATTCCCCTGATGCCCGAACTGTCCTTGCTCCATGTCAAAGGTGAGCTCGTCCGGCTCGGTCTGCTCCGAATAGCGAATGACGGCTTCGGGGTTGATAAAGCGTCGGATGAGCCAGGCGCAGGCTAGGCGATCTACGTAGGGGCGCGGTCGAGTGACCCAACGCTTGTCTCGATATCCTTCAATGGACACTGATGGCATATCCTTGCCCTTGGCAATGGGGGGAGACAAGAGTTGCTCGATGGCTGACAGGCGTGACGCGACTCGCCGGCCTTCCGAGCACTCGAAATAGTCCACACGGGCGACGTCGGCATACTGACGGCGCAGCTTGGCCAGCTCGTTTCGCGCCTGAGAGGTGTCCTTTGACCTGGCTTTCTTGAGGGTCCCTTCGAGCTTGGCCGCCTGCACGCCAATCTCACCATAATCTTCGGTGCGTGCTGCGCAAAAGAGGTCGGCCAGTTGCTGGTCGGTCAGCCCTTCGAACCGCTCGACCCGCATCACCTGGGCTTCGCCCTTCGCCTTGCGAATCTCCTGGGCCAACCACTGAAAGGCTTCCAAGCACTCGTCTCGGTCGGGGAGCACCTGTGCGCCGCCGGCCACTGTGACTGCACCCAGCCGACGCAGGCGTCGCCACACGGCAACGCGGGGGCTGGAACGCGATTGGGTGGGAAGAGAATAAGTGAAGACAAGCCAGCTCATGAGTTACCTCCAGATGGAATTGTAACATATATTGCGTTTCTTTGCAATATATGTTTCGTAATCTTTCTGCTTATCCTCTTGGCGGTCCACCTCAGCCCGCGATTCCAAGTACCCAAATTCTGGTGCTGTCCGAGAACACGTGGAATAACTCAAACGGGGAGGTTGGGGGGCTTGGCCGTCGCATGACGGCGTTTCTTTGAGGGCCTGAGGGTAGCAGAGACAGTAGTTTGCCTGGTGGAGTCATCCCCCTCCCCCTCACGCACTCTTGTGCCAGATGTTTTTCATGGGCCTCCCATGCTTGACTTCGGTCAGTCTCCTCTGAAAAGACTGCCGCCGCGCTATCAGCTCACCACCGCCGCGAGTTGCTCGGGTCGCAAGCGGAAGGTCAAAAACTCCTCCCAGCTCCAGGCGTGGTCGGTCAACCCCGCCGAACACGCTGGCGTCGTCTGGAGCGTCATATGTTCGCGCACGAGGTTGTAGTACACCAAATACGCATTCAAGCGCAGTTGCAAGTGGCGCTTGGTCTTGGCCAGACACAACGTCCGTCGCGTCAAGGCCGCCAGCGATTGGCGCAGCGTCAAAGCCTGTCCTGAGCGAAGCGAAGGATTCAGCCGCTCGACAAAGGCCGTGTTGATGCTGCCGCGCGTCCCCGTCGCCTGTAGCGCCGCCTCCCACGCCGCTTGCGTGCCCAGCAGCAGGCGCCGCACGACTTGGGCCAGCTTGCGCCGACAGTACTGCTTGACGACTTGTGCATACAACAAGTTGGCCGCGACTTGCCAGACGCGCTTCCCCTGTGCCTGGACCTGCCAACTCCCCCAGTGTGCCGTCAGCGCCGTGAAGTAATGCATCAGACCGTCGCTGCTGAACGCCGGCACACAGCCCGGCGCCAGCCACTGGCATAGCGCATGCACCACCAGACACGCCATGTCACGGGTGCGTGGCCCCACTTGCGCGACCAACAACAACTTATGCACCGGGTCCATCGCCGTCCACACCCACTGCACCCCCCCACCTCGCCCACTTGCGCTTCCAGTTCCGTCAGATGATGCCCCCGCTTCTTGATCAGCGTGTGCAGTTCATCCCCTTGCACCGCCCCCACACGCACCTTCCCCTGCGCGATCTCGTCCCACAACACCGGCGCGCGCTCCCCCAACCGCATCCACCCCGCCAGCACCGTGTCTTTGTTTACGCCCTGCGACAACGCCGTCGCCCGTATCCCTTGCCCATGGCTCACACTCGTCAGCGTCTGCGCCATCACCATCCCCGGCTTCTTCACCCGATACAGAAACGTGCCGAAGCGGTCGCTGGCGTGACCCCCACACGCCTGACACTGCCAGTTCTGAATCGAACCGTCTTTGCCCAGATGCCCATCTGCCACGATCGCATATATCGCTGCATCCATGATAGCAAAATACTCGCAACGCGGATTCGGACAGTAGCGCCCGCTACTGTCAATCTCTTTCGGCCGTCCCCCGCGCCCCTTCACCTCCGCCCCCCGGCGCGGGGCTGGCCGTGTCAAGATGTGCCGGCACTCGCCCAGCGACAGGGACTCCCCCCTGGCGCGACACGCGGGACACAGCTCCGGCATGCCCGGCTTGGGCGGGCGGGGCGTTCGCGGCTGGCCGGCACTGGAGCGGGGCCGGGGCATGAGCAGGATCGGCCAGATTTGATGGAATCACCAGACCAACAGGGCAACCCATAGGCAGCAGAAGAGGTCCCGCCACAATTCGGTCGAGCACATGAGTGCAACTCCGGGGTCAAAGGATAGGCACCGCGGCAGCAAGTTTAGCGGGGAGTGCACCAGTTGGCAAGTGAGTTATCCCACGTGTTTTTGGACAGCACCCACCATTGCCAGCGGCTTCAAATGCTGCTATAATGCTGCTATCCTGGCATTTCGAGGTGGTACGATGGAGGCCAAGCGTATTACGATCCGAGTCTCACCCAAGCTGCACCGGCGGCTCTGCCGCGCCGCGAGTGGCGAGTCTGTTTCACTCAATTCACTGGCAACCAAAGCATTGGAGGAATACGTCCAGACACACGCTCAGGAAAGCGAACGGCTGGCGCTGCGGGAGCTGGGCGACCTCCTGGCCCCGGCGGCGGAGGCCGACGGCCTGACCGAAGAAGAATTGCTGCGACACGCCCGGCAGGTGCGTCAGCGCATCTGGCAAGAGCGGTACCTGGCGCAAACGGTTCAATCCCAATCGGGGCCATCCCAGGCCGGGTGAACTCGATGCGTGTATTTCCCGATACTGGCGTCTTGCTGGCGATGGTAGTCTTTCCCCGCAGCCGGTCTGGCTCTATCACTCTGGCGGGTGAAGCGCTGCAACTCTACGAGGCGGACGCTTTCGACATGGTCATTGGGCAAGCGGTGGTGGACGAACTCGACGAGGTGCTGGACGACCGATTCGCACGGTACCGGCGGCAAGCGGTCACCCTGCTCAAGCCTTTCGCGCGCAGATTGGTTCGACGGCCAACACCGGCAGAGATCGCAGTAGCTTTGCGCTCCTGTTCCGATCCCGCCGACGCGCCGATCTTTGCTTCTGCTATCCTCGCTCAACCGGACATTGTTCTGTCCAACGATTTTGAAGCCTTCCATACGCCGCAAGCCAAGTCCTTTTGGAAAGAGCACAACACTATCGTCGAGAGCCTGTACGGTTTGCTGTGCATCTTGGGCCGTCGAAAACGCAAGGATGCGCCAGCAGCGGGATTTGCGTAAAGGCATATTGCCTCGATGCTTGATTCTGGAAACAAAAGACCGCGAAGATGGTAAAGGCTCTGTCGTTGTTGGCATTAACCCCGGACGCTCAAAGCCAGATGAGCAAGAATTCTACCGCGCCAATGGGCAAACTTATGGACAGGTCATAGCGTATTGGCAGGAACACATTGGCTACCACCATAGGTATTATGCGAGGCTTCGCATGTTAGTGAGTTGGGCTTCAAAGGCTGATCTTTAGGGATGGCTCACAATCAGATTGACACTTTGCCAAACTGGCCTGTTGGGCGATAATAGGCCGCCCATCCCAGTTTGTCAGGAGTCTCCCAACGGCCAAACGCAGCCAGATGCCCCTCGAAGACCGAATCGCGATTGCCACCCAAATGTTGTCTCCCGAACGCAAGTATGGGCAAGCCACCGAGTTGGCCCACACGCATGGGGTCAGTCGCCAGGATGTGTACTACATTGCGGGCAGGGCTCACACCGCCCTGGAAGTGGCTTTGCTGCCGCGTTCGGGGCCGGCCCCGGCCGGGAACACCTTGACCGTGACTCCGATTCGCTTGGAACGAGCCGTGGTCACCTTGGGTCTCCTGGGCGTGTCCGAGCGGGATAGTCTCATCGGATTGGAAGAGATGTTGGACACCCGCCGCTCACCTGGGTATGTGGCCAAAGTGTTGCGCAAAGCCGAGCACCTCGCCCAGGCTCGGAATATCGAATTGCCCCCCTCTCTGAGTGGGCTATTGGCGTCCGATGAGATTTTCCTCCGCGACCAGCCGATCCTGGGCATCGTTCACCCCGCCAGTCTGTACCTGACCTGTCTGAGCCTGACCGCCCAACGTGACGGGGAGACCTGGGGATGCCAGTTTCTAGACCTGGCTGGGGCCGACGGCGTCATCAGCGATGCCGGCAGCGGTCTCGCCGCTGGAGCGCACCTCGCCCAGGTGGCGTGTCATGCGGGCGATTGGTTTCATCCGCTCCATTTGGCGGCCTGGGTCGATGCCCAATACGAACGGCGCGCGTATTCCGCCTTGGCCGAGCAGTATGAGCGTGAAGACTCGGTCTTGCAAGCGCAGACCTCCAAACGGCTCGAGAACCACTGGCAGAAATACGAGGCCGCCCGTGCCGCCGCTGACCAAGCCATTGAACGCTATGACCAGTGGCGCGAACGCTATCTCAAGCTGCGGGCCTTGGCCGCGCAGTTTGATTGGACGACCGGCCTGGTGTGTCTCCCAGAACAACTCCAGGCCGACCTACAAGCTCTCGCCACCGACTTTCAGCACTGGGCCCAGGACACCCGGGCCCAAGCGCTGGTCAGCCTCTTGAAGAACCAAGCGGTGGCATTGACCGCCGCGTTGCCCCACCTCCAACATGCGCTGGCACCTCTGCTACACTCCTGGGGCGTGGAAGCCACCCGCATGGTCTGTCGCCTCTGGCAAGCTCTGCAAGATTGGGCCTTTCCTTTCTGGCGACCTGAACAACGCCGACAGTTGGAACAGGCCATTACCGAGAGTCTGGCCTGGGCCGCCGCCCTCGCTTCGGCGCTCTCGACGCCACCTGCAACGCCTCTTACGTCTACGAGCATTTTCACCAGGCAAGCGGGTTCGCGCGCGGTCCCCCTGGCCGAGCGCAGCGGCTTCAAACAATGCCTCTTTGACGCGGCGGGGCTACCGCTGTGCCGGGCCGGACTGCCCATGCCGCTCAGGTCCGCATTCATCTGCGGCACAATCCTGGTCGAGCATAAACGCGGACGCTTTGCTTGCCCACTCGTGTTCCCTCAGCCCACTGGGCAGCCCTGCCCCTGTGGCGATCCGCACTTGGCCAAGGGCGGCTGCCTGGTGACGATGTCCACCTGCATCGGCGCGCGCATCCGCTATCAACTCAACCGTGACAGTGACTTGTATAAGCACGTCTACAAGTAGCGCACGGCCACCGAGCGCATCAATAGCCAGGCCGTTGAACTCGGCATCGAAGAGCGCCCCAGGTTGCGCAAGAGCCGCTCGATTACCAACACCAATACGCTGATCTACGTGCCATCAATCTGCGCGCTTTGCATCGCGTTCGCGCGCGGCGCGCCAAGCTGGGATCGGCGTCACCGGAGGCGACTGTGACCCCCATCTGATCTGCCCCGCCTGTCGTGCGGTGGCCGCGTGGCGATGACGATTCGGGGAGGGGTGTGGCACACCTCGCACGGCCATGACCTCGAATTGCGCACCTTGCTCATGTCCTAGGCAGTTTGCTCACCGGGTTCATCTGATCGGTGAGAGTGACACACGCTAGATCATCCGCCTTCGACTGGCTCGCCAACCAGCTTATGTTTTGTCCTCCCCTCTTCTGTTGCTTTGAGACTGGGAGTGATCAAGTCCGCAGCACGATCCTTCAGACTTGCCACTACAAGCTCGGCATGCCGTGCCCAAGGTCATGCCGCCCGCAGAATGACATGTAACTCGCGCGGCCCGTGTGCGCCGATAGTGATCACCTGTTCGATGTCACCGGTTCGGCTTGGGCCTGTAATCAGTGTCATATGACTCACTGCAATCGCTTGCTTCCGAACGACCGGCGCGAGATGAGCAAAGGTCGGAAAGAGTTGATTGACTTGGACTACAGCAACATGAACCGTGGTAAGGGCACTGAGTAACCGCGGCATGGCCGGATGCGCGCACAAAAGCAGCGTTCCGGTCTCGGCGATGGCATAGTCGGCACCCGTGATGCCAACGTCAGTCTGGGCAAGCACATCCCGCACGGAATTACCCAAGTCGGTTGCGCACGTCATATGAAACTCGCCATTCAACGAGTCGAGAGCCAAGTCGGAAAGACTAGACCCTTCGGCCCATACGATGCGCTGCGCTTGGCTCTGGCGTAGAACTTGAATCAAGCGCTCGCGCGCTTCACCTGCATTAGCCGCGCGATACACACGTCCGCTTGCTCTCTCCAAAGCTGCCACAAATTGCGCAACCATCTCTTCTTGAGATGGCCAAGCCTGATCCGGAAACTCGGTAGACGTCCGTGGGCCCGAGGGATTACCGTCGAGCCGGCTATGAATTCGAGCCAGCAATTCTTGGCGTGTGATCTCTGTCTTCATTGGGACTTCCACCGCTCTCGAAATGGTCTGGGATCCAGTACGGGAAAATCGCGCGCACGCGTCCACCGTGAGAGGGGGAACGGCGCAAAAGGAACGCGGCCATCACGTGCGAATCGGCGGAGTGCAAATCGACCGATTTTGGCAGCAAGCTCATAAAGCCAGGTTTGACGGGCACCCCAGCCAAACAGCCTAAAACCCAGCCGCTCCATCCATCCGATCGGAGAGGGCTGCCCCTCGGCAGCCTGCCTGCGTAACTCTAGCAGCAATCGCGGAAGATCAATCATCACAGGGCAAGCCTCCCGGCACGCGAAACACAGACTAGAAGCATGTGGCAGTTCGTGGTAGCGAGCAAGACCCTGGATCGCTGGCGTCAGCACAGCGCCGATCGGGCCAACATATACAGCATTGTAGGTAAACCCGCCCACCTCCTGATATACCGGACAGACGTTCAGACACGCGCTGCACCGGATGCAGCGCAAGGCCTCCTGGTATGGAGTGCCTAGTAAACCACTCCGTCCATTATCCACGATAATGAGGTGCATTTTGTCTGGCCCATCCGCTTCGCCTACGCGCCGGGGGCCATTGATCAAGTTGACGTAGGTCGTGATGCGCTGGCCTGTCGCGCTACGAGGCAGCAGGGTCAACAAAACAGCCAAGTCTTGCCACGTTGGTACAACTTTCTCAATACCCACCATAGCAACATAGACTCGGGGGAGTCCGGTCACAAACCTTGCGTTGCCCTCATTAGTAAGAAGGACAACGGTCCCGGTCTCTGCTAGGGCGAAATTCGCGCCGCTGATCCCCATCTCAGCTTCCAGAAATTTGGCACGTAGCTCGCGGCGGGCGAGAGCAGTCATGGTCGGAATATCATCTGGCACGAATACGCCTAGATGTCGCGCAAAGACTTGAGCAACCTGGGTGCGGGTCAGGTTAAGCGCCGGCCCAAGAATGTGCGCCGGGCGCTGGCCGGCCAACTGGATGATCCATTCGCCCAAGTCGGTCTCAACAACAGAAATGCCGGCTGCCTCAAGGGCGTGATTCAGTCCTATCTCTTCCGTGAGCATAGACTTGGCTTTCGTCACGCGCGTGACGCTATGAGACTGAGCAATCTCGACGGCGATGCGATTGGCTTCCGCAGCATCTGCTGCCCAGTGCACAACCGCCCCGTTACGAGCTGCGTTGTCGGCGAATTGAGCCAGATACTGATCGAGGTGGCTCAACGCCTCGTCACGGATCTCTCTCGCGCGTTGACGAAGACGCAGTGTATCAACCTCTCCCAGTGCAATATCACGATCCACTCGAAAGCGGTTGAGGACTCGGGCGAGCGCGCGCTGGAGGGTCTCGTCGGCAATCGCCGAACGAGCCCGCTCATCGAAGGTGGTCTTGCTCATCGTACGTCTCCCGCCAGGATACTGGCCAGGTGGATGACACGCAGCGGCAATCCACGCCGCGCAAGCCCGCCCGCAATGTTCATCATGCAGCCGAACTCGGTGCTCACAACCACATCTGCGCCGGTCGCCTGGATCCGGCGGATTTTTTCCTCCAGGATCGCGCCGGATGTGTCTGGCATGCGCACAGAAAAAGTGCCGCCGAACCCGCAACACCAGACCGGTGACCCCATCTCGAATAAATCCAGGCCCCTGACATGCGCGAGCAAACGACGCGGCGCATCATAGATCCCCAACCCCCGATAGGCGTGGCAGCCGTCGTGATAGGTTGCTCTGGCCGCAAATGTCGCGCCAAAATCATCCATCCCAAGCACATCTACAAGAAAAGAGGTCAGTTCGTATGTTCTTCTTCCCAACGCTTCGACGCGCTCGCGCAGTTTGGGATCATCATCAAACAGGTGTGGATACTCATTCTTGACAAGGGCTGCACATGAACCAAACGGTGTGACAATATACTCGGCGTTATCGAACACATTCACAAAATGCTCTGCCAACTGCCGCGTAACGTGATGAAAGCCGCTGTTATAGGCTGGCTGCCCACAACATGTTTGTCGCCGGGGAAAGCCAACTGTTAGACCAGCCCGTCGCAAGAGTCTCACTGTCGCCTCACCAACCTGCGGATAGAACAGGTCACCCAGGCAAGTGATAAACAATGCCACACGATGCGGTCGGCTCGTCTCAGCGATCATTGATTCTCTCTCCTCACGGTTGTCTAACGACTACTGACCTTTCGACGTCGGCCGGAAGCGCATGGGCGGTCGGGGTGGACATGGCTGATCAAGGTGCACAGTCGGCATGGTTGCGATGCCCAGTTGCTTGAGCCTCTGGTTGGCGAGCATCAGCTTAGGCAGGTCATCTATCATCTTAAAGCGTACCGAACTCCATGCTCGCCCGCACTGCCAATCTGCCTGGTGATTGTCCACAAGGCTGAGGGCTAGACAGACTCCGCTCCAGGTTAATGATATTGTTGGCGAACTCCGGGCTCCCGTGTGCTGGCAGTTGATAGTACAAGTCAAATGCTAAACGACCAGCAACTAGCGAACGTGCTTTTGGGTAACTCTGCTCGCCGGGTAGTCCGCCAACAATATCATCAGTGGTGGCACACCTGCCCAACCGATCATACTAGAATTGCACGACACAACTGTCGAACTTGAGTCCGTTGACGGCCGGCAACTCCGCCACTGAAGTCACGTTTACCTGTGTGGAAGATCGCAGCTTTGCGATTCTCTAAAACACGTCAACTTCGTTCTTGCTCAACCGGAGTTGGGCGCTCTTGACCAGCTGGTCGCGCACCTCGCGGCTACGCTGGTAGGCGATTTCATAGTCCAACTTGAGGTTCTCGAGTCAACTACCGCCGCCAGAGGCAGCGGCTTGTAATATGCGCCTGGAAGGCGCGACCTATTGGGAGACTCGCAGACCAACAACGAACAATCAAATACCTCGAAATCTTCCTCCGGGCGTTGAGTGCCTAAAAAATCGCTCCCCAGCTCCCACGGAAAATTATCCCACGTCAAAAATAGTGGTGCCGAGTGCACGATGTTGTGAGAGCTGACACCGACTGTTTCTCCCGCATCTGCTGCATAATGGCACGCACTTCCGCCGCCAGACACCAGTCCACCACCTTTACATCAAAGCCCGGCGAGACGAAAAAGCGCACCCCTGCCTTGACCACCTTTTTGACCTGGCCTTCAGTCAGGACTGTGCCCTCGCCCAGCATGAGGCCCGGAGACTCGGCCATGCAGCGGCTGGCCGCTTCATTGGAACATCTATCTTTCTTCCGAGGGATGCCAGCGCGGATTATCCACAACCTGGGGTTTATCATGGCGTTCGAGGATCAGCTTGCGAAAACCTTGCTTCTCAATGCTGCCATAGTCGTGCCCTGCGGCGCCAGGATACACAAAGAAGGTGACGAGGTCTTGGTGGCCGGTGTTCACAGAGCGATGCGCCCAACGCGGCGGAACATACAACACTTTGCCAGGGCCTAGTTCTTCTACTGCCCAATCGCCTTCTGGCGTCTCCATAACCATCGCGCCCTCGCCGGCCAGGCAATGATAAATCTCGGCGGTCTCTAACACGGCGTGATAGTGGCCCTTGGTCATAAAGTATTCGTCGCCCACTTTGCCCGGGTGCACAATGGAAGTGCCGTGCAACAGCTCGCCGACAACTTGAGGCCGATGGATCTCATACACCTCGTAGAGCACAGTGTCCCCTCGTTCGAGCATGGCCGCAACAGCCGCCAGGTCGGCATACTGCCCTTGCATCGAAGACAACCTGCGGACGATATGGTTATCGTACTGGCTCGGAATCCCCTGTGGCAATGCAAGATCAAAAGTGAAGGGACGATTCTGCATGTGGCTCTCCTCAAAATGGTTTCACGACGCGTTCACGAGATAACTCGACCTGCTAGGGCTGCAAGGCCACCTTGAGTGATTTCCCATCTGCTGCGGCGGCAAAGCCTTCGAGGGCATGGGCCAGCGGATAACGCGCCGTGATCAGTTGAGCCAAGTTGACTCTGCCCGAGTTGACAATGCCAGCGGCCCGCCGGCAATCGCTCGTGCTGCATGCCGTCGTGGCGGTGACGCGCAGTTCCTTATAGTGCACCAGGTTTGAATCAAACGTGATCGTGGGCCGATCTTTGGGCAGGCCGCCGAAAAAGTTGATGCGGCCCCCAATCGCCGCCTGTTGTAGAGCCGCCTCTTGAGCCGCGTGGGCCGGGGCGGCCACGATGACGACATCGGCTCCTTCCCCCTGGCTCTCTTCGGAGACGGCGGCGGCCAGGTCTTGTTCGTTCGGATTGATTGCCCTGTCGGCTCCAAACGTGGCGGCCTGGGCCAGCCGCTCGGGCATCAGGTCGCTGACGATGACGCGCCCGGCGCCGCTCAGTCGAGCCAGCATGATGTGCATCGCGCCGATAGGGCCTGCGCCCACCACCAGCACCACATCGCCTGGACGAATGCCGACCGCATCCTGGCCGCGCAAGACGCAGGCAAACGGCTCGATCAGGGCCGCCGCTGCCGGGTCAACCTGACCGTCGAGTGGCATCACGTTCCCCTGCACAATGGCCGGGGCCGGGATCCGCATATACTCGGCAAACGCGCCGTGCATCGTGATGCCGAGGGCGTCGTAATGGGCACAGCGGTTGTTGTTTCCGGTCACGCACTGGCGGCAATGACCGCACCCCAGATTCGGAGCCACGAATACGCGCTGGCCAACGGTCAACCCCTTTACGCCGTCGCCCAGTTGCGCGATCTCGCCGGCAACTTCGTGGCCGGGGATGCGAACCGTGCCCGGCACATATTTGCGGTGACCGCCGTGCAGGATGCGCAGGTCGGTGCCGCAGATGCTGGCGCTGATGACCCGCAGGAGAGCTTCACCCGGCCCGATGGCGGGCATCGGGTATTCTTCCACACGCAGGTCGTGCGGGCCGTGATAGACCGCAGCAAGCATCGTCGTTTCACTCATCTTTAGGCGAGCCTTGCGAAGGTTCAGAACCTTCGCAAGGTTTTCCCAACACTTCACTGAGGTAAACCGGGCGCTCTTGCAGGAATGACCGCGTGGCGGCGAGCACACCCGCCACGGCCCAACGCCCATCTTCGCCGCCCACTTGCGGCGGCGTGCCGGTCTGAATGCAGCGCACAAAGTGTTCCATCTCGCGGATATAGCCCCAGGCGAACCGCTGCGGCCAGGTGCGATAGATCGGCGTCACAAGACCCTGGTCTCGATTCGTGCACACGACGACGGCCTGTCCTTTCAGCTCGCCAATCTGCATGATGCCGCGTTCGCCGACAACCTCAACGCGGGCATCGTAGCCGTACTCGCACGGGCACACGCCCGAGATGCTGCCCAGGCCGCCGTTTTCAAAGCGGATGTTCACCAGGACATTATCGTAAAAGTTGGGCGTGTCCACCCCGTGTGCCGCGCCCTTGAAATTGGCGACCTCGGTGTAGACCCGCTCAAGATTCGATCCCATCAGCCAGCGCACACAGTCCCAGTCGTGGCTGTTGACCTCGGCCAACATGCCGTTCGACGTTTTCAAATCGCGCGCCCA
>Ga0315291_10008566_pt1 | contig 12563 bp, 10 predicted proteins | sample YL17G12_20_MG_FD_203070 | JGI IMG/M metagenome (GOLD analysis project Ga0315291, IMG submission 203070) | Sediment microbial communities from Yellowstone Lake, YNP, Wyoming, USA - YL17G12_20 | ecosystem: Environmental > Aquatic > Freshwater > Lake > Sediment | place: USA: Wyoming | collected... | reverse complement strand
GTATTTTTGTCCCATAACCACTTGGGATACCATAACCATCTACCCTTTCCCAAGTGTTGCACTTGCTTATTGAACTCGTGGCGGCAAGACACCTAACTCACATAAGACCAGCAATATTTTCACGACGAGTAGCCGGAGGGAGTGGCGCAGCTCCAAAGCCCGCTTCCCCGCAGGAAATTTGTCCATCAGGCTTGAAGCACCCACGCACCACGCCTCTTTGCAACATCTTGTACTCTCATTTCGTGCTTGGCATTTGGTTTTCGTTTGACTATTACTCTGCATCAATAACAAAAGGAGGGAATATGAAAAAAGTTTTGGTTGCGGTGGCTGTGATAGCGGGACTTGCGTTCATCTGCTCGACGGCAGTTGCAAAGAACTGCTGGTACCACCAGTGGCCGGAGCATAGGAAGTGCGTCGAAGCACCAAGGCCGGCCCCCGTCGCAAAACCGGCGCCGGTGCCCGAAAAGATCGTCCTTCGCGGCGTTAATTTTGATACCGGCAGCGCAACGATCAAACCGTTGTCCTATCCTGTCCTGGACGACAATGCCGAAACGCTCACTTCACACAAGAATCTCAATATCAAGGTGATCGGCTATACCGATGACCGCGGATCAATGAAGCTCAATGAAAAGCTCTCCGCGGCCCGCGCAAATTCAGTGAAGGAATATCTGATCAATAAGGGTGTTAATTCATCGCGCATCTCGTCGGAAGGCAGAGGCCCGGCGGAACCCGTTGCAGACAACAAGACAAACGAAGGCCGCGCAGAGAACCGCCGCATCGAGCTGCATACAATGAAGTAGTCATTGCGAGTGAAACGAAGCAATCCAATAAAAAGGGCGCCCAATAGGCGCCCTTTTTTTATTGCGCAGCTAATGAGCCGCTACAAATTATTACAGCCTGACCCCATTTACTACCCAGAGGAAACCAAACTATATTTTTTGTATTTCTCTGTGTCTCTGTGCCTCTGTGGCTGAATAGTACTTCTCTGTGCCTCCGTGGCAAATCTTTATTTCGTTGCAAATCGGTTATCGTGCATCTAAAAATAGGCGTTTATGTCCATCAACGACATCATTATAAAAGGCGCCCGGACACATAATCTCAAGAATATCGATCTGACCATTCCCAAATACAAAATGGTCGTGATCACAGGGCTTTCAGGTTCCGGCAAATCGAGTTTGGCCTTCGATACAATCTATGCCGAGGGTCAGCGCCGTTATATCGAATCATTGTCCACCTATGCACGCCAGTTTTTGGAGCAAATGGAAAAGCCCGATTGCGATTCGATCGAGGGTCTATCCCCAGCCATTTCAATTGAGCAGCGCACGACTTCAAGAAATCCCCGCTCCACAGTCGGAACTTCCACGGAAATCTACGATTATCTTCGACTTTTGTTTGCCCGCGTAGGCAGGCCGCACTGCTACAAGTGCGGAAAACCTATCGCCGCGCAGACAATTTCTCAAATGGTGGATCAGATTCTGGATCTCCCCGAGGGCCGGCGTATCACAATACTTGCCCCGATTGTCCGCGGCCGCAAAGGCGAATACGGCAAGGAACTCGCGAAGCTTGCAAAGGAGGGTTTCATCCGCGTGGTCGTCGACGGCGAAATGAAAGAGTTGGGACAGCCGATCGACCTCGACAAAAAGAGAAAACACGATATCGATCTTGTCGTCGACCGTCTGACCGTCAAGGCGGGAATCAAGACGCGCCTTGCCGATTCGCTGGAAACAGCGCTCCGCTACGGCGAAGGCCTTGTCAAGGTGTCGATTCACGATTCACGATCCACGATTCACGATGAACTTCTCCTCTCTGAAAAACATGCATGCATCCATTGCCAGATATCTTATCCGGAAATTGTTCCGCAGCTCTTCAGCTTCAACAGCCCCAAGGGCGCGTGCCGCGACTGCGACGGCCTCGGCACAAGGCAGTATTTCGATCCCGATCTCATTATCCCAAACAAGAACCTCTCGCTCCGCGAAGGCGCGATAGTTCCGTGGCGGACAAAGACTTCAACGCACTACATCCATACCTGCGAGGCGCTGGCGAAGCATTACAACTTTGACATCTACACGCCGTTCAAAGACCTTCCACTCAATGTTCAGAATGCGATCTTTCACGGTTCGAACGGCGAAAAAATCCGCTTCTTCTATGAAGAGGGGGAAAGAAAACATTTCTATCAGACACCGTTTGAAGGGGTGATCGGCCAGCTCGAGAGACGCTGGAAGGAGACGACATCCGACTATATACGCGAAGACATCGAGCGCTTCATGAACTTCCGCGCCTGTCCCACCTGCAAGGGCGCGAGGCTGCGGGAAGAGAGCCTGCATATTCTGGTCGGTGGAAAAAATATCGCGGAGGTCGCGGCGTTTCCCATTCGTGAGACGAGGAAATTTTTTGGCGGCTTGGATCTGACAAAAAAAGAGCAGGTCATCGCGTCAAGGATCTTCAAAGAGATCCGGGAAAGGCTCGGTTTTTTGACCGACGTCGGTCTCGATTATCTGACGCTCGACCGCTCCTCAATGACACTTGCCGGCGGCGAAGATCAAAGGATCAGGCTCGCAACACAGATCGGCTCCGCGCTCACCGGCGTTCTCTATGTCCTTGACGAACCGTCGATCGGGCTCCATCAGCGCGACAACGATAGACTCCTCGCCACGCTCACGAAGCTCCGCGATCTTGGAAACACCGTGCTTGTCGTCGAGCATGACCGCGAAACGATTCTTTCCGCGGATCATGTCATCGATCTCGGCCCCGGCGCCGGCGTGCAAGGCGGATATGTGGTCGCGACAGGTAGCCCAAAAGCGATCATGGCAAATGATAAATCGCTCACCGGCCTTTATCTTTCCGGCAAAAAGACGATCGGCACGCCGAAAAAACGAAGGCCGTCGGGCGAAAAGATAATCATCAAAGGCGCGCGTGAACACAACCTCAAGGGGATCGATGTCGAAATCCCGCTCGGCATCATGACCACAATCACGGGCGTTTCGGGCTCCGGAAAATCGACGCTCATAAATGAAACCCTCTATCGCGGGCTGATGCAAAGGATCTATCGGTCAAAAGAAACCGCGGGCGCGATGGACGATCTCATAAACTGGGAAAAGCTCGACAAGGTGATAAACATAGATCAGACGCCGATCGGGCGAACACCGCGCTCCAATCCGGCGACATATACGGGGGTCTTCACTTTCATCCGCGACCTTTATACGCTGCTACCGCAATCCAAGGCGCGCGGCTACAAACCGGGCCGTTTCTCGTTTAACGTAAAGGGCGGGCGCTGCGAGGCATGCGAGGGTGACGGCATATTAAAAATCGAGATGCACTTCCTGCCCGACGTCTATGTCGAGTGCGAAGTCTGCCGCGGCCGCCGCTTCAACCGCGAGACGCTGGAGATCGAATACAAGGGCGCGTCGATCGCAGACGTCCTATCGATGACAATCATTGCTGCGCATAAGTTTTTCGAGAACATCCCCCCCATCCGGCACAAACTTGAAACCCTTCTGGATGTGGGCCTTGGCTATCTTGAGCTCGGCCAGTCGGCCACCACCCTTTCAGGCGGCGAGGCCCAGCGCATCAAGCTGTCGCGCGAGCTATCAAGGCGCGATACCGGCCGCACATTATATATCCTCGATGAGCCGACGACAGGCCTTCACTTCGACGATGTCCAGAAGCTCTTAGACGTCTTGAACCGGCTGGTGGACAGGGGTAACACGGTCATTGTCATTGAGCATAACCTTGACGTTATCAAATCAGGCGATTATTGTATCGATCTCGGGCCCGAAGGGGGGGATGCGGGCGGAAAAATTGTGGGCACAGGGACGCCCGAAGATCTCGCCAGAAACGCCCTTTCGCACACCGGAAGATACTTGAAAAGAGCACTTTAGATTCCCCTCCTTTGTAAGGAGGGGACAGGGGAGGTAGATCTACCCCACCTGACCTCCCCTTACAAAGGGGAGGATAAAAAAACACGCAACTTTATTTGCGGATTGCCGACAATGGACGTGAAACCCACACAAAAGGAGAAAACATGAAAAAGTCATTCGCGGTTGTTGCGGTTCTGCTCGCGTCACTTACGGCGTTTACCGCCTCCGCCCTTTCCAAGCCTAAAGCGCAGCCGGTCCAGACGGGCCCACGGCAATTCATCCAGTCCCTCGCGCTCACCGGCGGTGTTGGCGCCACGGTTACAATCGTCGCCGACTGGTCGGAAGAGGCAAAGATCCAAACTGTCTTGAGCAACGTCCTTTCCGAGCTGGCAAGAATCGATACGGAAATCAACGGCGCGGCTGACGGCGAAGTCTCGAAAATAAACGCGCTCTCAAAAGGCGAAAAAATCACACTCTCCAATGATATGTTTGCGCTCCTCTCAAAGTCAGTTGAACTTTCAGACGACACAAAGGGATGGTTCGACATAACGAACAAAAACTATCACAAAATTTCACTCAACGAAAAGGACATGACCCTTTCATTAAAGGGAAAGGATGTCCGCATTGACGTCACAAATATACTTCCGGCCTATCTTGTTGATGCGGCGCTCGCAAAGCTGATCGCCGAAGGCGTGGCAAACGCGAAGATCGAAGTCGGAAACGTAAACCGCAATATAGGACAGGATATTTACACGCAGTGGAACGTCTCGGTCGATATACCGAATCCGAACTCGGTGAACGCTTACCGTTCATTCGTCTACAGTTTTTCAAACAAGGCAGTCGCTTCAGTCAGAAACAACGAAGCCGCATCGGACAATTTCAAGAACGTGACGGTCTTTGGGGGAGATTCAATGACCGCCTCTGCTTTCGCCGTGGCCCTTTACGAATTGGGCCCGAAATACGCGCCGGCGTTCGCCGCCGAGCACCCGGAAGTCAAAGGCATCTTTGTCGATAGCGAGGGCAAGCTCTCCTCCTCCAGAGATATCCTGATCTCGCATCCGGATTATGCTCAAGAGCAGGTGCCGACCGCGCCTGCAGTCGACAGGGGGCCGAATGACATCAGACAGAAACAGAGGGAAGAGTCGAGAGAATAAGAATCAGAGTCTAGAAGCTAGAAGCAAGAGGCTAGATAAAAGCATAAAACGAATTCTAGCTTCTAGCATCTGGCTTCTTAGCTTCTTAATCTGCTCTTTAACGGCAGGCGCGCAGGACTACGGTTCACAGCAGTTCCAGCAAAGCTTCTCCATCCGCGGCAGGATAAACGGCGCAATCATAATTCTCGGCATGTCATCCGACACCGCCAATCTTCAAAAACTTGCCGACATGGTGATCGCGGAAGCGGAACGCACATACGATCTGCTTGACGCATCAAATCCGTCAAGCGAGGTCGCAAAGCTCAATGCAAGCGGCGGCAACGGCAAGATGAAGGTGAGCTGGCAGGTCGCGGATGCGTTCAAAGCTGCAAAAAAAGTCGGGCAATGGAGCAAGGGTGCTTTTGACGTGATTTCCGTAGGCGGCGACTACAACCAGATAAACGTCGACGACAAAGAAGATACTGTGGAGTTCAAAAAGGCGGGGATGGAGGCAAGGCTCGATCCCATCATCGAAGGGTTCTTGGCCGACTATATGATCGGCCTTATAAATCAGGCCAATATGCAAAATGCGATGGTGAGGGTCGGAAACGTCTTCCGCGGCAGCGGCCAGTCCGCGCACGGGCCATGGTCGATTCAGGTGCAGGAGGATTCCTCCGCATATGCGCGCCACGCACTCAATCTGACCGTTTCAAACACCGGTATTGCAACTATCTCCGCAACCGATTTCAGATCAAAACCCCTGATCGATTACCGCTCTAAAAATTCAATCACGCCGCAGGGCAAGGGCGCGACGATTATCATGAACGAAGCGGCACTTGCGCAGGGGCTCGCATACGCCGTCTTCGTGCTGGGCCCCTCGGAGGGTATGAACCTTTTGACAAAGACCGGCGGCCGCGGACTTATAGTCGACGCACAAGGGAAGTTTTTGAGGACACCGGGATTATAATATGTCAAAGAAACCAGGTATTGTAATAGCATTAGGCGGGAACGCGATCAGCAAACCCGGTTTGCGCGGGACGATAACCGAACAGATCTACTCGACCAATGAAAGTATGGTCCACGTGGCGGAGCTTGTCGCGAACGGCTACGAGCGCATCCTCATCACGCACGGCAACGGCCCGCAGGTCGGCTCCGCAATTCTGCGCAGCGAAATTGCATCAAAATATACTTATCCCCTTCCGATGGACATCTGCGTCGCGGATACGCAAGGCGGAATGGGCTACATGATCCAGCAGGTTCTGCTGAATTGTCTTCGTGAACGAGGCATAAAAAAACCGGTCGCCACAATCATCACGCAGACCTACGTCGACGCCCATGACAATGCATTCGACAATCCCTCAAAACCGGTCGGCATGTTTTACAACGAAAAAGAGGCGCAGGAATTGATGGCCGGACGCCATTGGGTTTTGAAGGAGGACGCCGGACGCGGATGGCGCCGCGTCGTTCCGTCCCCCAAACCGATCGACATCCAGGAAAAAGAGACGATAAAAGTGCTCTTTGAAAAGGGGCACATCGTCATCGCGGGCGGCGGCGGCGGAATTCCCGTGGCGCTCAACAGATACAATAAATATTACGGCATAGAAGCGGTCATCGATAAAGACCGTTCAACCGCGCTCATCGCAAATGAAGTCGGCGCCGAGATCCTGCTCATAATGACCGGCGTTGAATTCGCCTACATAGGATACGGCGGGCCTAACCAGCGCGCACTCACGGGCATGACCGCACAGGAAATTGAGATGCACCTTGAAAACGGGGAGTTCGCCGACGGCTCGATGAAGCCCAAAATCGAGGCCTGCCTCACCTTCCTGGAACATGGCGGAAAAGAGGCGATTATCACCTCGATACCCAAATGCCTCGCGGCCCTGCGCGGTAAAACCGGCACCCATATAAAACCTTAAAACTCGCACCTTATACCTTGAGCCTAATATGTATTGTAATTTATTTATACATAAATTATAATACATAATATGTTTACACCTCTGCAACAACGTGAAGTCTTTCATCTCCTTTTCTTAAAGCAACTGGCGGGTCGCCTGAAACCCGATCTTTATGCCGTCAAGGGTGGCGTCAATCTGCGCCTCTTCTTCGGCAGCATCCGTTATTCAGAGGATATGGATATTGACGTCAAAGGTATCGAATCTTTCCGGCTCAAAGACATAGTCATGGAGATTCTCTTATCCAAAACACTTATCACAAACTTGAGAACCTTCAATATTGAACGGGTCGTGCCCCCCGCCATTATCAAGGCAAAGCAGACGGAGACGACACAGAGATTCAAAATCCACCTCATCAACACTGCATCGGAGGATCTTTTCACCAAGATTGAGTTTTCACGTAGAAAACTGGAACAACCTGTAATAGCGGAGATGGTTTCCGAAACAATTCTGAAACCCTACAAGCTGCCGTCACTTTTTGTCTCACACTATCCCGCTGATATAGCCGTGTCGCAAAAGATCCGCGCCCTTGCGGACAGGGCCGAACCGCAGGCGCGGGATATATTTGATCTCTATTTGTTGCTGCCGCGAATGGAGAAGTCGCAGCCGGCGTTCAAATCTCTCTCCGCCGTCACGATCAAAAAGGCATACGGGCATGTGTTTGATATTGATTTTTCGGTCTTCAAAGACACCGTCATCAGTTATCTTGATGAGACTGATCAGCATCTTTATAACCGGAGGGATGTTTGGGAGGATATGCAGTTAAAAGTCGGTCACATAATCGAAAGTCTGGCGAAACATGTCTGACATCGGCATGATACAGGCAATTCATAAGACAGGTCGCCTTGTCTTTACGACACGTGAAATCGCCGCGATTCGCGGCTCTTCGATCTCATCAAACACCCAGTGTCTTTCGCGCCTTGAAAAGCAGCATATAATAACGAAAATATTGCAGAGCGTTTGGGCTGTCACAAGCGATAAAAGATTCAGTCCCTATCTCGTCGTTCCGTATCTGGCCGTAAACCACCGGTCTTACATCTCCTTCATAAGCGCACTGCATATTTACGGCGTGATAAGCCAGATACCGCAGGTGATCACGGTCGCATCCACCGCACACTCAAAGAAAATGAAAACGCCTGTCGGAACGTACTTCATACACCAGATATCGCCCGATTTCTTCGACGGTTTCGATTGGAACAGCGGCGGAGATTACCTGATCGCATCCCTTGAAAAGGCGCTTGTTGACTGTCTTTATCTCGCCAGCCGCAAAGGCAAACAGTACGCGCATTTTCCGGAACTTGATCTTGAAAATATCAGTCGCAAAAAAACCATGGAGTGGGTGAAAAGGATTAAAGATGCACGCATCCGCAGGTCAGTGACCACTATGGCTCAAAAAATATTCGCCAAATAAAAAGCCCCCAGAAATAGTTCTGTTATTTCAGACACTTAACTATTTGCGAGATTTTCCCAGGGTGAGAAGAAACCTAAAAGGCGTCAAAAAAAGGTGTAACGGCACTTCTCGACTCGTCTTTCGCACTGCTCGAAACTTGCTCGAAGAATAAATTTTGCAAAAAACTCACCGGCGTGGGGCCAAGTGTGGGAGGGGGTATGCGGAAGCGGGCGCATCTATGGATATGATAACGCGCCCGCTGAGGATTAGGCGCGCCACGCCCCGTAATGGCGGGGCGACGCCGGCCCCCTCCCACACTTGGCCCCACGCCGGTGAGTTTTTAGGCTTTTTTTATGTTTGACTTTTGGCAGCCATTTCGGGTTTAGATTCACAAAATTTGTCTATGAGGTGATCTTATGGGCGAAATTAACGAATTTGATTTCGAGAACCCAGAGACCTGTGCAAACTGCGGTCAATATGTAGGGGACGAATCCACATGCCCTTATTGCGGCGCCGTCCTCTATAATGAAGACGAGATGAACGAGTTTGAGGAGGAAAGCGAGGAGTTTTAATATAGCCCGCCACAAAGCGTTGGCGGGCTCTCGAAGTGGCATAGCAGAATTTCTTAAAAGAAATTCTACTGCCACTTCGGAGCGAGGGTGGCGGAACGGCAGACGCGTCCCGATTCGACATGACTTTTTCATAAAAAAGTCATATGTCGAATCGAGGATCCTCGACGCGGCGAACAATATTTTGTGACCATGTTCCACCTGTGCGAGGGTGGCGGAACGGCAGACGCGCTAGCCTCAGGAGCTAGTGGAGTCAAATCCATAGGGGTTCAAATCCCCTCCCTCGCACTGGGGTCACAAAATATTGTGCCGAGTCGGGACTAGCCATGAGGAGCTAGTGGAGTCAAATCCATAGGGGTTCAAATCCCCTCCCTCGCACAAAAAATACTATGCACCATAAATTCCTGACCACATCGGTGACCATACTCTCCGGCAGTCTGCGCATATTCAAGCTCATCTTGAGCCTCATTGCAGGCATCATCCTTTTTTCCACTATCGCCTTCGTCACGATTTACTTTTACTTTGCCCGCGGGCTTCCGGACATCAAATCGCTTGAGGATTATAAACCCCCCGTTTTGAGCCAGGTCTTCGACGACAGCGGCAAAGAAATCGGGGAGTTCTGGGTCGAATGCCGCATATTTCTCCCATACGAGCAAATTCCGAAACGCATTATACAGGCGTTCGTTGCGTCGGAAGACTCGCGCTTCTGGGAGCACAAGGGCGTGGACATGCGCTCGATCGCGCGCGCATTCGTGGCGAACCTTAAAGCCGGCGATATAAAACAGGGCGGCTCGACAATCACGCAGCAGATCACAAGATCGATACTCCTGACGCCCGAAAGAACGATCTCAAGAAAAATAAAGGAGGCGATCCTTGCCACGCGCATAGAGCGCGCTCTCAACAAGGAGCAGATTCTCACCCTTTATCTCAATCAGCTATTTCTGGGCAACCGCGCCTACGGCGTCGGGGCCGCCGCGCGCAATTATTTTCACAAGGACGTGAGCGATCTGACGCTTGCGGAGACCGCGCTGATTGCCGGCATGCCGACCGCCCCCATGCTCTTCTCCCCCATCACGCACCCTGAAGATGCAAGGCAGCGGCAGCTTCACGTTCTTGCCCGCATGGTGGAAGAGGATATCATCACCAAAGATGAGATGAATAAAGCGCTTGGCGACAAGCTCACCATCTACACGGCCGGCACCGACAAGGACAACACGACTCCTGAAGCGGCATATTTCGTCGAGCATGTCCGCCGCCTTGTGAAGGAAAATTACGGCGACGACGTCCTCTATCACAAAGGGTTCAAGATATACTCGACGGTCAGCATGGACATGCAACGCGCCGCCTACAAGGCCGTGCGCCACGGCGTCGAAAAACTCGATCGCCGCCAGGGATGGCGCGGGCCCATCGAGCACGTGAGCCAAAGCGAGATCCCGAAACGCGCGCAGGAGATTGCGGATGAGCTTTTGCAGAAACAAAACGGCGGTGTCATGACGTGGCCGCCCCAGAAGGATCAAAAACCCGCGGACGTCATAAACTTCGAGCCTGACAAGATGTACAAAGCGATCATCACCGGTTCGCGCGACAACGATACGCAAATTGTTGTCGGAAATGTAAACACAGTAATCTCGCGGCCGGATCCCAAAGACGACAGGGCCTTCGGCGTGGATACCAGGAAAAATCTGAAAGCGGGCGACATCGTGAGGGTCAGGAGGACCGACAAGGGTGATTTTGTCCTCGCGCAGGAGCCGCGCGTCGAGAGCGCGCTCTTCTCGATGGATCCGCATACGGCGGAAGTGAAGGCGATGATCGGCGGATATGATTTTGGAAGGAGCGAATTCAACCGCGCGACGCAGGCCCTCCGCCAGCCCGGCTCATCATTCAAGCCGTTCGCCTACTCCGCAGCGCTCGACAAGGGCTACACTTACAATACGACGATCATGGACTCGCCCGTCAATTACGTCGTGGGCCGCAACCAGTTCTGGAGTCCGAAAAATTACGGGGGCGGCTACAAAGGGCCCACCCCGTTCAGGAACGCGATCGTCTTCTCCCGCAACGTCCCGACCGTGAAGATCGTCGCCGATATCGGCACGCATTATCTGGCCGCATATCAACGCAAGATGGGCGTCACGACGCCCATCGAAAAATATCTCTCCATGGCCCTCGGCGCGAACGCCGTTTATTTGAGCGAGATGATCCCTGCATATACGACCTTCCTCAATGAGGGTGTCTACAAGGCGCCGATCTACATAAGAAAGATTGAAGATGCGAAGGGAAACATCCTCGAAGAGAATAAGTCGCAGGAAATTCAAGAGACGAAACAGAGACAATACATTTCAAAACCGTTGAATGCGGGTGAAATTGAGTTGAGAACCGATCTTTACGAAGCGGGCCAGCAGTGGATAGAAAAAGACAAGCTCGTCCTGACCGATATCGACCTCAAAACATTGTATGGCAACGAGATCCCGCCGGGACATGTGATAACGCCGCAGACCGCATACCTCATGGTCAATCTGCTGAAAGCTGCCGTTGAGGGCGGAACGGGCACGCGCGTCCGGGCTCTGGGAAAACCGGCGGCCGGCAAGACGGGCACGACAAACGACGAGACGGATACGTGGTTCAACGGCTTTGTGCCTGATCTGGCTGCCGGCGTATGGGTGGGTTTTGACGAAATCAAGAAACTCGGGTCCGGCGAAACTGGCGGCCACACGGCAGCGCCCGTCTTCCTTGAATATATGCTGGAGGCCACAAAGAACATGGAGGCCAAGGACTTCAAGCCGCCCCCAGGCTTCCCCTCTGAAAGGATAGCGTCCTTGACCGGCGGATCGGCCATAGTAGGCGCACGCCTCGGCCTTGAAACATTCGCAGAGAAAGGCGGCGCGGACCGCGCAGGCGAGTTCTTTGAAGAGGACCTGGAAGCGACCCGCGGCGCACCGGAAGGCGAATACGAACCCCCCACCCCGTCAAAAGACAGGAAATCCTCCGACGAATCAGGGTTTTAGCACTTTTTGTCATTGTTCGCTACGCTTCGCAATCCCATGAAATCCTTGAGATTGCTTCGTCGTCCTTCGACAAGCTCGTGACTCCTCGCAATGACGCCCCGTTTTTGTTATAATATCCTTGTAACAAAAAAGGAGGTTTTATGCATAAACGTGAGAACCTCGCCAAAAGAATGGCCCGCGAACAATCAATGACAGGATGGAAACAGACGCTTCGGGAAAAAAGAAATGACATGCTGGGAGAATTGAATCAGGAACACATAAGCAAGGGGATCGGTCATCACCTGCCCAGGGCCATGGGAGCAAGAAATTGGCAGCAGATGCGAGGCCGCGGATAAACACATTTCAAAACTTAAGCGCCCGTCGCAGATCAGAGCGGCTACGGCCGCCAACAGTACTACGGCGGGCGTTTTTTATTCGCTGCGAAGAGGCGTGGCGCGTAGTTTCTCACTTCTGATGGGCAAGTTTGCGGCGGGAAGGCGCGGTTTTGAGCTGCGCCCCTCCCTTCGTCTATTCGTCGCGAAAATTTTACTGGATTTCAAAAGCGAATTAGGTGTCTTGCCTCCGTCAGCCCCTAATTCGCGAAACCAGTCAAAATTTATCGCTCCTCATACGACTGCGGTCGTGCCCGTTATGACTTATAAATAAGATAGGCATGAC
>Ga0315291_10008565_pt1 | contig 12563 bp, 15 predicted proteins | sample YL17G12_20_MG_FD_203070 | JGI IMG/M metagenome (GOLD analysis project Ga0315291, IMG submission 203070) | Sediment microbial communities from Yellowstone Lake, YNP, Wyoming, USA - YL17G12_20 | ecosystem: Environmental > Aquatic > Freshwater > Lake > Sediment | place: USA: Wyoming | collected... | reverse complement strand
CAGGCCTGCAGCATTCACTGCTGGCCGGCGTTTCGGCGACGCTGCCCGGCATCAGGACCTCGATCCTGGCCGAGTATTACCGCCTTTCCGAGGGCTTGACGCGCGCCGAGGAGCAGCTTGTTTCCGACACGAAGGGGAGCAAGGCGCTGGCGGTGCGTCCGGGCCGGCTGGGTAAGGATTACGCGTTTCTGTCCCTGACTCAAGGCTCGATCACGGACAACGGCCACCCGCTGTTCGACCATATCGGCCTTTCCAGTGCTCTCCTCATTAACATCACCGACCTGTCCATGCTGGCGCGGCACGGGATCACCACCGCATTCATCGGGGACTCGGCGCTGGACCTGGCGGTGAGCTGGGCGGCTGGCGGCGAGTCAAGCGAGTTCGGCAACCTGGTGTCGGCGGTGAGCGTTGAGCTCGAGCTGAAGGTGTTCTATTAGGGGAGTACGCCGCTGAATCTGCGCGCTCTCCTGCGCTTTTTCCTGGCACCGGCGGTACGGCCGCGGCAGACCGTGCGGGGCTTCGGCGCCCAGGTGGCGCCGTTCCTGCGCATCGCCGCGGAACGCTACTACTTCTGGCAGCGCTTCTTTCAGATCCCGCTGTTTCTCCTGACTAACGTGGCCTTCGCCGGGACGGCCCGGCTGCTGGCCGCGGCCTGCGGCAGGCGGCGGGGGTCCTCTGGCCGCTCGCCATCATCGGGACGGGGCTGGCCAAGTCGGAACGGATCGGCGGGTGGGCCGCCGCGGCCGTCACCCTCCTCGCCTTCCTGCCGACCGGGGCGCTGATGGTGATCTTCATCCGCTGAGCCGCACCCGCACGGATCAGCGCCAGCAAGGCCCTTGGGCTTCAAGACGCGCATCTTCCCGGTGACCAGCTGCATCGTATTCTTGTAGATGCGCTCCCCTTCCGCGCAGGTGGTCAGCGAACAGCTGCATTTAATAATCCGATGTTTTGGTAGTAATACCTTACAAAATTGCTTATGTTTAATATTAGCTATTAAGCACGTACACGACGCGTTATAGCAATACACGTCAGCTAGGAGGCAGCATGAAAAAGTTCGTCGTTCTTTACAGCGGAGGAAAGACCCCGGCCAATCAGAAGGAAGGGGAAGCGTCCATGAAGAGATGGATAGAGTGGTTCGGCAAACTTGGCGGATCGGTCGCCGACAACGGAAATCCTTTTGGCGAATCGAAAACGATCAGCGCAGCCGGCGTCAAGGACGGACCGGATGGGAACGTCTCCAACGGGTACGGAGTATTCCAGGCCGCCAGCCTTGCGGAAGCTGCTGCTTTGCTCAAGGGCTGCCCCATCTTCGCCGAGGGCGGAAAAGTACACGTCTTCGATCTTTTGCCCATGTAGATGCTTGAAGCGATTCGACGGCGGGATGGGTGAACTCGACTGCCGTTGCAAAGGGAGCCGGCAAATCACCTCCGGTTAAATGACAGCGTGCCGTCGCCCATCTACAGGGACGGCGCGCGTCATTTTCCTGCTTCAACCCGGCGACTACGTCCGAACCTTGGATGTCACGTAACCAGTGATTTTCTCCCAGAGCTCCTGGGCATGCGGTTGTTCCGCATTTTTAAGGAAGAGGTAGTTCTGCATCGCATGCAGAAGATCATCCGCCGCCAGGTATGTTTCACCCAAGTACTCGTGAGCCTCCGGGAACCCGGGCTGGAGCTTGAGGGCCTTCTCGTAGCTCTGCAGTGAAAGTTTAAGCTTACCAAGCTTCCGGTAGGTGAAGCCGATCATATTGTGCGCCTCGGCGAAATCCGATCTCAGGGCTGCGGCCCTCTGGAACTCCGGGAGCGCGTCCGAGTATCTTCCTGCGTCGCAGAGGGCAACCCCTTGGTTATAGTGGCCGTCTGCGGTCATAGTATCTACGGACCCTGCCGAACCCGAGCTGCCGGAGCTGGAGGCGCCCGTACCGACGGCGAAACCCAACAGCGGGACCAGCGAGAGAACCAATAAAGCAAGTACGGTCTTATAAACTTGGGAGGTGCTCATACGAACTCCTTGCACGTGAAATGTGAGAGGAACTAGGCTGACGCCTTGCTCCTCAAGTTGAAATCCTTCCTGCACTGATATACGAGAAGACGGGGCGCCTGGATTGGGCGGCCTTTCATCGATCATTGACTTTCCCTCGTCTGCATGGTTCATATATCGAAGAATCATGGCCTACTCGAATCCTGGCGACGAAGAGCTGATTGGCCAGATCGCTCACGAGAAACCCGAGGCAGTGCGCGCGCTGTACCGGAGGTACGGCCGGCTCATCTATAGCCTGGCACTGCACATAGTCGGTGATCATTCCGCCGCAGAAGAGATCACGCAGGATGTATTCATGCGGGTTTGGGAGAAAGCAGGCACCTATGATGCCGGGAAGGCCAAGGTGATCACCTGGCTTTCCCGCATCACGCGAAATCAGGCCATCGACGTGCTGCGCAAGCGTACCAGGCGCGGAGCACACGAAAGGGAAACCTGGGGAGACCTGAAGCTTGTCGCCGATCGAGTCGACCATGACCCCGTTGGGAACGTGGAGCTTTCCAGTCAACGGGAAGAAGTGCGTGCGGCGGTTGCGGCGTTACCCGAGAACCAACAGCGAGCACTCTCCTTAGCATTCTTCCAGGGCCTTACACATCGGCAGATTGCCGAGAAGCTCGGCGAGCCCCTGGGGACAGTGAAAACGCGAATACGGGACGCGATGCAGAAGCTTCGAGGCCGGTTCGCTGGGGGCGCAGACACATGACAATCCCGACTGCCGGAAATAACGTATATCTAGGGGTAGTAGACCGATTGGTGTGGATCCGGGAGCAGGAAAGGTGCAGAAATGAGTGACCACCACGCGATCCAGGAGCTGCTGCCGGGATATGCCCTGGGCTGCCTGGATACCGAGGAGGAAAAAGCGGTTCGAGAGCACCTCGGGGGCTGCGAATCGTGCAGCGAGATGCTCGTATCGTTCAGGGAGGTTTCCGACCGTCTCAACTTCTCGGTCCCGATGGCCGAGCCGCCAAAGGCTCTGGAAGGCCGCATCATGCGGGGGATCGACAATGCGCTCCTCGGGCGACGGCCTTCGCCCCGCTGGCTGCCGCAGTTCCGTCATCCCGCACTGGCGGCGATTGCCGCGGTCCTCATCGTGACACTGGCAACCGGCAACCTCCTTCAGCTGACAAAGGCGCTGCCCGTGTCGCTGCAACCCCGGTCCGGCGGGCTCCTGACGGCAATGCTCACCGGAACGGAGCACGCGACAGACGCCTACGGCACGATCGTTCTCGACCCCAAGGACAACAAAGGCGTGCTCGCCGTAAATGGTCTGCCACCCCTCGATGGGACGCACCAGTATCAGCTGTGGCTGATCAGGGATGGGCAGCGCAGGAGCGCCGGCGTTTTCTCTGTGGACGCTGAGGGCTATGGTGCGTTGCTGCTGATGGTTCCCGGCGACTTCCAGGATTTCCGGTCCTTCGGTATCTCCATCGAGCCCTTGGGCGGAAGCCCAGCACCCACGGGCACGAAGGTGATGGGTGGGGTGTTGTAGGATTTGCCGCAGGAGATGGAGCACGATCATCGGGAACGCCCGTTTGCACTCGCGATACACGCTCATTGCCTGCCCACCCTGACGATTTTTTCGGTCGTAGGTATCTGCGCATAAAGCTCCCCACCGGATATCGGTATTCCACACATCCAAGCAGGTATCGGCAACCGTATATATATTACAAACGCGCTCAGCAAAATGGGCGAAATGTAATCCGTTCAAGGAGGTTACGATGAAAAGGACAAGATTTCTGGTGGCGATCGGTATCCTGCTGACGGCCGCTCTGTGGCCCTTGGCAGCCCAGGACTCAGGCGCTTCGAGCGTCAGCGTGGACAACCAGGGCGTGATCGACGCCCGGGTGGTCATAGCCAAGGTGGTCAGCAGCGGCCCCGGCTGGCTGGTGGTCCACACCCAGGCCGACGGGAAGCCGGGCCCGGTGATCGGCTACAGCGCGGTGCGCAACGGGGTCAACCTGAACGTGGTCGTCGCTGTGGACACCAAGAGGGTGACGGAAAAGCTGTACGCCATGCTGCACACCGACGCCGGCGCCGTAGGGGTGTACGAGTTTCCTGGCCCGGATGCTCCGGTGATGGTCGGTGGTGTCATGGTCAACGTGCCCTTTGCCGTGAGCCAGACCGTGAGCCAGACCCAGGCCGTGCGCATCAATGTAAAAGCCAGCAAGTACGAGTTCTCCCCGGGCACCATTCGCGTCAAGGCGGGCACCCCGCTGGAGCTGCACATCGTGAGCACTGACGTGGTCCACGGCTTCGCCATTCCCGCGCTGAAAATCAACGAGCGCCTGGAGCCGAGCAAGGAGGTCGTGGTCAGCTTTACACCCGACCAAGCGGGAAAGTATCCGTTCCGCTGTTCGGTCTTCTGCGGATCGGGTCATGCGGACATGCGCGGAGAACTGATCGTCGAGTGACCTGAGCGCGGCGCCTGTCGTCGTCACAATGCCGGCGCGATCCGGGGGTGGGGGCACAAAGAAACTCACTGCCTGGATCGCGCCTCTTTTTTCCTCTCAAAGCCGAGTTAACTTCTGACGCACACCGTTCGGCAGACCGGCGTCCAGAAGATAAAGCGATGGGCCGAAGGCAGAAGTCCGCGATATGGCCTCGATGATCTTAAGGTCGGCCGGTGGGTGGCATTCTGCCAGGCAAGCGTGAACACCAGGGCACGCCCGGTTTCCTAGAGGCTGACTTTGACAGCCGTTTGCGATTTTTCCAGTTAGCGAATCCAAGACTCCACTCCAGCGCCTGACTTTCCGAGGGAAGACATCTTTTCCGCCTGCAGCAGTAGATGCTGGAGGCGTTCAGGCTGATGGGGATAATCCGGCCCTCCTTCCGCTTGATGTTAACCTGGTAGCTCTTGAGCTTGCCAAGGCCGCCGTATTCTTCGCTCCTCAGCACCGGCGACATCGGATTCTAGCTTAGGATCAATTCCCTGCTGGTCAAGAGTCAGCCCGCTGGGGCCATTCCTTCCAGCGGCTGATCTTTCCGGCCAGCAGCGCCTCCACCTTCAGCAGCAGATCCTGCGGCTGGACCGGTTTTTCGATGAACCCATCCACCGGCAGGTACTCGCCGTCGGTTTTCGGCGAAAAATTGAACCCCGGATACTTCACGTTGACCGCCGTCACCATTAAAATCGGGATGGCGGCGAGTTGCGGATCCCTCCTCATTTCAATTGCCGCCTCGAAGCCTTTGGCTTGCTGCCGGCGACCGAACATCACGTCCAGTATCACCAGGTTGGGTCTCCCCTGCCTGGCCTTGCTCAAGCCCTCCTCTGGCTCTATGGCCGAGTCTACCTGGTATTGCTGTGCCTCCAGCGCCACCCGCATCGCTGCGATGACATCCTGGTCGTCCTCTATGATCAGGATTTTAGCCTTTTCCTCCATGATTGTATTTACCTCCTATGCCGGCAACGTAACGATAAATGCGCAGCCCTCTCCTGGCCTGCTCTCCACATGAACCATACCCCCGTGCACCTGAGCCACCTGTCGGACAATGGCTAAGCCCAGCCCGCCTCCGATCTCGCCGCTGTAGAAGTCGTCAAAGACCTGTGGCAGCTCCTCAGCAGCAATACTCGGACCGGTGTCCGAGATGCGGACCCGGATTCCTTTCGGTCCCACTTCCGCTCTGGCAGTGACGGTTCCGCCGGTTGGGGAGCGCTGCAGGGCGTTCAGCAGCAGGTGGCGCAACAACTGGCGAATCGCCTCGGCATCGGCCAGAATGGACCTGCCACCGCACAAGTCCTCCGCGGCCAGGGACAGGCCGCGCTTCTGTGCTTCCGCCCGCATCCCTCGGAATAGCTCCCCGAAGAGCTCCGATAGTGAAACCTGCTCCTTGCGTACTCCCTCACCCGTCCTGAGCAGCGAAAGGTACAGCAGGTCGTTGGCGAACTCTAGCAGGGATCTGCTGCGGCGTTCTGCCCGCACCACCATGTTTCGCGCACTATCGGGCAAGGGACCGCTTAACCCCTCAAGTACTACCCGCAGGCAGCTCTGTATAGCGGAGATCGAACCCCTGATATCGTGTGAGACCTGCTGAACGTAGCGGGACTTTTCCTGATCCTTTCGCTCCAGGTTGCTGACCGCCGCTGCCAGTTCCCGGTCCCTCTGGCGGAGTTTTTCGGCGATGCTGGAGGAAAGGTACACGGAACCGAAGAGCGAGGCGGCGACAGCGGTTAGCAGAGCGACCAGGTATGGTAGAGCGGCCCCCACCAGAGGGGTCAGGGAAAACCCAGACACGAAGGGCCGAGGGAGGAAGCCGGAACGCTCCCCGGCCAGCAAAATCGCGAATAACGAGAGGGCGATCGCGGCTTCTAGGTACGCGGCTCGGGGAGCGAGCAGAATGCCGGCGATGACCATATGAAAAACGAAAAACGCGGTAAAGGGATTCTCGACGCCCCCGGAGAAGTGCAACAGGTAGGAGAGCAAGGCCAGGTCGAGGCTGATCTGGATTTCGATAAACAGATTAACCTTTAAAACCAATCGGCGGAAGAGCAGAAGGTAGGCCAGGTTGGCGGCCAATAGCACGGCGTTGCCGAGGTACAGCTCGGTTACCGGAATCCCGAGGCCGAACAGAAAGCGGGCAGCCGTCAAGACCAGAAACAGACAGCCGGCAGCGATCCAGCGCAGACGGATCAGCCAAAGCAGGCGCTGCGACAGCTGCGGCTCGCTCAACAGCGAGGCAGTGGCGGTATTCATGATGGAGCGTACTTGTTCAGGAGTATTCGGAAGCAGCTACCCCTGCCCACCTCGCTTTCGACCTCGAGGGTGCCCCCATGCTGTTCAACCGTTGCCTTCACGATCGACAGACCCAAGCCGGTGCCTGTCTGGGCTATGGCGTTGGCGTTGGAGGCCCGGAAAAACTCGGTGAACAGACGTTCCCGCTCCTCGCCGGGGATGCCGATGCCCGTGTCGCTGACCTCGAACACGATCTGCTCTTTGGCCTCGAACAGGCGTAGGGTGACCCTTCCTCCACCGGGGGTGTACTTGATGGCATTGGAGAGCAGGTTGGTAGCCACTGAGCGCAGACCTTCCAGGCTTCCGAAGGCCAGGACTTCGGGCAACTGGGATTGAGTAGTCAGCTCGATGCCTTTCTCCGCCGCCTTGGTCTCGAAGAAACGGACACATTCGTCCAGGAGCCTGACCAGATCGACCGGAACGGGTTTCAGGGTGGCCAGCTCCGCCCTGCTCGTGGCCAGGATCATTAGGTCACCCACGATTTCGGACAGCATGGCCGCCCGGGTATCGATTCTGGCCAGCATATCACGTTGCTTTTCGCTGAGTTCCCCCAGGTGACCCTCCATCAGGGTTCTGGCGATGGACTGGATCGTGTTCAGGGGCGAGCGTAGCTCGTGGGAAGCCTGAAACATGAAGCGCGTCTTGACTTGGACCAGCCTCTCCAGGTCCTCGTATACGAAGGCGTGAGCGATGGCCAGGGAAACCACGTTGCCCAGGCTGGCCAGGAGGGAGATCATCTGCGATGAGAGGGGCTGCCCGGGTTTCCCGAACACGCAGATAGCCCCCAGCATGCGTTCCTCCAGATGGAGGGGCACGCAAACGAGGGATTCAGCCTCCTCGTTCACGGCAGGAAACTCGCGCAGGAGCGTGTCCCGCACGATGACCGAACCTTTAGCCATCATCCCGGCGTGGTAGATGCTGTCCACGGTTTTCACCGTGCTTTCAATAGCATCAGGCTCGATGCCGACGATCGTGCGGGCTCGAAGTTTGCCGGTCCTCGAGTCCAGGAGTTTGATGGAGCAGCCTCTGACCCCGGTCACTTCGACGATGACCTTGGCCGCCGAGTCGAGGATCTCCTGCAGCTGCAGCGTTCCCGCCGCCTGATTGATGGCTTTGCAAAAAGCGTGGAGCTGGCTGGCCTGCATCCTGTTGGTCCGAATTTGGGGGGCATTGAGTAACAGGTATCTGGAGGTGAGGATGCCCACTGCGCTGCCGGTGAAGAGGATTAATACCTTGATCGGCAGGGACACGACCTTGGCGCTGAGAAGGGTCGCCAGCACGAACAAACCCGCGATCCAGATGGACAACAGCAGGAGCCAGGCTGCATCCAGCCAGCCAGCACGGCGAATCCGTTCGGTTTGGTCGCGCAGGTAAGGCTCGGCGCCTTTACTCCTTGCCTTCCTTGTCCTGTTCGTATCGGTCGATGACACTCTTTTTCCAAAGCTTGACACGGGAATGGTGCGCTCCCCGCGCAATGGCATGGGCCGCGGTGGGCGAGGTGAGCAGGATGAAGATCAAACACAGGATCGCCTTGATCCCCATGGCGGTGATCCCGGAGTAGATCAGAACCCCGACCAGCAGGAAGATGGTACCAAAGGTAACACATTTGGTGGAGGCCTGCAGCCGGTTGTAAACGTCCGGTAGCCGAATCAGCCCCAGACAGCCGAACAGGTTGAAGGCGATGCCGATGCCGAAGAACACAATACCGATTAGCTCATTCATCGAAGCCCCTCCCCTCCAAATACTTGGCCAGGGCAATGGTGGCGATGAAGCTCAGCAGCGCCCAGGTGATGGCAATGTTGATGTAGAAGTCCTTCCCGGTAAGCACGGCCATGAAGGCGCAGAAGCCGACGATCACGATTCCCAGGATATCGATCGCCACCGTCCTATCGGGAGCGGTGGGACCCCGCGCTAGGCGGTACAGACACATGAAGCAGCACAGCAACAGCAGGCCTAGATATACTTGAAACACCGTCGCCATTGGCAGCCTCTCTTTCAATCGAAGATCTTGGACAGGAACCACTCGAAGGGGGTTACGATCTTCCGGCTGGCCTCCTCTACGTCCGTGGTCCGCACATTGATCCAGTGAATGTACAGATAGCCGTCATCGGTGATATCCACCGTCATGGTGCCGGGAGTCAGGGTGATGGAGTTGGCCAGCGCGGTCCGCGCGGAATCGCTCTTCAGGCTCGTCTTCACCTTCACGATGCCCGGCCGGATGGGCATCGCCGGATGGATTACCCGGTACACCACGTCCAAATTAGCAACCAGCATGAACCAAAAATAAACGGGTATATAACACAGCGCCCAGAAGTAGCGCCGGAGGGAGAACAGCTTCAGCGGCTGCTTGCCGAAGACCTCCACGAACAAAAGGCTGGCCACTATGGAGAAGACGATCCCGGCGATGAAGATCTGCCAGTCCATGGTACGGGCTTGAAAGTCGTACGGCCAGCTGAACAGGTACCAGACCACCATGGACGTCAGAAACAAGGTTATCCTGCGCATCTGCATCCCCTCCTAGAATCCGGCTAGAGCCCCGCGGGCGTACTCCATCCCCTGGCTCAATGCCGCTACCGCCGGGTCCAGGACCAACTCCCGCACAGCAGGGACCAGCAGAAGCCCCATTACCGCGCACAGCACGGCCAGCATTACCATGGAGATCGACATCAGGGCCGGAGCCTCCCGGACCTCCTTCAGGGCTTCCGGTAACGGCCCCAGAAAGGCGTAGCGGAGCACCTTGAGGAACGAGATCAGCGTGACCAGGCTGACCAGTATGGTGATGGCCGCCAGCCAGGCGAAGCCGGCCTGGATGGCAGCGATGATGATGATGAGCTTGCTCCAGAAGCCGTTGAAGGGCGGCACCCCGGCGATGGATAGGGAGGCTATGGTGCAGGTGGTCCGGGTCAGCGGCATCCGTTCCCGCAAGCCCCCCATCTCCTTGAGTTGCCGTGTTCCGGTGGCAAACTCGATGGAGCCCGAGCAAAGGAACAGAAGGGACTTGAACACCGAATGGTTGGCTAGATGGAAAACACCCCCCAGCATGGCCAGGGCGGCCGCGCTGCGGGCTCCTCCGCGGGCCAGGATGTAGCCGCCCAACCCGATCCCCAGCACCACGTAGCCCATCTGGCTGATGGAGTGGTAGGCCAGCAAGCGCTTGAAGTCCCATTGCCCCACGGCCAGGAACACGCCGACGACCATGGAAAGCACGCCCACGGCGATGAGCACGGCGCCGATGATGGGGGTGACACCGATCACGTTGAACAGCACCCGGCTCAGGGCGTAGACGCCCAGGGCCTTGATCAGTACTCCGGAGAGCATGGCCGAGATCGGGGCCGGGGCCGAGGGGTGGGCATCGGGCAGCCAGGGGTGGAAGGGAACCACGGCGGCCTTGATCCCGAAGCCCACGAGGAAGAACACTGCGGCCAGGATCAGGACGGGGCTCGACTGCCTGCCGGTGATGGCCGTGGAGATCGCCGCCATGTTGAGGTATCCGGTCGCAGCGTAGGCGAAGGCGATCCCGAAGAGGACCAGGCTGGAGCCGATGCTGCCGAGCACCAGGTACTTGAAGGAGGCTTCCAGCTCCTCGTGCCTGCCCCCGAAGGCCACCAGAGCATACGAGGCGATCGAGGCAATCTCCAGGAACACGAACAGGTTGAACAGGTCCCCCGTCAGAGCCACCCCGTTCATCCCGGCCACCATCAGCAAGAACAGGGAGTAGTACTTGTGCTTGGAGGTGTATTGCTCCATATAGGGGATCGAAAACAACGTGGCTGCGCAGCTGACCAGATTCACTACCACCAGCATCAGATTACTCAGACCGTCCAGAACCCAGCTGATGCCGATCGGGGGATTCCAGCCGCCGATCTGGTACACCCCGCGCGCGGGGAAAACCAGGACGGCGATGACCAGCAGTGCGAAGGTGGCCAGGTTGCCCAGCGCGTCGGCCAGCCTGCCCAGGCGGCGGGCCAGGATCGGAATCAGGAAAGCAGCTCCCAGAGGGATGGCCACCAGCAGCGGAGGCAGGATCGAGCTCATTCTTTTAATCTCCTGATCTCGGAGACGTCGAAAGTCCCGTATTTTTCATATAGCCGGATGCACAGGGCGATGGCCATGGAAGTGACCCCTAGCCCGATGACGATGGCGGTAAGCACCAGCGCCTGCGGTATCGGGTCCACGGCGCGGGCCAAAAACTCCAGAGGATTGGTGGTTTTGTCCAGGATGGGGGCCACCCCGTTCTTACGGTAGCCCAGCAGGACGAGGAATAGGTTCGTCGCGTACTCCATGATGCCTAGCCCGACCACGATCTTCACCGTGTTCTTCTTGGTTAAAACGCAATACAAACCGACCAGAAACAGGGCGAAACACAGGGTATAGACCATGGCTCACTCCTCCTCTTTGCCCTCGGGCCAGCGCTTGACCATGCTCTGCTTCCCATCCTTTTCTTTAGTTATGCGCAGGACCGATAGGATGATGAAAACCAGGAACAGTGAGGCCCCTACCTTCAGCCCGATGGCGATGTTGCAGATGGGGATGATACCGGCGCTGGCGAGCTGGAACGCCCGCCCGGGATAGCGCTTCTGCAAAAAATTGACGAAGAAAATCCCGCCGTAGCCAATGCCGTATAGGGCCGCGACCAGGAACAGCAGCGCCCCGCCGCTGTCCAGTCCCGCGGTGGTCCTTGGGCTGAGCCGCTGGAGGGCGAACTCCTTGCCGTAGGCCAGGGTAAGCAGGATGTAGGAGCAGGCGATGATGACCCCTCCGGCGAAACCGCCTCCGGGAGTGAGGTGCCCGGTGATCACGATATACACTCCGTATAAGAAGATGAAGACCTTGATCCAGCGGGTCACGGTCTTCACGATCACGCTCATGCCCTTCATCGCTGCCTCCCGGCCCTGGCCCAACCCTTCACCCTCAGGATCGTGATCGCCCCGAGGATGGAAACGAACAGCACCGTGGCCTCCCCCAGGGTGTCGTAGCCCCGGTAATCGAGGATCACCGCCGCTACGATGTTGGCTGCCCCGGTTTCCTGGAGTCCCTTTTCTAAATAGCGGTTCGAAGGAGCGGCCAGCACGGAGGCAATGATGGGCTCACCGAAGCGCCCTATGCTCCGGAAGGCATAGGCGCCGAACGCCATCAACCCGCCCAGCAGGATGACCACTACCGCCAGGGCGCCCCAGCCGATATGGCCCCTCTGGGGGATGACATCCCTGGCGATGGTGGCCCGGATCAGGAAGATGATCATAACCACCTCCACGGAAACCTGCACGATGGCCAGATCCGGAGCCATCAGGAACAGGAAGGCCACGCTGGTCCCCACGCCGATGGCTCCCAGAGAGATCACCGATGACAGGAGGTTCTTCGTCTCCACGGCGATCAAGGCCCCAGCAAGCATGAAGGAGAGTAGGACTATAAGGATGTTCTCCGTTCCCATACCGCCTCCCTACAGGAGAAACACCAGAAGCACGACCAGGACCACAGCCCCGGCCAGGCTCCAGGACAGGTACCATGACAGGAGCCCGTTGTGGGCCCGCTTTAGAAGTCCCGTGAGCCCGAGACCCAGCCCGCCGAACCAGACGTAGGGATCCAGGCGGCCCTTTTCCTGGGCACCGTACAGACGGCGCAGCAGGGGTAGCTCACGGATGGTATCGTAGAAGTGCGTGCCTAGGACTCTGCTCGTTTTGCTGTCCGGCTGCTCGCCTCCTGTGAAGCTCGGCACTACCCGGGCCTTCTTCATCATCCGGCCGGCCAGGTAGATCCCCAGCCCTACGGCCATACCCAGCAGAATCAAGGCACTGG